>Ga0172375_10000041_pt1 | contig 173766 bp, 146 predicted proteins | sample LakKiv1m_FD_114537 | JGI IMG/M metagenome (GOLD analysis project Ga0172375, IMG submission 114537) | Freshwater microbial communities from Kabuno Bay, South-Kivu, Congo - kab_092012_11.1m | ecosystem: Environmental > Aquatic > Freshwater > Lake | place: Democratic Republic of the Congo... | reverse complement strand
TGAACAGACTCGCATGACATACCATACTCTTGCCTCCGTTTGTTTGATGCTTGATCTCATCTGGCCATCTTTATGGCCTCAAACGGAGGTACTTTTCAAAACCTTTATTTTGGACAGGCGTGTGTCTTTCATAAACCTCTCCCGGATCTATTTTGAAAAATGCAGCTATTTAAAATTCCCGTTAATGCTCCGAATTTGAACCGCAACTGGAACGATTCGTATTCTTTGTATTATTCCTCAGATTTCAGGTATTTCCAAACATTTATTTAATAAAACCATCAGCTGGATTTTGCGGAATGTGCAGAATTTCATTCCGGCGCGGTTGCGCCGAGGCGGAGGAGGGGGAGAAATTCGATGGCGAGTACTTGATTCAAGTCGAACAGGGCAAAACCGGTAGCTCCTTCTTTTCTTAAGATGGTCAGCTGTTCCATCGCCTGGATGGGCGTGAGGCGGCTTTCCGACGCGGTTATGCCAATGCCCGGATAGATTCTGTTCGCGGCTGACGGCAAAGCCATCTGTTTCTGCACAAGTTTCCTGAATTGATCCGCATCATCGACATAATTCATCGGGCAGACGAAATCGACCAGTCCTTCTTTCAGCCAGGAACCCCAGTCTTGCGCTATGCTTTCGCTCACCTGAGGATAGTATCCGTAGACGGCGGCAGAGATTTTCACTTCCGGCTTCATCGTGCGCGCGATGGCCCTTACATCGCGAACAAGGCGTGTGATTTGCTCGCACCTCCATCGATTGAACTCTTTTCTTAATTCAGAATTGTCTGCAGGGATAGGCCATTTGACAGCTTTCCTGCCTGTATCTTTTTCGAAGCGGCTTCTGCAGCCGGCACAGAAACAGGTGTGCGAATCCTTGAACCTTATAAAGTCGAGCTGAATGCCGTCCACCTGGTAATTCTGTAGGAGCTCCCTTACGCTGTCTTTTTCGTGCCTGAGATTGTCCGGATTTGAGGGGCAGAGCCACTCGGCGGTATTGCCATTGCTGGATACCATCAGTCGGTCCGCTTTCTTCATTTTATTCGTGAAATCATCCGGCGCGCTGTCTATCCTCCAGCAGCTCTTCCAGACGTGGATGCGCAGTCCGTTCTTGTGGGCCGCTTCTATGCACTTTGAAAGCTGGTCGCCATAAGCGCGGAACGATAAAGACGGGGGATATATGGTGCTTTTATAGTGGGCAATTCCGTGTGAAAGCATGTTGGGCAGCACATCGGTAAACCCGTTGTCTGCTATCAGTTTGCAGGTGCGTTCCCAGTCGCCCGGATACAGTCCCAGCCCTTCCTGTTCCCATATGCCCCTGAATTTGCGGGGAGCCGGGTCCTGGACACACGCGAAGGCTTTGTTTAAAAGGCCGGCAAGAATCCGGCTCTTCCCTACGACTTCCGGGTATTTCTTTTCGCTGAACAGTTGCTTCATTTCCAAGTAAGTGCCGGATGCCTCTCCCAGTATAGACTTTACTTTTGGCTCCGAAGGACGATTGATCGCGCGGGCGGCGATACTCTTCTCCGTGTCCTTGAAAGTCCTGTAACCAGGCAGGGTTGATGATTCAAGCAGGTAGTAGGATGCGGCCGAGGTCCAGGCTGACGGCGAGCAGTGTGCAATCAGCGCGAGAAGCATTTGTTCCTTGTTGCCGGTATCGCCATCATCCAAAAGAATATGCGACATCCAGAAGCCATTTTTTGACTGTACCCACGCAGGATCTGCCGAGGATTTTCCAGCGGCATCTTCCCAGTAGGCTATGACCTTGGATTTGCCAGGCAGGGGATATACAGGCCTGATGTTATGGGATCCCTGTATGATGATTTTCGGCAGGTAAGCCGGGGCCGAAGCGTTGAAACGGATAAGTTCCCACCGTCCGCCGGTCTCGGCCCACATATACTGTCCGATCTTCATGTCCATGAGTTTCGCGAGGCCGGGATCGGATGAGTAGAAGACAATAAACTTTCCGCCTTTTTCCGTAAAAGTCCTGAATGCCGCCAGTTCTTTGCTGGGCAGTTTGGGATTGTAACCGAGAATGACTACCCTGGCATCTTTCAGAGAATCAGTGGAGACTTCCTCGTCGTTAATGACTTTATGCGGAAGGTAAAGATTTGTAAGCCAGCGGGTGAGATTTGTTGTAACAGTCCTTGCGTAGTTCTGTTCGGCTTCATCCGGAGCTGAAGAAGTTCCGCGCACCAGGATGATTTCCTGGGCATTTGCGGGCAGGCAGAGGAACGCCAGCAGTAAAAAACGCAAGAGCAAGTGTTGAGGCATGCGTTCATTTAGACACAAAAAAGACTGGAATGGCACAAAAAAATCATTGCAACAGCGGATTTGCAATGTTCCATGGTAATGACTAAAGTCCTCGCCATGGGATGGTTTGTCTTATATTTGAAGCCGCGGTGCGAAAAAAAAATGTCCGAGTTCTGCCGTATCCAGGCGCTTGAGCATTATCTTCCATTGAGAATGGAGACGAAGATTTACCAGCGGCGTAAGGTCGTTGTGGAGAAGCCTGTGTTTCCCGGATATTTCTTTGTGGCGGCGGATTCGAAGGAGAGGCTGAGCCTCCTTAAAACGAACAATATTGTGAGGATACTGGTTCCTCCCAGGGAGGAAAGCCTTCTTTTCGAGCTGGAACAGGTGCGCAAGGCATTGACGGCCGACCCGACTCTTGGTTCTTGCGTGGCGCTGGAGCGCGGCAAGCGCGTGCGTATTACAGGAGGTCCTTTCATGGGCATAGAAGGCATGGTCTGGTCGATAAGGGGCCGGAGCAAGGTGTGTCTCAATGTCGATATGATCGGCCGTGCCGTGGCCGTGGAAGTCGACAGGGATGTCATCGAGGTTTTGGATTAAATAGCCAGGAATCTAGGCGGCTGCCGAAGGGATGTTTCATGTTTCCCATGTCTAACCCAGCCGGAACCCTTTGCGGCTTGATATCCCGGCACTCTTTTGAGGAGATTGCCATGAATACGCGGTTTGTTCTCCTGCTGTTTTTCTTCACGGGAACGCTGACTCTGCAGGTTGGCGCTGGCGACGTGACGGTTACACCCAAACTGTCCACCGAAGTGCTTCTGAATCCCGGCAAAGGCTGGATTCTCTACGGGCGGGCGGAATGGCAGGATCCGAAGGCTTTTACTGTTGGCAACAGTGGTTATCAGCGTTTTGCATGGTCCGCACTGGAACCGGCCGAAGGCCAGTTCAACTGGAAGCCGATCGATGAAGCGCTTGCCGGCTGGAGTGCGCGCGGCGGCCAGTTCAGTTTCGGCGTCATGTGCGCCAGTTCCCATTCGAAGGACCCGTACGTCACTCCCAAATGGGTCTTTGATGCCGGAGCCAAATATCGCTTGCTCGATATGAAGAACCTGTCGAATCCCAATGCCGGCACACCGGGACAAAAAGCTGTGCCCGAATTCTTCGATCCTGTGTTCCTGGTCAAGCTGAAGAACTTCCTGAAAGCCATGGGTGCACGCTACGATGGCGATGAGCGCGTTGCCTTCGTTGATATCCGTTCTTACGGCAATTGGGGCGAAGGGCACATGTATCCGTTCGGTGGCAAAGGACTGACGCCGGATGAGTTCAAACAGCACGTGCAGCTGCATCTGGACGTGTTCAAAAAGACGCGGTTGTGCGTTTCGGCGGAAGGCAAAGAACACGCAAGTGTCTATGACTGGGCAGTGAAGCAGGGCGTGGCAGCCAGGCGCGACGGCATTTGCGGCAACAGCGACGGCCGCGAAACGCTGCGCGCATTCGGCCATGCGCCTGGAGTTTTTGAATTCTACGGTGAATATAAAAGGATGAAGGAAAAAGGATGGTGGGATGGCGGGAAGGATAAGAATGGCGATGGATACAAGCTTAACGATTGCGTCGAGAACGGCAAACCGAGCTATATTGGCCTCAGCCATGGCGGAAAAGAATCAATTGAATTCCTTGAAGCCGAACGGCCTCTGATCAATCACCTCGCCAATCGCATGGGTTATCACTTTGTTCTTAAGGAGGCAGTGTTTCCGGCGCAATTCGCGCGTGGTGTGCCGGAAACCATGAAGCTGACATGGTCTAATGAAGGTGTTGCACCCATTTACATTCCGTGCACAGTTGTTCTGGCATTGCTGGATGCCAAGGACAAGCCCACGGATATCTGCTGGCCGGAAGAGTGCAAACCTGCAGAATGGATGCCAGGCAAGCCGGCTATTGAAAATGCACGGGTTACGTTTGTTAAAGCTATGCCGGGCGACTACAAGCTTGCGGTCGGCCTGGTACAGCGCAGGGGCGACGACAAACCGTGCATCAACATCGGTATTCAAGGCCGCACCAGTGCCGGCTGGTATCCGTTGAATGCCGTGCGCGTAGCCACGAAACCATAGGATTGGGTTCCAGGGAACATTTCAAAACCGTGTTCGAGCGTGTCGGGGCTAATCCGGATATTGCATCAATATTCTGCAATATCCGCCCGAAGGGCCGATCTGGCCCCGGATTTTCGGGGCCAATCGGAATTATCCCGACTTGCGATTTGTAATGAAATCGCAAGGTCGGCTTCAGTTGACTTCTCCTTATTTCTGAAGCGAATATTTCATGAGCGTAAGCACGCTAATGCAATATTCGGACTAAGATACTCTCATCGTCATTTTAAAGCTGGGCCGTTTGCAGGCTTGCCGGGGCTCTTTCTGTAAACGCGGACATAGTCGATAAGGTATTTAGCGGGCAGAAAGGAATCGTCGATCTGACCGCCCCAGCTTCCGCCAAGTGCAAGGTTGATGAGAAGGTAGTGTGGCTTGCGGAACGGGTTTCCGCCGGCTTCGTCGGCATTCTTAATGGTAATAGAAAAATACTTCTTATCATCAAAGAAGAAATCCATCTGGTCTGTGGTCCATTCAACGGCGTAAACATGAAAGTCTGCATATGGCTTTGCAGTCTGGAGCTTTCCTCCGTTTGACTTGTGTTTGCCGTCAAGGCTGTAGTGCACGGTCGCGTGTACCTTGTCGGGCTCTTTCCCGACGAACTCCATGATGTCAATTTCTCCGCAACGCGGCCAGCCCAGTGATGTCATGTTTGTGCCGAGAGTCCAGATGGCAGGCCACATGCCTTTGCCTTCAGGAAGTTTTGCGCGGACTGCGATGCGCCCGTATGTCCAGTTTGTCTTTGTCCTGGTTGTCAGGCTGGCCGCGGTGTAATCGGCAAACTCGCGGCTCTCGTTCCATTTGTTTGAGCCTGGTTTATACGCAGGATTTTTGAATTTCTCTTTCCGTCCTTCAATTACCAGCATTCCTTTCTCAACCCGTGCATTTTCCTTCCTTGCTTTTGTGTAGTACTGCATCTCGTTGTTACGGACGAATCCGGTCTCGTAATCCCATTTTGCCGGATCCGGCAGGCCCTCGTAATCAAACTCATCGGACCAGGCCAGTTTCCAATCGCCTGCGTAAAGGCCTGTAGCGGTGAGCAACCCTGCTGCCATCAAGAAGAACTTTTCCATTGGATCCACCTCGTTATTACCGAAACCACGTATTGAATCTCTCCGGAGGTCATTTCCCTTCCTTCGGCGATGCCGTGCCATTTGCCAAGACAGCTCCTGCAGCAGGTGCCGGTGGCATGCTGCGCTATGAATACCGGGTGGCCTTTCATCGGTGTCTGTTTGCCGTCATTCTTTGGTGCGGCGGGTGCCAGGCGCTGGCGGACAAAGTCGAAGGCATGATTCCTGATTATGTCTGTCCCGCGGGTACGGAGATAGTCGATCTCCTCTTTTCCGAGTTTGAAGCTGGATCTGAACCTGGAACGCTTGAGCCTTTCCCTGAGCCGTATCCAAATGGAATCCGTCACAGGGTCATTGGCTCCATCGTCAATCCTGGGAGATTGGAGAGAATCCTGCATGGCAGTTGCTACGTGGAGAGGGAAAGTTTGCGGAATTCCAGCGCTTTCTTGATGGTCTTTACCAATTCTTCCGAATGGAACGGTTTTTTCAGGTATTCAAAGGCGCCCAACTGGTTGGCTTCTATCGCGGTGTCAACCTGGCCGAACGCGGTAAGCATGATCACGCTCATGGTCGGATATTCTTCGCGGACGATGCGGAGCAACTCCATTCCGTTCATTGGCGCCATGCGGATGTCGGTGATCATCAGTTCATATTGCTTTTCCCTGAGCATCTGGATGGCCTTTTCCGCGCCCAGTGCGGTAGCCGGTTCATGACCTTCCGACTTAAGGAGGATGGTCAGCATATTCAGAATGCCCTGTTCGTCGTCGACAATCAGTATATTTGCCATGACCTCACCAGCCCTGTAATGCAAATCAACCAACAGTTCCGTCTTATTTTGCATGCATTATAAGTCTCGCCGATCAGGCTGTAAAGGCTGTTTTTTGCCTGTTCTTGCGGGCAGAATGACATATTAGAAGCAGAGGTCTATTGCCTGTTTGAGGGTGGATACGAAATGCGGCTTGAGTCCCCTGCGGATATGGGCCGGCAGTTCTTCGAAATCCTTTCTGTTGTCTTCCGGGAAGATCAGGTCCACAACGCGGGCGCGTTTGGCCGCGATCGTTTTTTCTTTCAGGCCGCCGATTGGCATTATCCTGCCGGTAAGCGAGAGCTCGCCGGTCATGGCGAACATTCTTTTCAGCGGCTTGTTGATAGCAAGCGAATACAACGCCATTGCCATGGTGATTCCGGCCGAGGGCCCGTCTTTTGGCGTGGCGCCGGCGGGAACATGAAGATGAATGAAGTTGTTCTTGAAGAACCGGCTCGCCTTCGGGTCCTTGTCCAGGAATGACCGGACGTATGTGTAAGCTATTTCCGATGATTCCACCATTACATTGCCCAGCTGGCCGGTCTGCTTGAATTCAGCCTTTCCTGTCGTTACATTTGTGGCTTCTATGTAAAGGGTGTCGCCGCCCATGCTTGTCCATGCCAGGCCCGTTATTACCCCGACCCTGGGTTTCCTGTAGTAGTTATCGTCGATGAATGTCCTTTTACCGAGCAGCTTGGGCACATCGGTTGTATCAATTGTGTATCTTGTTGCCTTCTTCTCGACGATTTTCTTGACCGATTTGCGCAGGATCTTTTTGATATGGTTTTCCAGTCCGCGGACCCCGGCTTCGCGGGCATACCCGTCGATAATCTGCCGGAGCGCATCGTCGGTGATGGTGATCTGATCCTTCTTCACGCCGTGTGCGGCAAGCTGTTTAGGGATGATAAACCGGCGGGCTATCTGGAGTTTCTCCTGCATTATGTAACCCGAGAGCTTGATCACCTCCATGCGGTCAAGCAGCGGCCTGGGTATGGTGTCGAGCTGGTTGGCCGTGCAGATGAAGAATACGTTTGAGAGATCGAACCGCACATCGAGGTAGTGGTCCAGGAAATCCCTGTTCTGTTCCGGGTCAAGGACTTCCAGGAGCGCGGAGGCCGGGTCTCCCTGGTAACTGGCGCCTATCTTGTCGACCTCGTCCAGCATGATCACCGGGTTAGCGCTCTTGCAGGTCTTAATGGCCTGTATGAATTTGCCGGGCAGCGCGCCAATATAGGTGCGGCGATGGCCCTTGATTTCGGCTTCATCGCGTATTCCGCCGACCGAGAAACGGTAAAAATTCCTGCCGATGCTTCTTGCGATAGATTGACCGATGGATGTCTTGCCGACTCCCGGCGGACCCACAAAGCATATAATCGAGCCGTTGATCCTGCCTTTCATTATTCCCACGGAAAGGAACTCGAGTATCCGGTCTTTTACGTCGTCCAGCCCGTAGTGGTCCTGGTTGAGGATTCGCTGCGCCTTCCGGATATCGTAACTGTCTTTTGTGAAGATTCCCCATGGAAGAGATGTCAGCCATTCCAGGTAACTGCGAGTGACGTTGAATTCCGGGGATGCAGGTTCGATAAGGCGGAATTTCTCCAGCTCTTCGTTTATCCGTTCGGTTGCTTCTTCGGTGAGTTTCAGTTCCTTCAGGCGTTTCTCGAACCTTTCCACCTCGGTTTCCTTGCCTTCTTTCTCCAGGCCCAGTTCCTTCTTTATTGCCTTGAGCTGCTCGCGCAGGAAGAAATCGCGCTGCTGTTTTGTCAGTTTCTCGTCAATCTGCTTGCTGATCTGTATTTGTATCCTTGAAATGTCGATTTCCTTCTTGAGGAGGAAAAGGACCTTTCTCAGCCGGGCGCGGATACTGATTGTTTCCATGATCTCCTGGAGTTCCTTGCCGGTTGCGGTTGTCAGTGCCGCTGCAAAATCTGCAAGCCTGCCGGGTTCGCTCAGGCTGGAGCGTGTCATGAAGAGGCTGAGTTCTTCCTTGTGGATTGGATTGAGCTGGATCAGTTCCTTGATGCTTTTCACCACGGAAAGGGAATATGCCTTGAGTTCCTCGTTGTCCTTCATTTCCGTTTCTATCATGTAGTCGACCTGGGCAAGTATGTAAGGTTCCTTCCTGTATATATTCTTGATTAGAAACCGTTCCTGGGCGCCGAGGAGTACCTGGATGGGTGCCTCCGGTGCCAGCTGGGCGACCTGGAGAATTTCCGCGATGACCCCTACATTGTAGAGCTCAATGTTCCTGTTGTCATTTGCCGGGTTCTCCTGGGGTTCTTTTCTAAGGACAAGGCCGACAAATTTGCCGCCAGGTCTTTCGGTGTTGAGGAGCATCTTCTTGAGTTCTTCGTTGTCGATGATCATCGGCACGGTCATTTTCGGGAATATCGGCCTGTTGTTGAGCGGGATAATAGGAAGTCTCTGAGGGAAGACGTCCCTGGCCAGGATGATCCTTTTATCCTGCGGATTGTCGCCATTTTTCAGGACCTCAACATTCTCGACCTGCTGTTCTTTGCCGGCCATAATGAGTTCTTTCTATAAACGCAACTTTGTTTCCTTACAATACAGGTTCCTGGAGTATTATGCAAGAACTGGAGAGGGCCGATGCACCTGCCGCGCAGCCCTTGCAGGTGCTTTTACTGTACCTGCGGCACGGAAACCCTGATACGGAAGAAACCCTGGGTGTTGGCCGGGAGGGGGGGGCTGAATGTATTGGTGGAAGAATTTGCAACTATTGTGCCTGACCCGCTGTCAATCCATGCCGAATCCAGTAAATTGGTTTTCTTTTCAATTCTATAAAGTCGCGTCTGTCTGCTGCTGCGCCAGGCCATCCGGATGTTTCCGTTGGAGAACGCGACATCGTTCAGGCTGAGGAAATCGTTTTTGTTTGTGGGGTTAGTGCCGCCCAGGTATTCATCCAGGTTTGAAACTCCGTCGGTATCTGAATCACCGGATGCGGTGAATCCGTTTGTTGTTCCGAAAGATTCAATGACCCAGGCGTCCGGGATTCCGTTGGTATTGGAGTTGGTTGTTCCGGGGCTGATCCTGTCGGTCTTAACCCACGTGGAAAGTCCGCTCAGGCTTAACCAGCCGGCTCCTGCCCCGTAAGCGTAGCCGGAGAATATTCCGTTTGTCACGTTGAATTTCGGGGCCTGCGGATCAGCGGCGTTGGTCCATTGAAAACTTATCCAGCCCACACTGGGTGACCACGCATAGCCGCTCAGGTTGCCCTGGCCGTCATTGTTCACGCCGTACTCGGAAGAAGAATTGGTGGAATAACGGATCCCGTTTGTCGGAGTGCCGTTCCCCATGCAGACCCACCCTACGGTCGGGCTGTACATGTATCCCGAGCATATGTACTGGCTCACCGCCACGCCGTTGGTTGGATCGGCGCGGCAGTCGATCCAACCAACGCTTGAGGACCACGCCCACTTTTTGGAAGTATTGATTGTAGTATTGGTTGTATCGGCAAAGACGATAATACCGGTTAGAATTACCAAGCAAAGACTGATGCACATTCTTCCGTGGACTCTCATGAGAGTTGCCTTACTGCGTGCCGCCAAACTTGAAATTCATCCAGGGATTGTTTGTGGTAAACTCCCCATATCCGGTAGTAAATGATGCGGCGGTACCAACGTAGTTGCCGCCAATAAATCCGATGATATCGTTAGTGCCCCCGACTTGGCCTATTCCGCTTCTGCTGATATAGTTGTTAATAAAGAGAGATCCGGTGCCTGAAACATTGATGCCGAACCTGTTCTGGCAGACTATATTCTTCTCAATAACACTGTAGCTTCCCGCCATTATGCCTTGACCGGTTGATGGAACCCAGCCGTTTGCGCCCACCGTGTTCTCGGTAACACGGCTGAAATTGCCTACCGTAATGCCATTCCTGTTCTGCGCGGCAGTGCAGTCTTTAACCGTGCAATAATCTTCCAGAGCAATTCCATCTGCATTTGTATTCATAACAGAGGTGCATCCGGTTACCCTGCTGTGCATATAGGAATGAATTCCTGCTCCGCCATTACCTTTCGTTTTGCAATCCTTGATTGTGCTGAAAGAATAAACCTGTATTGCGTCACTCCAGGGCGGATTTTTGCCTCCCGGGGCTGAGAAACCATTGCCGTAAGCGGAACAGCGTTCAAGAAATGAATTTGGTCCTGCATAGATGCCACCCCAACCGTTTCCAAAAGCCTTTACTTCGGTTATAACGACATCACTGGCGTTGGTTGCATTAATTCCGAAGTTGCCCCAGTTTCTGAGTATTCCGTTTCGTATGGAAATATTTTCAAAAGAACCTGCAAGAACACAAATACCATCCAGTGATGTACCTGGAATCCCGTTAAGGGCAAAACCGTTCAGGTCTATCTTTACATCGCTCGAGGATATATTGATGCCGGGCTGGCCGGTTACGCCGGTCAGCGACTGTACGATGTAATAAGAACCCGGTGCAGTTATGTTCCAGGGAAGATTTGTAATGAGTACTCTGGGTTCAACCTGTTCAAGCGTTTTCATGATCCCCGACTCTTCTCCTGGCACCCCTTTGGGTAGCCAGTAATTAGTCGTGTCTGAGAAACCGTAAACTGTGGTAACCAGGAAGGTTGCAAGAAATAACAGTAATTTCGGCAATTTGTTCATATTTCCCCCATTTTCTTGGCAGGTATTCATAGTTATACCATTTAAAACGCCCATATTTTACAGCTAAAAAGGGGGTCTGTCAAAGCGATAGTGCTGTTACTTCCCGGCTCGGCCCGGAACCGTCATTCCCCTGAAACACGATTAAAACGTTGAGGGAAAAGACGTTTATTTACTGTAGTTGTATACTGCTATATGCAAAAAGTGAGTACTGCAGTGCGCACTATCCATGATTGAAACAGTATTCCATCTTAAGGATACCTTTAAACAGCGCCAAAATGGCAGGTCTGGGTCTTTTTTGCCGTGACATAGCTACTTGGTATGTCTCTTGCATACTGTAGAATATTTAATGTTCGAAAACGGAGATTCCAGCTGGATGTAGTTAATTTTGACGACAGGTGATTTCTATCATGGGTATTGTATTGCGATCTGCTTTTGGAATATCCTTTCGCTGGAAAATTGATTCAAGTTGTTTCGCATTTGGAAGCATACCCGCGATGCATGAAAAACGATTTCCTGTCGGCTGCAGGAATACTCTCAGCCTCTTTGCGGCACTCGGCATACTGTCGTTGCTCCTTCCAGCCGGAGTAATTTTCGGGCAGGCAAAACCAGCTGACGACCCCGCCGCCGAGAAATACTATGCCGCCAACGCGCTGTACAACCGTAAGCTCTATTCAGCCGCAATCCCGGAATACAGGGAATTCCTCCAGAAGAATCCTAACCATTCGAAATCGGAACAGGCGCGGCTGGGCCTTGCCCTTTGCTGCTACGCTTCCGGAAATTACCGGGAGGCCGAACCTCTCCTTAAAGGCCTTATCCAGGCCGGCCAGGCCGGTGACCAGTCGCAGCTGCATGTCCTGCTGGGGCAGTGTCAGGTCCAGCGTAAGGCCATGGACGAGGCTGAAAAATCTTTTGAAGACGGTGTAAAGGCCAAGGGCGCTGAAGAATTCAGGAATACATGTCTTGCGGCACTGACAGACCTGCAGTTCAAGCAGAACAAGTGGACCAACACGGTAGAGGCCGCCGAACGGCTGTTGAAATATGTCAAGACCGGCGAGATGGCGGCAAGGGCAGGGTACCAGGGGGCTTTCGCGCGGTTTCAGCTGAAGCAGTATAAGGAGGCGATTGCCTTTCTCGAAAGGTTGTCGCCGGTGACGAAGGGTGTTTCATTCGAGAACCTGGTAACTTTCCTGCTGGCCGAGTGCAAACGCGAGGCCGGTGATCTTGCAGGGGCGGCAGAGCAGTACGCCCTTTCCACAAGGAATGAGAAAGGGGCTTTTGCCGCGGAGGCATTCTTCCGCCTGGGGTATGTCAATTTCTATCTTAAGGAATATGACAAGGCCCTTGATGCGCTGGGAAAATCGCTCAAGGAACAGGACGATGCCGCGTTCTCGTGCGAGGTCAGGCTTTATCTCGGGCGTTCCTATCTGGAGAAGAAGAGTTTTAACGAGGCCTTCAACAACCTGCGGATCGTTAGCCAGGCGACAAACGATGTCTCGGCGGAAGCGACACTCTGGATGGCCAGGACGCTGACAAGGCAGAATGCTTTTGACCAGGCTCTCAAGATTTTCGAGGACGAACTGCCGCGTTTCAAGGGTGACCGCCTGCTGGCCGACCTTCTCTTTGATTATGCGGAAGTGCTGCTGAACCAGAGGAAGAACAGGGAAGCGGCCGCTGCTTTCAAGCGGATAGAGTCGGAACGCCACGCCTGGTACAGGATGCCGGATGTCCTTCGTTTCCACGCCTTGTGTCTGCACAGGGTAAAGGACTACTCTGACAGCCTGTCGCTCTGCGAACGCTATATACAGACGGTGACCAACAATCCCCTTCCTGAAGTGTTTTTCATGAAGGCGGAGAACACGTTTATATTGAGACCTGACAACGTCGAACCTGTCCTTAAACTTTATACTGATTTCGTGACGGCATATCCGAAAGATTCAAACGCTGACGCGGCAACACTGCGCATTGCCCAGATCCTGAACAGGAAAGGCGAGTGGGCCGCCGCTGTAAAAACCGCCACGCCTCTTCTCGGCAAATCGGCGACAAACAGTGTATTTACCGAGGTTGAGTTTATCGTGGGGGACTCCAGTTTCAGGCTGGAGGCCTGGAAAGAGGCTGTCACGAACCTCGATACCTTTGTAAAAAGGGCCGCACCAGCCGATCCGAATGCAGATACGGCCCTGATGGAGCTGGGATTGTCCAATATCCGCCTGGGACAGACAAATGCGGCGCTGGCAAATCTCTCCATGCTGGTCTCGCGCTACGAGAAGAGTCCCCATGTAATGATGGCCCTGGCTGAGACAGGCAAGCTCCAGTATGAGGGCAGGAGGTTCAACCAGGCAAGGGAAGCGCTCGAGCGGATAGCAAAGAATTTCCCTGAATCAGCACAGAGAATCCAGGCGGAGTATTACCTGGGATGGGTTGCGCTGGATGAAAAGAAAGATGCTGAAGCGCAGGAGCATTTCGCCTTCGTGGTCAACAAGAGGAACAGGGACCAGTTCCTGCCCGACAGCCTGCTCCAGCTGGGACTGCTCCTGATGAAGGCAGAGAAATATGCAGAGGCGCAGAACTATATTGCGACACTCACCAGCCAGTTTCCGGATGACACTAAAGCCGACCAGGGTTTTTATGCCGCCGGGGTTATTGCTTCGCGCCTGAAGGACTGGAACCGCGCGGCCAACGCCTTCAAGGCCCTGATGGAGAAATACCCGAACTCAACGATCCTTGACCGGGCGGTTTATGAGTGGGCCTGGGTTGAAAGGAATTCCAACAACAAGCCGGCGGCGGCAAAGCAGTACGAGTATCTCCTGAAGAATTTCCCAAAGAGCGAACTGGCGGAAAGGACAAGGGTAGAGCTGGCGGAGATATCATTCGACTCCAAGAACTTCGATGCGGTCATTGCCCAGCTCAAGGATTCCGTGACAAACGCGAAAGACAAGTCGGTTAAGGAACAGGCTATGTTCCGGCTCGCGTGGGCATATCTCAACAAGGGCGACGCCGAGACTGCCGCAAAGGCTTTTGAAAGCATGCTTGCCGAGTTCCCCAAATCCGATCTGCAGGCGTCCGCGTCATACCAGGCTGGCGAGTGCCGGTTGAAGATCAAGGAATACCAGCCAGCGCTTGATCATTTCCAGTCCGCGGTCAAGGCCCAGAACAACAAGGATGTCCACGAGTCGGCCCTGCTGCGGGTGGGCGAGATGCAGGGCATACTCAAGCAGTGGCCGGAGTCGGTTGCGACTTACCGCAACTTCCAGAGGTTGTTCCCAGAGAGCAAGTGGATACAACGTGCGCGGTTCGGCGCTGGCTGGGCATTCGAGAACAACAAGGAATACCAGAACGCGGTAGGGGAATACCGGAAGGTTGTGGAGGATAAGCAGGTCAAGGACGACCTTGCCGCCAGGAGCCAGTTCCAGATTGGCGAGTGCATGTTTGCCATGAAGGAATATGACAGGGCCCTCCAGGAACTTGTCCGCGTACAGGCCAATTATTCGTTCAAGGACTGGTCAGCCAAGGCGCTTCTTGAAATGGGAAGGGTGCTGGAAACCAAGGGCGACAAGCCTGCAGCGATAGCGCAGTTCAAGGAAGTCATCCAGAAATATCCAGGCCATGAAGCCGCAGTTGTAGCCAAGGAGAGGATGGATGCTCTCAGGTAGGGGCTTCGGCGTTTGCCTTCCTTCCGTTCCCGTTATGATTTGGAAGGCATGTTTAATATATGAAGTTGTAAAACCGAACGTGTAGAGGAAAGGAAAGTATTAATGAAATGGCATTGTTTTGTAAAAAGCAGAAGGTTGGCAGGGATTGCAGTTGCTCTTTGTCTTTTCGTATCGATTGAAGCGGCGGCCCAGGACGCCAGGCCTGTCGTATCCGCTACATCGGTCCAGAAGACCGAGGCGGCATTCAAGATGCGCGAGATGATTGCCAACGGCTGGCCGATACTGAGCGTACTGCTGGTGATGTCGATCCTTTCGATAGGGATCATTGTCGAAAGAATAATTATCGTCAAAAAGACCGAGGAGGATGCTTCTTCCCTTCTCCCCGAAGTGCTCCGGATGGTCGAAGCAGGGAAGGGGGCCACGGAAATCATAGCTGAATGCGAGAAAGTCCCGCACCCTGTCGCAATGATTGTTTCCCGTGTTGTTAAGGACGCGGGCGACAAGGAATTGATGGACCGGGTGGCCCAGCGCACGATCCAGACAAAGATCCGGGAGCTTGAAACGCGGGTACCTTCGCTCGGAACGATAGCCAGCACGGCGCCGTTCGTCGGGCTCCTCGGAACAGTTATCGGTATCATCAAGGCTTTCGGCAGCATTGCGGCCAACTCAAGCGGTGGACCAGGAGTAGTGGCGAGCGGTATTGCAGAGGCACTGATTACCACGGCGTTCGGCCTGTTTGTGGCCATCCCGGCGGTCATGGGATACAACCACCTGGTACACAGGGTCGAGCGGCTTGCCATGGACATTGACGTGAGTGTTGCCGAGCTGATTGACCATATGAACAAGAAAAAGAAGTGAGGCCGGAATGAATGTTGTTACATCAAAAGGTAAGGGCAAATTCCGAGTGATGTCCGAGATCAACATGGTCCCGTTCATCGATATCGCCCTTGTGCTGTTGATCATCTTCATGGTGATGAGCCCCATGCTGGTAAAGATGCAGGAACGCGACGAGCTGGTTAACCTGCCGGTGGATTCGCAGAACCCGACACTCAGCTCTGTTGAAGATGTTATTACGATCAACGTGCGCAGGAACGGGTCATATATTGTCCGCGGCAAGCAGGTAACCCTTGAAGAGATGACACAGATCGTCAAGGACGGCGTGAAAGTCAATGCCGCCATGAAGGTTCTTGTGCGCGGCGACCAGGAAGCGCTGCACGGTTATGTTGCCAAGGCGCTGGCGACTTGCAGGAGAGCCGGGGTGAAGGATGCGAACATAGGTTACCAGGTTCCGCAGTAGAAAGGTAAAGGAGCAGGGCGGAAGATGCCTTTTGGTAAAACAGATTCTGAGAATGGCTGGGGGCCCGGGTTTATCCGGTTCATTAAGGCCAGGCGGACGCTTATCGTATGTCTTATTGCCGCAGCTTTCCTCGCCTGGCTGTACATGGAACTGAAGCCGACGACATGGAACTACTACACCGACGACATTTCAGTCAGGCGCCTGGCCAGGGATGTCAAACCCAGGTTTGTGTTATGGGAAAAAGCGGCGCCCCTTGAGGGCGAGGCCAATCTTCCTTCGGAAAACATCCAGCCGGCAATCTCACCCGATGGAGCGAGGATGGTTTTCTCCCGCGGGCTGGAAAATGGAAACGCAGACCTCTGCCTGTCGCGCTGGGACGGAAATTCCTGGAGCAGTCCGGAACCGCAGAGGGCCCTCAACAGCAAATTCAACGAGATAAGTCCCGCGTTCAGCCGGGACGGCAGCTACCTTTATTTTTCCACGGACCGGCCCGGCGGGTTCGGAGGATACGATGTCTGGGTTGCTCGCTGGGATGGCGCAGAATTCGCTTGGCCCCAGCCGCTGTCGGTAATAGTGAATTCCAGGTTTGATGATATTGATCCCTGTTCCTCGGCCGATGACGGCAAACTGTATTTTTCCTCCAACAGGCCGCGCCAGGTCCTGAAGAAAGTTGACGATTTAATGAGTTACAAGGACCTGCGCAATAAATTCAAGGGTGCTGACTACGACATATATGCCGCCGACAGGATTCCTGCCGGTGTTACAAACCGCGAAGTCGAACGCGCGATGAGCCTTCTGTACTCTCTACGCGAGAGCGCCCTGACGGACACCAATGTCATGGAGAAACTGGGAGGCAACGCCAGGACCGAGAAGAGCGTTGACCTTGCGCTGGCATGGCTTGCCCGGAACCAGGAGACCAACGGAAACTGGTCAATAGAGAAATTTGGCGGAGAGCGGGGGCACGATGTTGCCGCCACCTCTGCTTCACTCCTTGTGTATTTCGGGCGCGGTGTGCGGCACGATAAACCCGGCAAGTACCAGGAAACGGTGTCGAAGGGATTGAAGTGGCTGCTCAGCCAGCAGAACAAGCTTTCGGGCGATTTGCGTGGTCCGCATCCCGCGGGTAATTCGATGTACGACCAGGGCTTTGCGACCCTCGCGCTGGTCGAAGCGTACGGAGTGAGTAAGGACCCCGATCTTTTCGACGCGGCTCAGTCAGCTGTTTATTTTATTGCCGATTCCCAGAATGATGAGGATGGCGGATGGCGCTATCAACCGAAGAATCCCGGTGACTTGTCGGTATCCGGCTGGATCATCATGGCGCTCAAGAGCGCGGAGCTTTCGGGTATCAACGTTCCGGAAAAGACAATGACTGGAGTCCGGAAATTCCTGAAGTCCGTACGAAGCGGAAAAGGCAACGGACTGTTCTCTTATCTGCCGTCCCAGCAGGGCGGCCATTCCGGCCAGCCGGCAATGCAGGTTACCGGTTTCTTCTGCAGCCAGCTGATGGGATTGCCGGCAAACTCTCCCGCCGCGTTTGAAGCGGCCGACTGGGTTCAGAAAACAGGCATCAAGGTTGGCGATGCCTACTACTCATATTACGGGACCCTGTCGTCGTACCAGAACCAGGGGCCGCTCTGGAGGGAATGGAAGAAGAACATGCAGGAAAGCTTCGTTTCCGCCCAGGACAGTGACGGCAGCTGGAATATTACGGAAGGTCACGGGCGGCAGATGGGCCGTGTGATCTCGACAGCGCTTATAACCCTCTCGCTTGAGGCCCACTACCGCTACGTGCCCCTTTACGGGCTGGGTTTTGAACCGGACCCTGCTGTCACCAACTTTGCGCGGATTGAAGGCGACCAGCTTGCGCCCGTTCCCGAATTCGACAGGTCCAGGCCGATTGCCGAACTGAACTCGGCGGGAGACGATCTTCATGCAGCGGTGACGGGTCACGGCGACTTCCTGTATTTCGCGTCGAACCGCGGCGACAGCTTTGGCGGTTTTGACATCTACCGCTCACGGATAAGCGGCAATACAATTTCCCTGCCGGAAAATCTCGGACAGGCCGTCAATACCTCTGCCGACGAAAAGGATCCGGCTGTCCGCATGGCGGGATTTGACCTGATTTTTGCCTCCAACCGCGACAAGGATGCCGGCCGCAAGTATAAGCTCTACACGGCGGCATCACGGATCGTGTTCCAGCGGTACGACTATTCAAAGTCCCCGACGCTGGGCTGGATCGTGGACAATCTTAAAACTCCGCTCATCTTTGCTTTCCTCGGCTTAGTCGTGTTTGTCTACAGTTTCGCGGGGAGTCTCAGGAAACAGAGAAAATTGAAGAGCAGTCATTGAACCAGGAATGAACAGCAGTCCATATAACGAAATGAATGCGGGAACGAACGGCAGGGGTGCCAGGATATGGGGCCATGTGCTCCGCTGGCTTCTGCCGGTGATCGCCTTTGCGGTCATGGCTGGAGCAGTGTTTACCATATTCATGACACTGAAGAGCACTATCTGGTGTTACTTTACCGACGATGTTTCGATCCGGGAAAACGCGCTGTCGGCAAACGTGCGAATGGTTTTATGGGAAGAGCCGCACGGTGTCGGCGGGGAAATGAGCAGGGCTGCCGGACTTGCCGCGCCGTCATTCTACCCGGACGAAAGAACGGTCGTTTTCAGCCGCCAGATGACCGGGAAAACAAATACCGATCTTTATACCGCGGCCTGGGACGGATACAAGTGGAGCGCCCCGGTGCCGCTGGAACAGGTTAATACGGGCTCAAACCAGGTCGATCCCTCAATCACGCATGACGGCAGGTACCTGTATTTCTCGTCGGACCGGTCCGGCGGTTGCGGCGGTTATGATATCTGGATCGCGAGATGGAATGGACAGAATTGGATCGGGATAACCAATGCAGGTCCGGCAATCAATACGGAATACGATGAAAGATGTCCCGCTGTTTCGCCTGACGGTAGACGCCTGTATTTCTCTTCGAAGAAACCTCTTGCCGATGCTGAGGTCAAGGCCCGGTCGACATTCTTCAGTAAGGCATCCCCAGATGCCGGCCACGATATCTTCAGCGCCGACATAGAAATAGAAGAACCGGCTAAAGTCACGGCAGCATCATCGGCATCGAATGCGGTTGTTGCGTCGGAAGCGCCGCTTGTAAAGGTTCAGGCAGGGAAGGCAAAAGCCGCAGGGAAAAAGAAGTCGAAACCGGGGAAGGCAGTGCCTGTGACAAGCGAGGTAAACGTGGCGTCGACAAACCTGCCGCCCGTTCCGGAATTCAATGATGTTGCCAGGGAGGAGATTCTTTGTTCTCCGGCGGACGATCTGTATGTCCGGTTCACGGCCCGCGGGGATTTCCTGTATCTTGCCTCGGACCGGAAGGGCGGACTTGGCGGATTTGATTTGTACTTCAGCCGTGTCGTAAACGGTAATCCAGGGAAACCGCAGAACCTCGGGTCTGAGATCAATGCTGCGGCAGATGATATCTGTCCTGCACTGCGCATGGCAGGGTTCGACCTGCTTTACAGCCTGAATGGAGAGCAGGAGGAAAAAGACAGGTATGTGCTTGATTCCTCCACCACACGCGAAGTTGTGAGCCGGCTTGACCTTTCAAGGCTGGACAGCCTTATCGCCAGGATTCTTGAGGTTAAGTGGTGGATCCTGGTGTTCATTCTCGGGGTGGCTTTACTGGTTTACCTGATAAAGCATTACAAGGACCTGACAAGCCTGTTCCACAAATGCCTGATGATGTCCGCCATTGTTCACGTGGCGCTGGTATTGATGCTGGCATTTTTCAAGGTGTCTTCAGCGATAGTACGCGAGGAGGAGGCGGCCCCGAAGACGCAGATGGAGGTAGCTGTAAACGTGGAAGCACTGGCCAGGGAGAAGCTTGCCCTCGACATGGCCGAGAATGTTACGATCATGCCGCCCTCGGAGATCACTGTTATAGCCACGAAATCCGGAGGGGGCCTTCCTGTTCCAGATTTCAATTCACCTAAGAAGAGTGTCCAGACGGTTGTTGCACGGAGTACGGTTAGTTCTGTCCTCCTGGAAAATGCTCCATCGAAGGCTCAGAATGTCGAACAGGTTGAACCGCAGGAGAACAAGTTGCCGGCTGCGCCTGTTCTGCCCAAACTTCCGGAGCTGAGTTTGCCGCGACTTGATGTTGTCATGGAAGCCGGGGATGCCGTTAAGAACGATATTGATGCTAAATTGGCGGAAGAGTTCAGGCCGGTAACAGACATGCCGCAGGTTTCAGCCGGGCGGGTTGAAGTCACCGTCACCGGGATTGTCAGCAGGCTGTCGGCGGTTAAGCCGGCTACCGGGCCTGGGAATGTCGCGAAGGCAGGTCCGGTTTCGAATGCAACAATGGTGGCGGCTGATACGGGCGGAAATGTTGTCAGGCTGTCCGGCGGCGGGGACGAATCCAGCGGACCACAGGCACTCAAGGGGCCTGGAACCACAGTATCGATGCAGCTAACCTTTGGCGGAGGGGGCGGTGTGTTCAAGGTCAACCTTCCTGGACAGCTTGATGTGCCGGCAGGTTTCGGTACGGCTATCTCGCCATACCAGGTCAGGAAATCAGGAAAGCCTTCTATAGTAATGGTGGAAGGTCTTGGCGGAAACGGAACGACCGAGAATGCCGTTGGAAGAGGTTTGGAATGGCTCACCAGGCACCAGGAACAGGATGGCCGGTGGGACATTCAAAAATACGGAGGGGAACAGGGGCACGATGTTGCGGCAACGTCATTATCGCTTCTCTGTTATCTTGGCTGGGGAATCAAGCACAATGAACCGGGAGTTTACCAGGGACCGGCGGCAAAGGCTGTTGAGTGGCTGAAAAAGCAGGTGAAGTCCGACGGCAATGCTATGGGTGCTGGCGGGAACATGTATGACCAGGGCATTGCCGGGATTGCCATGGGTGAGGCCTATGGTCTGACAAAGGACCCGGCGCTTGGCACTATTGTAAGCAATATGGTTGCGTTTGTGGTCAAAGCCCAGCACAAGAACGGCGGCTGGCGATATCAGCCCGGGCAGGAGGGGGACATGTCGGTTACCGGCTGGCAGATCATGGCCCTGAAGAGCGCGGAGATGGCCGGTGTCGAAGTTCCAAAGGACGCATTTGAGAGAGCAGAGGGCTGGCTGACATCGGTTGGCGGCGGAGAGAATGGCGGAATATGCGGCTACACCGACAAGAACAACAGGCAGCCGGGCATGGCGGCGGAAGGCATGTTCTGCCGGCAGATACTTGCGGTTGCACCCGAAGACCTGCGAATGCTGGAAGGCGCCGGATTCCTGAAGACGACTCTGCTGAGCGCAAGCCATGTGGACTATTACTACTGGTACTACGGTACACTTGCCATGTACCAGCACAGGGGAACAGCATGGGAGACCTGGAATGAGCGGTTGAAAGAAGTGCTTCCGGACCTCCAGGTCAAGACCGGGGATGAGGCTGGAAGCTGGAATCCGGCCGGGCAGCAGGCCAACCGCATGGGTCGGGTTGTCACTACGGCACTGGCGACACTTTCAATGGAAGTGTACTACCGCTATCTCCCGTTCTACTTCTCAAAGAACGTCGAAAAGACGGACACAAAAGTCTCCGCACAAGAGCCGGTATTGAAGAGCGTTCCGGAAAAAATGAAACCAAAGGGCGCTCTTAAGAAAAAGAAGTAAGGTCGTATCTGTAATCCGATGCCGGTATTTCCGTGATTCTTGCTTCAATGTTTCAACCGTATGCACTTTTCCATCTTTTTTCTAGAGCTGAACGGGGGAGAGGAGTAGAGTGCCGGACGAAAGCATATTGGTCGGTAATAAGTCTAAAACCTGATTCACGGAGAAAGAAACCATGACTATGAAGAATGAAGAAAAGAAAAAAGAATGTTCATGCAGCTGTAATTGCCATGGAGGTCTTGACCGAAGGAATTTCCTCAAGATTGCCGGTGCAGGTTCATTGGCTTTTCTTGCTTCAAAGATGCCGGTAATGGCCGGACCGTTTGAGAATGCAGATTTCGAGAAACTTGTGCCTGCCGATAAGAAGCTCAGTCCGGAATGGATCAAGAGTCTGTACGAGCGTGGCACGCCCCAGGTGTTCAAGGGAGCCGAACTTAAATTCATCGGAATGCCTGTGGGTGGAATATGCTCGGGCCAGGTGTATCTTGGCGGTGACGGCAAGCTGTGGCACTGGGACATCTTCAACAAGCACATTGGCACAGGTGACGGTCATTATGCGAATCCGGTTGTTCCGGCGTCGCCGATTGAACAGGGTTTTGCACTGAGGATGACGGTGAACGGCAAGACCGAAACCATGGCCCTCGACAAGACCGGATTTGAAGACATAAGCTTTCGCGGCGAGTATCCGATAGGCAAAGTGGAATACAATTCCAAGCCGGTTTCAGTCTCACTGGAGGTGTTCTCGCCGTTCATCCCGCTTTCCACGGATGATTCGAGCCTGCCTGCGACAGTGATGCGTTACACTGTGAAAAACAATTCCAGCGACACCCTCGAGGCGACAATGTTCGGCTGGCTTGAGAACGCGGTATGCCACAACAACCGGCAGCTTGCCGGGAAGCGCCTGAACAGGATCGCTCATGGAAAAGGCATGAGTTTTCTCGACTGCCTGGTTGAGAAGGAATCAGCCCCGGCTGCTCAGAAAAGACCGGATATCGTTTTTGAAGACTGGAAGAAGGATACATACGACGGCTGGACGGTTGAAGGGACAGCTTTCGGGACCGGTCCAATCAAAAAAACGGCGATGCCGGCCTACCAGGGCGATGTCGGCGGCGATACAGAGCGCGTGGCAAATTCCCATGCGTCGGCGCCGGACGGAGATACCGGGGAAAAGGACGGTGCCACTGGCAAATTGACCAGCAGGAAATTCAAAATAGAAAGAGATTTCATAACGTTCTGGATTGGCGGCGGCGGTCACAAGGACAAGACTTGCCTCAACGTGCTGGTTGACGGCAAAGTTGTACGGACGGCCACAGGGAAGAATGACAACAAGATGTCGCGGGAGAATCTCGACGTCAGGGATCTTGCAGGCAAGGAAGCATGCATACAGGTCGTTGACGATGAAAAGGGCGGGTGGGGCAATATCGGCGTTGGAAAGATAGCTTTCACCGATATGGCCGTGGTAACCAAGGATCTTGATAAGCTTGCCGACCATGGAACAATGGTGCTGGCTTTGCTGGGCGACAAGGCGGACTACAAGGTTGCTTCCGCCGGGCAGGACGGCAGGGGCGGCGAGCAGGGTACGGAGGCTTCGTCAACACTCAGAGAGAAACTTGTCGGGGCAATCGGGCGGAAACTGAAGATTCGCGGCGGGAAATCCGAAACAGTTACATTTGTCGTGGCGTGGAACTTTCCCAATCTCGATATTGGCGGTGTGCGGGATAAGGGCCGCTACTACGCGACCAAGTTTGATTCCGCTCTCAGTGTAGCGAAATATGTTGCAGAAAACTGTGAACGGCTGGAATCGCAGACACGTTTGTGGCGGGACACCTGGTATGACTCGACGCTGCCGTACTGGTTTCTTGACAGGACGCAACTGAACACTTCCATACTTGCAACATCGACATGTTACCGGCTCGGATCGGGCCGGTTCTGGGCGTGGGAGGGTGTTGGCTGCTGCGCCGGGACATGCGGGCATGTCTGGCAGTATGCCCACGCGATGGGACGGCAGTTCCCCGAACTGGAACGCATCCTGCGCGAACGCACCGACTTCGGGCTGGCGCTGCAGCCTGACGGCGCAATCTTCTTCCGCGGCGAAAACAACAATGGCCCGGCCATTGACGCGCAGGCCGGTTCAATCCTGCGCGCCCTGCGCGAACACCAGATGTCAGTGGATGACGCCTTCCTGAAACGGGTCTGGCCCGGCGTGAAGCGCGCCACAGAGTGGCTTATAAAGAAGGATGAGAACGGTGACGGTATCATCGAAAGCGGACAGCACAACACTCTCGATACCGACTGGTTTGGTCCCGTTGCATGGCTCAGCGGGCTGTATATTGCTTCGCTGGAAGCCGCGGCGGTCATGGCGGACGAGATGGGCGATGCCGCTTTTGCGAAACAGTGCCGGGAGATTTCGAAGCGAGGACAGGAAGATATCGTCGGCAAACTCTTTGACGGCGAATACTTCTACAACAAGGTTGATTCGAAGCACCTTAACGCGGTTAACTCTGGGACAGGGTGTGAGATTGACCAGGTGATGGGCCAGAGCTGGGCCTGGCAGGTCGCACTGGGGCGCGTGTTGCCTCAAAAGGAAACGCTGTCGGCGCTAAAGGCGTTGTGGCGTTACAACTTCACGCCGGACGTCGGTCCGTACCGCGCGGTCAACAAGCCGGGACGCTGGTATGCAATGGCAGGCGAAGCTGGACTGCTGATGTGCTCGTTCCCGCGTAAAGACTGGGACTATGACAAGGCCAAGGGTCAGGGTGGCGGCGCGTGGGCCGCGATGTACTTTAACGAGTGCATGAATGGTTTCGAATACCAGGTTGCAAGTCACATGGTCTGGGAAGGCATGGTACAGGAAGGCCTTGCTGTCACACGGGCCGTACATGACCGCTATCATGCGGCGAAGAGGAACCCATGGAACGAAGTTGAATGCGGTGATCACTATGCGCGATCTATGGCAAGCTACGGCGTGTTCCTCGCGGCCTGCGGCTTCGAGTATCACGGTCCGAAGGGGCATATCGGTTTCGCGCCCCGGCTGACACCTGAAAACTTTAAGGCTGCGTTTACCGCGGCGGAGGGCTGGGGGACATACGAACAGAAATCTCAGATTTCAGATTTCAAATCCCTGATAACCATGAAGTACGGGAGCCTGAAGGTGAAGACCGTTTCTATGGCGGTTGGCGGGAAAGCGCCTGCATCCGTGAAGGTAAAGGCCAGCGGCAAGTCCTTAAAGAGCACCTTTGAGGTGAAGGACGGAAAGGTTCTCATTTCCCTGGCCAAGGATGCCGTGATCGGCACGGGAAAGACGCTGGAAATAGTTATGGGTTAAGAAGAAATGACGGTGTCGCAGCCGCTCTATTTCTTGACCTCTGCCCGTTTCCTTAGGACCACTACCTGGTCCTCAAGGTGAATGGTCAGTCCTGCATTTTCGGCGACGAGTTTAAGTACCTTGTACAGGGAAACCTTCTTCAGGGACATTGTGATCGTTGACTGGTTGTTCTTGTCGATGAGGACAATGTTGACGCCGGTTTTGTCCGGATCGTTTTCTTTGGCGATGGAAACGAGGAACTGAACAACGTCGCTGATGTTTGCCTGGCGGAAATCAGCTTCCGGCACAATTATCGATTCCAGTTTCTTCGTCAACGCGGCTGCCTGCTTGTTTCCCGCGCCTTCAGCGGTGCATATTGTGAGAATGAGCATTGTGCATAAGGCGATGGTTGTATTCTTCATTGGTCATGTTCTCCTTTCATTTATTTAGATGTTTGTTCAAGAACATTCTTCCCGAGAAATATCCTGAGCAGGTCTTCAGTGGCGGAGGGCCATAGTTTTCCTGAAGGTGCCATGGACAGATGTATTGTGTATTCAGGGGTCTCCGCAATCATGTTCGTGGCATCTGCCATTACATCGGACTCTCCGTGCCGCATAATGACAACAGCGGCATCTGCATCCAGTGACCGCGGTGGTTCGCCTTTAGGGGCTTTACAGATGTAGTACCGGTCTTCCCAGTAACGCATGAGCCAGCCACGAGGAAGGCGGTTTTGCATCTCAAGTGAGGTTCCTGTGCGGATGGCAAGATTGGTGAAGGTATATTGAGGGCGGATCCATCGCTCGCCTTCATTATCCACAACTGTTCGTCCCTGAATGTGTCCGATAAGGGAGATTTGTTCATTGTCCGGGCTAAGCATGAGTGTTTCGCCTTTAACGTTATAACGGCCTGAAATATCTCTTGATTTCTGATGAATGACAAATATCCTGTCAGGTTTAAGCAGGGTAAAATACCTCATATTGCGTGTACTGTAGTACTTTCCGGCAGAATCCATGAGTCCGGCTGGTTTGAAAAACGTGTTCGTAATGCAGCCGGAAAAGCACAGGACCGTGCATGCAAGTGCTGATAAGGGGGAATATTTATTCATTCAGGAAAAAGACTCTTCTCAAGGTTAAACTCGGCCAGGATATGACCCCACGAGTGGGAGCCATCCGGTCCGGATCCGGCAAGCTGATGGTAGGGTTGTTCGAGAATACCCTTGAAGCTGCCATCGCTTTCCCTTTTGAGGATAAGAAACGGCCTGTCGTCCTTGTCAAAACACTGCACCTGCTGGTTGTACCGGTCATACGCAACGCGCACTACTTGTCTTTCAATGGGGGAAATTCCCATGTCGGGCTGACGAAGAGCGTTGAAGTCATCGATTTGCCTGTTGAGAGAAGCAATGGCGGCGGACTCTGCTGACGGGCATGAAGGCTTTGCGGCATCAGGGGACGAAGAACAGCCAGCCAGCAGGAAGGTGATAACGGCTATGAATGAAAGTGTTCTCATTGTTTCAAGATCTAACGCCTGTCTCCACCCTCCTTTGTGTTAGGACGCGGTCAGGCCTGAGGCGCCGGGGATTCCTCGCCTGGCTTAGAATCCTGAGGCGCTTCCTGTGATTGTTCGCTTCTGATTCTCAAATAGTTATTATTCAGGAAGAAGACGATGGTCATGCATATAAACAGTGCAGAGATTATATCGCACAGGGTGCCCGAGATTATCTCCAGGATGCGGGCATCCGGAGTGAAGAAGAAGGGGATTACGACTATCAATGATGAAATTGTGCCAAGCAGTTCAATTACCAGCAGGTATCCAAACACTCTCCACCATTGTCCTTTGACGATTCCTTTCGAGTAGTCGAGGGCTGCTTTACCGGAAAGGCCGCGGAGGGCGACAACGAAGACGAAAAAGGAGTAGTACAGGCTCCAGATGATGCCGGGAACGATCAGGAGCAGAAACAGGCCAAGTAATATCACGCCGGCAAGAAGCCCTGTACCGATGGATGCGCCCCAGCGTGAAAGCGCATGGCGAAGAGCCTGCTGCCAGGTAACAGGCTTGCCGAGAATCGAGGATTCGATCAGTTTGGCCAGGGCCATGGTTGCCAGTACGCCAAACAGGAGTTCGGTCAATTGGACAATCCTCATGTACATACGGAAACCCCGCAGCCCGTGTGTTTCAATAAGGTAGTCGATGGGCACAAAGGAGAGGCCGATATTGATGGGTATGTAGACTATAAGAAATACTGGCACGATGCTCCGGATATGTTTCCAGAAAATATGCCATCCTGTTGAGATGACTGCGCCTAGATCGAACTGGACAAGTGCAATGTCCTTAATCACGGTTTTCTCCTTCCTGGGCGAGCGACCAGCATGATCACCGAAGCAATTCAGGGTTGCCGGGCACAGCTAAGCGTTTGTTAGGCTAATTCTCTCTCGTCTTCAAGTTCTTACTAGTTTCTTATTGCCTTTAGATTTGTGCCTTCACGGGAGAGGCTATAGTGTAGACTTCTCTGCAACCAGCTACAGAGCAGGTACTTACAGCTATAGAAATCATCCCCTGCCGGCTTTCTCACTCGTCTGCCAGCGCGTTGCCCGTGTTTTCTTCTTTTCTTATTCCCTCATTAATTCTTGACCTTGCTTGAGTGATTTATTATTGAGTGAGCGCTTACTTAAAAAAGGAGTGCCGTGTCGAGACCTGTTTCCATAAAGAATGAAGCTATCCTTGGGGCTGCGAGGAAAGTCTTTCTCCAGCACGGATACCAGGCAGGCACAAAGAAGGTGGCCAGGGAGGCTGGGGTTTCGGAGGGGTCGCTCTTCAAGCATTTCAAGACCAAGGCTGATTTGTTCATGGCCGCGATGGAAACTGATGCGGGGATCCTGTCATGGGAAGAGAAGCTGATGAAATCCGTCGGTAAGGGCGATGTGAGAAAGAACCTGGAATCAGCCGGGATGCAGATACTGGAACACCTTGAAGTCATGCTTCCCTGCGTGATGATGGTCAGGTCGAGCGGCATTACAATTGCACAGCCGCACCGGCAGGATGGCTCCAGGGTTCCGCATCCCATCCAGAGAATGTACGCGCTGGCAAACTATTTCAGGGCAGAGTCAAAGGCGGGACGGCTGGTGATAAAGAACCCGGAAGTGCAGGCCCAGATTCTCTTCGGTACGCTGGCTCATTATGTGTTTAATAAAATAGTTTGTGATTTTCGCCTAGTTTCGCCTGTGGTATATGTCAGAACCGTTGTGGACATGATCCTGCATTCTTCCACGCCTGCACAAGTAAAGAAGGATAAGCGGTAATGAAAGTTCCCAATCATGTGATTGTATGTTTGTCTGCTCTGCTCGTGTCCGGGTGTGTTTCCGCGCCTACGCCAAAGGGTGACCTGACCCAGCAATGGGTGCCTCCGGCAAATGCGCAGAAGAATAACGATACGTGGAAGGCTGCAAGGGACCAGAAGATCGACTTTTCCAAGCCGCTGACGCTTGCGGATCTTACAGATATCGCGTTGAAGAATAACCCAGCCAGCCGCAAGGCCTGGAATGATGCCCGCATGGCTGCCGAGCAGGTGACTTATGCTCAGGGTTATTTCATGCCGGAGATAACTGCTGTTGGTTCAGGAACCCGCATGCGGACCACAGCCAAACCGGACACTTATGATGTTGATTACTCGAAATACGGTCCGTCTCTGCAGGTGAGTTACCTCATCATCAACTTTGGCGGTGGCCGCCGCGCGGCTGTTGAACAGGCCTTGCAGACCGTATACGCGGCTGATTTTGCATTCAACCGTTCGCTGCAGGATATAATCCTTGCAACGGAGACGGCCTACTACGGACTGATCAGTGCGGCGTCCGGTGTTGAGGCGGCGGATGCCAGCGTCAAGGACGCCGAGAAGACGCTTGAAGTTGCGAGGGAGAGATTGAAGAACGGTATCGGAACAGAGCTGGAAATGCTCCAGGCAAAGGCGGGATATGACCAGGCACTTTTCGGCAAGGCCAGTGCTGAAGGTTTTTACAAGGTTGCACTTGGAGGGCTTGCCCAGGCAGTTGGTGTCCCGGCTGACACTGAAATCAGGCTTGTCTCCCCGGACGGCGATGTGCCTGGATTGCCGTCAGAGAAGGACATGAAGAAGCTGATAGACGAATCGCTACAGCGCCGTCCTGATATTGCGGCCATGCGTGCCAACCTCGGGGCCAAGCAGGCTGCAGTCAGGGTCGCGAAGGCCGCGTACTGGCCATCGCTTTATCTTAACGGTTCAATTGGCCAGGATTATTTTGATTCTGCCGTTGAAAACAAAATGCAGGACAGCGACTGGTCGTACAGCGGCACGCTGAGCCTCAAGTGGACACTGTTTGACGGTTTCCAGAATACCAGCAGCAAACGAACCGCCGCTGCAGAGGCCGAATCAGCGAAGGCCCAGCTCCAGCAGGCGGAACTTGCCGCAAGCGCCGATGTCTGGGCGAGGTATCACAACTATGAGACTTCGCTGAAGAAATATGATTCCAGCGAGGCTCTTCTCAAGAGCACGGCGGCCGCGTACGACCTTGCGCTGGACAGTTACAAGGCGCAACTGATCGGCATAGTGGATCTCTTGAATGCCGAGACCCTGCTGGCGCTGGCGCGCACCCAGAATGTTGCGGCAAGGCAGGCCGTTTTCACGGCACTGTCCAACCTGGCGTATTCAACGGGTGTGCTTGAAAAGGGCGGCTCGATCGAGGCAAAGAAGTCGCTTCAGAAAAAATGAGGAAGGATAACGAACAATGAAACATGAAATGCGCTCTGCATTGATGATAATGAGCTGCCTGGCGCTTGCCATTGTAACCGGCGCCTGCGGTAAGAAAGGCGGTCCGCCCCAGATGCCGCCGGTATCGGTTACGCTTGGCCAGGCGGTGAAGATGGATGCGCCGGTGGTTATTTCGGCTTTTGGCAATACAGAAGAGAGGATGAGCATAGACATCGTTCCCCAGGTGTCCGGGATGCTGGTGAAGAACTTCATAAAGGACGGCGAAGTGGTGAAGGCTGACCAGCCGCTATTCCAGATAGACCAGCGTGACTACGATGCGCGCGTCAAGCAGGTTGAGGGCATGGTCAAGGCCGACAAGGCCAACCTGGAGCTTGCGAAGATTACCCTTGAGCGCAACAGGCCGCTGTTCGAGAAGAAGCTCATTTCGAATGAAAACTTTGACACCATAAGGACAAAGCTGGAATCCATTGAGGCTCAGCTTCAGATGGACGAGGCGGCGCTCGCACAGGCAAAGCTGGGTCTTGAACGCTGCACAATCAAGGCCCCGATTGCCGGCGTCTGTTCAAAACGGTATCTCGACGAGGGGAACCTCGCGGCTGCGGGGATGACGCGGCTGACGAATCTCCGCAGTTACGATCCCATCCGTGTGGCTTTCTCGGTTTCGGAGCAGTATCTGCCGGCAATCCGGAATGGCATGGCAGCGGGGAAGGTTAAGATTGATATTGTTCCCCGGGGTGATACGAACAGCTACGCGGGAACGCTGGAGTTCGTGGACAATGCGGTAAATCCCATGACCGGCACGATACTTCTGCGCGGCGAGGTTCCGAATTCCGATCTGAAGCTGTGGGCAAATCAATTTGTAAATGTGAGCATTTTTGCCGGCGTTGTTCCCGATGCTGTAATGGTGCCGGAAAGTTCGGTCCAGCTCGGTAAGCAGGGGTCCTACCTGTTTGCAGTCAACAAGGACAGCAAGGCGGAAATGAGGATTGTGAAGACAGGAATCCGGTACAACAACCTGCTCCAGATTGTTGAGGGGGTAGAGGAGAACGAGCCGGTAATTGCGCTGGGCCAGTTCATGGTTTATCCGGGTGCTAAGGTGATGGATCTTGCGAAAATGCCTCCGCCAGGGGCCGCGATGCCAGGGAAAGAAGGCGCAGCCAACCCCGCCAATGCTCCGGCGGAGAAAAAGGCTGAACCGGAAAAGAAATAGTAATTTCAGGGAACGGAGAATACTTTGCATTTTTCAGAAATATTCATAAGACGGCCGATTATGACGACGCTACTGACGGTCGTCATGGTGGTGTTTGGCGTATGGGCATATTTCCGTCTGCCGGTCAACAGCCTTCCGACGGTTGATCTTCCTGTCATACAGGTAACGGCTTATTATCCAGGTGCAAGTCCTGCCACAATGGCCAGTGCTGTTGCCACGCCTTTAGAGAATGAATTTATACAGATTAACGGCCTGCAGGGCATGTACTCGGACAACAAGGAAGGCATGTCCACCATCAACCTGACCTTCAGCCTGAAGCGTAATGTTGATCTTGTGGCTCCGGATGTTCAGGCTGCAATAGCAAGGGCAGTAAATAATCTGCCAAAAGATCTGCCATCTCCGCCGACATATCAGAAGTTCAATCCATCCGATATGCCTGTTTACTTCATTGTGATCTGTTCGGATACCATGCCCCACGGAGAGCTTTATGATTATGCCAGCCACGTGGTACAGCGAAAGATGAGCATGATAGAAGGTGTTTCCAAGGTCATGGTTTATGGGTCAAAGCGCGCGGTACGCGTGCAGTTCAGTCCTGATAAGCTCGCCAACTATCAAATTGGTGTTGACGAGCTTGCAATGGCCCTGAAGGCTGGGACGGTTAATATTCCGGGAGGCAGTCTGAACGGAGCGCAGAAAACATTTACAATAGAACCCCAGGGGCAGATGCGTACGGCCAGGGAATATGATGAACTGATAATTGCCTACAGGCAGAATGCGCCTGTGAGGCTTAAGGATGTCGCCAATGTGGTTGACAGCCTGGCCAATGACCTGGTTGATATCCGCATGGGGTTTGCGGGTAAGAAAGAATATGACAAATGTGTGGTAATGCCAATCTATCGTGTCAGTGGAGCCAATACCGTGGCTGTGGCCGACAGGATTGTCAAGGCTCTTGAGGAAGCGAAGAAAGACTTACCCGGATCGGTGAATATAGAAACCCTGTTCAACGGCGCAAAGCCGATCCGCGAGTCGCTGGAAGATGTCCAGGTGACTGTCCTGATCGCCCTTGTCCTTGTGGTTCTCGTCATCTTCGGGTTCCTCGGACGGGTGCGTGAGACGATTGTACCGAGTATTGTTCTTCCGGTGACACTGCTTGGCACCATGCTTCTCATGCTTGCATCAAAATTCAACCTGGATACGCTGTCACTGATGGGTATTGTCCTTGCCGTGACGTTCCTTGTGGATGATGCCATTGTTGTTCTTGAGAATACTGTGCGTCACCTCGAAGAGGGGAAAAAGCCGATACCTGCCGCAGTCTTGAGCATGAAAGAAATTACCTTTACGCTGATTTCAACCAGTGCTGCGCTTGTCATCGTATTTGCCCCGCTTGTTTTCATGAGTGGCGTTGTCGGGAAGAACCTCAGTGAAGTTGCTCTCACGGTCATCTATGCCATTATCGTCTCCACGTTTCTTGCTCTGACACTTTCCCCGATGATGTGTGCGCGTATCATCAAGCACCACAAGGATCCCAATGCCCTGCAGAAACGGATAGCCGGTGCCATAGCAGGAATGGTGCGAACCTATGGCAGGGCTCTGACATGGCAGTTGCATCACAAATGGATGGCTGTTGTCATGTGGGTTGTCTGTATCGTGGGCACGCTTGCGCTGTATTTTATTCCCGGTGCGCTGCCCAAGGACTTTTTGCCGCCCGGCGACAGCAGCTTCATCATGGGCGCCATGCTGATGCCGCAGGGTGCCTCGACTGAACAGATGCGGACCTATCAGACAAAGATTGCTGCCGTGGTCAGGCAGGATCCAAATGTATTTGAGTGTGGTAATGTTACCGGCATAATGCCAGGCGCGGACCAGAGCATGGGATTCGTCTTCATCCGGCTGAAGCCGCCGAAAGAACGGGTTAAAGATCATGAGGTCAAGAGGTTCTTTGGCCTGGTAAAGACCACGCGGAGGCCGACAATCGACGAGCTTGCACAGAGATTCATCGGCAAGTTCTTTATGATTCCTGACGGTGTCTGCTTCGTGCGTCCTATGCCGGTTGTGAAGATAAGTTCTGGTGCAGAATCAACGGCTATGGGCAGCGATTATGCCTATATGGTGATGGGATTGAACCGTGATGCGGTTTACGAGACAGCGCAGAAACTTCAGCAGGAGATCCAGGCCAATGTGCCGTTCGTTTTCAATCTCCAGAGCACCGTGAAGTTGAACATGCCCAGGCTCAATATTGAGATCGACAGGGATCGTGCTTCTTCGCTTGGAATCTCGGCTTTATCGATAGAGTCCTCCCTTGCTCTTGCTTATGCGCAGGGCTACGTGGCGCAGTTTACGACAGACCAGGACCAGTACCAGGTTATCCCGGAAGTTGAGAAGGGGCACAGGAGAAGCCCGGAGGACCTTTCACTGCTGTACCTCCGTTCCCAGATCAGCGGAGCCCTTGTGCCCATGAAGTCGATTGTGAGATTGGTGGAGAATGCCGGCCCTCAAAGTGTGCCTCGTGCCCAGCAACATGAGTCCGCAACGATTTCGTTCAGCAAGCCGCCTGGACTTCCCCTGGAAATGGTCGTATCGGCGATTGATAAGATTGCTTCGAGAGTGTTGCCTCCGGGTGTACAGGGCCGGTTCGTGGGCGATGCATTTGAATTCAATAAGTCCATTGCCAGTCTTGGTGTTCTTATATTGATTGCGGTTTTCCTGAAATACATCGTGCTGGGAATTCTTTACGAGAGTTACATTCATCCGTTCACGATTCTGACAACTCTGCCAGTGGCTGTCTTTGGGGGGTTCCTGACGCTGTTCGCGTTTGGCCGGGAATTGTCGCTTTACGGGTATATCGGTGTCTTCGTGCTCATAGGGTTGATTACCAAGAATGGCATCCTGATGGTGGATTTTGCCGAGCAGCGCAAGCGGGAGGGCAAGAACAGCTATGATGCGATCTATGACGCATGTCTTGTTCGATTCAGGCCTATTCTTATGACGGGTTTATGCGCAATCTTTGGTGCCATGCCGATAGCGCTGGGGTATGGTGCTGATGCGTCGAGTCGTATTCCCCTTGGACTTGTGGTTGTAGGTGGCATGGTCTTTGCGCAATTAATAACGCTCTTCGTTACCCCCGGCATATACCTCTACATGGAGTGGATCCAGGAGCGATTCTTCAAGCCTCGCACAGATCTGGAATAAGACTTGTCACCATCACTCTGGCCTTCATGCGACGATGATAGTTGAGACCAAGGGGACGATGTAGAGAGCCCAGCGTTATGGTTTCTGCCTATGACAAGAAGCAAGTTCTTATCACTTAATCTGTTTGGCCGATTGGAGCAAGTTCTGCATCTTGCTGCAACTGATATAACCGCCTCCTATGATACCTTCCATGGACTTGCCCTTGTCAAGTTGAGCATAAATAAATACAGCGTGATTGTTGTTGGAAATAGTGGCTGATTTGTCAGCGTACCGCTGGAACTTGCCGTTTGTGTTATATATGCCGTAATACAACAAGTGCGGTTTGCCGCAGAAGATTCGAAGACTCTTGTTAGGATATTCTTCGACATGGTTGGATTTGCAACCGCCGTTAGATGTCTTTTCCGGGTCTTTGGATAAAAGTATACCTTTGAGCAGTACTGGTGCCGGGCAGTCGGCAGTACAGACAGAGCTGAAGCCCCATACGGCTTTTTCTGTTGTCTCGCCGGTAAAAAAGTCTGGATCCCTGCGGAACAATATTGTCCTGAGTTTGTCTTTGCGGGGCTGTTGCGGGGAATTGTAAATGAAGTCGTACATGGATAAATCCTCATTCAATTTACCGAACTGGTAGAACTCGGACCAAACGGTTAGCGTGCAGCCTTCGGGCACATAGGCTTCAAATCCCAGACATTCCACGCCAAGAATAGACTGCACATCAGATGGCAGCGGTCGGAAGCAGGTAAACACACAGCTTTCCTGTGTTCCCATGTATGGAATACTGGCGCAGCCGGCAGCGAACATCATCGATATGGCGATAATTGTCTTTCTCACTTTGAATTGCTCCTTTTTTGCGAAAGAGATGCTAATTACTTTTCAAGGCGAAAATGGTTGTGGTTTCCGCATATGACAAAAAGCAGGTTCTTATAACTTTACCATCCGTAGCGACGCAGGCCGTTGTCCAGCATATTAACGAACTGCTCGCCGAATTCATGGGAACACTGGAGGGACCTGGCCGTGATGAACGGGTAGTCGATAATAACCGAGGTCTCCTTCCCGAAGTTCCCGTGGTACATCCCGTCGGGTCCGACAGCGTCGCGGAGAATGTATTCTAGCACGTAAGGCGGGGGGCCCATGTTGAAGTCCGTCCCCATGAATCCTGTGCCGTCATGGTAATCGTACTCAATGCAATGCCCTGTGACGTGCTTGCCGCGCAGGATGCAAGTGCGCTCGTTGAAGTCCCGGGCGAAGACGAGTGTTGCTACACCATAGCAGATGGCCGCGATCGGTTTGTCGGCACGATAGAAGCCCAGCACGATGTCGTGCACGCGCTGGTTATTCACCATGTCCACGATCGGGCCGCTGCCGCCCACGAGGAGGAGCCCGTCATAAGTGGCAGCTATCTCTCCCTGGCGCTGCTTTACCTTGCGGAAATAGTTCTCCCATGCGCGAAGAAACTTGTCGGCGCTGAAATACGGGCGTTCCGGCATCCAGTCGGACAGATTGATCGGGTTGTCGAGCTTGGGGCTGTCCTTGATGGACTTGACCTGTTTGGCGTCTTCCGGTGTGGTGACGCACATGCCGAGAGGCGGATCGACGTATTTGGTGTCGTAGCTCGGTGGCAGCGCCTCCGGACGCTTACCTGTGGGGGTGACAAAGTCCAGTTTATAACCGGCTTTCTCGAGCTTGACCATTGGACCGGTCAACTCGACGCCCCAGTACCCGCGGTTTGATAGCACAGCTAGGATTCTCTTCTTATCAGGCATTGCTTCTTCTCCTTATATCTTTTTTGCTCCGGCCTTGATCAGAATCTCAGCGCATTCTGAAAAACCGTTTTTAATCGCAACGTCAAGCGGGCTTTTTCCGGTTGTCGGGTTCTGTAGACTGACAAAAGCTCCGGCTCCCAGGAGCGCTTTTATTGAATCCGCCTTGCCGGCCCGGCATGCATTGTGAAGCGCGGTGTTCCCTGACTTCCTGCTGACCAGGTTTGGTTCTGCTCCGTACGAAAGGAGCATCTTCACCATCTCAACGTGGCCGCATTCCGCGGCAATCATCAGGACTGAATCCATACTGACTGGATCAACCTGGTTCGGATTCGCCCCAAACGGCAGGACGAGTTCCGCCTCATTGGTGTTGCCGGTCCTGGCTGCGTTCAACAAACGTGCCGGCATGTCTCCACGGAATGCCGCGACGGCCTGGGATGTGTCCCAATATGCCTTCAGCATGACGATTACATCACCGGTCACCTTGATGCGTTGAACGAACTCAATATCGTATATCAAGCCGGTCGCCTTGATGCGGGCAGCTTCGTGCACAAGTACAAGGGCCTGGTCGTCATTGAACATCATGTTCAGGCGTTCATATTTGACGGTCTCCTGCCTCTCGCCCCACGGTTTGAAAGTCGCCATGACGTCGGTCTTGTTGTAAAAATCTCCAAGCCACGGAATAATCGCGCTGAGGCCGGGAATGCCGCCAGGTTTTCCTTCTTTTCCAGGGCTGTTGATCCAGCGGACATGGTCGTCCAGGCACGCCATGGCAGCGTTTATATCACCGGCATCCAATGCACCAAACCACCGCGACACAACAGCTATTGTATCTTTTTCGCTCATGTTTCAATCCTCTCCTTCGAGCTTACCATTCTATCAGGCCGAATTGTCTTTCTTCAAAGATTCAAGTGGATTAGTTCCGACTATGCCTGCGTTGAGCGCACCAGCGTCCATAGCGACGGGTGCCAGCACCATTCCAAAGCCGTGATTCAGGGATTCTTCGAGCGAGTTCAATACACCAGCCAGCGGAACTCCAGCGGCCTTGGCCGCAGTTTCAATCCTGCGGAGTGTAGACTCATATCTTTCGGTGCCCCATGCCGCTCCAAGGGACGCCGACAAATCCAGCGGGCCGGGGTGACAGACACCCTGGTGTTCTTTGAGCATTGCGACGATGGCTTCCGTGTCGTTCGCCGCTCCTTCGGTCTCCATCATGACCACGGGAACCGTCCACTTCGTTTTATTGTTCTTTCCGTAAGTCTCAATGTTTGCTTTCTCAACCTTGCTGAGGAAATGCCGTGCTTCGTCGGCATTGAGAACTGCCGTGGCGATCAGTGCCGCTGCACCCGACGCTACGAAGGTTCCTACATCTGCATCAAGGGCACTGCATATGCGCACGATTACATTGGTATGTTCCCGCAGTTCCTTGATGTATCTGACCGTCTCGTCGGTGGACCAGGTGCCGTGTTCGCGTTCTATGGCGACTGCGTTCAGGATACCGCTATTCGCCAGTTGGGTCGCATTATTCAAGTCCGGTGTGGTCAAGGCGCCGAACACCACGAGCTCGCCATTCTTCAACGCGCGTCGCACGTCGTTGATGTCTTTCCTGGGTGGTCGAATCGGCATCTCGCGGGGAAACGGCTTGCGTCCTTCTATCTTGCCTCCCGGCACCCAGCTGCGCCATGCGATTTCATGTGCGGTTCTTTCCGTGATGGTGATGATGTGCCTGTACCCTTTTTCAAAAGCACGCAGGATCTGCTCGTCAGTGCTGAATCTTCCTGACAGTACAAGCCCGGCATCTCGTGCGGCTTTCTCGATGGCCGAGACCGCCGCTTCGGTCTCGAGGTCGAGTTTTTCCTGCGAACAGTATTTCGCAAGTTCAGTCCGGATGCCGGCGCGGTCGATTTCAACCATTCTTACGCCGATCTTCCTGAGCCCGGTGAACTGCTTCAAAACGTCCGGCAGGGCAGGTCTGCTGAACGAGAGTCCGCCAATGAACATATCATTCACGGTATCCATCATCTTGGGATATTCCGCAAAGGTACGCTGGGCCAGGTTGTCCGCCCCCACGGCGCGTTTGCCGAGCGGATGCTGTGCCGTGGAAGGCCTGGGGGCGGCTTTGGCATTGGGCCGTTCCGGGAAATAGACATCACGCATCAGCGCATGTACCGCCGCTGGACTCTCCGGGTTCACGAGCAGGGCACCGAACAACCCAGCCCCGAGAAGCTGCTTGATGTAGGGGTCTGTTTTTTCAAAACGCATGACTGGAAGAAAAGGTGTGCCCCGGGTCTGTGCCGCGAACGCCTGTATCTCCTTCGAGGCAACTGGCCGTCCATCCGGCCAACAGCGATTCATCATCGCCGTACCGAACGAATGGTTCTGCACAACCTCCGCGGACATTGCGTTCGGGCCGTCAAGCTCGATGCTCTTCACGATCACGTTCGGAGAACCCGCCAATGTGCGCCACACCATGCCCTTGTCCGCTACGTGATCTGGGATGGTAAGGAAAGTCAGGTTCTGGTACGAGAAGAACGCATATGGCTTGGGTGGCGGCGAATCCAACTGCAACGCCTGCCAGACCGCCGCCGCATTTTCCTTCTGACCTTCGGTCAAGAATGCTGCGGCGGCAAAGTCCCTCTGCGTCCGCCCGGTGTGATCAGGGATGTCGGCCGCCGCCCCAAGACCGCGTGCCCAGCTGATTTGTTCGAGATAGTCGGCTGATCCGGTTGCTGCACGCAGCACGGAATCGTGAAGCGCGGTCAGGCCGTTTACCGCTGGCTTCCGGTTGAGTGCCTGCTTCATCGCCCCGGGTTTCATGACAGCCTCAAACCTCTTCAGGATATCGAGGTGGTTGAACACTGCGGCGCGAATGACCGCGTCCACCGCCATCGGGTACATCTCTTCCTTGTCCGGGTCCGCTCCCTTCTCCAGGAGGATGTCCACGATTTCTCGCCGAAGCCGGGCAACTCCCTCATTCGCGTTGGTACCGGTCACCGCGGCGATGATTGGCGTCTGTAGCAACTCACCCGCCAAACGGTTCGGATCGAAATTCGGGTTTTTGGTTGCTTCCTTAAGCTCACCGATGAAACTTGTTATCGCTGTCGAGCGTTCCGGTTCCTCGAGCGCGGCGACCTTGGTCAAACCGGAGGTAATAACAGCGAAGACCTTTTCGCTGGCTTCCTGGGCCGTGGTGCCGGCTTCAGGATTTCGCGGGCCGCCGGGGATTGCTTTAAGCAGTGCCGTGGTATCCGCCTGTCTGGCTTCCGCCGTTGACTTATCGAACGGCTTGAGAACATCAATCATCGCCTGGTTTTGGAACTGACGCGCGAGCTGAGTGGCGTTGAGCCCACGCACTGTCGTCTCGCTGAAGAGACGCAGCGTCTCCTTTTCAATGTCTGCTCCCTGGGGCAATATGGATCCCAAATTACCCAGGATCGACTTAGCCAGTTCGACGTGTCCATAGAATGCAGCCTGGAGCAGGGGGGTGTGGCCATTTACTTCTATGCGCGCATGCAGCTGTTCCGGATTCTTTGACAGGAGGAGCAACGTGCTGGCGACGTCTCCCTTCTGGACCGAGAGGTGTGCTGCAAGGATATTGGTTCGGTAGTTCGGGCGATGAGGATCTTTGAGAGGAAGAGCGGGATCAACCTTGTGTGGGCCGACTCCTTCCAATAGCAGCATCCTGATGACGTCGGTGTTGCCGATTGCCGCTGCCGCCAGGAACAGATTGAACCCGTCCAAAGCATAGTCGTTCGGATTACCGCCGTTTCGCAGCCAGTCGCGCACCGCTTCATTGTCGCCGCGCCGGGCGGACTCGATCACGCCATGGACGTCCAGCGGGTCGATGCGCGTGCTCAGATCGAACAAGACGAACGGCCGCTGACTTACAAGCTGGGGTCTTCCGTTCTTGTCTGGACGAAGCGTCCAGATGCGATCCACGGAAAAATCAACCGACGTGTCTCCATTAGGCTGCGGATTCCTCCTGTCGGCCGTGAAGTGAATCCTGAGGTGCGCATCAATGGTTCCATCTGCATTCTCCATGGAAACCAGGCCCTGGACCCTGTGTTTTGAGTTGATGAACGCTTCATCAATCCCCTTGAACCATTTAGGAAAGTCTTCGACAATCCGGCCCCCGTCGAGTTTGATATTCAATTCGCCTTGAGGTGCCAGAACGTCGAGCATGCCGTTGAGGTTTCGCTGGTCGAGATTGTCGAGGTAGCTAACCGCGAATTGGCGCGTGCGTGCCAAAGAAAACTCAGGGGTGGGGTTGGGGGACTCACGCTGGCTTGAAATGACCCATCGGTCGGCTTCTGTGCGGCTAAGATCCCAGATGATGTCCAGTGTTACGTTGGCATGGGGACTCCTGCCTTGTGCAGGTTTGCGCAGTTCAACCTCGGAGTGAATGGAAAGTTTTACCTGTGCCGAGTCCCTGGTGACCAGTTTCGGGTCAAGAGCCACTACCGTGTGCCTCAGACCGCTGAATGTCGAAACGATGCCACGGTACCATTCGCGATAATCTTTTTCGTTAGTCAAGGTGGCCGAAGGTGACAAAACATGGATATTAAAACCGTTCGGGTCGAGATGGCCGAGCATCGACTCGACGTCACCCAGATCGATGGCGCCAAAATAAGCCTTAGCCAAAGCGCCAACCTCCCGCGTAAAGACCCCTGCATCCCGCGGGAGACGTACTGAGTCCGCTTCCAAGTCGGCCTGATTAACCCGGTTGATCCGGCATCTGTCAGCTTTCATCGTCGTTCTGCCTGTTCTCTTTGGAATTCTGCCTCTCTTGTTATCATCCGAGGTCGAACCGATCCAGGTTCATAACTTTATTCCATACGTCCACGAAGTCCTGCACGAACTTTTGCTGCGAGTCCTCGCATCCGTAGACCTCCGCGAGAGCCCGGAGCTGGGAGTTCGAACCGAAGATCAGATCGATACGTGTGCCTGTCCACTTGAGTTCGCCCGTTGCGCGATCTCGACCCTCGAAGATGTCGCCCGCTTCCGATGCAGGCTTCCACGCCGTACGCATATCGAGCAGGTTCAGGAAGAAGTCGTTTGTCAGCGTCCCGGGGCGCCTGGTGAAGACGCCGTGTTGCGTTTGGCCGAAGTTGGTGTTCAGCACTCGTAGTCCACCAATGAGAACCGTCATTTCAGGCGCAGTCAGCGTCAACAATTGCGCCCTATCAATCAACAGCTCCTCAGCAGATACGGAGAACTTGGTCTTGAGGTAGTTGCGGAACCCATCCGCAACCGGCTCGAGCACCGCGAATGACGCAACATCGGTCTGATCGTGTGAAGCATCCATGCGCCCCGGATCGAAAGGAACCGTCACGTTGTGCCCGGCTTTCTTCGCAGCCGCCTCAACTGCCGCGCAGCCGCCTAGAACGATCAGGTCAGCCATCGAGACCTTTTTGCCTCCATTCTGTGCGCTGTTGAATGCACTCTGGATGCCCTCCAGAGCCTTGAGCACCTTCGCTAGTTGGTCAGGCTGATTGACTGCCCAGTCTTTCTGAGGTGCAAGACGAATACGTGCGCCGTTCGCGCCGCCGCGCTTGTCAGAACCACGGAAGGTACACGCCGATGCCCAGGCGGTGGAAACCAGCTCCGATACTGACAGGCCAGAAGCTAGGATCTTGCCCTTGAGGGTCGCGAGGTCCTGTGCATCAATCAGCTTGTGATTGACGGCAGGGATGGGGTCCTGCCAGACGAGTTCTTCGGCCGGGACCTCAGGACCGAGATAGAGTGCGCGAGGGCCCATGTCGCGGTGCGTCAGCTTGAACCACGCCCGGGCGAAGGCATCCGCAAATTCTTTCGGATTATTGAGGTAGCGCTGAGCGATCTTCTTGTAGACCGGGTCGAATCTCAACGCCAGATCCGCAGTTGTCATGATTGGCAAGATCTTCTTTTTGGGATCATGCGCGTCCGGCACAGTCGCCGCATCCGGATCGGTCGGCACCCATTGCTGGGCGCCGGCGGGGCTTTTTACTAAGTTCCAGTCGTATTTGAATAGAGTCGTTAGATATCCCATGCCCCACTTGGTCGGGGTGTCGTTCCAAGCGCCCTCGATGCCGCTGCTGATCGTGTCGCCGCCTTTGCCACTGCGGAAACTGCTCTTCCATCCCAGCCCCTGTTCCTCTATCGGAGCGGCTTCTGGCTCTGGCCCCACGTGGGTCGCAGGTCCGGCTCCGTGACACTTGCCAAACGTGTGGCCACCTGCAATGAGCGCGACGGTCTCTTCATCGTTCATGGCCATGCGCGCAAAAGTTTCCCGGATGTCCCGGCCGGAAGCGATAGCATCCGCGACACCGTTCGGACCTTCCGGGTTCACATAGATCAGGCCCATCTGCACGGCAGCGAGAGGATTCTCGAGATCACGCTCACCGGAGTAGCGCTTGTCGTCAAGCCACTTGGCCTCGTTTCCCCAATAAGTGCTTTCATCCGGCTCCCATATATCTACGCGTCCACCGCCAAAGCCAAAGGTCTTGAATCCCATGGACTCCAGCGCGCAGTTCCCGGCCAGGATCATAAGATCGGCCCATGAGATCTTGCGCCCGTATTTCTGCTTGATCGGCCAGAGCAGCCGTCTTGCCTTATCGAGATTCACATTGTCAGGCCAACTATTAAGAGGGGGGAATCGTTGGCTGCCGGAACTTGCGCCACCGCGGCCATCACCCATACGGTATGTACCGGCACTGTGCCATGCCATGCGAATGAAAAGACCACCGTAGTGCCCCCAGTCCGCAGGCCACCAGGGTTGCGAGTCGGTCATCAGCTTGCAGAGGTCCTTCTTTATGGCCGTCAGGTCGAGTTTCTTGAATTCCGCCGCGTAGTTGAAGTCTTCGCCCATCGGATCACTCAGGTCGGAATGCTGGTGGAGAATTTTGATGTTCAGCTGGTTCGGCCACCAGTCTCTGTTCGATGTGCCTTTGCCTGCTGCGGGTTGGCGAGTTTTGCCTGTTACCGGACACTTGGTTTCACTGCTCATATATTCTCTCCTATTGTGTTTAAGTTTTTTTCGAACCTGATTGACACTTCCGGCAACGACCTCGCAACTCGACATAGACCCCATCTACGCTGCCCATATCGGACGCCTCGCACGCACGCCTAAAACTCATGATCGCTCCCTGGGACATCCCGGTTGAATAGACCCTTTTAGGGTTTATATTGTAGGCGGCCTTCACATCGCCGATTACTTTCTTTAAGAAACCAACATCATCGATTCTTTGCTGGTCCGCTGTTTCCTATTTGCTCGAGGGCTGAAAGTGCACGCCTTGCGCAATCACTTGTAACAGGAACGGTCCCTTTGAATCAAGCATGGCATCAATCGCGGGGCCAACCTGCTCCGGCTGCTCGATGTACGCTGAGTCAAACACCGGCTCCTGTGTAGTTCGGCTCACGAAACCGCGCACCTGGAATGCTCTGTTTTGATGGACAGGTTGTTGGGTGTTAAGCGGCCGGACACGCCCGGCTTCATATTGTTCCTGTTCTTTCTCACCACGCAGCCTTGCATCGCGTGCGAAATTTACACTGACCAGCTCGTATCCGCCGTTGTCGATCATAAGATGCTTGACCGGCATGTTTTCCCTTGCCGCCACGATGAATGTACCTTCGTTGAAATCGGCTCCACCATCGCCAAACAGCGAAATCACCAGCCCGTTCGGGCGGGCCGCTTGGAATCCCAGAGACGCCCCATGTGCTCCCAGGGTTGGTCCTGGGGTGCCATAGTAGAAAAGGTCATGCAGACGAAAATAATCCACGTAGTTCTGGAACGGCCTGGAGCTTGTCAGCGCCTCGTCAAAGATTGCGACGTTCGCGAGGCTTAGTTTTCCTTTCTCCGCCCTCGTTTTAAGTGCCAGCACCAACTCCTTTGCTATGCGGGCGGGATGGACTGGGATTTCATCCATGTGTTTTTCGTACGCCGCGATACGGGATTCAAGGGCGGTTCGGTTTTTCGCGGCCATCTGCTTCAGCTGTCCGTTCGCGGCCTGCTGCTGCGCCGGTGTCCGGCGTTTCTCGAGCTGCTGAACCAGACCGGTAAGCGCGATTCCGACGTTGGCGCAAACGAAGACATTCGCCTTGATGTTGCAGCGGGTCCGGTCAGTTTCATCCGGGCTGATGACGATGGCTGGGACTCCTTCTGGAACCCCCGAAAGCCCGTTGGGCCAGACGTCGTTTGGGAATGGGCCGCCGACCACCACGACCACATCGGGGTTATGGCTGGCTACCTGGTTGTCCAGGTCGGTCGCCTCTCCGAAACTCAAATTGCCGCACCAGGATGGATGCCCGTGGTCGAAAATGGCGCCGGGTGCATAACAGGCAACAATACTGGCTCCCGTCATGCTGGCAAGTTTCTCGGCTGCTTTCCTTGCACCGCGCGAGCGCCCGATTTCCTGGTTGAGCACTATTACAGGCCGCTGCTTGTTCGCAAGCAGTTCGGTGGCCCTGGCTATCTCAGCCTTCGTCTCCGCCGTTGGAATCTCTGAACCAGACGTTCCCTTCAACGGCGGCGTGGCTACCTGGACAGGCTCCAAATTCACAATCGCGTTGACAATATCCTCGTCAAGAATCACCGCGACCAAACCGTAAGGCTCACTCATCACATCAGTCATGGCTTTCTGCAGTGCCGATAGGAGTCCCTGGGGGCTCGGAGTATCTCCGTCTTTTCCTGTGACGGGGAAATGAACACTCTTGACACCAAGCTGCTTGAACAATCCCGGATAATCAGGGACAGAATTGTGCCCGCCGTACTGCCGGGCCAGTTTTCCGGCATCTCCGACCAGCATAAGACATGGCTGCCGCTGCCGGACCAGAAGATCGAGTCCGGCGGCGCCAAACTTCACGCCAACCTGCGCGTGCAACGCCAGGACCGGAATCCTGACCCTGCTGTCGTCGGTCGCATTGGCCAGCACCTCGAACCCTGAGGCCATACAGGCGGCGATGAATTCATTGGGACCGTGAACAATCCCCTTCATTCCTGTTACGTCATGTATGGCCTGCCAGGTTGGTCCCTCGTTGCTTCCGGTATTGCCGCTCAGGAAATGGAAGCCTGTGCCGTCTCCGAATGAGGGATGCTGGATGAGCGTCCGAATAACGGCTTCGGCGGCGGTCCCCCGCTTACGGGCGGCGAAAGTTTTCGGCTTCGCATCGGGGTTCGGCTTGTGAATAGTTAATGACTTCGCAGGTTTGCTATGAACGAGTACGCTGCTCATGGTGCTTTGTCCACCTTTCTATTTCGTGAAGTCGACAAGTTCCTGATACGGTCCGCCTTCAGGTACGCCATGGGCGCCGAGCAGGATTTTAATATCCAGATTAAGTGCCTCGATCCGGCTCCGGAAATCCCTGGAATAGGTCAACCAATGAGGAGGCGGAGGGACACCGTGCGGCACGAGGCCGGGGTTGAACAGGTCCGCGTTGAACAACAGCTTGACGCTCTTGACGTAGACGACAAGGTTCTCGGCTGAGTGGGGCGATGATATACGGTAGATTTCAATTTCGCCGCCGCCGAGACTGAAGCGGCTATCACCGACGGTTTGTATTTTTGGGCGATTCGCCGTCGCGGCCAGCGTGTCTGGACGAATGGTATGCGGACGATCCAGGCATTTGGTTATAAAATCGCGATCACCTTGTGCCATGATGAGCTCGGTACCGATGGAGGCGAATGCCCTGATTCCGCCACTGTGGTCGTGATGGTGGTGGCTCAGGATTAGATGTGTGATTGGCTTGTCCGGCCACCTGGCCTTGACGGCATCGATGACCGCCAGTGAGCGATCTTCATGTAGCGGAGAATCGATCACAACCACCCCGGACTCGAGGGCGACTGCCAATGAATGATGAATACCGCCGCCGAGAGTCACGACATCCGGGGCAATGGGCACAGGGACCACTTTGCCGGCTTCAAGAACGATCGGCGCACCCATGGCCAGGGACCGGTGCATCCACTGCGCATGGCTCTCGCCGCGCTCGGCCGCCTCTGGATCGAAGGGCAGTGTTTGGGGCAGGACGAAAGTGTCAGGTGCGAACTTCGGATTCACCTCGATTCGACGGCGCGTTTCGCGGTGCAGGACCACTCCCTCCCAGCTCAGCTCAACCTGGTATGGGAAGGCGAGTCCGCTTTCGCGGCGCCAATCCGAGAACACCACTGAGATTTCTACATCGCCCAGAGGAAAATCGTTTTCCTGTGTGACAAGGCAGGATACCTGATGGGTGTCGAGGGCCACAAAGAGACGGATTGGCCGTGGAAACGCGGCGATTTCAACGACTCCATGGGGAGCGCCGTCGAGTTCCTGCCGGCCGGCATGTCGAATGACTTGCTTTCCGGTATCGTGTTGACGGCGGAGAGCGTCGCCCACGAGCAGCTGGGGATTAAGCAGGTATTGCAGGCGACGAACAGCGGCCAGGCGATCGGACTTCATGGGATGAGCCGGTTGCGGGCCCAATGCTATGTCAGGGCCGGAAATGTATCCTTTGTTACCAGCCACAATCTCGTCGAAGTTGACTGTGGCGGTCAGCGGCTCCAGGAATGTCCGCTGCCATGATAAACGCATGCAGTCGTGGGCCAGGTCGTGGACAGCGGAGATGACAAAGTCTGAGGGTTGGAGTGGGGGACCTTCGGGCCGTAGAGCCTGAAGGGGCTCCCATCGACTTCCCTGCGCCTCGATGCGAAAGCAGGCTGAGCGGCCGTCCAGTGATTCCAGGGCTTCAGCAATTCCGCTGTCCATAGTGATTACTTTCCGAGTGATTCTTCGAATTCCTTGACCAGATCCTTGCTCAGATCAATACCGGCCAGCACCGCGCCTTTTTCAGGCAGTATCACCAGGTGGTTGCTGCAGATGCTGACGGCACATTGGCCGCTCTCCATGTTAAATGCCAGGACATGGCCGCCCTGCATTTTGTCGTCTGACAGGAAGTGCAGATGATACCCAGGATCGTTAATTCCCCTGACGTATGGCGGACTCCGGAACCCGACAATCGTCCCGGACACATTCTTCGTTTCAAACTGCCGGCAGGCTTTTACCACTTTGGCCACCGGCAGGTACGGCTTGCTTTGTACCGGAAGGGCGTGCGTCTTCATGTACGGAAAAGAGCCTTCCACGCGAATGGCGTAAAACACGTTTTTGTTCGCCGCTTTTTCATCGATCATTATCTTCAAGGCTTCGATGTCAGTGGGTCCACTTATCGGCCACGACAGGTCTGGTTTGAAATAACAGACCGTTGCAAACGGTGTGCTTATGCCGGGATCAGGCCTGTAGACCTTGCCGTCGGTCTTGCCCTGGTACAGGCCGCCGTCCAGAATAATCATTTCTCCATCCATCCGGTCAAAGGTGCCTATACCGAAGTCGCCATGCTTCAGCAGTTCCCTGCACGGCAGGCATCCGTCAAACCGGCTAGCAAAGAGGGCGTCGAGGATAGACACCTGGGTTACGGTGTTTGCCATGCGTTGGTTGTCCATATCTCTGTTCACTTTCCGTCCTTCGGCTTAGCGGATCCACTCTCAAGCTGTCGGTGGTGCAACAAGTCCTGGGTGGTTGGTATCAAGTAATATATAATCGCCAGACCCAGCAGAATCTTTGTGACCGGCAGGCTGATGAAGGAGACAGCAATCGCAACCACGTACAGCAGCGGCCCGGTAAGGATGCGGAAATGGAAGGCACTTATTAGATCGGAAGTGACGGTTTCACACATCAGGTGTCTGTTGCGGGCGGCGTGCCACCAGACGATGTCAAGCAGAACACCGCCTGCTGCCAGTACTCCGGCATAGATAACATGGGCTAATTGAGTGTTGCTGTGGTGAATAAGCATCCCGGCCCCGTATGGAACAAGCGCCACAACGAGCAGAAACAATATATTGAGCCAGAGCATGGCCCGATCATGCTTGAGCACATGCTGAAAGATATTGTTGTGGCCTACCCAGTAGATCCCCAGCAGCACAAAACTGAGCAGCATCGTGGCCAACTCCGACCAACTCTCGACCAAGGCGTTTAACAGCTCTCCGTCAGCGACCCTGGGCACCTTAACATCCATCACCATCAGCGTCATGACAATGGCGAATACACCGTCGCTCATGGCGTTAAGCCTGAGGTTGTCTGCTGCACCTTTGGCTTTATAAAGTCCGAACATACCTGTCTCCTTTGATCTTCGCCAGCTGTCACCAGGGCTATGGCTGGTTTCACTTCAGCTTGTCGTAATCCACATCCTCTTTGCGTTTGAAGCCGTGTCCGCCATGCCTGTCCCTGGGAAATGGAATCTCTTTCTCGTATCGGCTCGCGAAACGCTGACCGAGCGGCCTCGTGTCGGCCGGGAAACCAAAAAACTTTTCAGACGGAGTTTTGACGGACATCAATTCATACTCCTTGCTTCCCAGCCCGATCAATGCTCCGGTGTTTATCTGGACTTCCTCGCTCATTCCCTGGTAGACAGGAGAGACTGTCTCAAGTTTCTTCTTGCCTGACTCAGCGACACCGCGATCTTCGGCCGCCGATCCTGGAGTTCCATGGGCTTCGGTGATCTTGTCAAGGCACGCCTGGTCGATGGCGACCGGATCCCTGCTGGCAAACGCCCCTATGTCGCCAACCACGGGCGTGTTGGCGAATCCCATGCAGTCGCACATGGGAGTAATGTCGATGGCCATGTTGATGAAGCCCACATTGTCCTTTCCCACTGCTTTCATTGTTGCCAGGCAGCCGTCAGCTACGGCCGGTTGGAACATCTCCAGGGGAGTCTTGGGGAAGTCGAAGACACCACACCACGTATTAACATCAATATGTCCCATGCAGCCGGTGCATTTTTCCCGTTCCCATTCTATGGTGTTGTCTTTGACGTGGAACAGGCCGTAGGGGCAGCAATTGTTGCAGTTTTCCCATACCGGACATTTTTTGCCTTTGCATTTTTCGGGACGAAAAGTCGTGGTGGCCCCAAGTCCGTATTTCGGATGGCCGCCCAGATGCACATTGTGTTTGCCTCTTTGGGACTGGGCGCCAATGCCCAGGTGTTTCATGGCGCCGCCGACAACACCCAGGGGATGACCTTTGAAGTGAGTGAGTACAATCAGGACATCCGCATGCGCTATGGCTTTCGCGATAAACGCCTCCTTTAAGATATATCCTTCCGGAAGATCGACAATCACATCATCAGTCCCGCTCCACCCGTCGGCAACGATGAAAGGGCAGCCCAGGGTTGCCGAGCTGAAGCCGTTCCTCTCGGCGGTCATCCGTATATCCAGTTCCGTCGGCCTGCTGCAATGGGGGCCATAGGTCATGGTGGTGGTGTCGGTAACAAAGGGACGGCCACCCAGTTCTTTTATCCTGTCTGCCAGCGCCCGCGGGTAGACGGGTCTCAGGTAAGCGGTATTGTTCCATTCCCCGCAGTGGATCTTTATGGCGACCGTATCGTTGGGCCTGATCATCTCAGCAAACCCAGCCGCCTCAAATGCCTCCAGCATGCTCACCACGTAACTCGTATTTGCGGATGAGTTCCTGTTTCCCGCGTACCAGACTTTTGATGCCATAGGCTATACCATCCTTTTGCCGGTCTTCAGGTTGTACGTGTGAATTAGCACAGACAGGGATATCATTTTCTTTCCCAGACTTCGGGTTTTGAGCCTACTGCGCAGTACTCGATGCGGTAGGCGGTGACGACAACGACGCCGTAGTTAGGGTCATCCGGGCCCTTGAAGACGGCCTTGAGCCTGTCGCTCCAGAATGCGCGCTTGGCTTCAGGATCCGTTGCGACCTTAGCACGGCCCTGGATCTGGAGATAGGGTTCCCATTTCATCGGATCGTTGATGCCGCACGTCAGGTGCGCCTCGGGGTTTTTGGCGATCTGGGCGACCTTGCGTGCGTTGACAAACGTGGAGCACCGGAAGGTCATATCGTCCGAAGCCTGTGTCATTACGTAGCGGACCCACGGCTTGCCGTCGTCTGTTATTGTGGCAAGGCCTGCCAGGCGCGGACCCTTGAAGACGCTCAGAATGCGATCCTTGAGGTTTGGCATGGTTGATATCTCCTTCCTGAATTTCTTTACGATATCTGAAAAATATAATCTATTATTTATCAAAAATCTTCAAGGCCAATACTGTAATGTCGTCGGACTGAGGTGCTTTTCCGGCGTGATCTTTCACGGACTTCATCAGGTAATCGACTACTTCTTTGGGATTCCTTCCGGCGCATTCCGCCGCTGCCTTAGCCAGCCTTGCCTCGGAATAGAGTTCCCTCTGTTCGCTCATCGCTTCGGTAATGCCATCCGTGTAGCAGATGATCGTGTCGCCGGGTGCGAGCCTGCATTTTGACAGCTGGTAGGTTGTCTTGTCGTCAACGGCAAGCACAAGGCCCGGCGGGAGCTTGAGCCATTCGGTACTGCCGTTCTTCCTGACGATAATCGGCGGATTGTGTCCGGCGTTGGAGAAGGTCAGCTCTCCTGTCTGCAGGTCGTAAGTTGCTGTGAACATTGTAACGAACATCAGCGCTTCGTTCTCGTGTGCCAGCTCGACGTTGACTGCCGCAAGAACCTCGGATGGAGACGCCTTGCTGCGCTCGGCAATCGATTTCATCAGTGTCTGCGTAACCGCCATCAGGAGCGCGGCCGGCACGCCCTTGTCGGAGACGTCGCCGACGCAGAAATGCAGGTACCGCCCGTCGGCGAGGCAGAAGTTATAGAGGTCGCCGCCCACTTCGCGAGCCGGTTCAAGCGTTGCATAAAGGTCGAATTCCTTTCTTTCCGGGAAGGCCGGGAAGGTCTTCGGGATAAAACTCATCTGGATATTGCGAGCGATGTTCAGTTCGCTCTCGATCTTCTGCTTTGCCGCGGTTGTCGTCTTCAGGTTTTCTATGTATTCCTTAAGTGATACCCGCATCTGTCCGAACGAGCGCGTCAGTTCGCCGACCTCGTCAGGCGATTTCGCGACCGGAAGTTCAGTGTCCAGGTTTCCCTTTGCGATTTCGGACGCCTTGCCTGAAAGGATGCGGAGCGGGCTGATGAATGAGGTTGAGAGAAGGAACACGGCGATGAGAAGACCGGTGAAACCGACGGTGTTCATCAGCATTTCCCGCCGGCGGAGGTCCTTGATGTCGGCAAAGACCTCATCCTCGGGAAAAAGGACGCCAAGCGCCCATCCGGTGTTTGCGAGCGGGGCGTAATAGACCCAGGAATCCTTGCCGGTGAAAGTGCTTTTAACGGTGGCAAATCTGTTCTTACCGTGCAGTGCGTCCTGGCCGGCCCTGCGGAGCGCCGGGTTGTTGGCTTCCTCGGCGACGCTGAAGACGCTTTCGGTCATTATGTAGTCTTTCTTCGGGTGGGCCACGAAAACGCCGTTGCGGGAAATGATGAAGGCATACCCGCTCTTCAGTATTGAGACGGAACCGACGAGTTTCTGGAGCCACTCGAGCGAAATATCCGCGGTAACTATGCCTGCAACTTTCCGGTCCTTGCCTTCACCGCTATAGAACGGGACAGAGTAGGTTGCCATGACTATGTTGCCGCCGCCCTCGTCGAAATAAGGCTCGCTCCACATTGAGGTTTCAAGCGCCCTTGGGATTTTATACCAGTCTATGTTGAAGTAGTCGTAGTCCTCGCTGCCGAGCTGGGTTGTTGTTATTCCGTTTGTTGTCCGCATGACGTATGGACAGAAATAGAGTGAATTGGTTTCGAAGCCGTATGGCTCGTAAGCGATGGCAGTTCCGTATATTGCCGGGTTGACGCTGATAACATCTTTCAGGAATTCAAGTATGTATTCCTTGTTTGCCAGTTCGGCTTGTTCCAGCTGAAGAGCTGCATACCGCGGCATGATTTCCACGGTGTCGAGAACAGCCTTTATCTTGTTGATGGTTGCATAAGTGAGGTTATGGGCGTTCTCCTGGACGTTCTTGAGCATTATCCGCCGCGAAACATTGTAGGCGTAGATATTGATCACCGTCATCATTACCGTCGTGACGGCAAGGACCAGCAGGGCCAGCTTTACGGCCAGGCGTTCCCTAATCAGTGACATCAGCCGGTGCATAAAATTCCTTCATTGCCGGGACATTCTTGATCAGCCCGTCTTTCCGGAGTTCTTCGATTACCCGTTTGTAATCATCCTCATGGAGAGTTCCGGGCGGTTCCGTCTCGCCGGGCGCGCGGACCAGGTCGCATATATGATTGAGCATCCATCGCTGGTGGGCACGGTTGGTGCGTGAATGCAGGGTGCTGACGATCTTCATTACCACTTCCAGTGCCTCGTCCTTGTGGGCCAGGGTATATTCCCAGCCTTCGAGGGATGCCTTCACAAAGCGGCGGCAGATATCAGGATTCTGTTTGCGATAATTATCCATGCAGTAGATGCCGTCTTCCGGGAAGTCCAGGTCGTCCTTGTCGAACGAGATGACCGTGAGGTCGTCCTCATCAATGCCGGAATTTATGGCGAGGTGGTATTCGTTGTAAATCATGGCTGAAGCCGCATCGACGGCGCCCCTGAGGAACATTTCCATGTGCGGGCCCTGCGGCTGGATTTGCGGCTTGACGTCATACTTTAAAAACAGCGCGTTCGGCTGGGTGCTGAAGTTCTTCCATACGGTTATCTTCCTTTTATCAAGGTCTTTAACCGATTTTATCCCGCTGGTTTTCCTTGCGATCAGCCGCAGTCCTGAATGCTGGACAATCTGGGCGATGTTGACAACGGGAACGCCGCTTGAGCGTTTTTCAACGGCGGTGGAAAGGAACGTGGTGGTAAAGTCAGTTTTGCCGGCGGAGAGCTGGTCGATGGGAGGGCGCTGGGTGCCGCCTGCCATTATGGTGACATCGAGTCCGTATTTTTCGTAAAAGCCTTTCTCCTTTGCCATGTAGTAACCGGCGAACTGCGCCTGCGGGATCCAGCTTGGGAGAAAGGTAACTTTCTGGAGATTTGTTCCTTCCGCGCGGCACAGCCCGGCAAGCATTAGAAATGCGGCCACCCCGGTCACAAGAGGACGATAGAGGCCTTTTTGTTTTGACCCGCTCATTATGGAAAAGTACATTAACAGCGATTCTTTGATACTCCAAACAGAAGCTTAACTTATAGGAGATATTTGATGAGTTCAATGGCTTTCTCTTTCTCCGATCTTATTTCCGGCTACGTTGAAACATTTGACAGGACGCAGAACATGTTTGTTGTGAAAACCAGCGACAGCAGGCTGTTCAATGTTTTCCTCACAAATACCACCTACGGCGGGATTCTCAGGAACCTGGAAGAGCCGTTCCAGCCATGTCCGCGTTCGCTGGAAAACATGCTTCAGCCGGGGCAGATGGTTTTTGTGTACGGCATATTCTACCCGGAGCGGGGGCACAGGTATGAGGCAAAGTCGATAGTGTTTGCGGGGGAGAAGCCGGGAGTTTACAGGCAGGAAGAGCCGGACTGGTGGATAAAGCAGGCCAGCTCGATTGCCGGATCATACTTGAAATGGCAGTTCAATCATCCGGGACAGTCGATTGACTACCACAACTACCGCACTTTTCTGCATCTCGGGGGGAGCAAGGAAGGCGATTACCTGCAGGAGACCGACACGATATCGCGCCTTGTTTACGGTATGGCCTCGGCATACATGCTTACGGGCAACGAAGCTTTCATCGATGCTGCCGAGAAGGGGACTGAATACCTGCGCGACCATATGCGCTTCGTTGACACCGATAACGACATCATTTACTGGTATCACGGCATTAAGGTTTCAGGCGACAGGGAACAGAAACTCCTGACCTCGGAATTCGGCGATGACTATGACTCTATCCCGGCCTACGAGCAGATATATGCGCTTGCCGGGCCGGTGCAGACGTACCGTGTGACCGGCGATCCCCGCATCCTGAGCGACGCGAACAAGACAATTGAACTGTTCGACAAGTATTATATAGACAAGGAAAAAGGCGGATATTTCTCGCACATCGATCCAATAGACCTCAATCCCCGTTCGCCGACGCTCGACAAGGGGAATAACCGTGCCAAGAAAAACTGGAATTCTGTTGGCGATCATGCACCTGCATACCTTATCAACCTTTGGCTCGCGACTGGCGACAAGAAGCATGCCGACTTCCTGGAAAATACTTTTGATACGATTGCAGACCATTTTCCCGATTACGGAAACAGCCCGTTTGTGCAGGAGAAGTTTTTTGAAGACTGGAGCAAGGACCAGGCGTGGGGCTGGCAGCAGAACCGTGCTGTCGTCGGGCACAACCTGAAGATTGCATGGAACCTGATGCGCATGATAAGCCTCAAACGCAAGGGCAAATACGAGAAGCTCGCGCGGAAGATTGCAAAACTCATGCCGAAGTCTGGCATGGATAAGCAGCGGTTCGGATGGTACGACGTTGTTGAGCGCGTGCTTGGCCCGGAGGAGAAGCAGCACCGTTTCGTGTGGCATGACCGCAAGGCGTGGTGGCAGCAGGAGCAGGGAATCCTTGCGTATCTCATTCTCAGGGGTGTGTTGGGCGACGATGAGTACAATAAATATGCGCAAGAGTCCGCCGCTTTCTATAATATGGCATTCCTTGATCACGATGACGGCGCGGTATATTTCAACGTGCTGGCAAACGGGCTACCGTACCTGCTTGGCACGGAGAGATTCAAGGGCAGTCATTCCATGAGCGCCTACCATTCGATAGAACTCTGTTATCTTGCCGCTGTTTACACGAACCTGCTTGTCTGCGGCAGGCCGCTTGATCTTTTCTTCAAGCCGAGGCCGGATGGATTCAAGGACAGGATTCTGCGTGTTTCGCCCGACATACTGCCCAAAGGAAGCGTGAAGCTGACGGCGGTAGAAATCGACGGCAAGGCGCACACGGATTTTGATGCCGAAGCGCTGACAGTGAAACTTCCGGATTCACAGTCTGCTGTAAGGGTAAAAGTCACCATCACCCCGTGCAGTAAGAGATAGGGAGATAACCACGGATGGCACTGATAGCACGGATCTCGTTTTCTATAAGTGTGATCGGTGTAATCCGTGGTTGATTGAGGGATCTGATTTATGAATATTGAGACGAGGATTCAGGATGGCATAACAGTTATTCTCATCCACGGCGAGATAGACGGCAAGACTGCGCCGGACGCCCAGGAGAAGCTGTTGCCGGTGGTTGCCGCACACAAGACCATTGTCATGGATATGGGAGATGTGCCTTTTATGTCCAGTGCGGGTCTCAGGATGATGCTTCTTTTCTACCGCCACGCAACTGCTGCGAACGGAAAGGTTGCCCTGGTGGGACTTTCGGAGCAGATCCGTGATACGATGGCAGCGACGGGTTTTCTGGATTTCTTCGTAGTCAGCGTGAATGTGCAGGAAGCTGTTGCGTCATTGAAAACAGGTTAGGTTACAATGGACAGCCGCATAGATTTCTATCCGACGCACGAGTACGCGGGTTACAAGCTGCGTCCGGGCAGGCCTTACCCGTTCGGCGCGTCGCTGGTTCCTGGCGGGGTCAATTTCTCGATCTTTTCCAGGCACGCCACTGCGTGCACCCTGGTACTGTTCGAGAAGCACGCACCGAAGCCGCTGGTTGAAATACCTTTTCCCCAGTCATTTCGTATAGGGAACGTTTACAGCATGGTGGTGTTTGGCCTCGACTGTGAAAACATCGAATATGGTTACCGGCTGGAAGGTCCGAACGATCCCGGCAGGGGCCATCGCTTTGACAAGACCAGGATACTTCTCGATCCATACGCCAAGGCGATAGGCGGGCGGGATATCTGGGGAAAAGTTCCTGACTGGAACGACATGTTCCAGTATCGAGGGCGCCTGGTGTTCGAGGATTTTGACTGGGAAGACGACCATGCGCTTGAGACTCCGATTGAGGACCTTGTGATATACGAGGCCCACGTCCGGAGCTTTACGCGGCATCCTTCCTCGAGAGTGAAATTTCCCGGCACGTATGCGGCGCTCGTTGAAAAGATTCCATACCTTAAACAGCTTGGTATCAACTGCATTGAATTGATGCCCGTTTATGAATTTGACGAATTTGAGAACAGCCGTCCGAACCCTTCGACCGGCGAGACACTTTACAACTACTGGGGTTACAGCACGGTTGCATTTTTTGCGCCGAAATCCGGGTATGCAGCCACCGGAAAATTTGGAATGCAGGTGGACGAGCTGAAAAACATGGTGAAGCACCTTCACAAGAGCGGCATAGAGGTCATCCTTGACGTGGTTTTCAATCACACTGCCGAGGGTAATGAAAAAGGGCCGACGATCTCGTTCAGGGGTGTTGACAACAACACTTACTACATGCTTACGCCGGAAGGTTACTACTTCAATTTCAGCGGATGCGGCAATACGCTGAACTGCAACAACCCCATAGTAAGGAACATGGTGCTGGACTGTCTCAGGTACTGGGCGTCCGAGTACCATATCGATGGTTTCAGGTTTGATCTTGCGGCCATCCTGGGCCGCGATCCATGGGGCGCGCCCCTTCCGAATCCGCCGCTGCTTGAGACCCTTGCGTTCGATCCGGTACTTGGCAAATGCAAGCTGATTGCAGAGGCATGGGATGCCGGCGGGCTCAATATGCTGGGATCTTTCCCGGCCTACGGCCGCTGGGCGGAATGGAACGGGAAATTCAGGGACCACGTAAGGAGATTCCTCCGTGGAGACAGCGGAATGGCGGGGAAGATGGGGCAGCGGATCCAGGGTTCGCCCGATCTTTACGGCAGCAGCGGGCGCGGTCCGACGGCATCGATTAATTTTGTTACATGCCACGACGGTTTCACGATGTGCGACCTGTTTTCGTACAACGGCAAACACAACGAGGCCAACGGCGAGAACAACAGGGATGGGTCGGATGACAACTTCTCGTGGAATTGCGGAAACGAAGGTGATACAGGGAACCCTGAGGTCCAGTGGCTAAGGCAAAAGATGATGAAGAACGCCACCGTTCTTCTCATGGTCAGCCAGGGTATTCCGATGATGCTGATGGGCGATGAGATTGGCCGCACCCAGAAAGGGAACAACAACACTTACTGCCATGACAGCGGCCTCAACTGGATGGACTGGTCGCTGGTCGAGAAGAACGCCGGCCTTCTGCGTTTTGTCCGGAACATGATTGCATTCAGGAGGGCCCATCCGGTCCTGTGTTCATCAACGCATTTCCAGAATCGTGACTACGTTGGAAGCGGACTGGCAGATATTACCTGGCATGGTGTGCAGAAGTGGAATGCCGACTGGTCGAATGATTCACGCGTTCTTGCGTTTATGCTGGACGGGAATCATGCCAAGGGCGGGGCCGCGAAGGATAATACGATTTACGTTGCCATTAACAGTTACTGGGAAGGCCTTTCTTTCTCTCTTCCTGAGCCGCCGCGCGGGGGGAAATGGCATGTTTTCGCCAATACAGGGCTGGCGTCTCCCAATGATATCTGCCAGCCCGGGATGGAGATACCCCTGAAGAACCAGAATGATTTTCTTGTTGGGCCGAGATCTGCTGTTATTCTAGTCGCAAAAGTCGTTTGCTAACAGGGCTGAATAAATGAGAGAGAAGAGTAGACAGGATTACAGTATATCCTGTTAATCTTTGATCCAGAAAGCCAAAACGTATGGAATACGAGGATGTAACGAAGAAGATCATTGGCTGTGCTAGATAAGTTTAAAAAAGGGGTTAATTATGGCACTGAACATAAATACGGAAGTCAGCAACGGTGTTGCGAAAATCGTGCTCGAGGGTGAAGTCGATGCCAGCGTGGCCGACAAATTCAAGGAAGCTGTCGAAAAGGCGGCACAGCAGAAGCCGAAGCGCCTGGTGATGTTTATGGACAAGCTGACGTTCATGGCGAGCGCCGGCTTGCGTATCCTGATTTTTGCAAAACAGAAGATGGGAGCTGACGTGAACATCTACGTGATTGGCGCAAGCGGCCCGGTCTTGAACACATTGAAGATGAGCGGGTTTGACCGCTCGGTTTATATTCAGGCTTCCTATGTCGACTGAAATAAAGCCCTTAATGGTACAGGGAGTCCTGGAATCGCTGCCGGTCCTGAGAAAATACGTCATGGACGCATCTTCGGCGGCAGGTTTGACTCCGGACCAGACTTACGGGCTCAGTCTTGCCGTGGATGAAATAGCCACGAATGTCGTAGTTCATGGTTACAGAGAGAATGGATTGACCGGGACAATTACCATCCGGGGCGAGGTTACTGAAGATGGCCTTGTGATCACCATGGAGGACACGTCACCGGAATTCGATGCCCGCAAACTTGCCGTAGCACCTCCCGAACATATTGATAAACCACTGGAAGAAAGGCCTATAGGCGGGCTTGGTGTTTACCTGGCGATGCAGAATGTTGCCGGCTTTGACTACAAGCGGAATGGAGTAGTCAACCGTAATTCCTTTATAATGAAGAAATCCGGGAACTGAGATAATAATACATGGGAGCCACTAATGAAGCTTGAAGACAGGAAGATCGGCATATTAATCGAAACTGATTTTTATGAGCCGGAGATATGGTATTACCAGCGCCGGTTTGCCGAGGAGGGCATGAACGTTCATTTCCTGACCCGTCTTTGGGGAAACAACAGCATTACCTTTAAAGGGCATGAATACCAGGTTCCGTTCGAATGTCGCGAGAGCTTTGAAAACATGCCCGATAAGGAACTCGATTCGTATTCCTGCATTATTGTGCCATCGGGTATGGTGGCTGACAGGCTTCGCTATACCGAAGACGTGAACAAGATTCCGCCTGCCACGGAGTTTCTCAGAAGGGCGTTTGCAAAGAAGACTATTATCAAGGGCATAATCTGCCATGGCATGTGGCTTGTAGCCCCTGCTACGGAACTTGTGAGAGGGCGTCGCGTGGTTGTCCATAACAACCTGATAGGTGATGCAAAGGCATACGGCGCAATTTACACGAACGAGGACGTCGTGGTTGACGGTGACCTCGTGACCGCCAGGTCGGGCGGGCATTGCCATCTTTTTGCAAAGAGAATCCTGGAACTGCTCCGGAAGAGTGGTAGCTGAAGTTTTTGATGGGTAGGACAGTATTTGACATACCCCCTCTGATATATTGGTCGCGTGAAAAAGATGAGTCATCGTGTTGATCAGGGAGGTTCAACATCATGAAGGCAGAATCTGGAAACCGTCAATATCACGCCCACAGTCTGCCCGACCAACCCCCCGAGAAATGGCAAAAGCTGGAAGAGCATCTAAGAAATGTTGCAGAGATGGCGGGAAGATTTGCCTCCGAATTTGATTCTTTTAATTGGGGTTGGAATGCCGGGATGTTGCACGATGTTGGAAAAGCAGGTTGTCGGAATGTCTAAAGCCATTGCCCATTACCGAAAAGAAGATGGTAAAGAACAAAGCGTAGAGGAACACCTCGCTGGCGTGGCGTGTTTTGCCAAAGCATTTGCTGGAAAAGTGGGTTTAGCATCTTTGGGTGAAGTGATGGGGCTTCTTCATGACTCTGGTAAATATAGCAAAGCCTTTCAGGATTATATTGGATCTGCGGTCGGTCAGATTAACCCTGATGCTGAAGAGTATGTCGATGCAAAGGGGCTGAAAGGCAAGATCGATCATTCGACCTCAGGGGCTCAATTCATATGGAGAATGCGCCAAGATAAGACGGGAGTAGAATGGCAATTAGCCAGGCAAATCATGGCTCTCTCTGTTGCTTCGCACCATTCTGGCATAATCGACTGCTTGTCACCCGTAGGCGAAGACGTGTTCATGAGACGCATGGAAAAACCTGAGAATCGTACTAACTTTGATGAGGTGTTTACCAAGGCGGATGAATCCATCAAAGCAAAAGTCAGGGCATGTCTAGCATCTGATACCATTGGAGCCGATTTAAAATGTTGCCTGGAACGTCTATCAACTCTAACTCCCATGATCGGCGCTTTTAATCTGGGAATGCTGACAAAGTTCCTTTTCAGCACGCTTATTGATGCTGATCGTCTGGATTCAGCGTATTTTGAGAATCCAAAGGCTAAAGCAATCAAACTCAATAACGATGGCGTTGATTGGAATGCATTGATTGTAAAGCTCAAACAGCACTTAGCTAAATTCGAACAACGTAACCATGTTGATGGTATACGGGCCGATGTCTCGACTCATTGCGCAAGCTTTTCCACTAGAGAAAAGGGTCTTTTCTCCCTAACTGTGCCTACAGGAGGAGGGAAGACATTGGCGAGCTTGCGTTTTGCCCTTTTGCATGCGGAAAAGCATAAGATGGATCGCATCATTTACGTTATTCCTTACACTTCGATAATTGATCAGAACGCTGACGTAGTTCGAAAGATTCTAGAAGATAAAAACAACCTGAAAGAAATAGTTTTAGAGCATCACTCTAATCTCACGCCGGAAAATGACACTTGGCAAAGCAAGATTCTATCGGAAAACTGGGATGCTCCAGTTGTTTATACAACAGCCGTCCAGTTTTTGGAAACGCTCTTCGCATCAGGCACACGTGGTGCACGTCGCATGCACCAGCTTGCTAATGCAATCATCGTTTTCGACGAAATCCAGGCCATCCCGATCCGAGTGATTCATCTCTTTAACAACGCGATCAACTTCCTCGTAAGACAGTGTGGCTCTACAATCGTGTTCTGTACAGCCACTCAGCCAATTCTGGATAAAGTGGACCATGATAAAGGTGCCGCAAGTTTGTCGGATCATCCCGAAATGATGCCGGATATTGGTAGTCTATTTATGGACCTGTGCCGCGTTAAAGTAACAGATGAGCGCAAGAATGACGGCTGGAAGGATGACGAGATTGCATGCCGGACGATCCATGAACTTGAGGGAAGCGGAAGCGTATTGATTGTTGTGAACACCAAGGCGGCGGCACAGACTATTTATAAATTGTGTAAAGAGAAGATTGGAACCGGAACTTTAGCAAAAGTTTTCCACCTCAGCACAAGCATGTGTCCAGCTCACCGAATGGTTGTTCTTGAGGAGATCAAGGCTTGTCTTGATCCTGATGATCCCACCCCGGTTATCTGTGTCAGCACACAGTTGATTGAGGCAGGAGTGGATATTGATTTTGGTTGTGTAATCCGTTACATGGCCGGACTTGATTCCGTTGCCCAGTCGGCGGGTCGCTGTAACAGAAATGGCTTACGGGATAAACCCGGTAAGGTTCTGATTATCAATCCAGTAAATGAGAATCTCGATAAACTTACTGACATCCGCATTGCAAAAGAAAAGGCTGAACGAGTGTTGGGCGAGTTCCAAAAAGACCCAAGCCAATTTGATTGCGATTTGATTGGGCCAAAAGCAATGGAACTATACTACAAGTACTATTTCTTTGATCGCGCAGACCAAATGGCCTATCCAATAACATCAAAAAAGATTGGTCGCGACGGCGATTTGTTGTCTCTTCTGTCCCTGAATGATCTTTCTGTTCAGTCATACAAGCGTACAAATGGTAAGAGTCCGGCTTTTCATCTTCGCCAATCTTTCAAATCGGCAGCAGACGCTTTTGCGGCAATTGACGCGCCAACCGAGGGTATTATTGTGCCGTACGGAAAGGAAGGCGAGAAAATCATAGCCGATCTATGTGGCGCATTTGAGGTTAAGAAGCAATATGCTCTTCTTAAGAAGGCTCAGCGTTATTCTGTTAACGTTTTCCCAAACATCTTTAGAAAACTTTCAGATAATCAATGTATTCATGAAGTTCAAGAAGGTCGCGGCGTAATGTATTTGGAAAGTCAGTATTATAGCGCCGAATTTGGGTTGAGCGTAGAACAGGTTGAGCCAATGGCATTCTTAAACGGATAAAGGAGGAATATGAAGAACCAAGTGGAGTTCGTGGTTAGTGGCAAACTCGCGCTTTTTACTGACCCGTTGACAAAGATCGGCGGCGAAAAGTGTTCTTATCACATACCAACTTATGAGGCGCTCAAAGGTGTCGCTAAGTCGGTTTACTGGAAGCCGACATTTACATGGATTATTGATAAAGTACGGGTGCTTAATCCGATTCGTACTCAGGCTAAGAGTATGAAGCCGTTGGACTATGGCGGCGGAAATTCTCTGGCGATTTATACTTACCTTGTGGATGTTGAATATCAGGTTCAAGCTCACTTTGAATGGAATCTGTTTCGGGAAGATATGGCCAAAGACCGGATTGATGGAAAACATTGGGATATCGCCAAACGAATGATAGAAAAGGGAGGCCGTCAGGACATCTTTCTCGGAACCCGTGAATGCCAGGGATATGTGGAGCCTTGTTTTTTTGGCGAGGGACAGGGTCATTATGATGCTGCTGGCGAATTGGCATATGGCATTATGTTTCATGGTTTCGATTATCCTGATGAAACTGGCAAGACTGATGAAGATGGGAGGCCACAGCAATCAGGTAAATATCGACTGCATGCCCGCTTTTGGCGGCCGACAATGACCAACGGCATAGTGACTTTCCTCCGACCAGAAGATTGCACTATCCGCAAGTTTGTCCGCGAAATGACTCCTAACCCTCCAAAATCAAATGGTTTGCAGGAGACAGTCCTGATTGCAGAAATGGAGGTACAGTCATGAGTTGGATTGAGAAGCTCTATAAGACTTACGAGAATAACTCAAGTTCCATTGGTTTAGGTGAGAAACCGTTGTTGCCGGTTTGTCATTCTACTCAGAAGGCACAAATTCAAATTGTCTTGGACGTCGACGGGGAATTTCTGCGTGCCTCGGTGGTTGCCAAAAATGATGCGCGGACCATTATACCTTGTACAGAGGAATCGAGTGGTCGAACAAGTGGCGTTACACCACACCCACTATGTGACAAATTGCAGTATGTTGCAGCCGACTATGCGCAATATGGTGGAGAAAAGGAGCCGTGTTATGACAAGTACAACCTTTTATTGAATAGCTGGAGAAGCGCAGATAGTTCCAATCTGAAGCTACAGGCCGTTGCGCAATACATCATGAAGAAGAAGGTTATCGCTGACCTTGTCAGTACAGGGATACTTCATGCTGACAAGAAAGGGCAGTTGATCAATCAATGGAATGGCGAAACAGGCAGTGTCCCGGAGATATTCTTGCTATTAGGTGGAGGAGTCGATTCTAAAGGCAAAAGAAAAGCTTGGCAGGCTGATGCTTTTGTACGGTGGTGTGTGGAGATTGCAGGAGATGCTCAATCCGATGTTTGGAACGATAGAGTATTGTGGGAATCCTGGATAAATTACTGCGGTCACCAATCCAATACTAAAGGTTTATGTTATGTAACCGGACAAATATCCAGATTAGCCGATCAACATCCAGCAAAACTGCGTAATGATGGGGACAAGGCGAAACTGATTTCTTCAAACGATTCTTCGGGTTTTACTTTCCGTGGACGTTTTCTTCAGGCGGATGAGGCATGTGGTGTTGGATTTGATGTAACCCAGAAAGCCCACAGTGCCCTGCGCTGGTTGATCGCTCGTCAGGGGCGGTGCGATGGAGATCAGGCAATAGTTGCGTGGGCTGTTTCCGGTGTTGATGTTCCTGATCCAATTGCCGACACATTTTCCATGTTGTTTAAGGGACAGGAAGAAGCTGTTAAACGAGAATCTGAATATACCGCACAAGAAATTGGTGAAGCGCTGAAGAAGTTAATCGGAGGATATTCAGCTACGATTGGCGCGACAGAAGACGTACTAGTCATGGGGCTAGATTCGGCTACACCGGGCCGAATGGCTGTCAGCTTCTACCGCGAACTGACAGGTTCTGAGTTTCTCCAGCGAGTAATGTCTTGGCATGATCTCAACACTGGTTGTGTCTGGCGTCAGTATTTTGGGAAAGACAGGATCTTTGTCGGCGCACCGGCGCCACGAGACATTGCAGAATGTGCATATGGGCGACGACTGGATGAGAAACTCCGAAAGGCCACCATCGAAAGGCTCCTGCCGTGTATTATTGATGGTACCGTTATTCCTCGTGATCTTGTGGAATCTTGTGTCCGCAGGGCAAGCAATAGAAGCGGGCTTGAATATTGGGAATTCGAAAAGGCGCTAGGGATCGCATGTGCTTTATATAAACATCACAACAAAGAAAGGAACTACACGATGACATTGGAGGTTAACCGGAAAACACGGGATTATCTATATGGAAGGCTGTTAGCCTCCGCAGATAGTCTTGAATCATTGGCTTTATGGTTGGCAAAAGAAAAACGGCCAACAAATGCCGCGCGAATGATGCAGCGTTTTGCCGATCATCCTTGCAGCACTTGGCGAACAATTGAGCTTTCTTTAACACCGTACAAAGCCAGGCTTGGAGGTCGTGCACACAAGCAGCTCGCAAGTATTGACGAGATAATGTCTGGGTTCAAGGCGGATGAGTTTGCCGCTGATACACCACTGACGGGCGAATTCCTGCTTGGTTATCACGCACAACTGGCCGCTTTCAAGGTACTTAATGATCAGTCGTCTGATGATACAAACAACGAGCAAGAAACAATTCAGTAAACAACAAATAGGAGCAAATAATGAGTCTCAAGAACAAAATAGATTTTGCAGTTGTATTTAAAGTCACAAACGCCAATCCAAATGGTGACCCTCTAAATGGAAATCGTCCGCGTACGACGTACGAAGGGCTGGGCGAACTTTCTGATGTATGTATCAAACGTAAGATCCGCGACAGATTGATGGATGCCGGGCAGGAAATTTTCGTCCAATCCGACGACAGGAAAAAAGACGCTTGCACCAGTTTGCGTGATCGTGCCGATAAAGTTCTATCGAAGGCAAAGACGGCAGAGGAAAAGGCTTCCTTAGCTTGTTCTTCGTGGCTTGATGTCCGAGCATTTGGCCAACTATTTGCATTCACAGCCAAAAAAGGAAAAACCAAAGAGGGCGAAGGTTCTGGTGATGATAAGGGTGTTTCTATTGGTATTAGGGGGCCAGTTTCTGTGCATCCAGCATTCAGCAAGTCGCAGGTCAGCGTAACAAGCAGCCAGATTACAAAAAGTGTTAGCGGGGAGGGTGACGGAACAAAACGTGGTTCGGACACTATGGGTATGAAGCATCGTGTGGATAGCGGCATATACGTATTCTATGGCAGCATGAATCCTCAATTGGCTGTTAAAACAGGTTTCAACGATGCGGATGCACAAGCCATCAAAAAGGTTTTGCCAAAGTTGTTTGAGAATGACGCTTCATCGGCACGCCCGGAAGGTAGTATGGAAGTGCTAAAGGTTATCTGGTGGGAACATAATTGCCCAAGTGGGCAGATATCATCAGCCAAGGTACATCGGAGTCTGAAGATTAAAGATAATGGAGAAATAGATTTCGATAAAGTAGGTGGCCCCCAACCTGAAGTTATTAATGGGTTCTGATTGGAGTAAGCAATGGCAACCGATTGGCCTGTGGATGAGATTGCGGAGCTGCTTGGAAATCCGTCGGCAAGGGTGCGTGCGCTTGCTGCCGTTATTGCCACCAAGCTGGATATGGCCGCCGTAAGGGCAGAGTTGCAGAAGTTGGCCGGTGATTCTGATGATGAAGTGCGTAGGCAGGTCGAGCTTGCGCTGAAGACCATCACGCCAAACGGTGGACGCGGCGGAGAGATTATCAACCGGCACGGCGGTTATGGTTCGCTTAAGGCGCACACGGCTGCAGAAATTGCTTATGATGCGACAGTGGCGTTCTGCAACCGCTTTGTTGAGCGCCGGTCGCGTACGCACGACCAGATGGTTCAGGCGGCGCGCAGCGGCAAGCAGAATATCGTCGAGGCAAGCGCAGCGGCAGGAGTCTCAAGTAAAACTGAGCTCAAGCTGACCGGTGTGGCCCGTGCAAGCCTTGAGGAGCTCCTTGCCGATTACAAAGACTTCCTCCGCCAGCGCACCTTGTCGCTCTGGCCCAAAGACGACCCGCGAATTCAGGAGATTCGCGGATTGGCCTACAAGAAAGATAGGTCCTATGGTGATTATAGGACCTATATTGAAGAGAAAGATGCTGAAACAGCGGCAAACACCGCGCTTTGTCTTGTTTACCAGGCAACCTTTCTGCTGGACCGCCTTCTGAAGCAGCTCGAGACAGCCTTTGTTGAGAAGGGTGGCATCTCAGAAAGAATGTACGAAGCACGAATGCGGCACCGCAGAGAAAGCGGTGCCGGGGAATAGGGCTGTGAAATAGGACCTATGGCTAATGATAAGACCTATAGTTACACTGAAGACCAGTTGCTTCAGTTGTCGGCTCTCCAGCACCTGCTGTTCTGTGAGCGGCAGTGTGCGCTGATTCACGTTGAGCAGGCCTGGAATGAGAACCGGCTGACTGTCGAAGGGCGTATTCTCCACGAGAGAGTGCATGATGGCGATTCGGAGACCCGCGGTGATGTGCATGTTGCGCGTGGTGTGCATTTGAGATCGCTGATTCTGGGTGTTTCCGGAATTGCCGATATGGTGGAATTCTATAAGTCGGAAACAGGCGTGGCGCTACCCGGCAGAAAGGGGTTGTGGATGCCTTTTCCTGTCGAGTATAAGCGTGGAAAGCCCAAGCCGGATGACTGCGATCTCGTTCAGCTCTGCGCGCAGACCCTTTGTCTTGAGGAAATGCTCAATGTGCGGATAGAGAAGGGCGCCGTCTTTTACGGTCAGCCGCGCAGGCGAATGGAAGTTGAGTTCTCGCAAGACCTGCGCGACAAAACAAGAAAAACGGCAGAAAGACTACATCAGCTGATTGATTCCGGCATTACGCCGCCTGCTGCCTTCGAAAAGAAGTGCAAGGCTTGTTCGTTGTTCTCACTATGCATGCCGGAAAACAGGAAGTCCGCTGTTAAGTATCTGGAGAGAATGCTTGAAGAAATTCCTTAATACTTTGTTTGTCACAACCCAGGGCGCCTGGCTCAACAAGGAGGGCGAAGCTGTGGTTGTAAGCGTGGAGAAAGAAGTCAAACTTCGGATTCCGATTCATACCCTTGGCGGCATTGTTTGCTTCGGCAATGTGGCATGCAGTCAGTACCTGATGAATCATTGCGCCGAGAACAATGTGCTGATCAGCTACCTTTCCGAGAACGGGCGGTTTCTGGCGCGGGTGCACGGGCCGGTAAACGGCAATGTATTGCTTCGCAGGGAACAGTACCGCAGGGCGGACAACCCCAAATCCAGTACGGAAATAGCCCGTTGTTTTGTACTGGCCAAAATCGCAAACTCGAGGACAGTCCTTCAGCGGCATATAAGGAATCATTCTGATAAAGTCGGTAATGAACACGCCGAAACGGCTGTGCGGGACCTTGAAACTTTGCTGGGGCAGGCCCGAAAGGCCGACAATCTTGATGGCTTGCGCGGGGTGGAGGGGATGGCTGGAAATTGCTATTTCAGCGTATTTGACCATTTGATTACAGCCCAGAAGACAGAATTTCCGTTTGCAGGTCGTAACCGGCGCCCTCCGACAGACAACGTCAACGCGTTACTTTCTTTCATTTATACTCTCCTTGTTCACGATTGTACTGGAGCGCTTGAAGCAGTAGGGCTCGATCCCCAGGTTGGCTTCCTGCACAGGGATCGGTCCGGCAGACCAAGCCTGGCATTGGACCTTATGGAGGAATTCAGGGCTTTTTTTGCAGACAGGCTGGTCCTTTCGCTGATTAATCTTAAGCAGTTGCAGACATCTGATTTTGAGAAAGAAGCAACAGGCGCGGTTATAATGAAGGACGACGGACGGAAGAACCTGCTCATTGCATATCAGAAGAGAAAACAGGAAGAGTCTGTCCATCCTTTTATAGAGGAAGCCGGGTCTTTGGGGGTATTCTTTCATCTGCAGGCGCAACTGCTGGCAAGGTTTCTTCGCGGCGATATGGATGCCTATCCTCCATTTATTTGGAAGTAAACCCCGTTAGAGTCATTAACCATGATGGTTCTTGTGAGTTATGATGTTTCGACAATAGACAAAGCCGGGCGGGCAAGGTTGCGCCGAGCGGCAAAGGCCTGCCTGGATTATGGTCAGCGAGTGCAGAATTCGGTGTTCGAGTGCGATGTTGATCCCGCGCAATGGGCCGAGCTCAAGGCCAGATTGATTGATCTGATTAACGAAGAGGAAGACAGTTTAAGGTTTTATTATCTTGGCAGTAATTGGGAGAGAAGGGTGGAGCACGTCGGAGCAAAGCCCACGCCTAATCTAAGAGAAGATCCTCTTGTGGTTTGAACCGGCTGAGAACTTTCTCCTGATGTGTTCTTATATCGCTAACCGGAAGCTGTCATAAAGAAGCCGTCCGGTTAGCGGCAGACGTGCAACTTGTTCTTTGACAATTGAATACGGATAACCTGCGAAGGGGAATAAACGCCATTTATAGAAAGCATGACTGGTATAAAGGTTGAATAGCGCAATAAAGCTTCTGGAGCTTTGGTGCGCAAAGGTTTACTATTCCACAGTCGCGCCCCACGTGGGCGCGTGGATTGAAACAATAAGTTTCTCGGCGTATTTATCGGCGGTTTCGTCGCGCCCCACGTGGGCGCGTGGATTGAAACCTCTGCTTTGCGGTCCAACTCCATTAGACACCGGTCGCGCCCCACGTGGGCGCGTGGATTGAAACGGGGATGACGCTGATCAGTTCGGCCAGAAACGTCACGTCGCGCCCCACGTGGGCGCGTGGATTGAAACATCGCGCACCCGATCACGATACTGAAGAAGCCGGAGTCGCGCCCCACGTGGGCGCGTGGATTGAAACCCATTGCCGCTGCGTAAGTTCCTTCCCACTGTGTCGCGCCCCACGTGGGCGCGTGGATTGAAACGTATAAGTCGCATCCCAGGAGTAAACGCCCCGGTCGCGCCCCACGTGGGCGCGTGGATTGAAACGTGGCATTGGCGGTAGCCGTAACCCAGTTTGACCGTCGCGTCCCACGTGGGCGCGTGGATTGCCCGCCACGGGCGGGTCCGCCTCCGGCGGAAAACTCGACTTGGAAGCTAGAGCGCTTTAAGGATTTATGTAACCACGTCGTCCCGACCTTTCGGAGAATCGGGATCGGTTGCAATGCTTCTGTGGGCACAAGGATTGAACATGCATCCGGGACTATTGTCGAAATCTTTTTCTCATTGAACCGATATGCTGGCAGGTGCTACAAAGCAGGAAAACCCTTTAATTTTGGCTCAGCTATAAGGCTGGTAATGAATCCTGATGTGATGGAATCTTTTTTCTCGGAAGTCTCCTCGCTGGAGAAGGTGCGCCGGCTGGGGGATGCTGCCTGTATTTCCAGTGTTTCTGCCTTTATAGAGCAGGTTGAGGAATTCGGCGTAACTAGCAGCCACGTGAATGTTGAGGATTGTGCGATCTTCGAGCACGGGAATATCATCGCGGCGATTGAATCGTTCATCCGTGACAACCCAGGCTGCCCGCTGCCGCTGGAGAATATAACGGTTGTCAGGTATGTCTCAAAGAATTCCTGCCAGCAGGACCTGGATAATATCTGCGGCGAAATCTCCGCGAACCTCAGGGGCATGGAAAGATTCTCGCGGCAGTACAATATCGACGTCCGCGTGAATGTTTTTGTCCAGGCGCTGGATTATGACAGGGCCGTCGAACTCTGCCGCCTGGCCGGTACAAAGTCTATTGATTCCCTTTATTTTGTTTTTGATTTCCCGGAATTTGATTCCGACTCCATCAAGGAACTCGTTATCGTCCTGGGGCGTCTGTGTGCCGACGGGGTGTTGAAGAATATCAAGGTTAACCTGGGTAATTTCCCTTTCTGTTTCCTGCCGGCCGATAAATTTAAGTATCTCTACCGGGATGCGGTTGGTTCGCTCAAGGGTCATATCGGCAAGCAGAGGGACCTGGTTAAGCGGCTTAAGGGCGGAGCGCGGGAATATCACCAGGTTTGCCGTGGTTGCCGTTGCCGTGTTCCGTGTTATGCCTACACGGATATCACCAGCCATGAGAAGTATGAGCCTCGTCTTACGCCCCGCTGCCAGAAGACCGTGGCTTTCATGGGCGGCAGCCTTGTGGCAGCCGACCGGCCGGCGGACGATGATGTACTTTACGTAACGCCTGCGGAGCAGGGTGACATGGTTGCTGCTGTGCTTGAGGGGTTCGAGAACATACTGATTATTGATGGTTATTTTTACACTAAGTTCCCGTGTACACCGTTCGAGGTCATGCTAGCGCTGGAGGAGGGAATAAATGTATTCGGTTCGTCAAGCATCGGCGCGCTGAGGGCGGTTGAACTCGACCAGTATGGCATAACAGGGATGGGTTACGTTTACGAGTATCTCAAGGCAAGTGACATCAAGCCTTATCACATCGTGGCGCAGACCTATACAGAGAACGACACCCAGTTGACCATTCCCCTGGTACAGGTGATTTATTTCCTCGAGAACGCGGTCCGCGAAAACATAATCGGACAGGAGGAGTTCAGGATATGCTTTAATGCGGCAGAAGGCATCAATTTCTCAATGCTTTCGTACAGGCACTTGTTCAGTAAGCTTCTGACGGATAAAAAGATAGAGCCTGCGAGAATCACTGCGCTGGAAAAGTACTATGACAAGAAGGGCAGGGAAGAGTTCGATATTAAGAAGAAGGACGCGCTCCTGCTTCTGAAAGACTTCAGGGCCATTATTGAGTCCAGGGAGAGTGACCACACCAGGACAACTTTCCACCGTGCAGGGGAGAGGTATCTTGAGATTCTCCACGCAAAGTATGACGAAGGTCATAATCTTTGCCTGCCTGAAGGCTGGAAGACGCCGGGCGATTGCAGTGAGGCGGGTGTGTCCCGGGTGAGCAGGGATACCAGGGAGTTTTCGTCAGAGGAAACCTGCCGGCTTGCCCGGGAATTCTTCAAGGACCTTGATGTCACGGTGGCTGATACAACCCGGTATGATCAGGCGGGGAGTTTTGTTTTAAGCGCCTTCCTGATGCCACTCTATTTCCTTGATTACCCGTTGTCCTGCGCGACCGGTAATGGTGAGATTTTCCATGAGGCGCTGGCGTCAGCGTTTATGGAACTGGTGGAACGGATTCCCATGTGCGGATTCAAGCTCAAAACTCTTTCTGCAGACAAGGTTCGGGACGATGTTTTTCCGCTAGAGGATATTCCGCAGTATTACAACTGGGCTGCAGGAGTTGATCAGAAGATGGAAAAGGTCCGGTCAGACGGTTATGTAAAGGCGACGGATATTATTTCAGGGAAAGATGTTTATGTTCCTGCATATGCGGTCATGTCCCGGGAGTCGGGTTCGGACGGCAATGCGGCGGGAAATTCGCTGGCAGAGTCGGTGCTTTACGGAATTTATGAGCTTATTGAGAGGGACACCAACCAGATTCATCTGCTCGCCCCTGACTGCAGGAGGCTTAAGACACGGTTCATAATAGACAACGACAGGATAGCGGATGAGAAGTGCCGCAGGCTGTTGAAGCAGTTCGAGGACAAAGGCTGCCGGGTTGTCATGTTTGACATGCCCAACATTTACGGATTGCCCTGCATAACAACCCATGTTTATGACCTGAACCGCGAGATACAGTGCCACGGCAGTTCGGCGGTGAGGTCCGACTTTTACCGTGCGGTGTATTCTGCGCTTCACGAAGCTTACATGCAGTATATCACCTATTTTGCCGGTACAAGGGACGATTATTTCAGCTTTTTCGATACCAAGCAGGCGCGCATTGGATACGAGGGTGCTCAAAAGACATTCCTGTCCGCAAAGGGAACCACAAAGGCTTGTCATCCGGCAGTAAGTTTCAAGTCTGTTTCCGATGAACTGGATCATGTCCTTGGCAGGTTGACAAGCGCTGATATCAGGAATATCGTTGTTGCCGACACGAGCCCGCGGGACAAGTACGTTGTCAAGAGCGTGAAAGTCATAATACCCAGGTTCGAACTTTGGTTTTGTTCGGAGTATCAGCCTTCGCCATTCTTTGCGGAGCGGGCAAGTATGACGGTTTCAAAGATGGGATTGTTGTAACCTTAAAGGGTTTTAAAGACATCATCTGGATGACGGTTGACAAGTGTGGTATTGCCGGCAACAAAGCGGGAAACTATAATTGATGAGCATTAAAGTAAGAATTCCTTCCTCGATGCGCTGTTTTGCCGGCAACATGTCCGAGCTGGCCGGAGAGGGTGACAGTGTTGGAAGCCTGATTACCGACCTTGAGAGGAAATATCCTGGTGTTAGAAAAGGTATTTGCGACGATAAGGGCCAGGTGCGCAAATTTGTTGCTGTTTTCCTGAACGGCGCCGATATAAGGACATTACAGGGACTGGACAGTCCTGTGTCGCAGGGTGACGAGATAGATATTGTTGTGGCTGTTGCAGGCGGGTAGAACGTCCCGGACCGGCTGGAGATTGATTGATGAGTTTGACGAAGAAGCAGCTTGATCGATACGCCAGGAACACAGTTGTTACCGAGATTGGCGAAGCTGGTCAGGAGAAGCTCCTGAAAAGCCGCATCCTGGTGGTCGGTGCCGGTGGACTGGGTTCTCCGGCCTGTTTCTATCTTGCAGCTGCAGGCGTAGGAACCATTGGTATTGTTGATGGCGACGTTGTTGAGATATCGAATCTACAGCGCCAGATTCTTCATTCAACCTCTGACCTTGGAAGGCCCAAAGTAGTTTCCGCAAGCGAGACTATCCGCGGACTCAACAGCGATGTTAATGTCGAAATCTACCAGGAACGGCTGTCACCGGCAAACGCGCTGGGTATCCTGGAAGAGTATGATTTTGTAATAGATGCGACTGACAGTTTCTCGTCCAAGTTTTTTGTTGCTGATGCCTGTCACTTTGCCGGAAAGCCGTACGTGCATTCGGCCGTTATCCGTTTTGACGGTGAATTGCTGACGGTGATTCCGGGCAAGACAACATGCTACCGTTGTGTTTTTAACGAGCCTCCGGCGCCGGGGCTTACGGTTCCGCCGGCAAAGGCCGGGGTCCTGGGGGTATCTCCCGGCATATTTGGTACGATACAGGCGGCCGAGGCAATCAAGTATGTCCTCGGGATAGGGGAACTTATGACGGACCGCCTGCTTGTGTATGACGGATTGTCTGGCAGGTTCCGTGACGTCAAGGTGGCCCGGAACCATGATTGTCCGCTTTGCGGCGCTAATCCAACGGTCAAAGAATTGAAACTTTATGAAGCTTAAGAGTTGCCCCAAAGTGGCGTATGGCAAGTGTGTGAGGCCTGAAGATACCGTAAAGCGTCTCGAAACTTCCCTCGGGCAGGTCTACGAATATGAATATGTTGAGGAGCAGGTTTCTGATTATCTTTACTGGGGATCACTTTTCTTTGATGAACTTGAATTTCCGGCCATGGGCAAGGGGATATCATCGATTCTATGCAGGGCAAGCACCATGGCGGAGGGAGCGGAATGGCTCTCTCTCGGGAAGAGACGGAGCTTGAAAGGGCATGTCAATTGCCACCAGAACGACATCCGTAACCCCCTCAGGATAGAAGACCTGATTTCGCATGTTTCCACGGCCACTCCGTCAGTCCTTGAAAAGATAAAGAGGACCGAATTTGCCCAGCACTGGGTGGACGGGTATTCCCTGAGGACCGAGGCTGAACTGAAAGTGCCGCTTGAATATGTTCATGCTATCAGCGGGACAAATGGCCTTGCAGCTGGTAATTGTGCGGAAGAGGCCCTGGCGCATGCGGTTAATGAGATCTTTGAACGACGGGCGTGCATCACTGTGCTCAAACACCGGATGGTTGTTCCGACCATTGACATTGAATCGATAGGGAACGAAGTTATCAGGAGCCAGATTGATTTTATACGGAGCCGGAACATAGAAGTTTACATCAAGGATCTTTCGTTTGGCGGGGCGCTTCCATGCATCGCGGCTTATTTCATAAACAGGAATATATCCGGGGATATGCAGTCGCACCATCTGTTCAAGGTGGCCTCGTCTTTTGACCGTGAAGAAGCCCTGACGAGGTGTTTTACCGAATATGCTCAGGGCCAGAAGAAGAATATACCGGATGCGCCGCTGGAACATGACTATCAGCGTTTGCTGTGCCTTGGCAATGATACCGATTATTTCCTTTCGGTATTCTGGCTTGGCTATGTTCCGTATACGAATGCCGAGTTTCTGAAAGAGGGAGATCTGATTCCTTTTGACAAGGGGCAGGTATACAGCGACTGTTTGGATGATTTGAATGCAGCGATGGATATCTGCGCACAGATTGGCAAGGACCTGGTGGTTGTTGATTTGACAGACCCGGCGGTGGGTTTTCCTGTTTTCCAGGCCATTATCCCCGGCTATTCCGACATTCTGCCGTATCACCCCAGGACGAGCCGGGTACTGTTTACCGGGTGGACCCGGGAGATGCCGCTGGGGTATTATTTAGACAAAAACGGGCAGAAGAAGGCATTAACTCCTTCTACTCAGGGAAACAAGCTTCTTGTGAATTCCCTTGAAAAATAAGGGATTTCAGGGGTTTTGGGGGTTGCACCAAATATCCTAAAAAAAGTTGTAACAATTGCAGGTAGCGTGTACATTAGTGCAGTGAAGAGGGAGTTAGGATTTAAGAACGGGATTGTTAAATAGTCAAACAAGGAGAGCGAAGATGAAGAAATCGATTGTAGCATTGCTCGCAAGTACGTTGTGCGTTGGTACGGCGCTGGCCGGTGACGGATCGGATGAGCCTGGTTTTGTTGCTCCTCCTGAGCAGCCGAAGCTTCCGCCTCCTCCGCCCAGAAGTTCAGCCTCCGCTGAAACGTACATTCCTGGCGGATGCACGACTCCTATGGCGAGGACAGAAGCCAAGAAGCCGCCGAAACCTCCGGCGCTGATCACGAAGCTGAAATAATCAGCTGAAGTGTCTTATTTACACAGGGGAGGGCATTTGCCCTCCCCTGTGGCTTTTCCGGGATTGAGTGTTTCCTCCGCTTCTTTGTGTTCTAATGTTTTCTTTGCAGGACTGTCTGGATGTGTGCGCGAAAGTCAAAACTTCGCATATCGCTGGTCAACATGCCGTTTGGCAGCCTGAATATGCCTTCCCTGGGTTTGACGCAGATTGATTCCGTCCTGAAGAGCCGATTTCCTGATTCCGTTGAAGTAACCACCTGTTACCTGAATTTTGATTTCGCAAAGTATCTTGGAGATATCGAGCAGTACAATAATGCCCTCTCGGGTGCCGGGTTCATGACAGGAATTGGTGACTGGTTTTTCCGGCAGGCTGCCTTCCCTGAAGCAGTTGACAATACCTCTGAATATGTGGGGCGCTTTTATTTTGATGATGACCCCAGGACAAAGGCAATAAGGCGTCTTATTGAAGCGAAGCGTCCCGGACTGGATGACTTCCTGGATAAAATGATCGAGAAGTACCGGCTGGCCGAGGCCGATATTGTTGGTTTCACGGCCCTTTTTTCACAGGCCGTGGCCTCCTTTGCACTGGCAAAGAGACTCAAGAAAAAGAACCCTTCTATCATTACAGTGCTTGGCGGATCCGCCTGTGAGGGACTTGTTGGCCGGACATTTGCAAGGCATATCGAACAGATTGATTATGTGTTTTCAGGGCCAAGCCTGGTCAGTTTTCCGCAGTTTGTGCAGTACTGCATTGAAGGAAGGATGGAAGATTGCGCAGGCATTAAAGGTGTCTTTCCCGGCCGACGGAAGTTGTCTTCGCAGGTGCCAGAAGAGGGGATCACAGGTGATGACCTTGATATTAACACCAACGTGATTCTTGATTATAAACCCTTTCTTGATGCCATGGATGCGGCTTTTCCGGCAAAGGACGTTAAGCCGGTACTTCTTTTGGAGACTTCACGCGGATGCAGGTGGGCCGAGAAGGTTCCGTGTTCCTTCTGCGGGCTCAACGGGATGCATATCCACTATTGTTCTATGAATCCGGTGAACGCTGTCCGTCAACTGGAATCGATGTTCCGGTGGTTCCCGAGATGTCCGTATTTTATAGCCGTGGATACCATTGTTCCCGCTAATTACCTTAAAGAGGTGTTTCCTCATGTTCATCCGCCGGCAGGGCTGCGGATGCTGTACGAAGTGCGCCCTGATCTCGCCGAGAATGATATTAAGATTCTCTGTGATGCCGGTGTCACTGTGATCCAGCCTGGAATAGAGGCATTGTCCGTCCAATCGTTGCAGCTGATGAGAAAGGGAACCACCGGGCTTGGAAATGTGCGGTTCCTGAAAAACTGTGTCAAGTATCCCATCAAACTTGAGTGGAATCTGCTGATTTATTCTCCCGGCGAGAAGGAGGAAGTTTACGAGAAATACCTGCATGATATTCCGCTTCTGATGCATTTGCCGCCTCCGACTGCGGCTTATCCTGTTGGTTTTGTAAGGTACAGCCATTATTTCGAAAATGCCTTGAAATACGGCCTGAATCTGCAGCCGCAGGATTTCTACGGATTGACCTATCCATTTGATCCGGCAACCATTGCTGATATCGCATATCACTTTGTTGACAAGAATGCCGATTCTGAGCGCATTGACTACTGGCTGGATGTACTTAACGGGAAGATTGCCACGTGGCGCACAAGATGGGCCAACAGTGATGGTAAGGCCGAGTCGCAATTGTGCCTGAGACAGCACGGGGCGATATGGACCATTTATGATTCGCGGTCAGGCGAGGCGGTTGAATATGAGGTCAGCGACATGGCTCGCGAGGTGATGAATTACCTGGTGCGGCCTGCCAGTGCGGCGGATATTGCCGGGAAATTTGCAGGTATCCCCGGGTTTGATGCGGCCTGGCAGCTTGAGTGGATGAAAGAGCGCGGCCTTCTTTTTGAGGAGAACGGGAGATTCGTAAGCCTGGTGGTTTTCTGAAGTGACTGCATGGACCAAGCTGCTGTACAAATTTAAATACAGGTTGATTCAGGCATCGGTTAGATTTATTATCTTTAAGAGTATGTACGCTGATATTGTCCGTCAGGCTGACATTTTAAATTGTTTTGAAGGAAAGCGGGAAGCAGGGAGATGACTATGAGAAAAACAATGGAATTTCTGGCATGTTTGAGTATCTGTCTTCTGGTTGCTTCCCCTGCAATTGCGCAGGGAGGGAAGGCTCCTGCCGGCTTTGCGTCCGAGGACAGAATGTGGAATGTGACTCCGAATGATGTCAACAATCTGCTGAAGACCATGAAAGAGCGAATGGATGTGAGTTATACCATGGCTGTCCAGACTCTGGCGGAGATAGACACCAATCCGGAGAGGAACCCAGTTTTGTTCCGGTCGGGTCACTACAATTTTTCGTACTCGGCTGATGAGCGGGCAAAACTCCGAAAGTACCTGCTTAACGGCGGGATGATAGTTTTTAATACCGGTCTGGGTTCTGCGCCATTCTACCGTTCTGCCAAGAAGGAGCTTGAGCAGGTTTTTCCCGAGCAGCCGCTGCAGAGGCTGGCATCAGACCACCCCATTTTCCATTCATATTTTGATGTGGATACCGTCAAGTATTCTCCCGGTGTGTACAAGAGCGGTTTCAAGGGTAATGAGCCCTGGTTTGACGGGGTTGAGATCAACTGCCGCGTGGTGGCGCTGGTTTCCCGCTGGTGTCTTGCAGTCGGATGGCAAGGGGAAGTGAAAGACGAGTATGGTGCGTATATGCCGGATTCCGCCATGAAGCTCGGGGCAAACATTTTCTCGTATGGAACTGCGATGCGCGCCTGGGCCCGAAGCAAGGCGTACTCCAAGAAGTTTGTAAATGATCCCAAGGAGTCCGTTTCCGGCAAGGTCGCGCTGCTTCAGATCATGTATGACGGCGTATGGAAGACGCGGCAGGCCGGTATATCGGTGATGCTTCAGACGTTCAATAACAAGACCGATGTTCCCGTGAAATTTGCCCTCAAGTCGGAGCGGCTGTCGAACGCGGAAATCTTTGATTCGCCCCTGCTGTACCTTACTGGTCATGAAGATTTTCGCTTTACGAAGCCCGACCAGGAGAACCTGAAGAAATACCTTGAGAATGGCGGATTTCTCTTTGTTGAGGCATGCTGCGGCAGGAAGGGTTTTGACCGTGCCTTCAGGGAGCAGATGAAGATTGTGATGCCGGCACAGCCATTGAAGCCGATACCGCTTGATAATCCCCTGTTCAAGATGCCCAATGAGGTTAAGTTGTGCGGAATTACTCCGGCTTTGACTGCACAGGTTGGCAAGAATGCCATGCCGCCGAGGCTGGAAGGGATTGAAGTGAATGGCCGCTATGTTGTCGTATACAGTCCGATTGGCATGGCGGGAGGATGGGAGATGTCGCAGAGCCCTTATGCCTTCGGGTATAACGAGCAGTCTTCTTTGCTGCTGGGACAGAACATTCTGATGTACGGGATAACGCAGTAAGTCCCGTTTCTAAAGGGAACAAATATGAAAATAACTTCTGGTATCAGTGCGCGGAGAATTTCCGGGATTGCGGTTTCGGTCTGTGCATTACTTGCATGTACGCTTTCGTTTGCCGCGGGTGACTGGAAAGTCCCCGAAGCTACGCTGCGATTCAGGCTCTCGTTTAGAAGCAGTCCCACGCACAGCAGTGCCGGGTACGTTGTGAGGCTGGCTGACGGAGGAATTCTGCCAGGACCATATCCAGTGACGCAGGTTTTTACCGATGGCGGCAAGGAGCTGAAAAGTTATGCACTCTGGTATTCCAGGGAAACCGGTCTCTATATGACGTTCGAAAGTCCTGGATCAGGGAGTGAAGTTGATGTTTATGTAAAAGGTGCTCCCAGCCTCAAGCTGTGGAACCAGTCTTCGGGGATCACGCCTAGCGCGATGTTCTGTACGGATTCGGGTAATGATTCCGATCAGAATTCCGAATCCATGATGAAACTGGGCTCAGTAGGCAAGTCGTTCAGGTGTATAAACAGGTCGGGGACCGGTGCTGCCAACTTGTGCATTTCAGGAGATCTTGAAAGGGAAACGGGTCCTTCGTGTTTTTACATGCTTGCCTATATTGATGCGAAGGAAGCAGGCCAGCACTGGATTGCTCCTTATATATTTGCCGGCACTACGAAGATCTATGTTGACTCCCAACTTGTGTCGCCACAGAAGATAAATGATAAGCCCGGCGGGGTTGGGCAGATGATGAACCTTTCAAAGGGGCTTCACAGGGTGGATATACTTACGTACGGGCATGGCAGCAAGGAGTGGCCGCGGGATGGCATGATGGCTTTTACGTGGAAGCCCCCGAAAGCGAAGCCGGAAGAACTGGGAGGAATAAGGCCTCCTGATTTGAAATATCCGGGCACGGCAAGATGGGAGAGCCGCAATATGCACGACAGCGAAGTGGCTGTTTCCGGCGGCTGTAAAGTAGAGGAGATTTCTTCAAAGGATGGCAGTCCTGTTCCGTATTTCTCAATGGAAGACCTGGAGATCTACTGGTTTGAGGGAGAAGAGCCGATCATTCTTTACAGGTTGGACGCCAGAACAAAAGGCCTTCCAGAGGATACCCTTTATACCTGGAGCATTGACGATCCTGTGACAAAACTCCGGGGAAAATCCAAGACATGGCTTTTCCAGGGCCGGAAATGGCACCAGGTCACGCTGACAGTTTTATCCGGAAACAAGACAGCGTCATGCACGGTTCCTTTCTATCCTTATACGACCAAGAATACGACGCTGGAAAGTGCGTCCGCCAGGGGGGCCTTCCGGCAGGCTGCCATGAACATGTTTGAAGCATTCCCCAAGGATAAAGATCCGACAGCATCATGGAACGACTCCATGTGGCGCAATTTCTCCAGGAACATGGAGTTCGGCCAGGAACCTGAAATGATGAAGAACCTGTTCAGCCGGTGGGACGATATTAAGTCCAAGCTGAAACCTGAAGACAAGGAAAGACTGGAAGACATGTATGTAAGTGCCGTTACCCGCTTTGATCCCAAGGGGATGCTTGACTGGATTTCCAGGTTCCAGAAAGATGCGCAGACGGCGCCAAAGAAGACCGAGGGAATAGAACGATCCGGTCTTCTGGAGCTTATGCGTGCCGAGATTTACATGTACTACCTGAAGGATCTCGTTACGGCAAAGAAGATTATCGCCCCACTGATCAGGGCCAATGACGAATGTGCTGAATGGGCAAAAATCAGGATGGGCGATGTAGGGCTCCTTTCAACAAACCTTAATGAAGCCACGAAGTGGTACAGCGAAGTTGAGGATAAGGTTAAGCTCCAGACAAACTCAGCAAAGGAGAAAGATGCTGCAAAGGGTAAGGGCGGGAAGGATGGTCAGGTTCCCCGGAAACCAGCCGGCAATATTGTTGATGTTAAAGTTGACGAATGGAAGCTCGCTGTAGTCCAGGAGGCAGCCCGGTCCGAGACAGTAATGAAACTGATTGATGAACGTTTTTACGATGAGGCTTGGGCGGAGCTGCAGCGCTGGGAGAGAAACTTCCCGATGAGCAAGATAAATGGCGACTATATTGTGCGCGAAGCCAAGTTGTACATGGCGCTTACCGATTATATAAGGCCGCGGCTTATGCTTAGTGCCTATTGCGAGCAAATTGAGGCTTCAAACTATCTCACGCTCTCGTTGAAGGAGCTCCTAACCTGCATGGAGGGAATGAAAGAGTCGCTGGATTTCCAGAAAACGTTCTGTAAAGATGTCCAAAAGCGCCTCAAGGGCGATCCGATATGCGATGAAATTGAGATCATGATGCAGTCCATCGAGGGAAAGCCGGCTGAGTTGGATAAGACGTTGATGGAGCAGATTGAAGGCGGGGTAAGAATACCCCGAAAGAAATAACTCTGCAATGTCCGCAGCAGGTGTTGTGCATGTCCCGTCATTGTTGTGTTCGAACCGCCTGGATTTTGTGCTTCATTTACAGTCTCGAATTCTATAACAATTACCCGAATGAATAAAATCGGCAATACTTCAGGCAGGATTGTTCTCGTTTCCCCGCATGGTTTCTGCGCCGGCGTGGAAAGAGCCGTGAGAATAGCCGACAACATATTGATGACGAGCTCTGCAACTGTCTACTGCCTGAAAGAAATTGTTCATAACAGGCAGATTGCCGATGACCTGTCCAGGCGCGGCATGGTTTTTGTGGAGAGTATAAACGAGGTTCCAAAGGGTGCACCCGTGCTTTTTGGAGCACACGGGGTTCCGCCGGAAGTCAGGGAAGCCGCAAAACAGCTTGAATTGAAAGTGGTTGATGCCACATGTCCGTTTGTGAGTAAGGTGCATGACGAGGTGCGGCGGTATGGTAAGGAAGGCTGTACCATCCTTCTCATTGGGCACAAGAACCATGACGAGATCATAGGTGTCGCAGGCGAAGCGCCAGACCGTGTGATAGTGATAGAGAATGATTCCGAGGCGGGGAGCGTTACTGTGCCTGATCCTGCTAAAGTTGCCGTGATGACCCAGACGACATTGAGCGTTGACGAAACTGCCCGGACGATTGAGGTCCTGAAACGGCGTTTCCCGATGCTGAGAATGCCGCGTGAGAGTGATATCTGTTATGCAACGCAGAACCGGCAGCTGGCGGTGCGTTCCTTTGCCCTGAAGGCCGATCTATTTATTGTGCTTGGTGCACGGAACAGCTCCAATTCCAATCGACTGGTCGAAGTAGCGGAAGCCTCGGGCTGCAAGGCTTTTCTTGTGAGTGATATTGATCAGATTTCCGGTATCCCTCTCGATCACGTCAAGACTATTGGCCTGACGGCAGGCGCATCAACCCCTCAGACTTTTGTGAAAGAAGCTGTAGACTGTCTTGGCGCACGCGGCTTTACCGACCTTGAGGAGCTTACTGTCGCAGAGGAAGATGTACATTTCTCCATGCCTACAGGTTTAAGGATATGACAGGCCTTATCATGCTGTTTTGGCTAATTCTTTCTCGACTAGGCTAAGGAAAAATCATACAAAACCACGCACATGCACATTAAGAATATATTGGCCAGGAACAACCGCTGTTTCAGCTTTGAGTTTTTTCCTCCGCGCGATGCCGAGGCCTCGACCCAGCTGCTGGATTCGATAAACGACCTTATTCCGCTTAGTCCTGCCTATGTAAGCGTGACGTATGGAGCGCTGGGAACTACCCGTGAACTGACGCACGATCTTGTAGTCAGGATTAACAAGGAAACCAACCTGACGGTTGTTTCCCACCTTACATGTGTTGGTTCCGGCAAGGATGAGATCCGGAGCGTCCTTGAAAAGTACCAGGCGAGCGGAATTGAGAATCTTATGGCGCTTCGCGGCGATCCGCCTGAGGGACAGAAAGCGTTCGTACAGCCGAAGAATGGTTTTGCCCATGCATACCAGCTCGTTTCATTCATAAAAAAACATTTTCCCATGATGGGAATAGGTGTTGCGGGTTATCCGGAAGGACATCCTGAGACTCCAAACAGGCTGAAGGAGCTGGACTACCTCAAGCGGAAAGTGGATGAGGGCGCGGATTACATCTGTACACAGCTTTTCTTCGACAACAGGGATTTCTTTGATTTCTGCGAGCGGTGCGAGATAGCCGGCATCCATGTTCCAATCCTCGCCGGTATCATGCCGGTTACCTCCAGGAGGGGAATGATGCGCCTTGCGGAGAAAACTCTCTGCGTGAGATATCCCGCCAGGCTTTTAAAGGCGATCGCCAGGGCCAGCTCCGATGAATACGTGGAGAAGGTGGGGATCCAGTGGGCAACTGAACAGGTAAGAAACCTTATCGACAGCGGGGTCAAGGGTGTTCATTTCTATACGTTTAATAAGGCAAGGGCCACGCGTGGTATCTACGAATCTCTTGGCGTCACCAATTCAGCCCAACTCATAAGGTAGCCATTGGTGTTTAGCAAATGACGGGTATGCAGGGCAGGGGATCCCGTTTTTTCCGTTTAATTGTAACAACCAGGGCTTCCCGGGACATGATAATAGAAAGACTACAGATTAAACCATGCATGAAGTTCCAGTAAAAACCGTGATTGCCGGCGCAGCAGTTGTTGCCATTGGAATGACAATTCTGCTGGTTGATCCTTTTCCTGAACCGGCAACCAAGAGTAAGAATCCGGCTCCTGCCGGGAAAATTATTCCGAAAACAGATGATCACGAATACCAGTCCGGGTCTTTTGAAGGGCCGGGTTTTCCTGATTCTGATCCTGAGGAACAGGCCGGCCGTCTTGCGCAGCAGATGGACGGTACGTCTTCCGGTTCGAACGTGAATACAAATGATTCTGTCGTCAGCGAGATAAGCTCCAGGTTTGAAGGCATACGTGCCATTCGCAAAATGGAGGACAGAAAGAAATCCCTGCTTGAATTTGGCAGGGAACTTGCCAGAAAAGACCCTGGCGGTGGCCTTGCATTTATCAAGGCAATGGCAGAGGCTGACTTCCAGGGGTTTGGTCGTGGTGGTTTCATGTTCGGGGGCAGCGACATCGGCTTGGTCTGTCAGGGCTTTTTCGAAGTTGTGGCCCAGGCTAATGTCAATACTGCCATAACCATGGCATTGGATCTTCCGCGTCAGCTTCACAGGGACGGGCTGGGTACCGTGATGAAGACGTGGGCAAGTTCGGACCTTGGCGCCGCTTTGGCTTATATCGACAAACTTCCTGGCGACTATGCGCGGCACGGGGTTGAGGCAGTTTTTGAAATATGGGGGAATAAGGATCCGGGTGCCGCTCTTGAAGGAGCGTTGAGACTTGTCGATCCTTCAAAACCTGAAACAGGGCTCATGCTTCGCACGGCAGTTGCGTCAGCCATGGATGGCTGGGCCACCATTGATCCCCAGGCGGCCTGGGCATATATGATGAAGCCGGATGATTTACTCAAGGGTATGCTTTCCGGTGACAACCGTTTGCTGTCAATGATAGCCGCAAAATGGGCGGGCAAGGACCTTGATGCAGCGATGGCGGCTGTTCGCGCCAGGGCCGGGATTTCAGAAACCACTGTAGTTGCGGGCGGGGATAATAGTGATGCCGCCACACGTGATTACCAGCGTACGGTCGAATTCATGACAATGCGCCTGCTTGAGACTGATCCGCTGGCGGCTGACAAGCTGTTCGACCGTGAAAAATGGCTTGCCGGGAATCCTTGGTTATCCTCAAGAAATGTAACTCGACTGATAGGCGAAGGATCTGTCAGTGAGGCCGCTGAATGGATGTCAAAGATTCCTGATAAAAACGCCGCATTTGACTGTGCGAGGCAGATCGCGGCCAGAAAGGCATCATCCGATTACGATATGGTTTTCAAATGGGCGACCATGATACAGGATGATTATATAAAGGCCGGGGCCCTCAGCAATATTGCAGTAGAGCAGGCACAGCATCAGATCAACCGGCCAATTGAATGGATCTATGATCTTCCTGACGGGTATTCCAAGGACCGTTCAGTTGCCGGATATGCCCTTGGCATGATAAGACGGACAAGGGACCGGGATTTGGAGAATGAGTTAAGGCAGCAGATGGCTCAGCCCCAGATTGATATGGCCGCAGTCAAGTTGGTTATTGATAAGTCCAGGGTGGATGCCCAGGACAAAAACACGCTGATGAATCTTGTGGCCGGCCATCGTTCCGCTAAAATCATCGTGGTGGAATAACCGGAATACAGCGCTGTAACAGCGAATCCCGGGTTATTACCTGTTTTTTCTTTAATTTTATCCCTCCAGGCCATATGCTAGGTCCGTAAATTTCTGTAAATCAAGGAGGAGAGACATGAAGAGATTGATTGCTGTACTTGCAATGTGTTGGATTTCATCGCTGACCTGTCCTGCTGGAACAGTTGCAACGACGCCCCTGCAGCTGTCTTTATTTGATCCTGTCCAGCTGTTCTCGGATGAAACAGATGTCACCGGCCTTCGCCTCAATTTATTATACGGCAATAACAGGAATGTCAGCGGTGTTGATATCGGGTTGTTCAATGACACGGACAAGAGTTTCGGCGGAATCGGGATCGGGGGATTTGTAAACGTTTCGGAAGAAGCAAGAGGTATTTCTCTCGCAGGTTTGGGGAATGTTGTCAGCAGGGGCATGACCGGAGTGGAAATCGCCGGTTTGATGAACCTGTTCTCGGATATCTCGGTTACAAGGTCCAGTGAGTGGCGCGGACTTCAAATCAGTTCCCTGGCCAACGCAGGTGTTGTAGTAAGGGGTGTACAGCTCTGCGGTGTCGGCAATATGGCCGACGACATGAAGGGTATTGAGATCGCCGGCGTTGGGAATTTTGTCGATACCGTAAGCGGCTTACAGTTTGCAGGCGGCGTCAATCTGGGCTGGAATGTGGAAGGCCTACAGATTGCGGGATTGTACAACAGGGCCGACAAGATGAATGGCCTTCAGCTTGGCCTTGTCAACAAAACCCGCAAGATGCACGGTGTACAGGTCGGGCTTATTAATATAATTCAGGACAAAGTTTCCATGTCTGTCCTTCCGCTTGTTAATATGAAGTTCTGACCTGAAGGCTACCGGGCAGTCCTGAAATAGTCTTCCGGGTGCTTGATGATCCCCTCCAGGATCAGTACTGCCAGTATGGCTGAGTAGAGTATCGACAGAATTACGTCGAGAATGATTCTCTTGCGCAACTGTTTCACCTCTTCGCCTTCTTTTATTACAGTTCTTACCCCCTTGTGAAGAAGCAGAAGGCCGGCAAGGTTGGTCAGCCAATAGAAGAATACCAGTGAAGCTCCGAAAATGCGTTTATCCGGCAGGCTTACTACCCAGGCCAGGGCGTAGGCTATTGGAATATTGACGTAGAGATCATTCCACCATGACAGCGGTGACAGCAGGTAGCCGACCGTTGCTATAATGCTTCCTCTTATCTTCCTGTACAATTCTTTATGCATGGTTTTCTGCTGCATCAAGGGGTGCTGTTCAGGTCTGCGGTTTTGTCCCGGTCTCAAGATGGTTCACCCGCTATTGGCCCGCCTTGAAATACTGAAACCGCTGAAGCAGGCCATGCTGGTTATCTTCCGAGCCTGGCCTTGGCGTCCTTGGCTTCCCTGGACTTCGGCCAGCTCTTAACGAGATGCTTGAGCAGTTCCATGCCGAATGCCCGTTCATTTCCGCCGACTTCGGTGAAATGAAATCCCAGGTAGTAGATGTCCGCGGCGTCCAGGGTCTTGTCACGTTTAAGCAACTCCAGCAGTTCGGCGCTGTTCTGGCGGAAAAGCGATGAGAATCCCCGCAGGGCATGGTCCTCCATGCGGTATTGAGAGGATATCTCTTTCTTTGAGACTTTCAGGTCGCACACGCTGAGCGCATAAGAGACATCCTTGTTGAATGTTTCAGTGTGCAGCAGGCGCCTCAGGCAGTCAACGGCGTTAGCCCAGCGTTTTGCCTGCTTGTGCTTCATGCCGATATCCAGAAGGATCTTCTCGGCTGCCTTCGGGTCCGCGTTTCTAAGGAAGTAGAGCAGGGGCTCGTGCCGTGGTGTTCCGGCCAGCATCTCCTTTGTCGTGAGAGTGACGAATTTCTTGATCTCTGCCTTGCCGAGGTCGGTTGTGTGCGGTTTCAGGATGCGGGCAATGCGCCAGGCCAGCTTGTCATCCTTCTCGGAGCCAAGCGCCTTGAGAAGCATTGGCGTTGATTTTTTGTGGCCGGCCAGCGCACTGGATGCGATCTCGCGCACCTCGTTGTCTTCATGGTTAAGCAGTTCCATCAGCAGGTTGTTGTTGTCGGTCGTGTCTGTGCTGCTCAGCATTCTTGCGGCAAATGCCCGCACGGAACCGTGCTTGCTCTGCAGGAATTTTCGCAGCTGGACCGGCTTGATGCCTGCCTCTGGCGTGCGGCTTATTATTTCAAGTGTAAGGCGGACAATATCTTCGTCGGCGTCATCCAGGTAGGGAAGAACATTCTTAAGAACAGCCGAGGAAGTTTTCCTGTCGTACTCGATGTTCTTCAGGGCGATAAGGGCATGGCGCCTGACGTAAGGTGATATTTTAGGTGAAGTATACTTGAGGAGGATTTTCGATGCTTCGGATCTGCCGATGTGGCCAAGAAGGAGAAGCGACGATGTCAGCACGCGCTCCTGCTTTTTCACGCGCGGGCTGTTCATGAACTTCACGACTTTCTTGTGCAGTGTCAGCCGCTCTTTCAGGGGTGCACTTGCAACGTGGCGCTTGACCGCTTCGCAGGTCTCCTTGACCAGGGCGAAGTCCGGTTCAAACAGGAGGTCCAGCAGCATCTGCAGGGTTTCGCTGTTATGGATTCTCGCCAGCAGGTCTATGTAGACGAGTTTCTCCTGGCGGGAGGCCTCATTGAATTTCCGCCTGATTTCGGGAACAACAGCGCCGCCCCCGCAGGCGACGATTGCTGATGCGCGCATTCGAAGGGCCATGTCCTGGGAATTCAGCAGGGGCATGACATACGGAATTGCGGCCGGCAGGGCTATTGCCTGGAGAGCTTCCAGTATGTAGCCGGATAATTGCTGTCCGGCCTCTGGAAGCGCTTCGCCGAGCGCCTTGACGACATCCTTGCTTTTTGGAGCCAGTTCGGCCAGGACAAGCGCTGCACCGCAGCGTCGCATGGGGTCCTGGTGATTTAAAAGTCCCGAAAGTTTCTTAAATATGTTTTCCATAATGGGCGGCACAATAGCAGAAGATATGGCTGATGGCAATAGGGCGAATTTCGCATGGTTTTATATGGTTTGCCTGCAAGAATCTTGTAGAAACAGCTGTTGCAGACTGCTATCGTCATTGCGTTATGAAAAGAGACTTATCGGCATTGACCCGGAAGAAATACGATGTGCTTGTCGTCGGCTGTGGCGCATACGGCGCGTTTGCGGCAAGGGAGGCGGCGCTCCGGGGACTGTCGGTGGCGGTAATTGACCGCAAAGACTTCTGCGGCGCAACTTCGGCTAACAGCCTGAAGATCATCCACGGCGGCCTCCGGTATTTGCAGCAGTTTGATGTCGCGCGTCTTCTGGAATCGGCGAGGGAACGCCGCAATCTCATGCGTATCGCCCCGCACCTTGTGCACCCCCTGCCGTGCGCCATGCCGACACGCGGGTACATGATGAGAAGCAAGCCTGTACTGTTCCTGGGTATGCTTCTTAATGATTTCCTTACAGGCGATCGCAACCAGTATGCCGATCCTGGGAAAATCATTCCGGCCGGCCGGGTTGTCTCAAGGAGTGAGTTCCAGCGGCTCGTGCCGGGGCTCGATGACAGGCGTTTCACCGGTGCGGCTGTCTGGCACGATGCATACGCTTATAATACTGAACGGCTTGTTGTGATTGCCGTTAAAGACGCTGTAAGATACGGTGCGGATGCCGCCAATTACCTGGAGGCTGTAAAATTTCACAGGGAAGGCCGCAGGGTTACGGGCGTAGTGGCCAGGGATGCGTTTACAGGCAGGGAGATTACCATAAATGCGGAACTGGTGATAAACAACACCGGACCATGGACAAACGAGACTCTTTCCCTGCTGGGCGAAGATGTACAGATGCCTGTTCCGGGGCTTGCGCTTGAATTGAATTTCGTTTTGAAACGCCGTTTACTGGACCGTCATGCGGTTGGCCTTTCAGGTTACCGGCAGAATGACGGCAAGGAGCGCCTGCTGTTCTTTGTGCCGTGGCATGGTGTGACAATGGCTGGAACGTACTGCCGCCTTCATGCCGGGCGTATGGACAGGGTGCAGGTTATGGACCAGGATATCAGGACGTTCCTTGAAGACCTGAACAGCGCGTTTCCTTCTGCAAAGCTGACGAGGGATGACATCCTGCGCGTTCATTCAGGTGTTCTTCCAATAGAGGAAGGAAGCAACCTGTGGCCGGAACCCGAACCGCTGAAGCATTTCATCATGGTTGACCATTCACGCGAAGACGGTATTGACGGCCTGTTTACTGTTGTTGGCGTCAAATATACAACAGCCCGTGATGTGGCGGAGAAAACCATAGACAGGGTGCTTCGCAAGCTTGGTAAACCCCGTGGTACTGCTTCGGAGTCGTCGGTTCTTCCCCTTCCGGGCGGTGATATAAGCGACCTGCAAAGATTTATCAGTGAATCCAGGGATGTCGCCCCTAAAGTGCTGAGCGAAGCCACTATGACCAACCTTCTTTACACTTACGGCACTGAGCATGCCGGCATCCTGGAGCTGGGAAAGACTGACAGTGCCCTTTTGAAGTCCGTTGGCGGCCAGTCCAATACCATTGCTGCTGAAGTAGTGTACGCGGTGCGAGAGGAAATGGCGCAGACGCTTTCCGATGTTGTCTTCGGGCGGACTGACCTGGGTGCCTTGGGCGTTCCAGGCGACCAGGTACTCAAGGGCTGTGCCGAGATTATGGCGCGTGAATGCGGCTGGGACAAACAGAAATTCGAGAACGAAATTACCGAGCTTAAGCAGTTGTTTCCCCGTCAGGTCAGCTGATCAGGCAGGATTGGCAGCACACAAATCATTCCTTTGAATCGGTCTTCTTCTTGAACATGTCCCTGTTGATCTTGATTTTGAACTTGAGAATTTCCGGTTTATTGTCCGTGCCTGGACCTTCCATGCTGATTTCCAGTTCCGGGGGAAGATAGTCAATATCGGTACCTTTTAAGAAATCGGTCCATGGATACGTTTTCTCGCCGATCTTGATATCGGATCCTTTGAAGTCTTTCAAGCTCTCGTCCGGTATGATTTTGAATTTATAATTTTCTTCAAATCGCTCAAGAAGCTTTACCTCGGTGGATTCCGGATCAACTTCATAGATATAGGTACAATCCAGGGATGTTACAGCGATCTTTGCCTTTTTGTCGCCAGCCGGGTGGTGTTGCGGTTTGCAGGCATCGGAATTGTTGAGCAGGATTGAAATCTCCTCCTTTTTCCTGTCGTATTTCAGGGTACATTCCTTGAGGTCCAGCAGGCGGAAGCCAAAGGGCTGGACATTTGCGGACAGGAAAGTTTTACAGGACTTGAGGTTCTCGTTGAGCTCTTTTTCCTTGCCGTCTTTTACAATGGACGTTAGTTCAATCGAGATCTGTTTTCCTTTCTCGCCAGTTGTCATGGGGCCATCCTGATTGCCTGCCTGTCGCAGGCGGTTGATCAGTGCTTCAAGCTGGTCTTCTGTCATTCCCACCATTCCATACCCGCCGTGACCGCCAGCCTTGTTCTTCCGGTAAAGCCTCAAGGCTTCTTCGTAATGCTTTGCAGCTTCTTCATTGTGGTGGCTCCGGACTGCTATCTGGGCCAGCCTCAGGTAGGCATTGATATCGTACACATCATCGACCGGTGGGATTTTCAGGATGGCCTCCCATTCGCGAATGGACACAGTATCCAGGCCCAGTCCCATAAGCATTTCTCCGGCTGAAAAATGAGGACTTTCTTCATTGGGGTTCAATTTCAGGGCTTTGTCTTCCAGTTCAACAGCGTCTTTTTCTTTGTCCAGCTTTCTCAATGCAGCGGCCTGAAGATAAAGGAACCTGGCTTCCGAGGGCGCTACGAGTGCGAATTCGCCCCCTGTTTTAGCGGCCTTATCGAGTTCGTTATCTTTGATAAGGTCACGGATAGTTTCTACGGCTTTTTCAATCACGCTGTGCCTGATGTCGCCGCTGATGTTACAGGCTACCAGGACGCGCAGTGCCTCCTGCGGCTTCTTCTGGTACAGGTATGCCCAGGCCGCGGCGCGACCCTCAGGTTCATTTTTCGGGTTTTTCAGCGCCTCCACCAGGCGGTCTGCAATCCTGCCGTTGTCGGCTTTCTTCAGCGCATCGTATATGCTTTGGCCTTCAGCGCTGTTTCCGGCATCGAGCCTCGAAAGGAGAAAAGGGACGGAATCTCCTTTCATCTCCGAAATGACCTGATCTATGAGTGTGTTACGTTCGGCAGCGCTGAGTACGTTGTATCTTCGCACATCGTCCGCAAGTTTCTTTGGCCATGCAGGAGAGACTCCGAGCCTGGCATCCTTGAGTATGGAAATGGCAGTGTCTGCAACTTCCGGATCATCGGATTGTGAGGCTTTTTCCAGTGCAGAAACTGCAGGGAATCCTATCTTCCTCAATTCATCCGCCGCATTCTTCCTGACGGCATATCGTTTATCTCCCAGTTCGCGTATCAGCTTTTCTATCTGTTGATCAAGGGAGCTGTCTTTTGTCTTGGAAGCAGCAGTATCCCTAGCAGTCGTTTCCGGATCTTTGGCAAGTCCGGCCGGGATTGCAGTCAGGACAAGGAATGTAAAAGATATAATGTATATGATCATTTAATAAAGTATCCACAACGCTTGCTCTGAGTGTCATGTTAAGCCACTCTGCCATGTCGAATCAAAGGAAAAGGTGAAGAAACGCCGGATTGAGTGAATTAAACAGGTGGATTGAAGTAGCCGTGGCGGATTGAGGGGAATTCTTCCCTGATCGCTTTTATCAGCGCGGCTATTCCTGTTAGCTGGGAAGACTTTGACGGGCAGGCGCGTTCGGCGGTGTCCATGTACCAGTCGGGGTCGATGTTGAGATTACGCCACTGGATCATCCGCGGTTTTGTTTTCCGGAGCAGTTTCCTGAAGGCGATCAATTCGTGCTTGTCGTCGGTCACACCCGGGAAGGTGAGGTAATTGAGGGAAACCCAGAGGCCGGAATCGTGCGCGATACGCAAGGTCTTCGATACATCTTCAAACGAGTAATTCCGGCAATGGTAGTAGGCTGAATACAGGGCCGGTCTCGCGCTGTTGAGCGAGATGCGAATGCTGTCCAGTCCTGCAGATGCCAGGTCTTTCACGAGTGCAGGCATGCTCCCGTTGGTATTGAGGTGAATTGTTCCCTTTTTAGTCTGCCGGCGTATCTCGCGGATTGCGGATTCGATAAGCTTCCCGTGAAGGAGCGGCTCGCCTTCACAACCCTGGCCAAAGCTGACCATTGCCCGCGGCGCGATTTCTAGGTGAGGAATGGCGATTTCAACAATCTCTTTAACTGTTGGAACAAAGCCAATCCGCTTCTGCGGTGGCGTGATTGACCCCGGTCCCTGCTTTGATATGCATCCCTGGCATGACGCATTGCACCCGCCGGAGACGGCTACAGGAGCCTCCCAGCGGCGCAGGAAAAGGTTGGCGGCGTTTGGGCAGCCGTATTCTTTCACGCATACGAGGCCGTGGTGGGCGACAAGCCTGTTGTCCGGATATTTGTTCAACCAGCTGGTGATTTCCCTGTCGACTCTTTTCATATCAAAGCAGGAGGGGTCATGTTTCGGGTCGGTATCCACCCTGATTGCCGGGACGTGGAACATTCCTCTGTACCAGCAGACTGCGCAGTAGCAGAAAAGGGGGAGTCTAGGGGCTTTTGCTTCCTGTTCGAATGCCGCGAGTGAAAGTGCAACATAACCGGGCGGAAGGAAAGCTGCGACGGCATTATATTCTTTCCCGGCATGCATTGGCTTTAAGTCATGATTAAATCCGATGGCAGAGCGTTTTGGAAGAAGGTACAGCCTGCTGCTGGCGGGAAGGGGAATAAGGCAGGATTTGTCGAGCTGGTAGATTTCGCGGCCGCTGCGGCCGGCTGCAGTGAGCCCGGGAAGGTCAATGATATGACCCAGGTGATCTGCAGCAACGGATGTCGGGAGCCTGTTCATTAAAGATAACGATAAGAGAAAATCAGGAGACTTGGAATCTTAATCCGAAATTGCATCAAAAGAAAGGCAATATTCGCCCAGAGGGCCGATCTGGCCCAGAAACTTGGGGCCAATCGGGATTACCCCGAATTGCGATTTGCAAATAAATCGCAAGGTCGGCTTCAGCGGATATTTCACTTGCGTAAGAACGCTTGTGAAATATCCAGGTTAAACTGAAAAGGAAGCAACACTCACCCCAGCCCTCTTCCCTTAAAGGAGAGGAGGCGTGCAGCCTGGGCCGCACCTCCTACCAGGGTTGTACTCCGCCTTCGTGGATTTTCCAGAGGCTGGCGCAGATTTCCGGGTCTGTCTTTGTTTTCCGGATGTTCTCTGCGAGGTCGTTCCGGCTGATTACAGTTACACCGTTGATTGGCTCTCCAACGTCAACTGTTGCGTTTGAGAAGACAACTATTGGTGTAACGGTAATTGGAAGCTTTGTGGCTTTCCTGGCCCTCTCCATGAGCCAGAAGGAGTTCCAGATGATCCTCACGAAGAAATCCTGGTCGGGCTGAATGTTGTTTATGAGCAGGTGTGCGTTGGCAGATGTAACCTTCCCGGGGTGGTCCTTGATTTCAACAATAAACAATCCATGTTCTTTGCTCAGTATCAAGTGGTCGATCTTTGCGTGACCAGTATTGATATCGTGAAACACTTCGCAGGTTCCCGGCAGGTCAACGAATAACGGTCCGGCAGAATCACCAGAGGCAAATTGCGTTGACGATGCGGTGTGATCAGGAGTTGAAGTCGACTTCCATCCCATTGCTTCGGTGATCAGCCAGAAAACAAGGACCAGTCCGGTAAATCCGATTATTTCGGGAAGTATCTGAACGTGAAAGGCTACCTGTATTACGCCCATCAGAACGGTCATGGCGAACATAACAAGAAGAAACGGGCTGAAAGCCCTGTTTGTTCGTTCCTGCGTCATTGATTATGCCCGTCCTTTCACGTTGTATTTTAAGCCCTTTAAACAGTATCGTCAAGACTCACTGCTGGTAGGAAAACCGTAAATTTGCTTCCTTTTCCCACTGTTGATTCCACTGTTATGTGGCCGGAGAGTTCCTTGACGATCAAATTGACCAGCGACAGGCCGAGACCGGTACCCTGCGGCTTGGTCGTATAAAAGGGCTCGAAGATGTGTCCCATGTGTTCTTCCGGAATGCCGTGTCCCTGGTCTTGGACGGTTATCCGGACATATTTGCGAGTAGCCAGACCAGCCTGGCCGGCCTCTGTCTCGTCGACGTTCTCGGCTGTGATTGTGATTCTGCTGCCGCTGTTGGGGTTGGTTGCATGGCGGGCGTTCATGACCAGGTTGCTTATAAGCTGGAAAATCTGCTCGCTGTTTGTTGTTACCAGGTTGAGGTTGTCCGAAATCCTGAAAACTGGCTGGACCAGGGAGCTGAGTAGCGAGAAAGTGACAGCCTCCCGGATAGTCTCTCCGATATGCATTGGCATGGTTTTGGGCTGCTGTCCCTTACTCAGTTTCAGCAGGTGGCGAGTTAATCCCTCTCCCCTGGATATTACCCTGAGAATGGAAGATAGCGACATGCTGGTGCCGTGGTTTGTAGACTGTTCCTCGAGTTGTTCTTTGAGCATGTTGACCTCTGCATCCACGCACATGAAAATATTGTTCAGGTCATGAACAATTCCGCCGGCGGCTTCGGCAATCGTTTCAAGTTTCTGCAGTTTAATGAGGTCGTGACTCATTGCCTGGGACTGAAGGTCCGAGTGGAAGGAGAGAAGTACAGCGCTAATATTCCCGGAAGCGTCCAGCATTGGTTCCGCGATCTCGGTGAGGATGTCATTGCTGCGACGCATGGAGGCGGACAACCTCTTCGGGTTAGCCTTGATTTCAGAGAGAGGGCAGCGGCAGGTATCTGCTGCCGTACAGTTAAATGCTTCTCTGCAGTTTCTTCCGATTAAAGGCCCTGAATTTCTTCCAAGTGTATTTAACACAGCCTGACTGGAAAACTGTATGGTACCTTCGGGTGTTACGACACATACCGGGAAAAGACATGAATCCTGCTTTTCTGAAGTTCTTTCTATCATGGCGTTTAACTCGAAACACAACAGGGTTATTACATAACAGTTTTGCCCCTTTTATCGCTCAATAGTGCTGATTCTGTCACCATGGATGGAATACTTACGTACTACGTATATAAGTATAGGTATATGGGGGGGGGTAGCCAGGGAGGCCTTAATTGCACGCTAAAATGAGGAATATAAGGAATCAAGCGTCTATGAAAGCGCTGTTTATACGTATATCAGGACAGTCCGCGGCATATCAGGTGAGATTTTGCAGGTGGCTTGCGAGGTTAACGTCTGTTGCGTTGATTTTAAGCTTTCTCCGGATACGGTTGCGGTGTGTATCAACCGTTCTGAGGGATAAGTGAAGCATCTCGGCTATTTCCTTGCTTGAGATGCCGTTCTTTATCATGTTGCAGATTTCAAGTTCACGCGGTGACAGTTTGGTTGGTCCGCTTGAGAGCTTGAGTCCGAACTTTGAGAGAAGATCCATGATGTTCTGTTCCAGCATGTTGATATACCGTTTGTCCAGTGCAGAGGCCTTGACTCGAAGTTTGCTCATAGCAGGAAGGAGCATCTTTTCGACGTTGAGCGTCACCTGTTTCTTGAAATCCAGTTTCTCAGTTTCTATCTGTGCAAGTATTTCCCTCAGGGCTATATTCTTTTCCTGAAGGGACTTCTGCTGTTCTTTCAGCAGGGCTGAAGATCTGATTATGTCAGCCTGTACTTTCTTCATTTCAGTAACGTCAGTTATGACTCCCAGGATGGCAGGTTCGCCGTGGAATTGTATCGGTTTGGTTGTCAGGGCCGTGGCTATGCGCTTCCCGCTCTTTGTTATCATATCGTACTCACGCAGAGGCAATTCCTGTCCTGCCATGTGCCGCTTGAAGGCCTTGTACATGTCCTGGTGGAACTCAGGGGCAATGAGATTGATGTAGTTGAAGTCCTGGGAGTAGATTTCCTCGAGAGAGAATTCCGACAGGACTTCGCACTGGCGGTTGGCGTAAACAATACGGTTCTTGAGGTGCTTGTAGATGAAGATCATATTCGGGGACTGCTCTGCCAGGTTACGGAACATTTCTTCAGATTCTTTAATGGCTGCCTCGGTTCGTTTCCGCTCGGTGATGTCATCGAACATGACGAATACCTTGTTTGCGACGGGAACACCGAAGATGACAGTTGTTATTGTGCTGCCATTCTTGCGGCTGACTTGATATTCGCGTCTTTCAATTTCGCGTTGTTCCCTTAAGGCTCTTTCTACAAGTCCGGTCCAGGTGGTTATGACTTCCTGCCGGTATTTCTCATCGGGGTAAGCCTTTGCCCACCAATGGTTCATGTCCGGGATATCTTCAGGGAGGTAGCCGAAAGTCGCAATGGCTTTCTTGTTGATGTACTCAATGGTGCCGCTCATGCCGACAATGGCCATGGATATGGGGGCCTGTTCAAAAATCTTTCGAAAACGCTCTTCGTTCTCTTCAAGAGTAATTTGCGCCTGTTTGCGGTCTGAAATGTCTTCTACCATTATAAGATGATAGAGGACATGTCCTTTTGTATCCCGCAGCGCGGAAAGCGTCAAAGATCCCCAGAATACATGTTTATCTTTGCAGATATAACGTTTTTCCGTTCTATAAATCGGGATCTCGTTGCTTAGTAATTTCCGAACATTTGCGATATCATTGTCCAGGTGTTCCGGATGCGTTATGTCCCGGAAGGTCATTGCGGCCAACTCCATCTCGGTATAGCCCATCATTCTGCAGAAAGCGCAATTAGCGCTGAGAAAAGAGCCATTGGCAGTAGATATGGCGATACCAAGAGGACCATCGGTGTAGATTTGTCTGAAGATCTCCGGGTTTTCGAGGGCAATATCCTTTGTCGAAGATTGTGGAATTGTACGGGAGTCTTCTTTCTGGCTATCTCGCAACGCGGACAACCGGCCGGCTCTTTCATCTTTGGTGCCATCTGCCGTTGGTATTTTAGAGGTTTTCATAATCGCAACTTGTGCGCCACATGGATTTTATAACAACTAACATATTGGTCCGCGGCTCGACAAGATTTAAAGAGAGAATTCGCTGCCTGTCAGGTGAGATTTTGCAGGTGGCTTGCGAGGTTAACGTCTGTTGCGTTGATTTTAAGCTTTCTCCGGATACGGTTGCGGTGTGTATCAACTGTTCTGATGGATAAGTGAAGCATCTCGGCTATTTCCTTGCTTGAGATGCCGTTCTTTATCATGTTGCAGATTTCAAGTTCACGCGGTGACAGTTTGGTTGGTCCGCTTGAGAGCTTGAGGCCGAACTTTGAGAGAAGGTCCTTGATGTTCTGCTCCAGCATGTTGATATACCGTTTGTCCGGTGCGCTGGCCCTGGTTCGAAGTTTACCTATGGCAGGGAGCAGCATCTTTTCGACGTTAAGCGTCACCTGTTTCTTGAAGCCCAGCTTCTCTGTTTCTATCTGGGCAAGTATTTCCTTCAGCGCTATGTTCTTTTCCTCGAGGGACTTCTGTTGTTCTTTCAGTTCGTTCTGTGCGTGCTTCAGTTCGGAGATGTCAGTTACAATGCCAAGTATTGCCCTGCCTCCGTGGTAATGGATGAGCTTTGTTGCTATGATTGCCGGGATTCTTTTGCCGTCCTTGGTGACTATTTCGTACTCATAAGCGGGTGCTTCGATTCCTTTCCTGTGGGACTCCCATGCTTTTGCCGTAATGTGCCGGTATTCCGCCGCAATCAGGCATATGAAATCAAAATCCGGCGAGCATATTTCTTTGCGCGTATAGCCCATGGACGTCTCGCACTGCATGTTTGCATAGACAACAACGCCGTTCTGGTTGATGAAGATCATGTTCGGGGACTGTTCTGCAAGGTTACGGAACATCTCTTCTGATTCTTTCAGGGCGTTTTCGGCAAGTTTGTATTCAGTGATGTCCGCTGCCATGACAAATATTTTGTGTGCAACTGGAACGCCTGTAATACGAACCGTTTTTGTTTGCCCGTCTTTGCAGGTGATATGGTACTCGGCGCTCTCGATTTCACGCTGTTCCCTGACTGCAGTTTCGACGAGTCCTGTCCAGGTGCTTATGACTTCCTGCCGGTATTTCTTGTCAGGATAGGCCTTCTCAAACAACCGTTCCAGCGAGGGGACATCTTCCCGAAGATATCCGAATGTCTGAATAGCTTTCATGTTGATGTGCTCAATGACGCCATCCATCGAGGCAATAACCATTGGGATAGGGGATTGTTCAATGATTCTTTGCATGATCTGTTCGGATTCCTTCAGCGCGTTTTCGGCGAGCTTTCGATCCGTGATATCATGCACTATTGCCTGAATCATTTTTCGCGAACCTATCTCTAATGCCGTGGTGCTTATAACGGCATGGCGGATTTCACCATTCTTCCGCTTGATTGATGATTCAAAGTAGTCGTGGCCCCTGCGTACGACGTCTTCGGCGTGCAGTATCATGTCTTTTGCTGTTTGTGAAGCGCCCATGTTGAAGACGCTTATATTGGGTAATTCCTCCCGCGTATAACCTGAAAGCTCAACAGCTTTCTCGTTGAAATCAATTATCTTCCCGGTCTTGGCATCGTGGAGGATGATTGCATCCGGTGCCTGCTCAAAAATGGATTTAAACTGGAGCTCAAGAAGCTTGCGTTCGTTAATGTCGATTACCTTGACCATTGTCAAGCTGTTATCGAGGTGCAAAACCTGGAACCTGTACCAGCGGTTATTTCCATCCAATGCCTGGCGTTGCCATTCGCGGACCGGTGGAGTTTCGAGGGCGAGATCGTGATTCCACAGTTCGATACTTTCCCTGCGTTTTTCGGGGTCAGGAAAAAGGAGTTCAAAGACTTTCTGGGTGCTTATCACCTTTTCCGGGTCAAAACCGTGCATTTCTTTCCAGGCGGGATTCGCATAGATAATCTCGTTCCTGTCGTCTATAACGATAATTCCATCACTGGATTTATCAATGATTTCGACGGCTATCCGGGTAAAATGTTCCTCCGATTTCTTAGACATTCGGTTTCCTGTAAATGAAGACTGCAGGATTCTTAACACATGCCCGGGAGGGTCATCAAGGAAGAAGGCATATTCTACCCGATTCTAAAACAGCGCATACTCATGTTTGCGTTCTGGAAGCCTTCGAAGAAATATGAGACTTTCTCTTCTTTTTGCTGCAGCCCGAGAACATAGAGCATTGGGAGATAGTGATCACTGGTCGGCACGGCCGTGGCCGCTTCTTTTGTCAGCTTGAGATAATCGATTAAAGGTTTGTGTGTGCCGGAGTCGAGATTCTTTTTTACAGCTTCATCGAATTCCTGTGCCCATCTTTCCGGCTTCCCGTTTTCCTCGTCCCAGTCAATTTTGCCAAGGTTGTGCACTATGTTGCCGCTTCCGATGATCAGTACTCTTTTCCTCCGCAGTGAAAGCAGTTCCTTGCCCAGGTCATGGTGAAATTGAGGGGGTTTCGACATGTCGATGCTCAGCTGGAATACCGGAATATCGGCTTTTGGATACATGTGCTTTAGAACTGTCCAGGCTCCGTGGTCCAATCCCCGCTCCCTGTCCGCAGATATTTTCGCCGAAGTGACTCTTGACCTGAACTCTTCAGCCAGGTCGGTAGCTCCTTTTGCATTATAGGTAATTTTGTACATTTCATCAGGGAATCCCCCGAAGTCGTGTATTGTTTCGGGCTTTGCGGTTGATGATACCATGGTCTTGTCGAAGGTCATCCAGTGGGCTGAAACCACAAGAATAGCGGCAGGCCTTGGAAGATCTTTTCCAACCTTGGATAGCGTACGGGTGAATTTGTTGTCGAGGATGACATTCGTCGGACTCCCGTGCCCGATGAATACGGCCGGCATCATCTTTTCAGTGGCGGTTGTTTCTCCGCTTGTTCTCATTGCGCCCAGCTTCAGGATTCCTGCAGACATGAACAGCAGGAAATTACGTCTTGTCTGCGTGCTTGATGAACGTTCCCTTTTCATATTCATCGAACGCGATACGGAGTTCCTCATCGGTATTCATCACGATAGGGCCATACCAGGCGACGGGTTCCTTAAGCGGTTTGCCGGAGAGAAGCAGGAAGCGCATGCCCAGGCTTGAAGCTTGTGCAGAGATCTTCCTTCCTGCATCGAAAAGCACAAGTTGCCCATCGGTAATTTTGCCTGTTCTATCGTCGGAGAAACTGCCGTCGCCGTCTATTACATAGGCAAACACAGTATGTGAAGAATTGGTCTTGTGTTCGAAGGCTGTTCCCGGTTCGAGGGTAATGTCGAGATATTCAGGGTTTGCTATGACATCCTGTACGGGTCCTTTCTTACCGTTGATTTCGCCGGCTATTATTCTGATCTTGACGTTTTTTTCAGGCGACACTTCGACGATCTTGTCTTTTGTCACATCCCGGTAGCGCGGGTCCATCATCTTGTTCTTTGCGGGCAGGTTTACCCACAACTGGAATCCGCGCGAGGTTCCCTTGAATCTTTTTGGCATTTCCTGGTGGATTATTCCGCTGCCTGCGGTCATCCATTGTATATCACCGGACCCGATAACGCCCTTGTTTCCCATGCTGTCCCCATGTTCGACTTCCCCAGCCAGCATGTACGTGACTGTCTCGATTCCGCGGTGCGGGTGCCATGGGAAGCCTGCAATATAGTCATCGGGATTATCAGAGCCGAAATCATCCAGAAGGAGGAATGGATCAAGCGACGGCGTCTCCTGGAAGCCGAATACGCGTTTCAGCCTTACTCCCGCACCTTCCATTGTCGGCCGTCGTTCCAGTATTGTCTTTATTGTCCGTGTATCATTCATTTTTTCAATTTCTCCAATTTAGGGGTGATCGTCATGCGGCAGTAAGGTGCATTGGAGTTGATGCTGTAATAATTCTGATGATAATCCTCGGCCTTGTAGAATTCCACCGCAGGTATAATCTCTGTGACTATCTTTGTTCCCAGTTTTTCCTGGTGTTCATCCCTTGATTTCTCTGCGGCGGCCTTCTGTTCCGGTGAATAGTAGAAAATTGCCGAGCGGTACTGGGTGCCGACATCAGCTCCCTGGCGGTTCAATGACGTGGGGTCGTGCACCTTCCAGAATATCTCAAGCAATTTTTCATACGTGGTCGTCTTCGGATCAAATGTAACCTTCGACACTTCCGCGTGGCCGGTTTTGCCTGTGCAGACATCCTTGTAAGAAGGGTTCTTTGTCTGCCCGCCCATGAAGCCGACTTCGACTGATTTCACCCCGTCCAGCAGGCGGAAGGCCGCCTCCGTGCACCAGAAACAGCCGCCGCCAAATGTGGCGGTCTCCAGCGAACGGCTCACGGGTACGTTCACCCTCCCGTCAGGGCCACCAGCGTTTTCGGGTTTTCGTGAGGGCGAGGTTCCATCCGAGCCATCTTTTGTTTCCGGAGAATTATTTTCCAGCTTAAAATTTAGTGCTGCTGAATTAATGCAGTAACGCAGGCCGGTGGGCTGGGGGCCGTCATTGAAAACATGGCCGAGATGTCCTTCGCAGCGGCTGCACAGTATCTCTGTACGGGACATTCCCAGGCTCTTGTCTGTCTTTTCAATGATCCTGGCCTTATCGATTGCCGCGAAAAAGCTGGGCCATCCGGTTCCGGACTCGAATTTGTTTGTTGAGCTGAAAAGTTCGGCGCCGCATCCTGCGCAGGTAAAAACCCCGGTTCCGTGATAGTCGAAGAACTTGCCTGTGAAAGCGCATTCCGTGCCGCCTTTTCGCAGAACTTTGTATTGTTCTGGTGTCAGTAATTTTTTCCATTCATCGTCTGATTTGATGATCTTATTTTTCATGGTTTTATCTTCCCCGGTATTTTCAGGAATTGTCTTTTCCGTGATTGTCGATGATGCTGCAATATAAAGGCCTAATAATACTGTCAGACCGGCAGCTGTTGAGACCTTTAAGAAGTTCTTAGTTATCGTGTTCATTTTGTTCTTACATAAAACAGCCGCATAAATCATGCCGTATAGGCAAAGCCATTGCTTGGCTCTAAATCCGGCCTGTTTCCGGGTGTTCCCGGTTACGCTGTCTCTGTTTGTATCAGCACATAATACTTTGAGAAGAGACGTTTTACCAGCTGGATACGGGAGTAGTCATGGATTGTATACCGCAGTATACGATTAGGTACTGAAGGTATACTTGTGATCAAGGAACCCCTTATAAGTGGCCCTTATTGGGATATCGGGCAAAAAGATCGTATTGGAACGGTTCTTGCTCATAAGCATGCAATCGCTTGTACGAGAAAATATTGACAGGTTGTCGCGTTGTTAAATCGAAGACAATTATCTTACGGAGTGAACAAAAAGGAGGTTAGTGATGCGAAAGATGACTGTATCAAGGCGGTCTTTTCTGAAGGCCATGGGTGCGGCGATAGCGGTGCCGAATATTATCACTTCCAGCGCGCTGGGAGCAGGGGGACGTCCGCCTGCCAGTGAACGGATTGTAATGGCAGGAATCGGAATGGGCGGTCAGGGTCGCGGAGACCTGGGCCAGTTCCTCGGTGATTCCAGGGTCCAGGTTGTTGCGGTTTGTGATGTCCAGAACGGTCATCTTGACGCAGCCAAGGGCCAGGTGAACGGGAAATATGGAAACCAGGACTGCAAAACGTATGTTGATTACCGTGAACTGATTGCGCGTGGCGACATTGACATGATCCTCTGCGGAACACCGGATCACTGGCATGCGCAGATCACCATTGACGCCATGAAGAGCGGCAAGGATGTTTACTGCGAGAAGCCCCTGACCCTGACGATTGGCGAGGGGCGCAAGATGGTTGAGACGGCACGAAAATACGGCCGTGTTTTCTCGTCAGGCAGCCAGCGGGTCATCGGCGACTACGGCGCGCTGGCCTGCGCGGCAAGAAGCGGAAAGTACGGCAAGATACTTGAAGTCTATGCAGACCCGGGCGGACCGCCGCGCAAGTGTTACCTGCCCGGTGTACCAATACCGCCAAATACAATTGACTGGGATCTCTGGCTTGGGCCTGCACCGTGGGCGCCCTACAACCCGAACCGCTGTTCTGCAGCATATGGTCTTGGGGGGCGAGGTTTCCGGACTTGGTACGATTATTCGGGCGGAATGATGACTGACTGGGGTGGTCATAAATTCGGCGGCGCCCTGCACGGCATGGGCCTGGATCACACTGGTCCCACCGAGATACTGCCTCCTGACGGGAAGGACAATAAATATCTTACTTATGTCTTTGCCAACGGCATGAAGCTTCACGTCGGAGAGGGCGGACCGAAATACATCTGCGAACAGGGAGAAGCACATCCGCTTCGCGAATTCAAAGTGCCGCCGGGCCTTCGCTGGTACGAGGATGGCGCCAACTCGCCGATTCATGACCTGACCAACTGCGTCATAAGCAGGAAGCGTCCCTTCCAGGATGTTGAATACGCACACAGGACGGCAACGGTATGCCATCTTGGAAACATCTGCTACATGTTGAACAGGAAGCTGAAATGGGATCCGGAGAAAGAGGATTTCATAGGTGATCCTGAGGCAAGCAGGCTGGTGAACAGGCCAAGGCGTGGGCCGTGGCAGATATAAGAAGAATATGCGAATTCCAAATATCGAAATCCGAAACAAAATCGTGAACAAAGAAATGAAAATTATGAAGAAATACTTGGCAATACTGACGGTTGTTTGCCTGGCTGCGCAGATGTCTCTCGGTGATGTCTTCCAGGACCTGGCGAAATACAAGTATGGTGACGAGAGTAATACTGCGGATGAGGCGGATAAACTGCTGCAGAATACGCCCGTTGACCAGCATGGCGCGATAGAAGACACGCTGATTGCGGTTGTATCGGCGAAGGATGCTACGCAGGATGGCAAAGAATTTGCCTGCCGCATGCTGCAGCAGATCGGGACGGAGAAGTGCATTCCGGCGGTAACTGGTCTCCTTACTGACGAAGTTCTGTCGCACAATGCTCGGCTGGTTCTTGAGCGGATGACAAGTTCCAGGGCCGATGAGGCGATGAGGTCGGCGCTGGATAAGGCCCCGGACAAGGCCAAGATCGGCATCATGGGCAGTCTCGGAGAACATCATGACGCCAAGGCCGTAAAACAGGTCGCCAAGCTTGCTGATTCCGCCGATCAGGCCGTCGCCTTTGCCGCAATCAAAGCGCTTGGCAGAATTGGCGGCGATGAAGCGGCCACGATTCTCCTCAAGATGAAAGTTGCCGACAGCCTCAAAGCCGCATGGCTTGAAGCAATGGTGACTTGCGGAAAGAGCGTCAAGGGTTCAGCCGCTGTATCTCTTTACGAGGCAGTACTGGCTTCTGACAAGCCCTCGTATCGCACCGCCGCCATCCATGGGATGCTCTCTGCAGATGAGAAGAAAGCGGTCCAGTTGATTGTTGATATCGTAAAGGGCGATGACCAGGTCATGAGGCGGGGCGTTCTGCACTTTGTTGCCTTTGAGAAAGGGGACAAGTTGACCAAGTCCATGACAGCCATGATGGACGGACTCACTGACGAGAAAAAGCAGGAGCTTATTACCGTGCTAGGTGTCCGCGGTGACAGCGGGGCGCTTGCCTGCATTACCGAATGCGTTTCGAGCACAAACACTGCCGTTCGTGATGCTTCGATTATGTCCATAAGCAAGATAGGCGGCAGTGAGGCTGTGAAGAGTCTTCTTGCAGTGGCAGGCAATGGCGGCATCGAGGCTATTGTGAAAATGCCAGGCGATGATGTGAACAAGGTGCTCACGGATGCCCTCGCTGACAAGAAACTGAAGATTCCAGCCATCAAGGCCCTTGCGGCCAGGAATTGTTATGCTGCGGTGCCGGCGATATTGAAACTTGTTCAAGCTGATGATGCCGATATCAGGAAGACAGCCTGGTCGGCCCTTGGTTCACTGGCTTCCGAGGATCAGATTGTTACGCTAGCCGAGGCGGCCTTTGTAATCAAGGATCAGCAGGAAATGTCGTGCGCGGTGGCGGCAGTCAAGAGTGTCTGCGCGTATGCTAAAGACAAGGGGAAGTGTTTCGATGTTGTTGCCGGATATTTCGACAAGGCGAATGATGCGGGTAAGTCAGCAATAATGGATCTGGCATCGGTGGCCGGAACTGCTCCCGCGCTCGAGATGGAAAGAAAGGCTATGAAGTCAGGGAGTAAGGAACTGTACGGCAAGGCTGTCCGGGCCCTTGCAGCCTGGTCTAATGATTCCGCCTGTCCTGATCTGCTTGAGCTTGCGAGGAACGCCCAGGAGGAAGTCGACCGCATACTGGCGCTGAGGGGATATATTCGCATTGCTGGTGCAACTGAAATCAACCTGAAGGCCGAGAAAAGAATGGAAATGTTCAAAACAGCGGACGAGCTTGCGAAGCGTGCCGATGAGAAGAAGATGATCATCAGCGGCCTGAAGATTGTTGAGAAAGCTGAGGCTCTCAATATGTTGAACAAGTACCTGGACAATGCCGACGTCAGGAACGAAGCAGAGCAGTCTGGCGCCGAACTGGCCTTTAAACTCAGGAAAAGCAGTCCTGCAGAGGCTAAGGCCCTGGCCGAGAAGCTGCTGACCAGCAAGGATAATGGTATTGTTGATAAGGCAAAGAAGATAATCGACAAGAGCAAATAGAACCTTCAGACGGTTGGATAAATTGACAGGGCGGAGAATATTCTCCGCCCTGTTTTGTTTTCAAGGAACCTGCGATGGCGCCTTACAGCTTGTAGAACTGTTCCCAGCCTTTCCGCGGGGGCGGGCCGGCAAGCAGTTCGTTGGCAGCCTTGTTATTGGTGATCTGTTTCTTCTCCCGGTCGAAGACAAGCTTGGTGTTCAGCCTCTGCGCCAGGACGCCGAGGGCCAGCACCTGGCTGAGCGGTCCTGCAACCTCGAACGATGAACGGCATTTTTCCTGGCCCTTGCATGCGAGCAGGAAGTTCTTGTAATGATCGGAAGTGCTGGCCGGCACCTTGGGCAACTTGCCCTCCATTTCCTGTGCCTTGGCTTTTGGTATGATTTCCAATGTGCTGGCATGAGAGCCGCCCTTGAATGTGAGCCCTTCGCCGTATATTACCTTGCCCGGAGCCGGAGCTTTTCCAGTCGGCTCAAGTTTGCCGGAGGACGGAGCAGGAATATCGCCGGACAGTTTCGATTTGCCAAAGCCTTCAGGCAGCGGAGGCAGGTTCTTTACTCCATCGTACCATGTTATTTCCACAGGCGGCATATTGTCGCGTTCCGGGAATTTGAACAACAGGGTTGAAGCCTGTGGGAAAATCTGATCGCTGTGGCCGTCAAGTTTAACTGCGCTTACTTCTGACGGCAGTCCAAGATTCAGGAACTGGTGCGCCGTATCAAGGATATGCGCGCCCCAGTCGCCAAGGGCGCCCAGTCCGAAATCATACCAGCAGCGCCACTGGCCATTGACGTAATTGGCGTTGTACTTGTGGAACTCAGCGGTGCCCAGCCAGGTATCCCAGTCAAGCGTCGAAGGCATTGGCTTATCGCCTTCCTTGAGCATGGATTCGGCTGTTTTACCATGCCAGCGTCGGCCGCTGTTCATGAAAGCGTCGATCCTGGTGACGTTCTTTATGATCCCGGCATCGGTCCAGGCCTTGAACTGGAAATAGTTTGCGCCGGAGTGGCCCTGGTTGCCCATCTGGCCGCAAACCTTGTATTTCTTTTCGGCGGCCATCATAAGTTCCACTTCCTGGAAAGTGCGCGCCATGGGTTTCTCCGAGTAGACGTGTTTACCCATGGACATAGCCAGCATTGTTATCGGGAAGTGCGAGAAATCCGGAACACCGGCAGTTACCGCGTCAATCTCCTTGCCCATCTTGTCCATCATCTTTCTGAAATCCTGGAACCTGGGAACATTCGGGAATTTCTTGAGCATATCCACGGTATGCGGGCCGCCCATATCTGTGTCACAAAGAGCCACGATGTTGCAGAGGCCGGTGCTATAAAGCGCATTGATGTCTGTGCCTCCCTGCGCGCCGATGCCGCAGCAGGCCAGGTTGACTTTTTCGTTCGGGGTAGCTTTCTCAGCTTTCGGTTCCTCGGCTCTTGCGCGGGAACTTATGATTGAGAAGGCCGATGCGGTCAGGACACCCTTGAGGAATGAACGTCGGGGAATTTTCGAGCATGTGTGTTTGCTGTTTGCTGATTTCATGATCGCTTGTCTCCTGTCTTGTTATAAGAGCCGATTTACTTATTAAAAAAGAATGTCAGGCATTAGTATCACATCATCTGTTAACCGGCAATACTCGATTCGAGGGATAGAGGTTTTAGATCTGTGTGGAGTGTCGTGTATTTCAGCTGGAACTGCTTTCGCGTCATACATCCCCTCCAGCAGTGTTGAAAGCGTGGCCGGATACCGAAAGTATACCGGCCACTCTTCCGCCTTGCTGGCTGGGCGTCTGACGCGGAATCATTCCGCCGGGAAGCGAAATGCACGACACGTTTACATGGCCCCGACTGGGCGGGGCCAACCCGGAAATGCCTTTCTTGAACTTAGCCTCATGCTTTGCCATAATCCGGATTAATTGCGATTTCTCGACAATGATTTGAGGTAGGGCGGTTTGGTCCAGACCGCCGCAGAGAAAAAGGGACGGCGCGTTGAGCCAACGCGCCCCTACCATTGGCTGGGAAATGATTTTGAAAATACGAAATGAAAGAAGGTATTAATGAAAGTTATAGCTTTTAACGGCAGTCCGCGCAGGGATGGAAATACGTTTCACCTGATCAACCATGTATTCAATGTCCTCAAGGCAGAGGGTATTGAAACCGAGCTTGTTCAGCTTGGCGGAAACCTGATTCACGGGTGCAAGGCGTGCTACCAGTGTTCCGTGAAGAAGAACAATCTCTGCGTCCAGGCTGATGACTTGATTAATGGATGCATTGAGAAGATGATAAAAGCGGACGGGATAATACTTGGCTCGCCCACTTATTTTGCTGACATAACCCCGGAGATGAAGGCGTTGATTGACCGGGCGGGTCTTGTTACACGGGCTAATGACAACTGCTTGAGGCGCAAGGTTGGCGCCGCGGTTGTGGCGGTGCGCAGGGGCGGCGAAATCCACGCATATGATTCCATGAACCATTTCTTTCTCATCAACCAGATGGTCGTTCCCGGCTCCTGCTACTGGAACATGGGATTCGGCAGGGAGAAGGGGCAGGTTGAGAATGACGAGGAAGGCATTCGTACCATGACCGTACTGGGCGAGAACATGGCCTGGCTGATGAAGAAGCTGGCTTGATACCTTTTCAGGCTGGTAAGGAAATTTCAGCGTCGCGCATTCCGAGCGGAAATACTTTCGCGTGATGCATCCCCTCCGGATGCCTGCCCGCAATGCTACGCATAGCGTTGCAGGCGGGTGTTGGATCGGATGGCCGGATACCATGAGTATACCGGCCACCGCTCCGCCTTGCCGGAGTGGCGCCTGACGCGAAATTATTCCGCTAAGAAACGGAATGCGCGACGCGTTTCCATGGCGCCTAAGAGCGCCAAACCGGAAAATACGGAAGGCTGTTTAGAATATGCAAATATTTGCGGGGAGGTTTGAAACAGTTTCTAGAATTTAACCGTGATGCCGCTGATGATTGTAAGGTCGTTCTTTTCTTTTCCTGCCGGCGGATCGCTGTTGTATTTGTCCTGGGCAACCACGCGCAATGACAGGTGCGTATTTATGGCGACTTCAATTCCTACCTCGGCGTTCAGAAGAAATTGATTCATATCTTCTATCAACGGAAGGTATTCGACTGTCTCCCATAACTTCGATGTCGAGCTGATTGTCAGGTCGTATCTTTCGCTTATGCGGAGTGTAGCTTCGTCCTTCGTCTTGTCCGTCGTATCTTCCCTCACATAGGAGACGCCGAGGTCGCCGCTAAGCTGGTTGTTCTTGTCTTTCAGGAAGTAATAACCAAGGCCAGGGCCTATGATCAGCCGGTAGTCTATGCCTCCGGGGCGATCGGTCAGGATGTCGCCTTTTGAGTACAGGTATGTCCTGTCGCTCAGTGTTCTTCTGAGTTCCGAGAACAACTTGGCGTTGTTGGCGTTGACGGAGGTTGTTTTTGTTCCATTTGTTTCGGTTGTCTCTGTTTCGCCGTAGTTTGCTTCAATGCCGATACGGGCTTCGATATTGCCGCCTTTGCGTTCGGCTACAATGCTTCCGTTGGCAAGCAGGGTCTTGCTATTGCCGCTGGTCATCGTGGCTCCAATGGTTGCGCTGCGGGTCCAGCCTGACTGTTGTACCTGGTTTGTTGAGTTTTCTGCGAAGGCGTTGAGAGAAAGGAGTGAAAAAGCAGACAACACCGATACCCGGAATGCTATTACTGCTGCAGTGCGTTTTGATGGCTTCATGATAGCTCCTTTTTGCGGTTGCTTGAAATTCCGGAATATAAAAGGGATGCGGTCTTAATGTCCATTAATATTATGCTCTGCGTCTGGATAACAAAAGATACAGAATAGACTTTGCAGCCAAAAGTAAGCTTTGTAACATCAACAATATGAAAGGTTGTTGCAGTGCGGGACGAACGTCTGCGCAAGAGAAGGGTATGGCTTGGAGCAATTGCGCTTCTTCTGCTCGCTGTTCTGGTAGAATTATATGGAAAGCAGAAGGAATAGCTCTCTGGCGTCAGGCGTTGTAAGACAGCGTAGACTGGAAGAGGCATTAGAGGCGAGCCTTGATCTCCTGAGAAAGAACTTCGGGTGCCACGGGTTTCTGAAGGATACAATGAAGGGGCGTTTTTGCTACAATTTCGGTAAGTTCTTTCGGCGGGTCATAGCCTGTGCAGAATATGACTGCCGGCATTTTAATATGTTCTTTTTCGCAAATCCCCTGGATCTCACGGAAAGCTGAGAAACCGTCTTTGACCGGCATGTGCAGATCCATCACCAGCAGGTCGTGCCGGCCTTCGCTGAACGCGTCTACTGCTTCAGCTCCATTAACGGCAATATCAACCTTGCAGCCGGGAAGGGTAAGGGAAAGGATCTTCATGAATACCAGGCGGATATGTTTCTCGTCGTCTACTACCAGGATATTTTTCAGGGCTTTTGCGTTCAAGACGTGCGTCCTTTATATTGTCTCTAGCATATCGGGAGAGAATCTCTAAAGCAATTCTTTATTGAAAGACTGATACAGGAAGAGGGTGGCGATTTGCTTTTGTTATAATCCGAGCTGACTGCTGATGCCCTGCATTGCCTTCAGGCAGATTTCCGAGAACTCATCCAGCGGTAGTCCGATCTTCTCGCATTCGCGGATTATGTCGCGGTTAACGCTCCTTGCAAATCCGGTTTCTTTCATACGTTTAGTTATGGATTTAGGTTTAACGCTTGCCAGTTTCTTGTCGGGATAAACGAGCGTGGTAGCGGTTATCATGCCGGTTATGGTTTCCCCGGCGGCAAGAGCGAAGTGGAACGTCTTGCTGCGTTTTTCACCTTGAGAAAGCTCGTTGTGCATTCGGATGGCATCCACAACTTCAGGGTCGACGCCGTTTTCGTTCAGGATCTTGACTGCTTCAATACAGTGAATTGTGAGGTCGCCGCGGGCCATTTCTGCATCGATGTCATGAAGGAGGCCTGCAAGTGCCCATTTCTCCCGGTCCTGCCCGAGCCTGTCGGCGAGGGAGGCCATCACCGCCTCGGATGCGAGGCAGTGCTTGGTCATGTTTTCGTTCTTCACGTATTTCCGGAGCAGTTCGAGAGCCTGGTCATGTGTCATGGTTGAATTATTTATGACCAAATCGAGTTGAAGGCAAGAGTATTTTGATTGAGTTATTCTGAGTGTAATATTGCCTGCCCGTGAAAATCTTGTTTGTTTCTTGTAGCCTCGGCATTCCGACCTCTCGGAGAGTCGGGACCGTGTCTTGAAGGCGCCCCGACACAGCGGGGCGGCTACACTCGGGTGCGAACCCTCAGGAAGTCCGGAAAGAAAGGTGTTCTTTGCCGCTCTGCATGGTTGCGGCTTGCAGCATTTCAGAAGGATAAAGGAATTGCGTTGGAGGGGCAGGGGGATTAAATTCAGGGCTTGTTGCAATAGGGAAAGTGAGGAAAAGAAAAACAGGTGGTTATCTATTAATGAATGAAAAACACATAGAACTCGTATCTAAAGAACTGAAAATTACACCGCGGCAGGTAATGGCAACCGCCGCTTTGATTGATGGCGGCGCAACCGTTCCGTTTATCGCGCGTTACCGGAAAGAATGGACCGGCGAACTGAATGAGGTTGCCATCACGGGCATACGGGACCGGCTCGTGAAACTGCAGGCGCTCGATGAGCGGCGTGCGGCGATAATCAAGTCGCTTGAAGAACGCGAACTTCTTACCGACGAATTAAAGAAAGCAGTTGCCGGTGCCGACACAATGGCGGCGCTGGAAGATATTTACCTGCCGTACAGGCCAAAGCGGCGCACAAGGGCCACAATTGCCAGGGAGAAAGGGCTCGAGTCGCTGGCAAAACTGCTCTTCGAGCAGGCATCTTCAATGGATCCTTCAAAGATCGCGGCTGATTACGTAAGCGCAGAGAAAAAGGTTGAAAATGCGGCCGAGGCCCTTGCTGGAGCGCGCGACATCATCAGCGAGTGGATCAATGAGGATTCCACTATCCGAAAGGAAATGCGTTCCTTCTTCGAGAAAAAAGGGAAGATAACTTGCTCTGTCGTGAAAGGGAAGGAAACGGAAGGTGCCAAGTTCCGTGACTATTTCAACTGGAGCGAACCTGTTGCGGACGCGCCAAGTCATCGGCTTCTTGCAATGTTCCGCGGAGAGAAGGAAGGTTTTCTTTCTTTCAGCATTCTCCCGCCGGAAGAAGAGGCGATAGCCATTCTTTCCGCCAGGGTTGTAAAGGGAACAAGTCCTGCGGCAAAACAGGTCCGCGAGGCGGTTGAGGACTGCTATAAGCGTCTCTTGTCGTCGTCGATGGAGGTTGAGACTAGGATGAGCGCCCGTGACCGTGCCGATGCTGAGGCCATACGGGTGTTTGCCGAGAACCTGCGGGAACTCCTGATGGCTTCGCCGCTGGGGCAGAAGGCGGTACTCGCGCTTGACCCCGGTTTCAGGACTGGATGCAAGACTGTATGCCTGGATCCCCAGGGTAAACTGCTCTTCAACACCGTTATGCATCTGACGAGCTCTCCGGCGGAGGCAAGGGAAGCCGCAACGGTCCTGCCGAAACTTTGCGAACATTTTAAGATAGAAGCAATTGCCATAGGCAACGGAACCGCAAGCAGGGAGACAGAAGCATTTGTGAGATCGCTCAAGTTCAGCAAGCTTATCCAGATAGTGATGGTGAATGAGAGCGGTGCTTCAATTTACTCTGCATCCGACGTGGCCAGGAAAGAGTTTCCGGATCACGATGTTACGGTGCGGGGTGCGGTTTCCATAGGTAGGCGGCTCATGGATCCGCTCGCGGAACTTGTCAAGATTGACGCAAAATCGATCGGCGTGGGACAATACCAGCACGATGTTGACCAGGCAAAGCTCAAGGAGAGGCTGGACGACACGGTCATGAGCTGCGTGAACAGCGTCGGAGTGGAAGTCAATACGGCCAGCGAGCAGCTGCTGACATATGTCTCTGGAGTGGGCCCGGTCATGGCGAAGAACATAGTCAAGCACAGGGATGAGAAAGGTCCGTTCAAGAGCAGGATCGAGATCAAGAAAGTTCCACGTCTTGGCGAGAAAGCCTTTGAGCAGTGCGCGGGATTCCTGCGCGTGCGGGGCTCAAAGAACCCTCTGGATGCAAGCGCGGTACATCCTGAGAGTTACGAGATTGTCGACATGATGGCAAAGGACCTTGGATGTTCGGTTGCGGACCTGATGAAGGATGCGTCGCTACGCGCAAAGGTTGATTTGAAGAAATATGTCACGGACAAGGTCGGCCTGCCGACACTTAACGATATCGTGGCCGAACTGGCGAAACCCGGCCGCGATCCCCGCCAGCAGTTTGAGGCGTTCTCTTTCGCTGAAGGCGTCCACGAGATGAAGGACCTCGTGCCTGGAATGAAGCTTCCGGGAATTGTTACGAATGTCACAAATTTCGGGGCTTTTGTTGATGTAGGGGTTCACCAGGATGGCCTGGTTCACATCAGCGAACTTGCCGACCAGTTTGTCAAGAACCCGATGGATGTGGTGAAGGTGGGGCAGAAGGTGAATGTAACGGTCATCGAAGTTGACGCCGAGAGGAAGCGGATTTCGATCTCAATGAAACAGAATCCCGGCCAGGCGAAACCGAAGGGCGGGACTGGCCAGGCCGGCCCCAAGGCAAGGACTGAAACAAAGAAGCCGATGCAGTCTGGCGGCAATTTCGGCAATCCTTTTGCAGATGTGTTATCTAAACTTTAAGAATAAGAACAATGCGGAACGAAGCAAGAATCTAACCGCCGATCGACGCTGATGAAGAAGGTGTGATATGCATGGAATGAAGACAACATTGACGGCGCAGGAATCAGCGGCAGGAGCCGGGAGCCTGCCAGGCGGGATACGCGTGGAGAATGAGATGGCCGGTGTGCGTTACATCATGCCTGGGCGTAATTTCGGCAAGGCAGGGCGGGCGGGAATCGGTTTTATCATCTTCGGCATTATGATGACCATTTTCATGGTGTTCTGGATGGCTGGACCGCTGAAACATGGTTCTGCAGCCAGCGGGGAATTCGGGTGGATCTCAATTCTCTTCAGCCTGATGGGATTGCCTGGGCTTCTGGCCGGGATAGGATTGATAATGTTCGGACTGGCAATTCTCAAAGGCTGGGGACATTCCGAGGTTCTTGTTTCCCGTGATACCCTGTGGGCCATAGAGAAAATGGGACCCATCACTCTTCGCTTCAAACGGCCTCTAAGCGCGGTTGAAAAGATGGTTGTGACTTCCGCCCGAAGCCAGAGCGGCAATGCGGGCTGGCAGGAAATGGGTGACGGGGCTTTCTGCGCACTCAGGGTTGACTGCAAACCGGAAAAGGGACTCATACTTGCAATTGCGTATCCGCGCGAAGTCGTTAAGGGCCTTGCGGACAGCCTGACTTCCTCAATCTCGGCACTGTCATATCATGCGGGCTCATTCTCGGTAACTGAAGAGAGGATTATTCCTGTGTTGCAAGAGACGGCGGATGGATACATATCCGATTCTGCTATTCCAAAGCCGGTCTCAAGTTCAATCAGTTTGCAGGATCTGCAGGATGGCTTTGCCCTTGTCGTTCCTCCCGCCGGTCTTTTCAAGGGGAGCAAGGGCCTGTTCTTTTTCAGCCTGTTGTGGAACGGTTTCATGGTTTTCTTCACCGCGGTAATGTTTTTTGCTGAATCGTCCGGGAAGCCGCCGCTGCCTGTATATTTCTTTATTGCCGGTTTCTGGGCTATTGGAGTTGGATTACTGCTCGGGGCTATTAACATGGGGAAAAGGCATACCATGATTGCGGTTGTAAACGGTACCCTCGGAATCAAGAGAACGGGCTTATTCGGGACAAAGGAAACAAGGTTGAAACTTGATGAAATCGGCACCGTGCGTATGGGTCCCAGCGGCATGTCGGTGAACGACGTGCCGGTAATGGAGCTCCAGGTCCTGGGTAAAGACGGCAAGAAGAAAGCCGGCTTCTTGTCCGAAAGCAAGGAAGACGAGCTGCTGTGGATGGCCTGGCTGATAAGAAACAGGGCAGGATTTGGCATTAGGAAAAATGGTTAAATGTTTGCGCAAAGCTCCTGATTCCCTCTCCATTCAGGGGAGAGGGTTAGGTGAGGGTGGGGCAAGAACTCTATGAAATGGGAGGTGTAATATGCTGTTTAAGAAAATAACAAAGGAATTTGACCTTTCCGTGAAACAGATGCGGCGTATGAAGGCCGCGCTTGGAAAGGAAATGGATGCCGGGTTGTCCGGCCATAAGAGTTCGCTGCCGATGCTTCCGGCATACTGTGATGCCGCCACCGGCAGGGAGAAGGGAATGTTTCTCGCGCTGGATCTTGGTGGCACGAATTTCAGGGTAATGATGGTGCGCCTTGCAGGAAAAGACAGGAAAGCCGTCGTGGTTGCAGAGGCGAAATATAAACTTACCACGCATCAAATATCAGGAGACGGAACCTTGTTGTTCGATGCCATTGCCCGGTACGTTGGCAGGTTCCTGCACGAGAACCGGTTTTCAGGGAATTATTCACTGGGTTACACATTCAGCTTTCCCGTCAGGCTGCTTGGGATTGACGAGGGAATCCTTATGCGCTGGACCAAGGAATTCACGGCCAGGGGCGTGGTTGGCAAGAAGATAGTTGACCTGCAGAGAAAGGCTTTTGTGAGGCAGAAGATAGCGCAGGCAGAGATTGTCGCGCTTGCAAATGACACAGTCGGAACCCTCCAGACCCAGGCAGTGCTTGATCCCAGGTGCCAGGCCGGAGTGATTGTCGGTACAGGCTTCAATATCTGTGTCCAGTTGCCCCTAAAGAAGATTCGTAAGGATATTGGCCTGTACGCTGGCGGACATATGGTGGTGAACATGGAAGCAGGGGCATTTGACCGGGCATTGCCGTTTAACAGGTTTGACCGGCAGATGGACGGAGAGTCGGAGAACCCGGGCGGCCAGCTTGCGGAGAAAATGATATCTGGTAAGTACCTTCCCCAGCTGTTCAGGCTTGCAGTACTGGATCTTGTGAAGAAGCAACAGTTGTTCGGCGGCAAGGTGCCGGGGATGTTGAAAGACGTTGACCTATTTACCACCCTTGAAATGGGCATGCTTGAAGCCGGATCACCGTCAGATTTGAAGAAGGTGGGAAAGGCTCTTGCCGGGAGGCAACTTACTAAAGAAGAGCGGCATCTGCTTGCCGGAATCAGCCACGCAATAGCCAGGCGTTCGGCGCGGGTTGCCGCAACAATGATTGCCGGGGCACTGACAAGGGTTGAACGCAGGTCAGCCAGCGGCGTGACAGTTGCCGTGGATGGGTCCCTGTTTGAGAAATACCCTGGTTACCATGCGATGATGGATGAGGCTCTCCGGGAGTTGGAGGGTAGCGCCGCCGGAAAAATCAGGCTTAAGCTCACAAAGGACGGGTCCGGGATAGGGGCGGCAGTCATTGCTGCCGTTGTGAGTTCGGGCCGGTAGCGTGCCGGAGCAGGAATGTTTCATGAAACGTGAATCTTTATACGTGCGGATCCTGGCGGGGTGCCTGCTGATACTGGTCAGTCAGGTTCTTTCCGCTCCTGCACAGGAGAATCCCGCCGGTACCGGGATGGGATTTACAGCAGGCAAAGAAGCTGAAGTCAGGATTCCCGGCAGTAACATGGTTATGAAGGTTTACCTGCCTTTGAATTACAGCCCGGAGACGAACTGGCCGGTGATATTCTTCTTCCACGAGAAGAACATGGATCCGACGACTTCGCCGTTAAAGGAATATACCGGGGGCAAGGACTATGTAATTGTCGGTATGCCCTATGTTGCGGAGAATGAGATTCCTAAAACCCAGAAGGATGCTGATCTTATCCTCTTGAAAGAGCTGTCAAATTTCCGTTCAGCCCGTGCCTGGGTCGGGGAGCACGTAAGGATCGACACAAACAGGGTGCTGATGGGCGGTGTCGGGTTCGGCGGCTGGGCGACAGGCACCCTTGCTGATTATGAGATGCACAGGCTGGCCGGCATGTTCGTTCTTCTTGCAGGCCGCCAGCATGTAAGGATTACTCCGGCTGCCGTTGCGGCCTTTAAACAAAAACCCATATACATCGGTGCCGGCGAGAAAGACACAAACCTGCTTGCCGCGCTTTCCACGGTTGGGTCATATCGCAGGCGCGGATCCCTGGTTGCCTATGAAGTCTATATGGGGCAGGGGCATGATATGCCTGCAGATGCGCCTCCAAGGTTCAAGGCCTGGCTTGATGCCATGGCTAAATGGTTCACCGCAGATCATGACGGCAGACTGCGCAGGGAGATTGACAGGGACCTGAAGCTTCAATTCAAGGAGGCCATGGCCTTGAAAGATGCCCTGGCAAGGTACAATGCTCTTGCTGATCTGGAAATGAATCCGCGGCTTCTGTTGTGCGATACGGCGCTGGCAGACGAGATCCGAAGCCAGGTCAGGGTTGTGAAAGCAGTGTTTCCGGGAAGCATACAATCTTCGGCGGAAAATGTTTTCTTTGATTTGCTGGTTCAGGATTCCAAGATACGGAATGCCGATCAGCTCAAGGCTGTCTGCGACACGGCGCGGAGGCTGAAAGAGGCTTTTCCTGATACATTGTTCGGCAAACTTGCCGTGCCGTATTCCGAGCATTTAGACAATTTGTATCAGCGTGTACTTAAGACAATTAAGAAGAATCAACCGGCCGGAAATCCAAACGCGGTTAAGTTTTCAGTCGGTGAGGGCCCTGTCCAGGACAAGGTCTTTAATTTTAAACTGAGATAATGCATGCCGCTGCTCCTGAATTTGCGTACTCTTGTATGCAGAATAAGGATGCTTGTAATCAGGTTCATCGGGAACAGTTTGCATGGAAGTGCTTGCAATGCTTGCAGATATGGATTATTTCCTCTTCCTGACCGGCTTGGCATAATGCCTGCTCTCACAAGGTAACGTTTTGAACCATGAGAATAAGTAACATATCGACCCTGCTGATTGCCGCAATGGGGCTTTTTCCCTTTTCTCTTGCTGCGGATAGTGAACCTAAACCGGCTTCAGCAGGCAGGGCGAATCCGTTCTTTGCATACTGCATGGACACCCATGACGCAAAGAAGAGGAACCTTCAGGAACAGGCCGGGCTTCTCAAGGAGCTCGGCTATGACGGGTGTGGCCATCTGTGGCTGGATAATATCACGGAGCGTATCAAGACCCTTGATGCTGCAGGCCTTAAGTTGTTTCATGTTTACATGCGTGTCAATATTGCTGCCGGCAATAACCGGCCATACGATAAGCGCTTGAAAGATGTATTGCCGCTTTTCAAGGATAGAAATGTGGGACTGGCATTGATTTTCGAAGGCATGAAGGCTTCTGACCCTGAGGGTGATGCCCGGGCGGTCGAGGTGGTACGGGAGATTGCCGGAATGGCAAAGGAATCCGGAGTGACAGTGCTTCTCTACCCTCATGTCGGCAACTGGGTGCAGAGCATTTCTGATGCGGTACGTGTGGTTAAGAAGGCAGATCTCCCGAATGTCGGTGTGATGTTCAACCTCTGTCACTGGATGAAAGGCGATGAAGAAAAAGATTTGAAGAAAACCCTGTCCCTGGCAAAACCTTACCTGAAGGCCGTGAGTTTGCATGGAACGGATATGCCGGAAGAAATCCGGTCAGGAAAGGGAAGCTGGATACAGCCGCTGGGCAGCGGGTCGTATGACATGGCCGGTTTCCTGAAATTGCTGAAAGAGGCTGGATACAATGGTCCGGTTGGCTTGCAGTGTTTCGGTATTGGCGGTGATGCCAGGGATCATTTGTCGAAATCGATGGATGCCTGGCGCAGATATAATGAAGTAAAATAGGTTTCTATCAGGAGGTTGACATGGAAAAAGGAATATCACGTCGCGGTTTTCTAAAGAATTCTGTAATGGCGTCTGCCGGCGGCGCGCTGGCGTTTGGCGCAGCGGGGTCGGTTCCTGCGCAGGAACCGAACAAGAAATCACCGGTCCAGCAGGTAACGCCGGGATCAAAGGATACCCTGCCAAAAGGCAAGATCGGCAACATTGAGGTCAGCCGCATGCTGCTTGGCGGTAATCTTCTTACTCATTTCACCCACAGCCGTGACTTGAAGTACGTATACGACCTGACGGCGCACTACAATACCCAGGTTAGGATAATGGAAACGATGGCCCTGGCGGAAGCTCATGGGGTTGATACTCTGTCCGTTCACACTGCTCCTGGCATTATCGATACGATCAAGAAGTACCGGAGGGAATGGGGCGGTAAGATGAAATGCATAGTCTGTCCTACCGCGAACATCACTCCCGACATGAAAGCTTATTCAGATCAGGTCAAGCAGATCGTGGATGACGGCGTGGATGCGATTTACCTCTGGGGTGTGCGGTCCGATGGGCTGGTTGCAGGGGGCAAGATGGACCTGGTGGCAAAAGCCGTTCAGTGTGCAAAAGATCTGGGGGTTCCCTCGGGGGTTGGGGCGCATGATCTGAATGTGATAAAAGAATGCGAGAAGAACAAAGTCAACAGCGATTTCTATATCAAGACTTTCCATCATCACAGGTATCCTACCGGTCCGAAGCCTGAACAGATAAAGGGCCCTACGGCGGAAATTCCCGGTTACTGGTGCAGTAATCCCGAGGAGACGGCAACTTTCATGAAGACCGTTGAGAAGCCGTGGCTGGCGTTCAAGATAATGGCGGCAGGGGCCATTCCGCCGAAGGACGCGTTCCAATACGCGTTTGACAATGGCGCCGACCATGTCCTCGTCGGGATGTTTGATTTCGAGATCGCGGAGGACGTCAAAACCCTGAAGGATGTCCTGTCATCGGTCAAGAGAGACCGTCCGTGGAGAAGTTGAGAACAGAAGCCAGAGGTCCGAGATCAGAAGTCAGTGACCGGACTTGACCCTTCTAGGGGGCAAGGGTGTTGTTATCCTCTCCCTTCAGGGGAGAGGATTAAGGTGAGGGTGTTAATTTGGTTTGCCAATAGGCCAGGCGTCTATTCCCGGTAGAAGAATGACGGCTTGAGTTCGGGGAATTTGCCGGTCTTCGATAGATGCGCCCTGACGTGCATGCACAGGTCGCATTTGCTCACGTAGCCTTCCGATCTTGGCATGAAGCCATATTCGCTGCCAATTGTTTGCATTAATCCAACAGGTCCCTCGAAACACAGGGTGTGGAAAACCGGGTGGCTTTCTGACGTTATGTCCGGATGGAAGTCAGGCGCGGTTGCCTGGATCATGCCGGCGCAACATCCGAGGAAGAGGTTTCCCTGTGAATCTGTGTGGAAATGTGTTGTGGAAAGCAGGTTTGCCTTGCATGTCTCGCTGGCAAATGTTGCCGGTTTCTTTGCCTGGTAACAGTTGCGCAGGGCGCTGGCAGCGCGGCCCGACGGCTCGATGTCGTAAAGCTTGAGCAGTGCCGAGGAATCAGGCCTGATACCATGGTGGCGGCAGAATTCCTCCATGCTGTGTTTCCGGTCATCCGGCAGCTCCGAGAGCATCCTGTACATGTGGGGAAGATACAGCAGGACCTTGTCTTCTCCGAGAATGTCACTGGCCGCCTCAACGCAGTTGCGGGTACACGCGAAGGAGACAAATTCGTGGTGAAACATGGAGACGCTTATCAGGATAGAGGCGAGTCCGGCGTCCTTCAGTTCTTTCATTTTCTTTATAGTTGTATTCCTGCCGCTGCACCATGAGGCATTTGTCTCCATGTATTCAATCGGGACTTCCATCTGTTGCGCCAGCCTGATGACGTCCAGGAGCAGGTCCCACTTCATCGTCGGCTCTCCTCCGGCTATGTGGATGCCGCGGAGTTCAGGTTCTTTCTTAAGTCCCTGGAAAATCCTTGTTGCAGTGTCCATGGATAGCCACTCGTCAGGCTGGTATGGAGAACAGCGGTAGAGGCAGTGCCGGCAGGTGCTTGTGCACCTGTAGGACAGCATTATGCCGCCAGAAATGAGCGGCGGTATTTCCAAAGTCGCATTATTCATGCTATTGCCTGTCATAATCTAGTTCTTCGGGCAAAATTCTTTTTTAGCCACGGCGTCCCGACCTCTCGGAGAGTCGGGACCGTGTCTTAAACGCGCCCCGACGCACCTGCCTTCGCACGGAAGCTACGGCATGGCGCGGGCGGGGCGGCTACAATTTGATTACTGCCTGCCAACGGCCGTGCTATCGGGCGTATCCATCAGTTTCTTTTCTTCCAGGAAGTTTATGATCCTGTCGCACACGAGCTTATGGGCGAGGGGCGAATAATGGGGATCTTTCCGGCTGATGGTCAAGACAGATCCGAGGTATTCTCTGATATTGTTGGCGCGGCAGTAATCGTTCATTGTCGATCCAAGCTCGACGAGCGACATGCCTGAATCATTCACAGCCTTCCGGACAAATCCCGGTGCATTCCATTCGGACAGTACTATTACCTTGAACCCGTGTTCCCGCGCCATACTGCCAAGTTCCTTCAAAGCTGCCGTACAGGCCGCTTCTCCGGCCAAGTTCCTGTATTTTTCCGGGATTTCATCCGGGGATCGCACGAGGCTGTCGAAGGGTTTTGTTGCGACATTATCTCCCAGCATCCGAGATACGGCTGAGTAAAGATGGGATTTTGTGATCTTTGTGTCCGGGTCTTCCATCGAAATGAAATTCGGCAGGCCGAGGTCGTTTTCGACGAAATGGATGAGCACGAGTTTTGGCCGGTACTGCAGCCCTTTCCGTTTTAACGTTTCCACCTCCATGACGGTGTTGTATCCGGGGACAGACATGTTGATCATTCTTACCTGCCGGCCGGGCTGCTGCGAGCTGAGGTGGCGGCAGAGGCCGACAAGGTACGTTTCCTCATCACGCACGCCCCAGCCGAACATAACCGAGTCGCCGAGCCCGATGATGCAGAATGAATTTGTGCTGTCGCTTGATCCCGGGGTTGTTCTGAAGCCGTCCCTGCCACTTGTCATCTGTGCTCCCATGAACTTGACAGAGAGTCCCGGTATTAGTTCATAAACGATCTTCGGGTTCGAGCTCAGGTAAATGATGTCCTTCAATGTTGCCGTGGACCCGGGCGGCGGCACGGAAAGCTGCGCGAGCTTGTGGAATGCGTCAATATTTCGTTTGGCCTCAATGCCTGCCTTGACGCGAAGAAAGATTTCCATGGCAAGGCATATGACAGCAATAGATCCTGCCAGCAGGATTACTTTAAAAATAAAATCCTTCATGTTTCGCCGGCGGAGAAAGGTAATCAGCAGGAGCAAGGCAGGAATGGCCGTGAATACCGTTATGATGATGGCTTTTCTCCTTTTCTTTTTCGCCTTGTCGCGGAACTCCCGGGAGTCGCGCAGCGTTTTTCGTAGCCAGGTCTCATCCCTGTTTTCGCGCGTAAGTATCTGTGTAAAACTGTTCAACCCGCTCTCGTCGGGTTTCCTCTTCAGGATGTCAATGTACGCCTTTTCGATAACAGCGGTTGCCTTGTCAACGGACATGGTGGCAATACCGGATGATGCCGGAGAATCCGGCTGTGCGGCAACGTCAGCCCTGATGCAATGAGAGAAGATACAGAACAGGATCACAAGCACTGCCGGCTGTGTCAGGAATTTCAGGAAAATTTGCATATCTGGAGCCTTGTTCTTCCCTTCTACGGCCAATACATTTCCAATATTGGCAGTAAAGAACAAGAGCAAACTGAGGTAACGGCAAAGGCGTTCTGGTTGTTCAGTGGGGATTTATATTGTTTTTGAATCAGTCCTCCGGCGAAATGCCGATGTGATGCCTGCCAGAAGCAGGAGAATTCCCAGTGAGCATACAATTGCCGCTCCGGTTGGCAGGTCACGCGTGAACGACATATAAAGGCCGATGATGCCTCCGGCTGTTGCTGCTATCCAGCCGATTGCCAGCCTTGCAGAGATAGAATCTGCAAGGAAAGTCGCGCATACGGCGGGAATGATCAGGTAGGAAAAGACAAGAAGCACGCCGCCAATATGAACAAAACTCGTCACCACGAGACCAAAAAGAACGTAAAAGCAAAAATCCCAGAGCCGAATGGATATTCCTTCACGAACAGCCTGTTCGTGATCGAAGGATATCATTAGAAACTGTTTTCTGAACATGAAGTGAATTATACCAACTCCCAGGAACAGTGCAAAAGTCCTGGCAACCTCTATTGGTCGTACCAGCAGCACCTCGCCAACAAGCGTGCGCCTCAATTCCTCGTTACCCTCGGGATTTCGGCTCAACAGCAACAGGCCGGCCGCGGCTGCTACAACGTATATAATTCCTATGAGAGCTTCCTGCGGGACCCGGTGTTTTACATCTCTCGTGAGAGTGAATATTGCTGCACCTATAAGTGTCAGGCCAAGCGACCAGCAGTATGCAATCCAGCTGTCAGCTTCATGCCCCAGCAGAATGGCCAGGCATGTTCCAAGTGCAGCCATCTGCGCCAGTGCAAGATCCACAAAAATGATTTCCCTCCGGACAATATGCATTCCGAGATATACAAGTATGCCGGGCAGCAACAAACAGGCCACCAGCGGCCACTTCATTATGTTTAAAGCCTCTATCATTGTATTGCTCCGTTCTGCAGGACTATTTATCTGTCTTTTCTTTCAGGGCTTTCGCTATGGATTTGACCAGGTAATCGATTAACTCAATGTAACCGCCTTCAGTACCCTTGACACCTCCGGGATACTGCGCAACATCAACAATGGCTGCACCGGTTGCCTGCGCGACATTCTCTGCCGTTTTCCTGTTCTGATAAGGCTCAACAATAATGACCCGCACACCTTGAGTCTTCATGTCGGACTGGACTGATGCAAGATTTGCAGGTGTTGGAGGGATTCCGGGTTTGGGTTCAAGAAACAGGTCGATTTTCACCCCAAACCGCTGTGCAAAATATGGCCAGGAATTGTGGTAGGCGACCACTCTCTTGCCTTTGAATGGCGCCATTTCCTTCTCCCATGCAGGAAGTTTCTCGTCCAGACGCTTTACGAAGGCATCCAGTTTTTGCCGGTATGCGGCGTTGTGGTCTGCATCAGCCGCGCTGAAGGCGGCGGCTATGCGTTCGGCTACGTGGCGGGCATTCATGGGATCCGTCATGAAATGAGGATTGCCCATCGCATGTATGTCGCCCCGGGAACGATCCAACGTTGCAGGGACTTCCAGTAAGGCCAGGCCTTCGGCGCACGGGACGTGTCCCGGTTTCCCCAGTGCGATTTTCGAATTTCGAGAACCGTCAATCAGAGGCGGCAGCCAGCCCATTTCCAATTCCGCGCCGCCTTCAATGAGCACGTCAGCCCTGGCGAGCTTGGCAATATAACTTGGTTTGGCGTCAACGAAATGAGGATCCTCCGTGGGTTTAGCAAGGACGCTGATGTTGACCAGGTCGCCTCCTATCTCGCGGGCTAGGGCCCCGAAATCAGCCGTTGTTGTGACGACGTTAAGTTTCGCTTGAATGACCGATGAGAATCCGAAAAAAAGGGCTGCTGTAAGAACTATCGTGTTGATTGCATCGTTAAATTTCATTTGATATCCCCCTTGTGTCTGTTATTTGGAATGCCTTTATATACTAGCTGGGATTTAGAACTTGTGTGCGGCATGGGCACCGAGCATGAACTCAAACTGCAGCCAAATGGCGTCTTCATCCCCGGAGTCTTTCCGCCACTCGTGGTTGTACTGTAATCGCAATTTGCTGAATTCGGTCGGATACCAGGTGACGTTTGGAGAGATCCTTTCCTTCGTTGATCGTTCTGCAGTTGCCTCCTCGCTGACGCTCTTGTCCCCGGTCACATACTCGCCACGCAAACCCATCGCCCAGCGGCGGACGAATCCCCACTGCACTTGAGAATATGCGCCCCAGTCATACAGGGTCTCGGCCGGCAATCCTGCCGTGGTGTCGGCACCGGCTTTAAAGTTGCGACCCATCACTTCTGTCTGCCATGTGACAAACGGCCATCCGCTCTCGGCGTTAGCCGGTTTCCACTTCCAGAACGCATCCATGCCATAGATGATTGTGCTCGTGTCTGCCCCGGTGTCGTTTGGCCCAAGTGCTGCTGAGGCACCCAGAACGAGGGTTTGCGAATCAGTCAAGTCAAAGGACGAGGTGATACGAGGGACGATGAGGAAATCGCCGGCGCTACTGAGATTACGGCCAGTCGTAGCCCGGCCGTAGATGCGGGTAACACCATCAGCGCCGGTCTCGCCGGTGTAGCGAAAACTGTAAGCATCGCTGCCCTGGCCGTTAAATATACCCAGTGTGAGTTCCGTATAGTGTTCCGTTGGGGCTAGCCATGAAAGACGCGCCCCATTCTGGCGAAGGCCATCCTCTCCAAACATCCGATTGAGCACGAGAGGTTGATCCACAAATGCCCAGGTGTGAGGATGCTGATTGTTATGCCTGCCAAACTCAGCAAAGAACCGGCCAGCCTTAAGTTGCATTCCGCCAGGCAGACTGCTGGAGAGCACGTATGCTTCCTCCAGCTCTATTCCGGTTTCCTCGTTGGCGTCCGTCATAAGCACGATATTGGCGAAGCCTTTGAAGTAAGGGTCAACGGCTCCGTCGAGCGCAAGTTCGGCGTTGCGTAGAGAAAACCCCCGTTGCGACGGATCATGGCCGCCGAGTTGTAATGTATCCACGTTCGGCGTGGATGCCCAACCGGCGTTCATCAGTACGTCGAAGCTCAGGTTCATATACGAAGAACCCGCGCGGCCCATAGTAACTGCGGGTGTACCGGCATTTAGACTCGACAATTTCTGTTCCAGTGCTTGCGTGCGTTGGCGAAGCTGTTGAATCTCTTCCTGTAAGTTTGTTGCGATGTTCTCGTCTGAGCCAGCGCTGACGAAAGGCGCTGTTATGATGATACATGCAATGAGCTGTAAGAATCTCTTCCTCATGAAATCTAAACCTCCTGTAATGCTTGAATGAATTAGAAATCTGTTGCGAAATAAAACTTCCGCAACAAGTATTCGTTGAAACCCGGCCACAAAGATGTGTCAGGCAGCAGGAGGACCGCGAGCCAGGCATGAATCGATCATGTCTGGATGATAGGGGGTGAAAGGCAGAACTCGAATATTCTCGGGAGAAGCGCAGACAATGACGGGTGTAACGTCAGGAACTGATGTAACAATCGGTGTATGAGCCAACTGGCAGACAGAACAATTGTCTTCCTGGTGTGAATCTTGAGTCTTGTTGCTCTCAACCTTGTGGATCAATGGAAACAGTAGCGCTCCGCCGATGAACGCCAGAACCATAAGGCTGGTAATGATTCGTTTCGTAGTCATCTGTTCCTAATATACAGCAGGCCTCTTCCCGTGTCAACAGGCGCTGATGCGCCGGGATGCGTTGATTAAGGAAATGCAATGAAAACAGGTTTGACATTAGAGGGTTATGAGCATATGCTCATAAATGGTTGGTTGCGAAAGGAGACAATGCCAAGGCCCTGCTGTTTGCGTCACATTGCTTTTAAGCCGGATGCCGACTTATTCGTGCCGGCCGGAATACCCATACGCATGCTCAGGCAGATCGCGCTGACCCTGGACGAGTTAGAGGCTTTAAGGCTGGCAGATCTGCAGGGGCTCTATCAGGAAGGGGCCGCGAAGCAGATGAAAATCTCACGCCAGACTTTTGCAAGAATTGTTGAGAAAGCCAGGCGTAAAGTGGCGGACGCTCTCATTCATGGCAGGGCTCTTCGCCTTGAGGGTGGTGTTGTGAGAATCAGAGCAGGGAAGGGTACCGCGGGGGTCAAGAATAGATTGTGTCCATGCGGTTGCGGGGCACGGCGAAAATTAATCTGCAAAAATAAATTGAACAACGAACATAACTGCATGACCGGTAAAGATGTCAAAGAAGGCAAATGCCGGCACAAGAACAGGAGAAAGTATGAAAATTGCTATTCCAGTTGCTGAGTATGATGGTCTTAAGAGCGTGGTGTACGGGCATTTCGGGTCCGCGCCGTCCTTTGCGCTGGTGGATTCGGAAACGATGGCGGTTGAGCCGATAAACAACCAGAACCTGGAGCATGAACATGGCGCGTGCAGCCCTATGAAGGCGCTTGCCGGGGCAAGACCTGATGTCGTAATTGTGGGCGGTATGGGAGCAGGGGCACTGATGGGACTGAAGGCGGCAGGAATCAAAGTTTACCGTTCATCAGGAGGGCCCATCGAGCAGGCCGTACGCCAGTTGAAGGCAGGCGAACTGGTTGAAATGGATGAAAGCGCTGTATGTGGCGGACACGCTTCAGGCCATAAGTGTCATTGAAGAAGTAAGTAACCGAAGGAGGCAAAGTATGCCAGGAATCAGTCGCAGAAAATTTATTACAGGAATTGCAGTTGCTGGATCTGGAGCTTGTGTTTGCGGCCTGGGCGGCTGTGCTACTTTCACCAAGATCGGCCGGACACCTGCAATTTCCGCTGGAGCTTATGTTCTCGGGAATAACAAGGTGAAGATTGACCTCATAAAAGTTCCGGAACTTGGCAAAATTGGAGGCTCAGTCAAGATAACCGATTCCGGCCTGTCCCAACCAATTATCATTGCGCGAAATTCGGAAGCCGAATACGCCGTTGTTTCAATAAAGTGCCCGCATCGCGGGGTTGAGGTCGAATACAGGCACACCGATAAACAATTCCGCTGTGCCAGTCTCGGCAGTTCCTCCTTTGCTATGGATGGAGCCTATAAAAAAGGAATAGCAAAGAAATCGCTAAGCAAATTCAATGCAAAACTGGATCCTTTGGACAAGAACACTTTAATCATCAGCATCTGATGCTTGACCATTTCGATTATCTTGCGCCTTTATACGAGAAATTGATGCCGGCTTCTGATCCGGAATTACTTCTCAGGCTACTTGCGCCGCCAGCTGATGGGAATTTGCTTGATGCTGCTGGAGGTACCGGCAGGGCATCCGAAAGCCTGCGCGGTTCAGCGAAAAGAATAGTGGTGTGCGACTCTTCCGGGGCAATGCTGCAGGTGGCAAGTGCCAAAGGAATGGAAACAACCCGGGCCAATGTGGAATCCCTGCCTTTCGCAAACGATTCATTTGACAGTATTCTGCTCGTTGATGCCTTTCATCATCTGCGTGATCAGAAAGTCGCCATCAGAGAACTTCTCCGGGTCCTTAAACTTTCCGGACGGCTGCTTATCGAGGAACCGGATTGCACCCGGTTGCGGGTCAAATGTGCGGCTTTCCTTGAGAAACTCTTCATGATGAGGAGTAATTTCTATTTACCGGAGACAATGATCAGGATGATTACAGATCTTGGAGGATGCGCTCACCTTGCCCACAAGGACAACTTCCGGGTGTGGATTGTAGTTTCAAAGCAGCAAAGTTCTGAAGAAAACGGAAAGTGATGACGATTGTGCTGATATCGGCTTTTACAAACAAATAAAATGAGAAACGAGTATAACATTATGACAAACGTTCTGGCCTTCCTGTGCAGAATCTGCCCTTTTTGTATTTGCGCCCGCATATGGCCGAACAGCCGGTTTGCACATGCGCTAAAGAAAATCGAAAAGTCCTGTCCGGCATGCCGGGCTTATGCGAAACAGAAGCACGCCAACGCCAGAGGAGATGCTGTAACTTAATGAATGGGGCTAAGGTTTGGTGGTAAGCTTCCGAATTATTCAGACAACCATTTGGCGATTTGCTGACGTGCGGGTACGCTGCCATGGTGTTTTACCTGCCCGTTGATTATGAGAATAGGCGTCATGAGATACCCAATTGTTTCGGCTGCCTTTTGGCAGGGTTCCAGTAGTTTATCCAATTCCGGTGTCCATTTGTCGGCCGCCCGGTAATGTATTTCTCCAGATGTTTCTTTCCTGCTAACCGACTGGTAGACGGAATCCCAATCCACCTTGATACCTGTGGCTTTGGCAACGTGTTTGGCCGTCCCGATTTTGCGTTGCATTCTTCTGCCCAATTCGGTCGCCTCCAGAGAGTCAAAAGAGCAATGTCTCAGCCTCACGTTTGTGAGCGAACCTGCTGTTTCTGCGACAAGGCGGCTCATTAAATCGCAACGGGGACACGGTGGCTCGGTGCCGATCACCAGCACATCAATAGTCTTCTGCATGATTCCTCCATGTCGAACATTCCATGGCTGTTTATGATTAACGTATAATCATGAGTTTAATCAACGTGAATCACAAGAATATCAGTGCGGGTGCATGTGCCTGATAATGTGAGGCACTTCGAGACCATGTGCCAGCATCAAGTCCTCATTGGACAGGATCTGAATCGTAGGGCCGTCGGCAACGACTACTCCGTGATCCAGCACGATAACACGTGAACAAAGTTCAACCACAAGTTCGAGATCATGCGTGGCAATAATGCGTGTGTGTTCAAAACCATGCAAAAGTTCAATCAGGCGGCGCCTGTTTCTTGGATCCAGATTGGACGAAGGTTCGTCCATTACAAGTATATCCGGCGACAGCGCCAATACTGTGGCAATCGCAACGGCCCGCTTTTCACCGGCGGAGAGACGATAGGGTGGTCTATTCTTCACATGCGCCATGCCTACTCGCTCCAGTGCTGATGTAACCCTCTTCTCAACCTGGTCCGGAGGCAGACCGGCGTTAAGCGGGCCAAAGGCGACATCTTCTGCGACGGTTGGCATGAACAACTGATCGTCAGGATCTTGAAAAACCATCCCAACAGCCCGCCTTGTCAAAGCAGCTGTTTCACGCGTCAAGATAGTGTCTCCAATGCGCACCTCACCGCAGGTGGTCTGCAAATAGCCATTAAGGTGCAGAAGGAGAGTGGATTTTCCAGCGCCATTGCCACCAACAAGCGCAACCGCTTTACCGTGTTCAATAAGGAAGGAAACTCCTTTGAGCGCTTCAGTACCATCAGGATAGGCAAAGAACAGATCACGGACTTCGACAATGTGATGACTCATCTTCCAGCTCCTGTAAAAAGGCGCCCCAGTTCTCCCGCTATATTCCACAACCGGGCAGCAGTAAGAAAGGAAAGCCAGCCGACCAGAAAAGCGATGTCCTTCCAGTATATAACGGTTGGTTGCAGAACCCGTACCTGTCCATCGAATCCTCTGGAAACCATAGCTTGATATACGCGTTGAGCCCGATCCATGGAACGGAGCAGGAGATGTCCGATCAAGGACACATAGGTTGTAAATCTCAGGGAACGTTGTCCCATGGATCTGATCTCTACGCTGCGTAGCATCCGCAGTCCTTCCCCGGCGACAACAAACAGATATCGATAGAGTAACTGCAATTGGACGGCGAACACCCTGGGGAGTCCCATCTTCTCCAGCCCGGCGCACAACTTGTGGATACCTGTGCAAGCCAAGAGCGTCAGCGCAGCGCTCACCGTCAGGCAGAACCGTACCCCTATCGAGATAAATGACATCCAGCCTCCCGAGATGCCGTACCCTCCCAACGACACCAAAACCTGCCGGTCAAGAAAAGGATTGAAGATGCCCACGGCCAGGGCAAAAGGAGAGGCGATCAGCAATTTGCGAAGAATGTAACCAGGCGGAATGTTTCCAGCGGCCATCAACACAAAAGGATACAGAAAGAAGGGCATCAGAGCTGATACCTCGTAACGGGAAAAGGACATCACTGTAACGATGAAGGCAATGGTAGTTACAGCCTTTACCCGTGCATCGAGCCGATGTACTGGTGAATCTATCCGTCCAAGTTCATCCATTCGCCCGACTTCAATATAGTGACCAAAACTCATTCGCGTATCATTCCTATCTGTTTTGTGGCGATACAACCGCACGCCGCATGAGTCCATACCCCATCAAGCCTGCCAAAACCAATGTTATTAACCCCCCAACAAGACCGGATAAGGATGTGCCGACGCTCACGGCCGGCCATTGGGCCGATTCCTTTGCCGCGGGTTCGGTTGCCGACGCAGCTGGCTCCACGGACTTAAAATCATAATCAGGCAGGAAAGCAGTCTTTTCCTGAATCTTCGCCAAACTGTCATGAATACCGGTACTGGGGCTTTTGAGCTCTTCCTTGCCGCTGACTTTCCCCATTGCCCATTCAAGGCCATCAGGGTGTGTTGATGCAAGCCAGCTCAGCCCCCCGCCAACCACCACCGTCGCGATCAAGAGCCCGATTACAACCCGACGCAAACCACTTGCCTCAAGATTTGCAGCAACAGGCTCCATCATTGTCACCGGCCTGGCCTTAAACACAAACGACACTACGGCCGCCGTCACCAGGCCCTCGACAACGCCAATTGCCAGATGTATTGGCTGCATCATCAGAACGAATGTTTGGAACGGCAGGTCGGAAATCCCGGACATCGTTGTTTCCATCACCACACCGAACGCCCCCAACTGCAAGCCGGCAATTCCCGCAAGCATCGCACCCACCCATAACCGGGATCCGCCCTGTGTGTCCCGCACGATAGGTTTGTAAATGAACGGGTAAGCGATAAATGCAGGAAAGACACCAAGATTGAATATGTTACAGCCCAAGGCCAGCAATCCTCCGTCGGCGAAGAAAAGGGCCTGCACAGTCAACACCGACGCAATTACCAGGAACGCCGCATACGGCCCCAGTAGAATAGCCAGAATCATTCCACCGCCCAGGTGACCACTCGACCCTGTTGCCGGGATCGAGAAATTTATCATCTGTGCCGCAAAAATGAATGCGCCCAAAACGCCCATCATTGGAATCATTTTGTCATCGAGTGTCTTTCTCGCCCTGCGGGCACACCACGCAAGCAAGCCAGCGCTAGCCGCCCACATCGTTCCTCCGACCGCAGGTGAAATCAAAGCATCCGCCATATGCATGGTATTATTCTTTCTTATTATTACTAAAACCAAATACCAGTGTTAAGCCCGCTGTCGCAGTAAAATCAGGCGCATCACCGCTGATCTTAGATCCGCCGGCCATGTCCAGGATTAAGCCATCAGCCGGGTTCCAACGGAATCCGGCATTGTATTGAACCGCAGTTTCTGTATCACCACGAATCTCTCTGTCAGCAAACACTTCGCCAACCAGTTGAACTGAAGAAGATACTTGGTAATCAACCGCCATGCCATAGTGCAGAATGTTCCCGACATCTTCACCGGCTGGCTTGCCTATCCATGAATAACCAGCGTTGATGTGGGCGCCTATTTTATCTGTGAAAGATTTCGATGCTATCCATGTGAGATCGCAGTCAATTTCACCGCTTCCAAGGCCGTTATCCTTGTCCGCTGTGGGGAATTTCACCGATGGAACCAAGGCTTGTCGTGGCATGTAGTCCGACTCTTTGACACATTGCCATTTTACGCTAACAGCAAGATCTCCAATACCGCTCTCTTCGCATATATTTCTGGATCCTGTCTCATGCATGAATTCGCTTCTTGTTTCATATTGTCCGCCAAATCCAAGCCCGACTTCCAAACCTGAAACAAGTCCATAAGTCAATCCAATCGGATAATCCCAGTGTCGGCAGTCAGAATACTTGACATATTTTTCCCCTGCCTCAAATTCGAATTGCCCTGGAGCTACTGGATCTGCATCATCAATGGTCAATGGGCGACCGGCAAACGCCACTTCGCCCACACACAACAGGCCTGCAACTGTTAAATGCCATCTTTTCACTTTTTGAACTCTTCTCCTGTCGTCGTTACCGTCAACTTTCCATGTTTTACACCCTTAGCCGCTATCAGGTTATCCGCAACGTGTTTGATGGCGTCGGCACGACCGCGCACTGCAAGAACCTCCATGCAATTGTGGTGATCAAGGTGAACATGCATGGTTGCAATAATTACCTCACCGTGATCATGTTGTATGTCGGTCAAAAGACCCTGAATGTTGCGCTTGTGGTGATCGTATACGAGGGTTATGGTCCCCGCTATTTCCCTGTCGCCCACTTGCCCGTAATGTTCAACCAGGCGGGAACGGGCCATGTCTGCAACCGCCTGCGACCTGTTTGCGCACCCTTTTTCTTTAGACATTAAGTCCAGCTGGCGAACAAGATCACCAGGCATGGAAATGCTGAACCTTGTAACGGAATCCTTTTTCATGGTGTTACCTTTATATAAATTAGTAACACCTTAGTATACAGGTGCCGGCATCGTCAAGACTTTGTTGCCGTTTGAATCAAGTTGACCTGGTATAACACTGGGGCAGGTCAAGTACGAGAAACTGGATACTGGCCAGTTCAAGGTAACAGACTCAATTAATTTGGCCTGTCGCAAGGAAAGCTCAGAGACTTTCCTCCTCGACTGCCATTACTTCTTCCTTCTGTTCCTCGGACAGGGCGGGCCTGAACCAGCGTTGGGCGATTATTGTCGGGATGATTGCTGTTGCTATTACAACTGCAACAAGAACTGAAAACTGCGATGAATTGATATGCCCGGCCTGCAATCCATATACCGACGAGATTGTTCCAAAAGTCAGGCCGGTGCTCATCAGGAGCGTTGTGTAAATAGCGTTCTCTTTCAGGTAATAACGGGCTATGGGCAATACTCCTATTCCTTTTGCTATCGTCTTTACGAAGAACAACATCAGGAAAAGTCCAATGTTGCTCCACAGCTCGGACAGCGAAACGTTCATTCCGCCCTTGATGAAGAAGAAAGGTGTAATCATGGCAAATGCGACGATCCGCAGTTTGCGCTGCAGTTCCCTGTGGTTCTGGAACATGGTTGAAAGGCTAAGGCCAAGGATAAAGACAGGCAGGACTGCATGGCTCTTCCCCCAGGAAGCAAGGGCCATTACGCCGAACAAGAGAAAGAATAACAGCTTGATCTCAGGCTCAATAACCTTTGAGCCATAACGGCTGAATACCTTTGGCAGAAAACGGGGGGCAATGATGATGAGCAGTGCAGATGCAGCGAAGAAGACAAGCGTTTTTGTGCTCCACTCTGCAAAAGACACCGAAAGGGCGATCGCCGTGCCCATGTCGGTTATGAAGGTTGCAGCCATGATGATCTTGCCAATCTGGGAGGCGTTCAACCCGGTTTCCACCAGTACGGCGTAGACAACGGCCAGGGATGTTGTTGAAAGCGCGCATCCTGCAACAAGCGATGCTTTCCAGGTCCAGCCAACAAGAAAATGGCAGAAGAAAATGGCCGCCAGGTATGGGACGAGGAAAGAGGCGATACCGATGGAAAGACTTTCCTTGAATTTGTTACGTAACAGCTGGACATCAACTTCGATGCCGGCGAGAAAAGTGAGCAGGATACCGCCGAAACCGGCGAGAAAGTCCATCCACGGTGCTGAATGTATGCCCAGGAAATTACCGGCAACCAGGCCCAGGGCTATCTCAATGATAGCCGCAGAGAGCGCCAGCTCCACTGATACAAGGCTTGCCACAAAAACAATGAAAGTCAGAATTACTGCTGTCTGGGTTGTGTCCATTCTACCTCCAATAAAACAAAGACTCCTGCCGTTCGAAATACAGCAGGAGTCATCATCCCTTTAATCAGGGCAGTTCTAAGCGAACTCCATCGCTTTTGGGTGGATACAACCAAGAAGCGGTTTGTCTGTCAATTATCCTTAATGGAAACAGGTGTGTATTCTTCAGGGTGTACCAAGGTTCAATCAGCCTGGCCGGTGACAAGGAATACTCCGTATTGTTTGTCTTTGCCGGTTGGCGAGGGACGAATAATCATGTAGGCCTCGCGCGCTGATGTTTTCGCAAACCCGGCATTTGCCAGCCATTCGCACACTTTGCTGCGGTCGAAGCCGTGATGGAAGACACCGGTTGAATCCGTGTGGAATGTTCCGTCCTCTGAGTCAAGATCCGCCAGAGCAATCCATCCGCCAGGCTTCATGCAGAGACGGAGATGTTGAAGTACCGGAAGTACATCTGGAATATGATGCAGAACCATGGAACTGACGATCAGGTCATAACTGGCTCCGGCTATTGAAATGCTGCGTATATCTGAAAACATGGTGCTTACATTCTCAATTCGCAGGGCTTTCAGTTTCTGTTCAAGGACGCGCAGCATCTCGCCGGAAGCGTCCACTGCTGTCAGGCTGCCGATGTAAGGTGAAAGCGCAAGGGTCAGCAGTCCCGTGCCTGCGCCAAAGTCCATGGCCTTCATACCGGATCGAAGCGGTACAGTGCTTCGAATTGAATTGGCAACTGATTTAGCTAATTCAACCCGCGTCGGGTTGGCATCCCAATCCGCCGCGACACTGTCAAACCGCTTTCTTATTTCGTCCGTTTCATTAGCCGTCATTAACCTGTTTCCTCTAATCGCAGTGTCATCTTACTTCAGTCCGATTTTCTTCAATATCATTTCTGCGGGGCAGAAATGGGTGAATGCAGACTGAATCAGGTTGAGCCCGACAAATGCGGTGAAGATGAACCAGTAGTGGTTTACCCACACCCCAAGCGCGACGCTCAAAAGAATAAACGTTCCAGCTATTATCCTTACTCCATTTTCAACTTTCATGATGCACCTCCTGTTGTTTTCGTTCAAAGAAATGAACCACTGATTACACTAATGCCACGGATGAAGAGGCAGACGTTATACAGGCAGGGCATTTTTGTATCAGTCACATCCGTGTTATCCGTGGTCATGTTTGTTTCCTTTTAAATTATCGATTCTACCGGCAGGACAAACGCTTTCATGCCCTCACCCGGATAAAGATTTGTTGAACAATGTTTAAGGGCGATTACCAGTTCGGCTTCCTTGCTTTCTTCAATCACAGTGAAAATCAGTGATGATTTCTCGGGGAACGCATGAGTCCCGAACTTCTTCCCCGTTTTTCCTTCGCCTATTATTTCGGGTATTTCAGAATAAGCATAGATGCCGTGACTCTCTATCAGGTGTGTAACGTCTTCCTGTCTTGCCTTTGGACATACGATCATAAGCATTTTCATTATCTACTCCTTCAGTTTGTTTTGAGAGTTTCTGTCGATAATTGATCCTGTTTTTTTCCGTAAATCAGGTGGTACACCACAGGTATCACCAGGAGCGTGAAAGCGGTTGAAACAAAGAGACCGAAAATCAGGGACCACGCGAGGCCGCTGAAAATCGGGTCAAGGGTAATCGGCCAGGCGCCAAGCATTGCCGCCCCTGCCGTCAGGAATATCGGGCGGAAGCGAACGGCGCCGGATTCGAGGATCGCCTTTTTCAGCGGAACTCCACGGGCAATGGAGTTCTGGATGAAATCGATCAGGATGATTCCGTTTCTCACTACAACGCCTGCCAGGGCAATCATGCCGATCATTGCTGTGGCAGTGAAGAACACGGGATTTCCGAAGCCGCCGACGGGCTTGTCCACGATCACGTTCAGCAGCCAGAAACCCGGCATAATGCCTATCATTGTCAGCGGAATGGACAGCATGATAATCACGGGAAGGATGTAGGAAGATGTCTGGTAGACAAGCAGTACATAGATGCCCAGGAGTGCTGCTGCAAATGCAATCCCGAGATCGCGAAATACATCAACCGTAATCTTCCATTCTCCTTCGCCGCTCCAGTTGACCTTTATTCCTTCGGGTAAAGGATGTTTCTTGAACCATGACTGCAGGCCCAGTACGGCATAGGCAGGGCCTCTGCCTGCGGTGTCCGCCGTTACAAAGACCACGCGTTCCTGGTTTTTATGGATTATGGTCTTGTCCACGACCTGTTCTTCAAAGCGGCCAAGCTCTCCGATCTGCACGGCATTGCCCATCCGTCCCTTGACTGTAATGGTTTTGAGAAGCGCCGCATCAGATCTTTTTTCACGGGGCAGGCGGATCATTATCGGCAGTTCATTCTGCTCAGTGGGTATGTGAACAGTGCCGGCAGCCATACCGCCAAGCGCAACGCGCATCGTCTGGGTGATGTCCTCTGTCGAAACACCGTTCAAGCCCGCCTTCTCGCGGTCAACTCTGAAGAAAAGTTTGATCTGGTTGTCTTCGACCGTGTCATCAATATCGACGACGCCCTTTTCCTCTTTCATCCTTGTCTTTACCGTTTCACCGGCCGCAATGAGGTCATCGTAGCTGTGATGCGGCTGGCCGTAAACTTCGGCAACAACGGTTGAGAGGACAGGCGGACCGGGCGGCACTTCAACGATCTTAACTTTTGCTCCTGAACGGGCCGCCAGGGTCTCAACATCCCTGCGGATCCGCAGGGCTATCTCATGGCTCGACATCTTGCGCTGCTTCCTGGGCAGCAGGCTGATCCTGATGTCCGCAACATTGGGTCCCTGGCGCATGTAATAATGCCGGACAAGCCCGTTGAAATCCATCGGTGAAGGTATTCCCACCGTGGAGGTGAAGTCAGTAACTTCCGGCTGGGTTCTCAAATAACCTTCAAGTTCACGAACTGCAGCGTCAGTGGTTTCCAGCGTGCTGGATTCCGGCAGGTCGACCACAAGCTGGAATTCATTCTTATTGTCAAAGGGAAGGGTCTTGAGCGGCACAAGTCCCGTTCCGGCAAGAGCAAGTGAAATAACAAACAGGCCAGCCATAACCCCAAGGAGTTTCCAGGCCTTTGCCCGTGATTCGATAAATGGTGAAACGATCCGCTTGTAGATCCTGTAAATCGTTGTCTCTTCCACATTGTCCGGCTCGTGATGTTCCTGGCCTTCCTTCAGCAGCTTGTTAGACAGCCAGGGCGTAATAGTAAGCGAGACTATCATTGAGCTGAGCATTGCCAGCGGCACGTTGACTGCCATTGGCCGCATGTACGGGCCCATCATGCCGGTGATAAAGAACATTGGAATGAAAGCCACCACGATAGCCATCGTTGCGATAACGATAGGGGGAAGGACCTCGTTCATCGCATAGGCGATGGCCTGCAGGCGCGGCAGTTTCTTTTTGGCGAGATGCCTGAAGATATTCTCAACCCCTACAATTGGATCATCGACCAGGAGGCCCAGTGTCAAAATCAGCGCAAAAAGTGTCACGCGGTTTATGGTGTAACCCAGCATGAGATTTACAAGCAATGTCAGCGCGTAAGTAATCGGTACTGCAGTTGCAACAATCAGGCCGACCCGCCAGTTCATAACGATAGTGATAAGCACGATCACTGTAATTATGGCTTCGACCAGTCCTTCAATGAGATTGTTGACTTTCTCGTCAGCAGTCTCGCCGTAGTTGCGTGTAACCCTGACCTTTACTTCGTCCGGTATTATCTTTCCGCGCATGCCTTCAAGAGCCTTCTCGGCGTCCCGGGCTACGTTCACGGCATTGCTGCCCTTTTTCTTCGCCAGTGATATGGTTACTGCCTGGAAGGAATCCTTCCTGTTGTGTAACCCCGGCGTTTCTTGGGCTGCCGCCGGCCCGAACCCGATCCTTGTATAGGACACAGGTTCGTCGGGGCCATCGCGGACTTCCGCCACGTCCCGCAGATATACAGGGCGTCCGGCATGCACCCCGACCATCAGGTTTTTCACTTCGCCAACATCTTTCAGGAATGGTCCGGTCTCAACGATGATCTCCCTGTTGCCCTTCGAGAATGAACCGCTTTCAGCCTGCGCGTTGGATATCTTGAGCGCACCCGCAATCTCGAGAGGCGAGAGGCCATGGGAAGATAAGCGTTCGGGATCAATGTTGACATGGACCGTTCGTTTCTCTCCTCCAGATATCGTGATTTTCGCGCTGTTGTCTATGTGCTGGAGTTTCGAGACAACTTCTTCGGCAACCCTGTAGAGGCCATGCGTGTCGTACCGGTCGCTGTAAAGCGCGACATTAAAGATCGGTACATCGTCGATTTCTATGGGTTTCACAAACCATCTGGCGATGCCGGGAGTGGTTTTGTCTATATTCTGGAATATCTGGTTATATAGCTTGATCAGGCTTTGTGCGCGGTCCTGCCCGACATAGAACCGCACCGTCACAACCGCCATGCCAGGGCGCGACATGGAATAAACATATTCCACGCCATCTATCTGGTACAGCATCCTCTCCAGGCGCGAAGATACCAGCTTCTCCACTTCTTCGGCACTGCCGCCGGGATACATGACAACTACATCTGCAAGCGGAACAACGATCTGCGGTTCCTCTTCGCGAGGTGTAAGCATAAGGGCTGCAACGCCTGCCAGAAGGCTGATTATGATCAGCAGTACAGCCAGGTTGCCCTTCAGGAAACTCTCGACAACCTTTGTGAATATGGAGTTTTTTTCTTCCATGGTGTTCAGTCTCCTTTCACGGGGTTGACGAGTATCGTCTCGCCGTTACGGAGACCGGCAGTAATCTCAATCTGCTCCCCGGTTGAGACTCCGGTTTTTACCAGGCGCCGGACGGCTGATTTGCCGTTCACCGCCTGGACTATTTCCAGCTGCCCGATCCTGTATACCGATGAAGCCGGCACGTATATCGTTTCTGCGGAATCGTCTTCGATGAAAAGCCTTCCGAAACTGCCGGGCAATACGTCTCCAGAGATACCTTCAAGGCTTACTTTTACCTTCTGGGTCCGCGTCGCGGCGTCAACCTCGCTTACAATTTCAGTAACCCGACCCTTGAAAGTTTTTGCAGGACGATCAAGGAGAACTTCCACTTCTTTGCCCTGTGGAAGCTTGTCCACAAGGCGAACTGGAACCGGGCATTCCAGCCGCATCCTGGCTGGATCGTAGACTGAAACAAGCATCTGTCCGGGTGCTGCCATATCGCCCGCTTCCACCCGTCGCTCGGTCACAATTCCATCCATGGGAGATGAGATGACTGTATATGTGAGCATCACCTTGGCCCTTTCAAGCTGGGCCCTGGCCGCTTTAAGCATGGACTCGGCGCCGACCATTGCCTGGTCGGTGGTGGCTTTCGCATCCATCAGCCGGCGGGTCCGCTGGTATTCGGCATCAGCCTGTTTGAACTGCGCCTCTGCCGCGGATAACTGTTCCTTTATCTCCCTGTCATCAAGTATAACCAGTGCCTCGCCACTGCTTACTTTCTTTCCAGTCACGGCCAGTACATTACTGACGGCTGCAGGAATTCTCGCGCTCAGGCTGACGGTCTTCTCCGACATTACTGTTCCAACAACAGGAATGCGGGTTGCCCTTAGTGAACTCTTTACAGGATGAAGAAGTGCGCCAGCAGGCAGGGTAATTCCCTGTTCTGCCTGTATCGTTTCAGTGCCGACCTTCGAAGAACAGCTTCCGCCCGACACTGCAATTACTACTACAAGCGCGACAACGCCTGTTATTGCTTTCCAATACTCTTTAAGAAGTTCTATTACTTTCATTTCGCTTTTCCTTTCACTTGTGAAGAAACGTTACTTCTCCTGGTGTGATGCAAACCTGCCTTCTGCGCGGGCAAGGTTTGAGATTGCAACCAGGTAGTCGTACCTGGCGGCGGTGTCACGGGCCCTCATCGCCGTCAGGCCGGTCTGAGCCGTAATTAGGTCAACAACCCCTGCAGCCCCGTTCTGGTAACGCTCACGTGTAACTTTCAGCGCCTGTTCTGCGCTGGTTGCGCCTTTCTTTGTAACCTCGATCCTTTCGCCTGCTTCTTTTACTTCAAGTGTTGCCTGGGTAAGGTCAAGTTTCAGGTTGTTCATGACTTTTTGCTGGTCCGCTGCCGCTGCCTGGACCTGCGCATGGGCTTTGTTGACGGATGAACGTCCCCGGAACCCGTCAAAGATGTTAAATTCGGCCATCACTCCCACAGTGTAGCTCTGTTCAAAATCCCTGGACACGTTGCTGTCCCAGTCGGAAGATGCAAAAAGGCTGACAGTTGGCATGTAATCTCTCTTTGCTTTTTGCAATGCCTTCCGGCTTATCTCGTGCATAAGTCTCATTGCCTTCAGTTCCGGCCTTGTCCCGGCGGCAGATGCATCAACCGGAGTTGCAGGTGTAGCTGACAGTTCGGCCTGGCCAGCGGAGATATTGTTGGTTGTGGCCAGTTCGCTTCCAATCACGGTATTCAGTGCCGCCAGTGACATCAGGAATCCGTTCTTTGCCCTGACAAGATCCTCGCTAGCCTGTGCAAGCTGCACTTCGAGATTTAAAACATCTGTCTCAAGGGCTGCTCCAGCCTTCTGGCGTTCCCGTGCCACCCTGAGGCTTTCGCCGGTACTTTTTACGGCCTCTTCCTGAACGTCAATAAAGGTTTTTGCCTTCTTCGCGCCGTAGTATGACCTGGTAATCATGTGAAGCAGTTCGTTGCGTGTGGCTTCGAGTCCTGCTCCTGTCGCATCTGCACCCAGGTCAGCCATTTTCCGGTCAAGCCTGCTGCGGCCCCCGTCAAATACCCTGTACTGCAGGCCGATGCTTCCACGCAGATTATCGGTGGCTTGCGGATTGTTGGGATCAAAACCCGGTTCCTGCATATTCAATGTCCGCTGGTTCAGGGACATCATGAAAGCCTGGGGCGGGTTATCACTGCGCATCAGTGTGCTGGAAGCGGTGACCCAGGGATAATAGGCGGATTCCGCCTCTTTAACTGCCGCCTTTGCGGCAGCAAGCCTGTAAGTTGCTGCCCGCAGGTCCGGACTGTTGGTGAGACCGTCCTTGATGCACTGGTCAAGTGATAGATCTTCTGCCAAGGCCCAAACTGTTAATGCATGCAGAATCACCGGTACAGCCAGCAAACCTATGTTCTTCATTCTATAACCTCCCAATCATTCAGATTTTATAGCTCCCATCGGGCATATTTCAGCGCACTTCCCGCAATCAATGCATTTCTCAGTATTAATGACCGGCGCTGAGAAACCTGTCTGGGTTAGTGCCTGAACAGGGCACTCTCTCACGGCGGGGCACCTGTGGTTCTTGGGGCACAACTCTTCGCGGATAACTATGGACATTTTCGCACCGCTCCTGTCTCAATGAAACGCACCCGAGGCAAATGCCCCAATAAGCATTCCGTAGATTGTACTGATCCAAGGATTCGATGTTATCGGACATGCTCCTGAAGAGCAACCAATAAACCTGTACATTCCGAATCCCAGAATCCCTCCAATCACTACTCCAGCAATAAGTCTTGTAATCATTTCGCACCATCCTTTCTTCATAACTACTGTCATACAGCAACTGGTAATCCGGGTCCGGTCACCGCTTCGAGTTTCTGCTTGAGAACGCTCAGCGGCGGCAGCCCGACTATCGTGTCAACCGCCTGACCATCGCGGAATATCATAAGAGTCGGTACGCCGCGTATCCTGTACTGGACGGCCAGGCCCTGGCATTCATCCACATTGACTTTAACAACCTTGAGCCTGTCTTCATGGGCTTTGGCTATTCCCTCCAGGGCCGGGGCCAGTGCGCGGCATGGCCCGCACCATGGCGCGAAGAAATCCACCAGCACCGGCGAAACCGATTCCAGAACCTCACTCCTGAACTCATTCTCCTGTATTTCCTTTACTCCGTTCATGACTCGCTCTCCTTTCTTTATTGTTGTCCTTCTACTGGATTAGAGCCACGAACAGGGAAAAGGTTACAAGTTTCGTTAAAGAAGGGATAAGATGCTGGTTGGCAATGGTTTATGATGGAAGGTCAGCCCGGAATAGGCATGTGAAGAACGCGGCTCGTCAGTAGCCTCGCCCTCCCGGGAATCAGAATAGCCTGGAAAATGGGAAGACAAGCCAAACCGCCCAACCTCTTTTCCTGAATTGCAGGTTCGGTATTCTGAATTCTGGATTCTGACTTCTGGCTTCCGGCCTCTATTTTCCGGCTTTACTCTTCTTCCAGTGTTTGCGCAGGCAGGAATGAAGCTTCTTGCGGAAAGTTTCGGGCAGTTTGCAGGGTTCGTTCTGGCGGTACAGCGTGATTGTCTGGCGGACATTGTCAACCACCACACGGCAGGGGTTGCATTTGGCCAGATGATTCTCAAATTCTTTGCAAACCGCCGGATCAACATCTCCATCAACATATTCATTCAGCAATGCAAGAAGTTCATTGCACGAAGCGCCTTGTTTGCTGCCGATGGTTGTTTCTTTTACGCGCTTTCTGGTCATGATTGTTCTCCTGTATTGTGTGGATCATTGTGGCTGTGGTCCACCGGGGCATAACTGCGATTCTTGTCGCCAAAGAAACGGGTCAGCCGTTCGCGCAACATGAGACGCGCCCGCATAAGCCTGACCTTCACATTGTTTTCGCTTATCGTGAGAGCCTTCGCGGTGTCCCTTACTGAAAGTTCTTCGACATCTCTCAGCAGGAAGACGGCCCTGTAGTCGGGGGAAAGCTTTGAAATGGCGGAGTCGAGGAGGCGCCGGGTTTCGCGCTTGTGGATCAGGCGTTCCGGATTGTCGCGCCAGTCTGCTATGAATTCAGGGTGCGGTATCTTGCCATCGGCATTCGGAGCAGTTGCTTCGTCAAGGGACCGTGTCGGCAGTCCGCGTTTCTTTCGCACAACCTTAAGGGCCGCGTTGGTGGCTATGGTGGCAAGCCAGGTGAAAAACGCCGACTTGCCGTGGAACCTGGAAAGATTCTGCATTGCGCTCAGGAATGTCTGCTGTGTCACGTCCTGGGCGTCCTCGTTGGATCCGGTAATGCGCCGGGCTAGGCCGTAGATCCTCTGTTCATGCCTGGTTACCAGCTTTTCAAAGGCATCAAGATCGCCAGTCCTGGCGGCTTGAAGGAGTCCTGACTCTGCGGTATCCTGTTTCTGCAGCTCTTTCACGGTTTCCTAACCTGGATTATTCGCGAACCATTACAGGTTCGCTCATATCCACCTGAACGCAAATCAGTTGCGTTCAGGTTTCGACGCGCTCCGTTTTGCGTCGGTTGCTCAAGGTTTCAACCTCGGCTGATCCGCCTGAGGCGGACGCCCTGAGCACGAGCGCCGTAAGGCGCTCACGTCGAAGCCCTTTGGGTGATTAATTCATCAACCGAGTACCGGTTGGTGAATTAATCAGGCTAAGGGATCAGTAGAAGATAGACAGCGGTCGCAATTCCGATAAGCGCCAGTATAATTCCGAAAGTGGTCTCGATGGCAGGTTGAGGCAGGGGAATTTCGCCTTTAGAAAGGAATTTAAGATAACGTCTGTACTTCCATGTTGATAAAAGATTAACGAACACGCCAAGCATAATCAATCCGACCCCAAGCTTCACCGACATTCCGTGTGTTACCGCTGGTTGAGGCTGGACGGCAGCCATTTCCCGGAGGAACATTCCAAACCTGGCAACTACGAAACCGAAGCCCATGAGGGCCAGGCCTGTGCGCAACCAGGCTAACAGCGTTCTTTCCGCCGCCATTGGAATGCGAGGATCATCGGAAAATCGCGAACGTTCTTTGTTGTTCTCAATCATTGTTTAATATGATCAGTTAAATCCGGGTGTTTTTCAACTCCGATCGTACTGCTTCAGGCTTGTCTGTTTTGCCAGGAAGGACAGCGCCCGGTAAATCACTTCAATGCGGGGGAGGTGGACGCCGCGCAAGGCGGCGGCTCGCAGGGGTTCACCGTATATGGACTCGATTTCCATTGGCTTTCCGTTAAGGAAGTCCAGCTTCATGCTGGTGTTGTAGGGCACCATCTTGTCCGTGTCCTTAATCATCTTGTCCACGAAACTTGCGGGGATTTTCCTGCCGCAGGCGGCGGCTCCGCGGACCGCATCTTCCATCAGCGTTTTTGCCAGTGCGCGGGTATGCGGATTGCGCATGAGTTCACGGGTTGATGTATTAAGCAGGACAGACAGTCCGTTGAAGGGAATATTCCAGACAAGTTTCTTCCATCGTGCCAGGACCAAGTCGTCGCAGAGGATGGTAGGGGTTCCCGATTTCCTGAAGTCTTCAGCAATTTCTTCCATGAGAGGAGTTACTCCGCCTGCTTTTCCGTCGCGCCTGTAAAGCGCCAGGGTCAGGACGCCATAGTCGACGTGCCTGATATGGCCCGGCCCGATTTTGGTCGAACAGAGGAAGGTCAGCCCCCCGATTATGGTTGCTCGCGGGACGATTCTTGAGACTTTCTTTTCCGCGCCAAATCCGTTCTGGAGAACGATTACCGTTCCGCCTGGCTTTACCACGTGCGGGAGAATTGAAGAGAGAAGGTGATTGGCGGTTGTCTTAAGTGTGACAACCGCGACGTCGCACTTCGGCATGTCCTCGGCGCGGCGGTACGCGTTGACTTTTGGCAGCCTGAAGCTGCCGTCTACCGAGGTGATTTTCAGTCCGTGCCTGCGGACGTGGTTGAAATCGCTATGCAGGAGAAAGTGGACCACGTGTCCGGCCTTCTTGAGTCTCGCTCCATAGAGCCCGCCAACCGCGCCAGTTCCTATGATTGCATATGTGAACTTCGACATGATGTTTGAGTCTGAATATATATCAGAATTTGCTCCTCTCGGGAACATGGATTTCAGAGTGGAACTTGAAACGGCATTGTTTTCCAACATATTTTCTGCTAGTGATCAGATATCCATTAAGCAGGAAAGGACGTGAGAATGAATCGAATCATCCTTCTGGCTACAGCCACTCTGGCCATTGTGTTTGCCGGTTGCTTAACCTTCGTCGGTCATGACGAATCGGAATGGATGCGACTGACGTCGGTTGGAGGAGGGGAACAGAGCCGATTGGCTTTCAGTCACTGGGTTTACGACAAGTATCCGGAAATTCCAGAGGTGACGCCGAAATCCAAGACGGTACTGCTGGATGTAGACGGGCCGGGCGTGGTGACGATGTTCCATGTTTCGAAGTATGCCGGAGGTGACCAGGGTGCGCTGATACTGCGGGTCTGGTACGACGGCGAAGCCAAGCCATCGATTGAGATGCCGTTTATGGATTTTCTGGGTGATCCAGAGGCCAAGACATCATTTTTCAGCACCGTATATTTTTCCCATGTAAAGGAGTCACATAACTTCAGGCTACCAATGCCGTTCCGCAAACATATCCGGATTGAACTTGAAAATCCGACGGACAGCAAGTTCGACGGCTATACCGACATACAGTGGAAGAAAGTGAAAACTATACCTGCGGATACAGGCTATCTGCGCGTGGTCTATCGTACAGGTGCACCAACCATTCCCGAAGAAACAATAGAAGTCTGCAACATTAGCGGGCCGGGATCAATCGTTGCGCACTGGCTTCAGATCCAGGCTGATAACCCGCGCACGGTCTCGAGTGACTTCATCTGCGAGGCAAACCAGGAAGTCTATCTTGATGGCAGTGAGAAGCAGCAGATGGAGTATCTCGGGACTGAAGACTGTTATGGGTATTCGTGGGGAATGGGTGGAGGTGTCCAGTCGGACAATTACGCGGCCATCACGCGTATTGACCGCTGGAAGTCGGGCGGATTATTCACGCTGTTACGGTGTCGAGGGATGGATAAGATCAGTTTTGCGAAATCATGCCGCTGGGTGATGAATTACCAGAATGAGTTCTTCTCGTCCCGGGAGCTGACAAAACAGCCCCGCCTGCATGACAGGATTTCTTTCCCGATGCCCTTCAGGAGCGCAGTTTACTATTACGGCAAGAATCAGTGAGACGCATGGGAGGATGAAAATGTTACTTCGAAATGATGAAGCGGGAACAATTGCTTTCCCGACACGCCGGTCATTCCTGCAAACGGTCGGACTCGGTGCGGCTGTCCTGGGATTGACAGGCATAGCGCATGGAGCAGAAGAGAAGAAGATACAGGGTTTCGAGAAGACGGCCGCCGATCCGGCTGCATCGAAGAACTGGAAGCCCGTATCCGACAGGAAGATTCGCGTGGGCATCGTGGGCTACGGTGTTTGCGGATTTGGAGCGGAATTCGGTTTCCAGAATCATCCTAATGTCGAGATAGTTGCGGTGAGCGACCTTATACCGGAGCGCTGCGCCGGACTGGCCAAGGCATGCCGCTGTCAGAATACATATCCTTCGCTCGAGGAGCTGGTCAAGGACGACAAGATCGAAGCCGTGTTTGTGGCAACTGATGCACCGAGTCACTTCAAGCATTGTGTCGATGTTATGAAGCATGGCAAGCATGTAGCAACTGCAGTCCCGGCTGTGTTTGGTTCCGTCGAAGATGCGGATAGACTTCTGGATACAGTCAAATCGACCGGGCGTAAGTACATGATGTTCGAGACCTCTTACTTCCATGACAGCGTATATGCGATGCGGCAGATTTACAATGCCGGTGGATTCGGCAAACTGGTGTATTCCGAAGGGGAATACTATCACTACTGCCAGACGGCGATTCCGTCATACAAGGGCTGGCGCGACGGCCTGCCGCCGCAATGGTATCCCACGCACTCGAACGCCTATTACGTTGGCGTTACCGGCGGCAGTTTCACGGAAGTTTCCTGCATGGGCATGACAAGCCAGTTAAAATGGCTGCAGCCGGAAAATAACATCTACAAGAACCCGTTTGGCACCGAGATCGCCTCGTTCAGGACGAGCGAGGGAGGAATGGCGCGCATGGCTGTCAGCTGGGATACTCCCGGCCAGGGCGGCGAGAAGGGGCGAATCCGCGGGCAAAAAGGTTCATTCAGCGAGGAACGTAAACCTACGGCACTGGCAAATACAGCCTTTGGGCGCTATGAAGGAATTGAAAAGAATCTGCCGGAGATAAATCGTCCGCCGCTTCCTCCCGGTGTGGAGCCTGGCGGTCATGATGGTTCCCACGGTTACCTGATGAACGAGTTTGTTACGGCTATACTTGAGGACCGTAAACCGCTGGTGGATGTGGTCCAGGCGTTGAATATGACGGTTGCCGGAATCGTTGCGCACCAGTCGGCAATGAAGAACGGCGAGCTCATGAAAATACCGCAGTACAAATTGTGACCATGGGGAAACCAGGCACTGAAGGGGAAATATGAAAAGAACATTAGGAATTATTCTGTTAACCGTTGTGTTTGTAACATGCATGAGGGCAGAAGATCCGGCGACGCCCGCAGCACAAAAGAAAATACTGATTGTCACGGGGCTTGATTATCCTGGGCACAAGTGGAAGCTGACCACGCCGGTACTGCGTGACGCGGTCGCAAAAGACAAGCGGATGAGTGTCACCGTGACAGAGGATGCAATGTTCCTTGCGTCACCCGAGCTAAAGAATTATGACGTGATCATGCTGAACTACATGAACTGGGAGAATCCCGGCCCGGGGAAAGAGGCGCAGGAAGGGCTGCGCAAGGCGGTGGAAGGCGGGACTGGGCTGGTGATGGTCCACTTCTCCTGCGGGGCGTTCCAGGGCTGGCCGGAATTTATCAAAATCGCTGGGCGGGTGTGGGATCCCAAGCTTCGTGCGCACGATCCGCTTGGGAAATTCAAGGTAGAAATCAAGGACAAGGACCATCCGGTAACAAAGGGCATGGAGGATTTTGAGACTGTCGACGAGTTGTACACCTGCCTTGCGGGTGACACTGCAATAAAGGTTCTGGCTTCGGCGAAGTCCGCGGTTGATAAAAAGGATTACCCGATGGCATTTACCCTTGAATACGGAAAGGGAAAGGTTTTCCATAGCGTCCTTGGTCATGACGTCAAAGCGCTTGAGCTTGAGCCGGTGCAGAAACTTTTTCGGCATGCCTGCGCCTGGGCAGGAGGGCTGGAGTCTAAGGAATAGGATAAACCGAATAGTGCTTAATAATCCAAGCAGAAAGGGGCAATACAGATGAAGGCAAATGTAAAATGGGCAGGTGTGCTGGCGGTGCTGGTTGTTGCGGCATTTATGTGCGGGGCCAAGGCCGGGAAACAGAAAACGATAAAGCGCGTTGGTATGGTAATTAGCCTTAAGGCGGACCATCTGGATGCATACAAGAAGCTTCATGCCGACTCGAACGCCGGTGTTCGTGACCTGTTGAGCAAGTACCACATGGAGAATTTCTCGATCTTCCTGCACCAAATTGACGGCAAGTACTACGAATTCGGCTACTACGAGTACACGGGAGATGACTTTGAAGGCGACATGGCCAAGCTTGATGCAGAACCGCGGAACAAGGAGTGGCTGCAGAAGTGCGACCCGATGCAGGTTCCTCTCGCCGGCGAAAAAAGCTGGTCGAAGATGGAGTGCGTTTACTTTAACAAATAACCTGCGAACAGCGGTTGATTGCGCAATAAAGATGGAGCGCGCTCAGGGAGCCCGCTCCATCTTTTTTTTTTACTTGTTCTTGTCTTTAGGCGGGCTGATATGCGATGGTTCCCGTCCTGAACCTTAACACAAGGAGAAATATCATGTTCAAACGTTTAGCAGTAGTGACAGCCGCAACCATGCTTCTCTCGATTAACACAATCGTATCGGCAGCCGATGAACCCAAGGCGCCCGCGCTTAAGAAGGCCGACCGCATCGTCTTCCTCGGCGACTCAATAACTGCCGGGGCCACAAAACCTCAGGGTTTCATCACATTGATAAAGCATTCCATTGAGACGGCTCACAAGGACCTGGGAATTGAGACCATCGGCGCAGGGGTCAGCGGGAACAAAGTGCCCAACCTGCAGGCGCGTCTCCAGAAGGATGTGCTGGATAAAAAGCCCACAATCGTTTTCATCTATATTGGTATCAACGACGTCTGGCACTGGAAAAAGAACAAGGACGGGGTAATGGGCGGCGGGACGACAAAGGAAAACTTTGAATCAGGTCTCAAGGACATAATCGGCAAGATAAATGCGGCTGGTGCCCGTGTTATACTCTGCACGGCTACTGTAATTGGCGAGAAGAATGACGGTTCCAACGAGCGTGACAAGATGCTCGACGAGTACTGCGATATAAGCCGCAAAGTGGCTGCCGAGACCAAGAGCCATATGGTTGACCTTCGCAAGGCCTTCATCGATTACCTCAAGGCGAACAACAAGGAAAACAAACCCAAGGGCGTTCTTACCGGCGACTCAGTGCATCTCAATGCGCAGGGCAACAAACTTGTAGCCGAGGAAATGCTGAAAGCCCTGGATGTGAAATTCGTGGAACCGCCGCCGCCCGCAGCGAAGAAATAATTCAAGAAAACGGGAATGGCGCAGAGTTAAGCCTGCGGCTGAAAACATCTCCAGCCTTGGAAAACGGCGGCCAACCTTCGCCCATGTTACGGCTTGGCAGGCGAGCCGCTGTACTCCCAAAAGAATTAGACAAATGGCTACGCCCGGCCTCCAGGTAACCGGTTTGCCTTTGACTGTTGCTCGATTCCTGTGGCAGAATTCCCGCACTATGAAAAAAACACTGTTACTCTTCATTCTGGTTATTGCTTCCGTACTGTTCAACACTGGCTTTGGGGCTGAACCGTCAGCCGCGGAGCAGGCCGCGCGCGAGGCCCGGATCAAGTGGTTCCGCGATGCGAAGTTCGGCATGTTCATCCACTGGGGGCTGTATTCAATTCCCGGCGGAACGTGGAAGGACAAGGTCCACAAGTCCGGCTATTCCGAATGGATGATGTTTTCCGAGAAGATTCCCGTCAAAGAGTATGAACAGCTGGCTGGTAAATTCAACCCGGTCAAATTCGATGCCACGGCCTGGGTTGCAGTCGCCAGAAAAGCCGGCATGAAATATATGGTCCTGACAACCAAACACCATGAAGGCTTCAGCATGTTCAAATCGAAATTGACGCCTTACAACATCGTTGACGCAACGCCGTTCAAGAGGGATGCCACCGGAGAACTGGTCGATGCCTGCCGGAAGGCCGGCCTGAGATTCGGCTGTTACTATTCCGTGGACCGGGACTGGTACCGGCCACAGGGTCCGGGAAACAATTACAAACAGAACAACCGCTGGGATTATCCCGATTCCAAGAAGGAGGATTTTGACAAATACTTCAAGGAGTTTGCAAAGCCCCAGGTGGAGGAACTTCTTTCTAATTACCGGCCGGATCTGCTCTGGTTCGATGAGATCGATATGAAGACCGATGCCCAGGTCGAGGAACTTTACCAGTCCATCCGTAAGCTGAGGCCGGATTGCGTGATAAACAGCCGGATCCAGGGTTGCCGCTTCCCGTCGAAGATCCCGCCGCCTCATTGCGATTATATCACCTCCGGCGACAACGAGATCCTGGAGAAGGCTCCTGGATTCGAGTGGGAGAACCCGGGATCGATGAATACCAGCTATGGCTACAACCAGAACGATCATAACTGGGTTTCAGCGCAGGAGATCATCTTCCGGCTCGCCGATATCGTGAGCAAGGGCGGGAATTACCTTTTGAATGTCGGGCCGACATCAGAAGGCATCATTCCCCAACCCAGCATTGACCGGCTCGTTGAAGTTGGAGCGTGGATGGACATTAACGGCGAGGCCATCTACGGTACGTCTGTCTGGAAGGTCCACGGCGAGAAAGCAGATCCAGGGAAAGGGGACGGCAAGGCCGCCGCTTTTAACATGCATTTCACGGCCAAAGGAAAAACGATTTACGTTATTTGTCTTGGCTGGCCCGAAAAGGAAGTCCTGGTAAAATCACTTGGCAGGAAGGAAACGCCTGCTGTTGAGATTAAGTCAGTGAGCATGCTGGGTTCAGGGGAGGAGATCAAGGGGAGCCAGGGTGATGGAGGTCTGGCATTGACTGTTCCCAAAGAGAAGCCCTGCAAATACGCGTTTGTCTACAAGCTTGAACTGCGCTAAGGAATGGTATCAGGTTAAAGGGTTCTAAAACCCATAACCGGGCTCGACACCTATCGGTCTTCGTGCTACTCATTGCAACCCCATGGCCTTAATCAGTCTTAAAGATGTAAGCTTGAGTTACGGAGGACACCCTCTGCTGGACAATGTGGAACTCCATATTGAGCGGGGGGACCGCATCTGTCTCCTGGGTGTGAACGGGACCGGCAAGACTTCAATGCTGAAAGTCCTGTCAGGGGAGATTGTTCCGGACGAGGGGGAAGTCGTCCGTTCATCGGGTCTGCGTGTCACCTGCCTGCCCCAACAGGTCCCTACAGATCTCGAAGGCCGCATTATCGACATAGTACATCCTGATCCGGATTCACACGATCACCTGCCTCACGAGGCGGAAATGATCCTCAGCCGGCTTGACCTGGACCCGGAAGCGGAGTTTTCCACGCTGTCAGGCGGAACCCGCCGGCGCGTGCTGCTGGCAAAAACCCTGCTTGGCTCGCCTGATCTTGTGATGCTTGACGAACCCACCAACCACCTGGACCTGGACTCGATTTCCCTGCTGGAATCGTATCTGCTGCGCTACTGCAAGACTTTCCTTTTTGTCACCCATGACCGTTCGTTCCTGCGCAGGCTGGCTTCCCGGATCGTTGAGCTGGACCGCGGCCACCTGAGCGACTGGCGATGTGACTACAATACCTTCCTCGTTCGCAAGGAGGAGGTGCTGCACTCTGAGGCCAGCCAGTGGGCGAGGCTAGACGAGAAACTGGAAAAGGAGGAGGCATGGAGAAGGCAGGGGGTCAAGGCCCGAACCGTCCGTAACCAGGGTCGGCTTAAAGCGCTTGAGGCCCTGCGGGCGGAACGCAGCCGCCGCCGTGAACGCACAGGTTCCGTCCAGATGACCATCCAGGAGGCAGGCCGTACTGGCGATATTGTACTGAGGGCCGAAAATATCTCGTTTGGGTTTGACGGGAAACCGCTGATCCATAATTTCTCCACGATACTGACGCGCGGGGACAAGGTTGGTATCCTTGGTCCCAACGGGTGCGGGAAGACAACACTGATAAGACTGCTTCTTGAGTCTGCTTCCGCGAACAGTCTTCAACCACGGTCCGGCAGGATTATACACGGGACAAATCTCAAGATTGCGTATTCCGACCAGCTTCGCGGCCAGCTTGACGAGGAAGCGACCCTCGCTGAGAACATAGCGCAGGGTCAGGAATTTGTGACAATCCAGGGCGGCAGGCGCCATATTATCGGCTACCTGCAGGATTTCCTGTTTGCGCCTGAACGCGTACGCCAGCCGGTCAAATCGCTCTCCGGCGGGGAGAAGAACAGGCTTCTTCTTGCGCGGCTGTTCGCCGAGCCGTCCAATGTTCTCGTTCTTGATGAACCCACTAACGACCTGGACCTCGATACACTGGAACTGCTTGAAAGCCAGATAGCGGGTTATAACGGAACGGTGCTGGTGATAAGCCATGACAGGACTTTCCTCAACAACTCTGTTACGAGCGTATGGGCGTTTGAGAAACATCCGCCTGAGCCGCCATACAAGTGGCTGGATGATGAAGGCGGCTGGTATGTCAATGAATACGTGGGCGGATATGATCAGTGGGAAGAACAGCGTATCCTTCCGCCGTTGCCGGAGGTTGAAGAAAAGCAACGGCCTGTGACTGATGTCAAACCTGTATCTTCTAAGAAAAAGCTGACGCACAAGGAGAAGCGCGAGCATGAGGCCCTTCCTGCAAGGATCGAAGCCATGGAAGTTGAGCAGACCCAGTGGACGGTACGCCTTGCCGATCCTGCTTTTTACCGCCAGGACAAGGACGAGATTACGAAAGCCACTCTCAGTGCGGAAAAGCTTACGGCCGAACTGGAATCCGCCTACCGCCGCTGGGAAGAGCTTGAGTCAAGGCTGGGTTGAATGGGTGGGAATAAACAGGAATACCTGTCCCGAAGCTTTGTGTTTGATATTCCCGGGACCTTTGTCTAATCTCCGGACGTTGCAAATTCCTGCTGTTTCCAGGAAACAGCAGGAAGAGCAATTAACACCATACAATCGAATAGAAGTTGGAGAGGTAGCCAAGTGGTTGACGGCAGCGGTTTGCTAAACCGCCGTACTGGTGTAAACCGGTACCGGGGGTTCGAATCCCCCCCTCTCCGCCATTTTGGTATATTCCGGGCACATGGTTTACACTATCGGCATATCGAAGCTGAACGATAGCACTCGAAATCTTACTGTTTTTGTCGTGTCTTGATTATCATTACAACGGCGTCAGTTATCTGCTTTGTGAGAATAATTCCAAGAACAAGTGATCCGATCGCCGTTATAAGTCCTACGTAAGGAATACAGGTTGTAAGCATCACGATGTAATAGGCAAGGGCCAGGCCTTCGTTTACTTCTGCTGGTATGCCGCGCTCTTTGCAGTAAACGTTGATATCCTTTGACAGTCCGACAAAGGCCACATAAGCCCAGTAAATGTTGAAAAAAGGAATGAACGAAAAGCCGACTGCTTTTCCCGGAGTTGTCTGTGGATTCCCATCCTGAATGGCGTCCCACCACCGGTAAAGAAGAATAAAGCCGAGAACCACGGCGGCAATGATCATGGGAAATCCGATTATCAAGAAGCACAGAGGATATCCTGCTCCCAAAAGAATGGCCCACCAAAGCCACATCGTCTTGAGTGAATCAGGGTCGTGCACATACGCGGGAGCTGTTCCCCTGTAAGCGGGAGGTGCTCCTGCAGCCACGGGCGGCGGTACTGCGACGAATAAACCTGCAAGTTCTGTCTGGGCGGCGTCTGTCCATTCCTGCATGCCTTCGCGCCAGACCTTTGTAGTCCTCTTTACAGATCCTATCTGTACCAGGGTGGCTATCTGAGTTTCGTCTACCGGCCCCATCTGTTTGTTGTTTTCAACATAGTACCACATTTGTATTTCCTCCCGCCGCCTGACTCTGTATTGCCCGGTCCTGTTCAGCGCGGCTTTAATGACATGTTAAGCAATCTTTCCACGATATTTTCAGAAGATTCCCGGATAGTCAAGAAGGCGACACATTATCCCAGCATTTATACAGCTAAACCAGCATGTATGCATAGGCTGGAAATGATCCCTGCTGGCTTTTATCCGCCTGAAACGATATTGAAATCGGGTTTGAATAACGCTGCCGGTTTAGATTAACATGCCGGCTGTTTATTCAAATTATTCCGGCAAACAAACAGTGAAGGGAGAAAACATGAGAACATGGCAGAAGACTGTAACGCTCGGTTTACTCGTATTGGTACTCTCAAGTCTTTCCGTCCTTGCGGCGGACAAGATCAAGGTCCTCATCGTTAACGGACAGAATAACCACAACTGGAGAGAATGTTCCCCGATAATGAAGTGGATACTGGAAGATTCGGGACGCTTTACCGTTGATGTGTCAACATCGCCAGCGAAAGCCGGCGGCGATGAATGGAAGAGCTGGCGTCCGAAGTTCAGCGACTATGCTGTCGTTCTCTCGGACTACAACGGTTCCCCATGGCCGGATGAAGTCAAAGCCGACTTTGTCAAGTACATGCAGAATGGCGGCGGTCTGGTGGTCGTACACGGTGCGGACAATTCTTTCCCGGAATGGCCGGAATTCAATGAAATGATCGGAGTGGGGGGGTGGGGTGGTCGCAATGAAAAGTCCGGCCCGATGATTCGCTACAAGGACGGCAAGGTTGTGTTCGACAACTCGCCGGGAGCCGGCGGAACACACGGCAGACAGCATGAATTCGTGGTCGAGACTCGCGAATCCGAGCACCCGATCATGAAGGGGCTGCCGGCCAAGTGGAAACATGCCACGGATGAGCTTTATTCCAAACTCCGTGGACCTGCAAAGAACCTGACAGTGTTGGCCACTTCATTTGCTGCACCCGAGCAGAATGGTACCGGGGAGAATGAGCCGATCTTCCTGGCGCTCAGTTATGGAAAGGGACGCGTTTTCCACGATGTGTTAGGTCACGGGGCAGTTGCGATGGCTGGCCTTGGGTTCCAGATTACCCTTCTTCGCGGCACGGAATGGGCTGCAACCGGCGCGGTGACGATTGCTCCGGACAGCATCAAGGAACTTTCCGCGGACAAGGCCGCAATCCGGGCGATACCGAAGGAAGTTCTTCAGGCGAAGAAGTAGAGACAGGGGGCAGAATAAATACACCCTCACCTTAGTCCTCTCCCCTAAAGGGAGAGGAAATGTCCTTCGCTTCCAGGGGCGAGAGTCAGGGTGAGGGATTTGTTTTTAATATTCTGAAAAAAGGAAGTTCAATGGGATACCTCAAAGTGCGCAGCAGGATTGTCTTTGCGTTGGCAGTATTCTCGGCATCATTTGTTCTTTCTTCGCCAGCAGCAGAGGAATGGCCGGAATTTCGCGGCCCTTATGGTAACGGACTCGTGTCGGTGCCGGGTGACACCATGGCTTCGGGTATACCTCTCAGCTGGAGCGAGACGGAGAATGTCAGGTGGAAGATCAAGATTCCTCACAGCGGCTGGTCAACGCCGGTTGTGCAGAACGGCCAGGTCTGGCTTACGACCGCCGCACTGGACGGCAAGGACTTCTTTGTTATCTGCGTGAATGCAGAGGACGGAAAGGTTGTCTTCAACAACAAGCTTTTCCACTGTGACAGTCCTGAGCCCCTGGGCAACATTGTTAACGGTTACGCCTCACCGTCGCCGGCCATCGAAAAGGGCCGGGTCTATGTCCATTTCGGCAGTTACGGCACGGCCTGCCTTGACACATCAAACTGCAAAGTCATATGGCAAAGACAGGATCTGCCCTGCCGCCATTTCCGCGGACCGGGATCATCTTTAATTATCTTTGAAAACCTGCTGATCCTGACCATGGACGGCATTGATGTGCAGTACATGGTTGCGCTGGATAAGAATACAGGCAAGACGATTTGGAAGACGGATCGCACCGCCGAATGGAATGATCTTGATGCCCAGGGCAAACCCATGATGGATGGTGATTTCCGCAAAGCATACAGTACTCCCCTGGTTGCGGACGTAAACGGCAAATTCCAGCTGCTGACTACCGCGTCAAAGGCCTCGTACAGCTACGATGTTCGTACCGGAAAGGAGCTGTGGAAGATTCATCACAGCCGTTATTCCGTTGCGACGCGGCCTCTCTTCAGCCACGGGCTGGCGCTGATAAGCACCGGCGGTGAACTTCTGGCCATCAAGCCTGACGGGCGCGGGGATGTAACCGATACGCATGTTGCATGGAAAGTCACCAGTGCCGTTCCGAGAATGTCATCCCCTGTGATTGTTGATGACCTTCTTTACATGGTGAACGAAGACGGTACAGCCACGTGCCTTGAAGTTGCCACGGGGAAACAGGTATGGCAGGAACGTATCCGCGGCAGTTACTACGCGTCGCCAATCTCTGTTGACGGCAGGGTTTATTTCTTCAGCGTTGCCGGCAAGACAACTGTGCTGAAAACCGGTCGTACTTATGAACTCCTTGGAACAAATGTGCTGGATGACGGATTCATGGCTTCGCCTGCGGTTTCCGGAAAAGCGCTTTTCCTGAGAACCAAGACCAGCCTTTACAGGATTGAATCGGCAGGTTCCGGGAAGTGAACATATCGTGCTGGTCGTTATTATGCATTGATGCGGGTTCTAACCGATGAGCGAGTCTGATATCACATCTGGAGTCGCCGTAGCTGGTGCTGATGAAAAGCCGGCAGGTTTTGCCAGGCACTGGTATTTCTCGTTAACGATCTTCTTCAGTTCTTTCCTTCTCTTCCAGATTCAGCCGATACTGGGAAAGTATATTCTGCCCTGGTTCGGGGGTACTTCGACCGTCTGGACGACGTGCATGATGGTCTACCAGGTCCTGCTGCTCGGAGGATATGTGTATGCACACCTGGTTTCCGGCATGAGCGTGAAGAAACATGTGCGGGTACATCTATCCATTCTCGCGGTCTCGCTCGTCTTATTTGTATATTTCTGGTTTCGCTGGGTAACACCTATCATGCCAGGGCCGGCCTGGCGGCCTGTTGACAGTTCTGCGCCCGTATTGCAGATCGTCGAAATCCTCATGGTTTGTATCGGCCTGCCCTTCCTGATCCTCTCGTCTACCAGTTCACTGGTCCAGAAGTGGTTCAGCATACTGAACCCCGGGAAGTCACCTTACGGTTTTTACATGATATCGAATATCGGGTCCATGCTTGCCCTGGTCACTTACCCCTTCCTGTTCGAGCCGTTCTTCCGTCTCAGGACGCAGGCGACGATATGGTCTTCTGTCTACCTGGTTTTCCTGGTTATTTGCGGAGCCTGTGCGCTGATGGTTTTGATCAAAAGCAGGTCCAAAGCCGGATTAGAAACGGCCGTCAGGCAGGACGGAGCGCCTGCCGCGGGGCCGGGGAACTTCCAGGTTCCCCCTCTGAAGATGCACCTGGCATGGCTGATTCTCAGTTTCCTGCCCTGCGTGCTTCTGCTGGCGACCTCCAGCGAGATGACCCAGGAAGTGGCGCCTATTCCGCTGCTGTGGGTGCTGCCTCTTGCCCTCTACCTGCTGTCTTTCATCATCTCTTTCAGTCCGAGGACCATACTTCCGCAGGGGATATATGTAATCATGGTTCCGGTTTCCGCGTTCATGACCTGGATGGTTCTCCAGCACATCGATAAGTTCGGGATAATCGCATCGCTGTCAGCGTTCTCGCTAATGCTTTTCTCCTGCTGCATGCTTTGCAACACGACATTGTATCAGCTCAGGCCGTCGCCGGCGCATCTGACCCGTTACTATGTTGTTATTGCGTTTGGGGGAGCGCTGGGCGGATTATTCGTAGGGCTGGCTGCGCCGATGATGTTCAACAGTTATTTTGAGTTCTTCATCGGGCTTATTTTGTGCTGTGCAATTGCCACTGTCATGCTCATCTGGAAGCGGAAACAGAAATGGATGCGGTTCCTGTGGATACCGCTGACGGCATTCTCGATAGTAGTGATAATCCTGCTTTCTCAGCGGTCGGTCCTGTGGTTTAACAACACACTGCTGAGATCGCGGAACTTCTATGGGGTGCTCAGCGTACGTACATTCAAGTGGCCGTTCAAGTGGGTCAAGCACAGCCTGGTTCATGGACGCACCAACCACGGCATGCAGTTGCTCAACAGTCCCATGGAATTCATGCCTGTATCCTACTACGGCAAGGGCAGCGGATTGTGGCATGCAATGCAGCGTTATTCCCTCAAACCGCAGCGAATAGGCGTGGTGGGCCTTGGGGCAGGAATGATGTGTGTTTACGGCAGGGAAGGCGACTACATGAGGTTCTATGAAATTAATCCGGAGATTGTCCGCATTGCCAAAGACAGGAAGTATTTCACATACCTTTCCGAATGTCCTGCAGAGATGGATATAGTGATGGGGGATGCCAGGCTGTCGCTGGAGAGGGAACTGAAGCAGGGGAATGCCCAGCAGTTTGACGTACTTGTTCTTGATGCTTTCAATTCCGATGCAGTGCCAGTGCATCTGCTTACGCGTGAGGCATTTGAACTGTACCTCAAGCATTTGAAACCTGGAGGCATCATTGCCGTTGATGTGTCGAATTCGTACCTGGACCTTTTCCCGGCAATCTGGGCCCAGAAGAAATATTTCAACCTTGATGGCGCCCTGATATTCAGGCGGGCTGAGGAAAAGCGGCTTATAGATAATTCCATATGGATTCTCCTCTCGGCTGACAGCAGCTGGTTCCTTATGCCCGCAATAAAAGAGGTATCTTATGACAGCAGGCGAATCAGGGATATTGAGGGCTGGACGGATGACTATAGCAGTCTGTTTCCGCTGTTGATCAACCTGAAGATTGATTCAGACGCAGTTTCAAAGTCATTCCAGGACCTGTTGCACCAGCTTAGAATAAAGAAGAACTAGCAGCAGGAATTCCGAAGTCAGCCGGAGGAATGACCGAGTGAACGGCAGGTATGATTTACATCCATCGGCCTTTCATTATGAGCCCATAGCAAATCCTGATCTTAATCGTAATCTTAATCCTAATCATCTTGCTGCATAACGGATTACGATTATGATTAAGATTAAGAGAGCTTGAATCGGAAATCACAATGTCGCAAGCGGTCACAAGATTGCGCTAGATACGAGTTTAAGTGAATATAATTTGCCGTCTATGGGATGTGACAGTATCTCTCGTTTTAACCTCTGTTTTCCCGGGAAGAGTGTGTCGTGAAAGGGAGTTCAAGCTGCGGCTCCTTCCGGCCGCCAGCGTGTGGTGGATGGACCTGCATCTGGAAGCATCCGTGCTTGTCCATGGCTTTATAGATCCTGCGGCCGATCCATGCGTCGGTTGCGGCATATTGCAGGGCAAAGTCAGGAAGTGTTGGCTTTGCCCAGTTGGTCAACTTTGCCCGTTTGGATATGCGGCAGCCCAGGAGAATCGCTGCAAGGCCTCGGAGTCCATGATGCTGGATACCGCAATTGGCCGCACAGATGCCGAGGTCAACAAAACCGGCCGGCTGGAATTCTGATAGTTCGCGAAGCTCCTTTATGTCCCGGCCGATAGCCACTCCTGCCTTGATGATCCTCGGATTGGCAAGAATATCGGTCACTTCCCTGGAGAGCTTGACGTGCGTGAGCTGGAAAATGTAGACACAATCGTGTCCGCCGAGTTGGATCAGGGCCGGCGGGTAAGTCACACCTTTCTTGAATGCCGGCCGTTTTTCCGTATCAAACCCGAGCAGTTTCTCGTTCCTCAATTCATTAGCGGCCTTAAGCATGTCCCGGTGCGTGTTTATTACCTTAATAGGTCCTTCATAAATGGTCTGTTCTAGGCTGTTGATTTCCTCATCAGTGAGTTTCCGGCCAAGCTGGAAGGGCAGGTCTGCAGGGTGGTGGTCGTCGTGCGGCGTCTGGTGTTGCTGTTTTGTGTTTTCTGACTGATGCATTTGTCATAGAGTGATGGAAATGGTGATTTCAGGCAAGGCGAAATAATATGCCCGGGAGAAGAGAGCTGATGAAGAAAGCGGGAAAGAAGTCCGGAGTGCTGTACTTGGCGCGGATTCAAACCAGCCTGGCCAACAGTCTTTTGCTGGAGAAAAATCTTGAGACGGCAGGGATTGATCTTGTCCAGGTGCAAGACCTGGATGCCGGGCTGGTATGTTTCGACAAGTATTTCCCATTTCGCGATGAAGCTGAAGAAAAAGTAAGGGAGTTGAAACTGCTGTTCCGGCGTTGGCTTGGCGGCAAGTCCTTTTCCGCCCAGGTTTGCCGGGTTGCCGTGAAAGACTGGAGTGAATCCTGGAAGAAGTCCTTTCACACCGCCCGGGTATCAAGACGGGTTGTTATCAAGCCCTCATGGGAGAAATACAGGCCTCTGGCCGGTGATTGCGTCATAGAGCTTGATCCGGGCATGAGTTTCGGAACTGGTCTGCATCCGACAACCAGGGCATGTTTGCGGTTTATAGATCAACTGGCAGAATCAGCCTCGGGTGAAGCTTTTCTTGATGCCGGGTGCGGTTCTGGTGTGCTGGCAATTGCGGCCGCAAAGATGGGTTTTAAGCATGTTGTGGCAGTGGATAACGATCCCCAGGCTGTAAAAGCGGCGATTGAGAACTGCCGCCGTAACGGTGTTTCCAGGATTGTAAAATGCAAGCAGGCAGACCTTCTGACTTTCATCCCGGAAACAAAGTTCAGCGTGGTGGCTGCCAACATGTTCGAGTCGGAACACGCGAGATTCGGAAGAAATATTGCTTCCGCTGTCGGTGCTTCAGGATACCTTCTGATTGCCGGTATCCTGGTAAAGCAGTATCGCTCAGTTACGAAGATGTATGAACGTCTCGGGTTGAGGGAACTCCGTTCAGTGACTCAAAAAGAATGGGTCAGCGGGATATTGCGGAAGAATTGAGTGCTAATGCCAAAACGACCTGTGAATAATCCATTGTTCAGGCCGCCGGCTGAGGCCGGCAGTCTTATCCTGCAGATTGACTCGGGCTGTCCCTATAACCGCTGCACTTTCTGCGGAATGTACAGCGAGACGAAGTTCAGCCGGCTCGAGCTTCCGGATGTTCGCCTGCTCATCGAACAGGAGGCGCGTTACGCCCCGGAGACGAGACGGGTTTTTCTGGCCGACGGGGATGCAATGCGCCGGCCGTTTGATGAGCTGAAAACTATTCTTAAGGACCTTTCTGCCTGCCTGCCGGAGCTGGCAAGGGTCAACCTGTATGCCACGGGCAATGCCATCATCGCGAAAACAGAAGAACAACTGCGTGTCCTTCATTCCCTCAAGCTGCAGACCCTTTACATGGGCCTTGAGAGCGGTGACGATGATACGTTAAGGCGTGTGAAAAAGGCTGAAACGGCGGATGTGATGATTGAGGCTGGAATTCGCGCTCAGGCGGCCGGTTTACGGATGTCGGTCATGATACTTCTGGGATTGGGCGGTACCGGGCGGACGCGAGAGCACGCAGCTGCAACTGCCGCTGCGCTGAACCGTATGCAGCCACGGCTGCTTTCGGCGCTGCGGGTTGTTCCAGTGCCGGGAACAGAGTTTTATGAGGATGTCCGTTCCGGTCAGTTTAACCAGCTTACGGAATTCAAGGTCGTGGAAGAACTCCGTTCGATTGTCGAGCAGTTGGATTTGAAGAACACTGTGTTTCGTGCCAACCACGCTTCGAACGTGGTTCCGCTTGAGGGCAGGTTCCCGAGAGACAGGGTGCGGCTGCTGGAGGAACTTGAAACCCTTCTGAAGTCAGGCAGGCTTGACGAGCATAGTCCTGGTGCAATGCCGTTGTGGCTGTAGACGGTGTGTTCTTGTCGTTTTCTTCTCAAAAGCGTTCCTTGCAGAAGTCGAAAAGCACAACGCATTTACATGGCCCCGACTAATCGGGGCCAAACCTGAAGTGGATGTTGAAAAACGCGGCTCGCCAGTAGTCTCGCCCTCCCTAAGAAACAAATTTCTCTCTAAAATGGGAGGGCAAGCGTACTCGCGCGCCGTCTTAATAGCGGGCGGGAATCATTCGCACCATTTGACTGTTTCGGAGGCTGGCAGCCTTGTCGTCTTCTGTACCGGTTGTTCGGCTGGCCAGCCGAGTGTGATCATTGCCTGGGGAATGATATCCTTTGGCCAGTCGACGATTTTCCGGATTGGTTCCTGCCTGATCCAGCCTATCCAGCAGGTGCCAAGACCAAGTTCCGCAGCCTGCAACACCGCATGTTCCCCTGCAATTCCAAGGTCCAGCAGGGGATAATCCACGCCTGATATTGTGGGTACAACCTGGTGGGTTACAAAAGATTTCCTGATTCCCAAAACCAGAATTACAGGCGCGTCTTTTATCCAGTCCATTCCGATGCCGGGAAGGATTCCGTCGCTGGCAAGTTCTCCGCGCATGGCTGGATCGGTCACAACGGCTAACCGCCAGGGCTGCTTGTTGCATGCCGAAGGCGCAAGCCGGGTCGCTTCGATTATCTTTTCGATCATCTCCCGCGGAACGTGATCGCTTTTGTAAGCCCTGCAGCTGAAGCGTTTGTTGACAATATCCAGGAATGAGTTCATGACTGTTTCATTATGGATTCGAGTTCGGTGGAATGCTTCTCCCATTTACAGGTGGCTTCTTCTATTTCGTGCTGTACCTGTTTAAGCCTTTTACCGAGACTTTCAAAGTCGAGGCCGATCTTAGCCTTGGCCGTATCCTGGAGTGCGGCTGCAAGGAGATGCTGCTGGTTTTCAAGGGCTTCGATGTGTTTCTCTTCTGAGGCGATCTTCTTCTTCAGGTCCTTGGTCAGGTTGTAAAGTTCCTGCCGCTGAAGGGCGCGTTCCTGCCTGAGCGCCTTACGGCTGTTGACCTGCGGCTTGCTCGAACTCTTGTCTACCGAGACTGAGGCAGCAGCTTCCATCTCCGCCTGGGTCTTCTCACGGTAGTAATCATAACCGCCTGGATAGCGGCGGATATTCTGGGGGACCATGGCGATGACGCGCGTGGCGACACGGCGCACGAACTGGATATCATGGCTAACCAGCAGCAAAGTGCCTTCGTATGAAGCCAGCGCTTCTTCAAGAGCTTCGCGTGACGGAATATCAAGATGGGTTGTCGGTTCATCGAGGAGAAGGAAATTTGGAGCCTTCAACAGCATGCAGGCTATGGACAGCCTCATTTTCTCGCCGCCGCTCAGGACCTGGACCTGTTTTTCGATGGTGTCGCCCGGGAACAGGAAACTGCCGAGAACCGACCGTATGTCGACTTCCCTCATGCCCCCGGAAGCGCTTCGTGCTGCCTCAAAGATAGTCATTTCCGGATCCATTGTTTCAGCCAGATCCTGGGCCTGGTAACCAACGATGACACGGTGCCCGCAGACGCGCCGTCCTTCCTTAAGCGGCAGGCGTCCGGCCAGGGCGCGGAGAAGCGTGCTTTTGCCCAGTCCGTTTAATCCCACCAGCGCGGTTTTCTCGCCGTGTTCGATTCGCAGGTCGACGTGACGCAGTACCCATGTTTCACCGTCATAACTGATGCCGGCATCGTCAAGGCGGGCGATTTCCTGTCCGCAATGAGGAGGGGAGGGAAGGCGGATCTTTGGCGGCCTTACCTCTATGGATGGGACCACAATTGCCTCCATCTTCTTAAGCTTTTTGATCTGGCTCTGGACGAGGGCGGCCTTTGTGTTTTTAGCGCGGAACCTTTCGATGAATCTTTCGGCCTGCGCGATCTTGCGGTCCTGGTTCTTTTTCGCGCCAAGCAGATGTTCCTGCCGCTCCGCCCTGACCCGGATAAAATGATCGTAGTTTCCAGGGTAGCGGGTGACATGGCCGTTGAAGACTTCCAGCGTTACGTTGGTCAGGGAATTGAGGAGGTACCGGTCGTGCGAAATGAGCAGGAGAGTGCCCGGGAATTCTTTCAGGAAGTTCCTGAGCCACTCAACGGCCGGAATGTCCAGGAAGTTAGTGGGTTCATCAAGCAGGAAAAGGTCCGGATGCGATGCCAGCGCGCGGGCCAGTTCGGCGCGCATCTGCCATCCTCCGCTGAATGAGCGGAAGGGCTTATCGAGGTCTGCTATGGAAAAGCCGAGTCCGCCGAGTATTGTCTTTGCGCGGGTTGTCAGTTCGTAGCCGCCGCGCTGTTCGAGTTCTGTCTGGAGCGTGCCGAGCTGTTCCAGCAGTTCTTCCCGCTTATCGCCTGAAGAGAGGGGGAGGGCGGTCTCTATGGTATCGATTTCCCTGTGGATGTCCTGGACAGTAAACATGGCGTTTTCAGCATAGGCCAGCAGGGAGCAATCGACAGTATGGGGACGGAGTTGCTGGCGCAGGTAACCGACTGACAGGTTGCGCGGAACATTGATGTCGCCGGAGTCCTGCTGGAGTTCACCGGCCAGCAGGCTGAAGATGGTGCTTTTACCGGCCCCGTTAGGCCCGACAATACCGGCGCGTTCCCCGCCGTTAACGCGGAATGACACATTGTCCAGTATGGTCTGGGATCCGAAAGCTATTGAGACATTAAGAAAATCAATCACGGGCGATACTATTTCGAATCCTGGTGTAACAATCAAGAACGAGAAAGGACAAAAACAGCCATGTATTTTGTGTTGATAGCTGGTTTCATCGAAAGTAATGTTACGAAGTGCTCCAGAAACCGTGAGGAATGGCGTGGCTGCTGATATAAAGACAGAACTGAATTCGAAGACTTTGATACGTTATGCCTTGAAGGCGACGGCATTTGGGTTCGTGGTAATGGGAGTGGTGCTGTTTTTTACGATTTCCCCTGAAACTGCGGAAAAGGTCAAAAGTTTTCCCCTGAAGCTTATTCCCGTTATTCTCCTGCTGGTTCTTGGTTCATGGTTCTGCAGTGGTGCAAGGCTGTGGGTTCTTTCCAGGTGCATGGGTTACAAGATGACGCTTTTCCAAGGGCTGGTGGCGGGCCTGGCGGCGGAGTTCGGAGTTGCATCCACGCCGGGCGGTGTAGGTGGAACGGTTATAAGGCTTGTTTTCATGAAAAGGGGCGGGGTTCCGATGACGTGCGGGGCTTCGATCCTTACCGCCGATGCCGTTCTTGATGTTTCCTTCTTTGTGATCCTCATACCTTTTGCCCTGGTGATCATGGGAGGTGACCAGGCTTGGACGGTTGTCATGGAGGAATTGAGGAAAGTACCTGTTGGTGTAATGGTTGCGACCGTGGTTCTGCTGTTGGCGGCGCTGGTGTTACTGTTCCGGAAAGGCGGCCACCTCTCGCGCTGGATAGAGAACAGGCTTGAACATTTTCAGTTTGCGATAAAGAGGCGTCTTCCCAGTCGAATGCGTTATGCCCGCTGGAAGACCAGGAATGCCCTGGCCCGGGTTATGACCACAACGAAGTTCATGTTCCAGCGGCATGTTCTGGCACTACTGGCAGCTTTTGTGCTGACAGCTTTTCAATGGCTGTGTCGCTACGGGATACTGCCGGTCATTCTGCTGGCGTTTTCCGATTCCGTAAGTCTCCTGCCGCTGCTGGTGATGCAGGGGCTGTTTCTTGTCCTGTCATTCATGCTTCTCCTGCCTGGCGGCGGAGGTGTGATAGAGGTTATTACGACGCTGGTTCTAAGGCAGTTCGTTCCGGTGTCGACGGTGGGACTCGTCCTGATTATATGGCGGTTCTTTACTTACTATCTTTACCTGCTTGTCGGCGGTGCAGTGTTCTTCATGACATGGGGGAATTTAGACCGCATTTTTCCGCCTGAGAAGACTGTCGTCCAGGACGGGAATTAGGTTTTCCCTCTGTGCCCATTCCATTGCGGCCAGGATCAGTTTTGTCGAACTGTCCAGTCCCATTTTCTGCTTGATGCGTGCGCGGTGAGTCTCAACGGTCTTTATGCTGAGACAGAGTTTCTTTGCTATCGCCCGGCAGGAAAGGCCGGTACCGATGAGAAGGAAGATTTCGTACTCCCTGTCGCTCAACTTGGTTATCGAGGTGTTGTTGGATTCGTTCTGCTTTCCGGCAATGGTCTGGAGGACATTCTTCTTCACATCCTCGCTCACGTAAATGTCTCCCTGAAGTATGTTCCGTATGGCGCTGACCAGTTTCTCCGTGGATTCCTCTTTCATGACATAGCCATTGGCCCCGGCTCGGAGCGCCTTGTTGGCGTATATCCTTTCGTCGTGCATGGAGAGGATAAGTATGGGAAGGTCGGGATGTCTGGCCTTGATAATCCTGGTCAACTGGAGGCCGTCAGTGTGTTTCAATGATATATCCACAACCATGATGTCAGGCATGACGGTCTTGAGGGATTCGATGGCCTGCTCGGCGCTCTCGACGTCGCCGCAGACAGCCAGGTCCGGTTCACTGTTGAGTATTCGCTTGATTCCGTAGCGAACTATTGGATGGTCTTCAACGATAAGCACCTTTCTTTTGCGTTTCATGGATTATCTTCCCGTGTTTGTAAGGTTGTTACATAAACATTCGACATTGCCCCGCCGTCTTTACTGCTTGAGATTGTCAATGCCGCCCCGATTATCCGTGCCCTGTGCTGCATGATGAGCAGGCCCATTCCGTTCCTGCTATGGCTGGAGGGAGCTATTCCGGTCCCGTCATCTTTTATCGTCAGTACAACTCCCGGTCCGCTCTTTTTGAGCGTAATTGAGACATGTTCTGCTTTACCGTGCATGACGGCGTTGTTCACCGCCTGCTGTGCGATGCGGTAAAGGTGCAGGGCGACCGACTTATCGGCAATTTCCAGCTGGTATTCGTCCTTGAAGGAGCACTTGACCTTGAAAAGTTCCTCCTGGTTTGAGGCAAGCTGCGTCAGTGCCGGTGCAAGGCCCTCCCTTTCCAGCTCGGAAGGGAAGAGTCCCTCGCATAGACTGCGTGCACGCGTGACCGCGGTCGATGCGAGGTTGCTGATCAGTTCAATATCACGCTTAACTTCCCTGGATTCAGACTTCAGGGCCGTCTTGAGAAGGGTGGCAAGCATCTTCATTGAAGCAAGGTCCTGGCACAGAACATCGTGCAGTTCCTGTCCAATTTGACGGGCTTCCCTTTCACTGGCTTTTACGACCATTTGTTCTTCTTCCCTGCGTTCGGCAATATCACGCGCTATTGAAAGCACGACCCTGACCCCTTTCATGGAAAACAAGTGCGTGTTGATTTCCACCGGTATCCTGGTGCCGTTCTTTGAAACGTGCATCGTCTCGAAGGTTGCGTGACCCATGTCAGAGACGGTTTCCATGGCGTGAGCCAGGTTACCCCTGTGCTCCGGCGCAGTGATGTCCAGCAGTGTCATGGAAAGCAGTTCGTTCCTTGTGTAGCCCAGCCTGGAACAGGCTACATCGTTTACTTCGGTGAATACAGACGGCACATCGCTGTCGCTCCGGGTGTGAAGGAAGATGGCATCGCTTGCATTGTGGAAGAGGGCGCGAAACGTTTCTTCGCTCTGCTTCAGTTCTTCCTGGAGCGCGCTGTTCTTCAGGATCAGTTTGTAGTGTTCGGCGGATTGTTTTACCGCACTGATAAGCTGTGACCCGTTTCCGATAGGCTTTACAAGGTAGTCCTGGGCGCCGAGTTTCAACGCCTCAATGGCCGAAGAGATGCTGCTGTATCCGGTTATGATTATCACGGGCACATCCGGATTGAGCTTGCGGATATGGCGAAGCAGGCTGATTCCGTCCATGCCTGGAAGGTTAATGTCGGTAATTATGACATCGAAACCCGTGGGATTCTTCTGCTGGATGGCCTCTTCAGCGCTTCCGGCAGTGGTAACTGTGGCACCATGAAAAGACAGTATTGTCTTCACTGCATCCATGCAGACTGGCTCGTCTTCGACCAGAAGCGCTTTTATTCTTACCAGTGTCTTCTCTGTGACCATGTTGATCCCTTTTTCTGATTATGCGGATTGTTCGACGGAAATCAAAAGCAAATCTCAGTTAAAAAAGTAGGGAAAACACCTACAAAGGTATAAGGGAAAACCTTACCTGTTGGGGCATCCGGCCTTTCGTCACTGGTCCCTGGCGCCGGGTTTTGCCCGGTCTTTTCCCAATGCACGCCGGCGCCACGCATTTCAGGCGAGGCTCTTTACTCGTAAGACTTGTGGAACTTGGAGTCTTTCTTCTCGGAAGGTGTGCCTTTATCATCCGTCTTCGGCTGCTCTTCCGGCTTGCCGGCAGGTTTCTCCTGTCCCGGCTTGTCAGCGGGCACTGGCGGTGCAGACTGCATTGTCTCGACGTAATTCAACTGCAGGGACGACAGAAGGGAGCCGAGCATCTTTTCTTCTTCGGCATCCAGGTTCCCCTTTGTCTTCGACTGGATCATCAGGAGCATGTCGATGGTCATTTGCGCGCCTTCGAGGTCAACTTCCGATTTGTGGGTCACCGGGTTGACAAGTTTTCCCAGCTGCTGCATGACTGAAGATGAAAGCATCATGACAAGCTGTGAGAACAGGATCTTGTGAAGTTCTTTTTCGGTATATTGTTCAGCCATGGTTGTATTTCTCCCTGCTTAATGTATTCGTAAATGATCGTTCGGTTAAGATTATATGTGGAATCCCTGCCAAGGCCAGCTCTTTTCTCGGTCCATCGCAGCCTGCTTTCCGGAAGTATTGTCCGGCAGCGCCGGACGGGGTGCTGTCTCTGATACTCCGGCTTCCGTTACCGGGGATTCCCGGCTCCGGGCAGGATGATTGAAACAGCCGCCATGTTGGTGGAAAGAATGGATGCGGCAGCTTCGCGGACTTTTTCTTTTGTAAGAGATTCGAATCTCTTCCGGGCGTTGAACAGGTGGGAATAACCGAGACCATTCAGTTCGTTGAGCGCACAGGTCTTCCCGATTTCCATTTTGTCCTGGAGGCCCATCTTGTATTCTGCGATCACCTGGTTCCTTGCCCGTTCCATTTCGTCGTCGCCAAAGCCGTCCACAGTCAGCCGCCTTATCTCCTGGTTGATGAGTGTTTCCACTTCGGCCAGGGCATCTTTGCGGATGCCGGCGTAAAAGATGAATGCACCGGGATCTGTCTCGGTAATATGGTATGATCCGACGTAGTAGGCCAGTCCGCGTTCTTCGCGCACGGTTACGCCGAGCGAAGAAGAGAGCCCGCTTGTTGCAGTGCTGAGCAGTGTCATGGCATCTGCCCTCGGATCCCTTATGTCGACACCGGGGAAACCTGCCATGAAGACCGCCTGTTCTCTTGGTTCGACACGACTGCTTCTTGCCGGAAGGACGGGTTTGGCCCTGGCCCGCGCCATGGCCGGAGCCGGAGCCTTGGGGATGCCGCTCAGGTATTTTTCGGCAAGTGTTCGCGCTGCCGCAGGTGAAATGTCCCCAATAATTGAGATTGCCAGGTTCCCCGAGACAACAAGCCTGCGGAAATGCGACAGGATGTCGGATCGTCCGATCTTTGAGACTGATTCCCTGCTTCCGGTGGATGTCCAGCGATAGGGATGATCAGGGAACAGGAGTTTCCTGATCTCCTTCTGGGCAAGGAAAAGGGGGTCCTCCAGCTGCTGGTCGATTTCTGAAAGCTGTATTGTTTTCTGCTTGGAGACTTCATTGTCAGGGAAAGAAGGATTGAGCATGCAGTCGCACATTATTTTCATCATTGTTCCGGCATTGCCCGAAAGGCATCTGCCCTGGATGCCGAAATCGTCCTGGCCGGAGAAGGAGAAGAGTGCGGCGCCCATTGATTCGATGTCTTCTGCGATTTCAGAAGCTGATCTTCCTGCTGTTCCCCTTGTGAGAAGTTCGGACATCAGGCACGTGATGCCGTTGTTTGTAACTGTTTCTGAAAGCAAGCCTCCTCTTGCCGCCATGCAGAAATAGACGAATGGAAGTTTCCGGTCTTCTAGCACCACCAGCGGTATGCCGCTGTTCAGTACGATCTTCTCAGGTTTTCCGCCGGGAACATCTGGAGTTTTCTCCTGGCTGGCATCTTTTGCGGCCGCCGGGGACAGGATGACGATGCTCCTGTTAGCCGGCCTGAGGTATTTTCCTGTGACTGAGCGCAGTGTTTCCGGGGTTATGGTGTTGATGATCCTGAGGTATGTCTCCGAGTATCTCGCGTCGCCGGTATAGAACTCTCCGCTTGCGTAGTTTTCCGCCTGCCCGGCAGTAGTCTGCAGGTTGGAGAGTTCGTTGTTCAACAGGATGCGTCGTGCCTTGTCGAGTTCGGCTGCCGGGAAGCGGCTTGCCTGCCATGAAGAAATTTCCTTGTCGATGGCGGCAATGGCTTCCTTTTCCTTCGCGGGGTCGAAGACCGTGCTTATTTCAAAGAGCCCGTTTTCTTTAAGTGTGTAAGAGGAACAGCTGATACTGTGAACCAGCTTCTGTTTTTCCTGGATATTACTGACCAGGCGGGAACTCCGGCCCCCGCCGGCCATGACAGCCAGCAGGTCAAGCGCCGGCACGTCTTCATGGCTGATTGGGACTGTATGATATACCCATTCCATCCTCGACACGTTGTACGCCCCGGTCTCGCGGGCAAAACGGGGAGCAAGCTGTGCAGGTTCTCCAGGCAGGCACACGGGGGCCCGCGACTTTCTCTCAAAGGCCGCAAAAGTACTCCGGATGCCATCCTCGACTTCTTTGGCATTTATGTCGCCGACGACTGAGACAATCATGTTATCCGGCACGTAATTCCTGTTGAAGAAAGCAGCGATGTCTTTACGGGTGATTTTCCTGAATACCTGTTCATGTCCGATTACCGGCATCCTGTATGGGTGTACGTTGAACGCGGTTGTCCAGAGAAGTTTGTCCAGCACCTGTTCGGGACTGTCGTTGCCCATCGCGAATTCGCGGAGAATGACTTCCTTCTCCTTCTTCCATTCGTCTTCCGGGAGGGAAGCGTGCATCAGGGCATCGGAAAGGACATTCAGCCCGACTTTCCAGTTCCTTGCCGGCAGGTCTGCGAGGAAGACAGTCCGGTCAAGTGAGGTATAGGCATTGATGTCACCGCCGGCATCATTGATTTCCCGGGTGATATCGACAGGAGAGCGTTTGGCAGTTCCCTTGAAGATCATGTGCTCTATGGCGTGGGAAAGGCCTGATCCCAGGTATTCGTTCTCGTGAATCGATCCGGTGCCGATCCATATCCTTATGGACGTAACAGGCGCTGAATGATCCTCCTTTACAAGTGCGACCATTCCATTGTCCATGACGAACCGCTTGAGGCCGGAGTTAAGCTTTTCGATTACGCTGATTGCTTTCTCTGTTTCGGGCGAAGTTTTCTGTCCTGCGGTTGATGATAACGGGTGGAGCAGGATTGCAGTGAAAAGGAAAGAAGAGGTGATGGCTTTGAATGTCACTCTTTGTGCCTTCTTTGTTTTGGAGAGATGGGCTTTCGCCTGGTCTTTACCCGTGTAGCAGCCGCCGCCGGCATGTATGGCTTCGCGAAGGTGTTGAAGAAGTCGTAACCGTTGGCGAAATCCTCTCTTTTGTCTGTATCGGTTTTCCCGAGGAGTCCTGACTCCACCATGTTGAATACTATTTCCCCGAAGTCTTCTGTTTTCGCGATGCCCCATATCTTGAATGCCGTAATAGCCATGGGGCCGAGTTCCTGGAGCGAGAATTCCCTTATGCCGTCAAGCAGTTCCGAGCCTGTAACGTGTTTCTTCTGGTTTTCCGCGGGCCTTTTGAGCGCTTTCGTGGTGTAATCAAGAGCTTCTCGCACGAACACATAAGCCTCGGGAGGATAACGATGGTCCCTGCTGCAGATTTTCCTTACGGTCTGGCTAAAATCCATTTCCGGCATTTATCAGTTCCTTTCGTTGAAGATTCCTGCAGTTCTTACCGGACTGCCGACCTGATCTTTTCGGCCAGCCCGCGCATTTCTTCAGGGGTGTCGTATTTCTTGGGTTCCCAGTTCCACGAGTGCTTATCGTGCGTAAACCGCGGGATCACGTGGAAATGGATGTGCGGGATGATCTGCCCGGCCACTTTCCCGTTTGCCTGCGTGACGTTTATGCCGTCGGCCTTGAGGCCGTTGAGTTGAGCCTGTGCGATCTTCTTGGCAACAACGATCAGTTTCTGGAGGACGGCGTCCGGGGTGCCGGTTATGGGGTCATAGTGTTCCTTTGGGATGATGAGAGTATGGCCCTTTACCACGGGTCCTATGTCCAGGAAGGCGAGAGTATCGGCGTCTTCATATACCTTTGATGAAGGCAGCTGGCCGGCAGCAATCTTGCAGAAAATGCATTCTGAGTTCATCATTATTAATCCTCCGGAATAAAGATGCCTTTATTTCCTGTATAGTGATATCGTTCTGGACAATATACAAAAACTTCAGGCAGGGAAAGCGTAAATCTGGCGCGGGGCCAGGAGGGAAGGTGATTAAGCATGAGAAGAATGTGCATGGCGGTTGTGGTTGCGGTGATGCTGCTCGCAGGTCAGGATGCGGCGTTTGCCGAAGTCGGTTTGTCGGCGAAAGCCGGTACTCTCGGCCTTGGCGCCGACCTTACGGTGGGGTTATTCGATCAGCTCAATGTCAGGCTGGGATTCAGTTTCCTGAATTATGATGTCAACAAGAACGATATGGATAACCGTTATGTTAAGGATATTGCTGTTGAGCTGGATCTCAGGACGATTGCGCTGCTGCTGGACTGGCATCCTTCAGGCGGCGGGTTCAGGATTTCAGCTGGAGGAATTGTCAACGGCAACAAGTTGACCCTCTCGGCTACACCCAGTGATACGGTATCGATAAACGACCAGGAATTTACTGTCAGCAGTCTTGATGGAGATGTCACGTTTCGCCAGTTTGTTCCATATGCGGGTATCGGTTACGGAAATGCAGGCAAAAAGGATGAAGACAGCAACTGGCGGTTCTCTTTTGACCTGGGAGTGATATTCCAGGGTCCTGGTGAAGTCGAGTTAACGGCCACGGCTGCCAATTCATCTTTGCAGTCCGCTCTCAATACCGCTGTAGCAGGCGAGATCGAGGACCGGAAAGATGATATGAAATCTTTTACGATCTACCCGGTAATCTCGTTCGGGATTTCGTATGTTTTCTGATCTATTCTGACGCGATGACTATAAGGCATAATGCTCCTTAGTCCGCGGCAGTCCGGCGCCAAAGTATTCAGATATATGGAGCCGGTTTTCGAAAGAAGCTGCTACTGCGAATCGCTAAAATGTATTTATCTAATCAGTGGTTGTGATTGTTTTCCCTGCCTTATTAACATGCTCGATTCTTGCTTGACGATATTACTTCTGTCTTTTGAGCCGAAATAAGGGAGATCGGGCGGCTAATGATGGGGTCACATAAGTACGCGGCCTGGACATTGCATCCCGGCCGCTATAGTGTAATGCCTTGGTCGAATCCGCTATTACTGGGAGGAATACAAGATACCCCGTCACCTTGTCGGTGTTGTCTTTTGTCTCTTCTCCCAACATTCCTTGCACTTGCCGCCTTCGGTATTTCTTATCCATTCCCTGATGAATATTCCAGCTGAAGAATACCACGGTATAAAAAAGTCTATTCTTTTGTTACACTCGCAACAATGTTGAGTAAGTTTAAAGTCTTTTTGTATCATATTTTGTGTCAATATGGATAGAGCATTTGTCATCCACCAATCGAAGATTCCTTGTAAATGATAGCCAGCAGGGGAAGAATAATGGCGTAATTCTGGTCGGTGTCTATTGCTACAATCCATTTCGTTCGGAACTGGGCAATCTGTGCGACTGACCCGTCTAGTCCTTCAAGATTGAAAATACCGCTGAAAACAGGGATTCTTATAATCAACTTTGGATGACCATTTAAGTCGATAAAATAATTCTGCGGCAGAAATCCAAGTTGACCTACAGATGCTATAGGGCGTTCTTTTTTAAACACGGTATGAACAGGAAACAAAACTGTATTATCCTGTTTTGTCTGCATGATCTCCTTCATTTTATCGTCTAGAATCATGTAGGACTTTCCCAGCGGAGCGAATAACGTGGATTGCACATGGTATAGAATCTGCCCGTTCTCCAGTTGAACCAGAAGGTCATTTGCAAAACCGCCAAGTCTGGGGTAAATCAGGTAAACCTGTTGTGGTTTCTCCGTCATTTCACGTTTCTTCGTTGCAGATTTGGGTTGGACACTTTCACGAGTATAAATGCCTACTTCACGCTTTTGAGTATGTCTATAATTTGTTCGGGCGTCGCTGGTTTCCGTAATAAGGCATAATGAGTGTTATCAGTAATTAGTTGTTCAATTTCTTTTGGTAATGTGAATCCCGTACAAAATATAACAAAAGGCATTTTAAGATTCTCTTGCCTGCATATTTCCTGAATTTCCAGACAGGCCCGATAACCATCTTGTACAGGCATACGAACATCCATCAGCAAAACATCGTAATTTCCGGTTCGACAAGCGTTTACTGCCTCTGCTCCGTTTATGACCATGTCTATTCTGCTGTCAGAAAGTCTATTACGGAGGAGGGCTTTAAATAAGAATCTTACTTCTTGTTCATCATCTGCAATCAGTATCTTCATGTGTGCCTGTTATCGTTATCTCCGCCAATGTAAGATCGAGACTGTCATTTATCAGTCGTGCTCATTTGTTATCGAAAAAGAACAACCCCGCACAAGCGGGGTTGTTCTGCACATCTGTATATTCTACTAAGGAACTTCAAATACCCAACACGTGCGATGTCGGCGCAGTTACCGTGCAAGACGGGTTTGAGCCCAGAACTCGATACGTATAAGTTCCGTCCGCAATACATTCCGGTGTGGTTATCCCGTCGATGCACGTATTTACCGTAGTTGTTGCTATTTCGCACACTCCTTATCTAGTGAACAAAGCGTGCGATGTCGGTGTTGTTACGTTGCAAGTCGGGTTTGAACCCAGAACTTGATACGTATAGGTGCCACCAGCAGGACATTCCGGTGTGGTTGTCCCGTCGATGTACGTGTTTACAGCCGTTGTTACGATGTTGGAGCCTTCCATCCACTTGAATGCCAAGGCTGCCTGTTCCTTTGAGTGCTTGATCACACGCAAGTTGTTGATGCATGCGGTCTGTTGGGTGCTTTGGCGAGCCTTCACAAAGTTAGGAATTGCGATTGCCGCCAGTAGAGCAATGATAGCAACAACTATCATGATCTCCACCAATGTAAAACCGAACCTA
>Ga0172375_10000040_pt1 | contig 174434 bp, 181 predicted proteins | sample LakKiv1m_FD_114537 | JGI IMG/M metagenome (GOLD analysis project Ga0172375, IMG submission 114537) | Freshwater microbial communities from Kabuno Bay, South-Kivu, Congo - kab_092012_11.1m | ecosystem: Environmental > Aquatic > Freshwater > Lake | place: Democratic Republic of the Congo... | reverse complement strand
TGGGAAGAAGATAAAGAAGAGACGTCAATATCTTGATCTTACCCAAGAAGAACTAGCCGAAAAGGTTGGAGTGAGTCGTGCATATATGGGTTTTATTGAACAAAGTCGCAATGTTCCCTCTTTGGAAACACTTGAGAAAATTGCAAAAGCCTTAAAGGTTAAAACGAACGAATTACTGTGACCTTTCTTTATTTGGATTCTCTCTTATTTCTTTCCGAGGAGAAAATTCTCTAATAATTTCAGCCATTTGATCAATTTGTTTGTCAATAACTTGATTGAAATCTCTTTCCTTGAAAGTATTCATTGTTCTTATAAACGAAGATTGGAGAGGAATTTTACCTAATAGCATTGCTATCATTATTTTTCTTGTGATGTTTATATTTGAACTATTTTCAATCATTTCGTCATCTTTCTGCAGAAAATCTGGGTTGAGGATTATTCTTTTATAACTATAGTCTGGATGACGATTGTTAAGCCAGTAAAAAATTGCTTGTCTGTCGTTATCTCTAATAAGTTTAATCAGCTGAGATTCCGCCATGTCGTTTGTATACCCAACCCCCTCTTTTTGTGCCGCATCTGAATCACTTTTAAACTTTGGGTCTGTTTCCCTCCAACGATAATAGGTTGCCCTGCTTATTCCAGCTTTCGAACACGCTACTTGGATCATCGGAGATAATTTCAATTGATCTAGGACGATAGACTTTTTTCTCATATTTTTACCGCCATTTTCCCTGTTAATTTCTCCCATCTTTTCTTAATTACTTCTGCATATACTGGTGATTTTTCCATGATGTAGCATCTGCGTTTCATTTTGGTGGCGGCAATTAATGTAGAGCCACTTCCTCCAAATGGTTCAACGATAATGTCACCACGCTTTGTAAGAACTTTGATATATGGAATTAATATCTCTGTTGGTTTAGTGCCGAAGACTACACCTTGGCCGGAGTGTTTTTCATCTGAGGCATTAAACTCGATGAAGTCCGTTGGCTGATTCTTTTTTCCTTTTTCATATCCTTCCCATTGTGGCTTACCAGAGATGGCATAGAGGGCTGTTTCGTACTCTTCTTGGAGTCCATCAGTCTCCACTTCATTATTAAAATCAATATCAACATTCTTTGAAGCTCCGACCATTGCAATGTCATGTTTAGAAAAGAATCTGTATTTTGAAGAAAATCCTTGATGTCTGTTGGGCAGATGCCAGACAATCATGTTTTTGACTTTCCAATACTTTTCCATTTCACCCCAGATGGTTCTTAAGTTCTTCCAGTTTTCATAGACGATTATTGAAAAATTTTCTTTTTGGATGTTGGCGATACTCTTCATCCATTTCTCGGTAAAGTCAGGTGGGAGGACATCGGTTTCTAGATATCTTCTATCTCTCTTGGCACCAAATCCTGTAACCGCCTGACCATGTCTTTTTGCTTTAAGATAGTCGAGGATATACGGTGGATCTGTAAAACACATGTCGGCTTTCTCACCGGCCATTAGTTTAAGCCATTCTTCTTCGTTAGTGGAATCACCACACATCAGTCTGCTTCCATCTAGGTCGTAGATATCTCCTTTCTTAACGTTTATTTGTGTAATCTCGAGCTTCTCTAGTTCTTTCTTTAAATCAAATTGTTCAGGTGTATCTTCTATCTCAAATATTTGGTCTATCTCCTTGCTATCAAAGCCAACCATGTCGAGAAAAGCTGAGTCATAGTTGGCAAGTAGTTCCCAGTCCCATTCGCCTGTGTTTTTATTTAGTCTGAGATTTAGTTCTTTTTCTTTCTCAATTTCTGGGATACAGACATATACTACAGGAATTGTTTCGTACCCCATTTCTTTGGCGACTTCTAGACGGAAATGGCCACCAATGACGATGTTGTTTCTTTCCGGGGCACTATTAACGATGATTGGATCGACAATTCCGAATCTTGTTACGCTTTCTTTTAGTTTTTCTGCTGATTGCTTGTCGTGCTTCCTGGGGTTGTAAACCGCAGGTTTCAGATCAGCTACTTTTATATATTGGACGGCGATATCCCGTCTAGTTTGTTGTTTTTTCATATTTTTGTATGGCAAAATCGCCACAAAACTATGGTTATTAATCAACTCCTAGACTGAGATATTTTTCGTCTAAGTCGCCATTTCTGGCCCTATTAGGTGGTTCATTTTATTGAACCCACTCGTTAGTGCAGTTCTCGTGTGTTTGCAGTGAGTGATTTTTTTATATCACCTAATATTAATTATAGAAATTTTTATTGGATTATTTCCAAATTGAAACAAATACTGATTATTTGTCATTTTTTGTCAGCCTTAGTGGTCTTCGGTATCAAGAATACACTTACTGCCATTGTATATTTTAGGTATTTCTAGTATGGTACTAATATCAAATGGTAGGTTATTAGACAATGAAAAAAGACACTCAATTACCAGAGCTACTGACAATGAGAGAAACTAGTGAATTCCTTAAAGTTCACCCAAACACATTGAGACAATGGGATAAGAAAAGCATCCTCAAGGCTGTGAGGTTTGGAACGAGAAGAGACAGAAAATATATAAAGGAAGATGTTTTAAGTTTTGTAAAACAAAACTCTAACCATGAACATACAATTATTTAACTTCAGCTCTTTAATTCCTCTTATAAATATTTGTGGCAAATATAAGTTCTTGTGTGGGTTATTGGGCATTGTTATTGTTTTTCTTTTGGTTTTACTGTTTGCGTTCTTTATTAGGGTTATTATTCGATTTTTCTGTTTCATAATATCAAAAATCAAGCAATCTACTGAAATATATGGTGAGGATAGGTTGTACTTAAGAACAATAAAAAGAATAGGAAATTTGAACTTTATTAAAGTTGTATATTTTCAATTTTTTCAACAAAGAATTGTTAACCCTTTAATTCATATATATTACCCATCAATACAATCGTTACTTTTTACTATTGTTTTAAGTTCATTGATATTTTGTTTGCCAGGAGAAAAACTTTCTATCGAAAGCAACTATTATCAAAATTTTATTGCTATTCATGCCGGAATAGGCGCAATAATACTTGCATTTTTAATTTTAGTTGCCGAAACATCTGATTCTGGAAAAAGTCAGGACAAAGCAAGATTAATTTTGAAAGAGACAGGGTTATTTCCACTTGCAACACTAGAAATATCGAGTTTAGCATTTTTTTCTATTGGGAACAATATATTAGGCAGCATTTTAAGTGTGTTTGTTGTAGGTGCTTTTACTGTTTGGGCTATTTATAGGATTACAGTACTATTTATCAACAGATATATTTTTCAGGAAAAGGAAAGAGAACTTGTTTACGATCGTTTTTCAATAAGACTAGATCAGCTGGTTAAGGAACGAATTGCCACAAATACATTATTGGAATATTTCGAGAAATCTGAATATGCAATTGATTATTCATACTTCAGACCTTCAAAAGAAAATATTAAAACGTTTTCACTATCTAAAAAGGGAGCCATTAAAGATATCCATCTGGGTAAGCTGGAAAAGCTTTTATGTGAAATTGAAAAGGAAGCAAACCGTATTGATCGAACTATCAAAAAAAGCCCACAAGCCGAGAAAAAAGCTAGTCGAATCACTAATGCCATTACTTCCAAAGATGGGAAAACATTAACCCCTGTCCAGGTTTCAGTTCTCAAGATAATAGGGGGTCAGATTGTTGATGATAGTAAGGAAATTATTTCTATTCCGAAATCACTTTTTGAAGTTGACGAAATACGTAGAAGAGTTCAAAAGTCAGTCGACTCGATATTTATTGTTAAAACTGAAGACACGGCAGAAAAAGAAATAAGACTCGAACTTGATGAGATGAAAGATAAAGCTTTTTCAGCAATCGAAGATTCCAAAGTTGGTATTCTCAGTTCTGTTATGGATACATATGTTGGTTTGGTGGGCCAATTTTTGAATGTGTTCGAATCATACGGCGGAGGATATACCTCTGAAGCAGCGAGGAAAGAGCGAAACTCCCTCGTCGGAGGTTGGCCATATATTAAGTGGATTCGTGAGGATATGCGTGATGTCATCAGCGAGACAATTAGGAGTGAAAAGGAAAAACTGGTAACAGAAGTTACTTACGCTCCGATGAAAATACTATACAAGGCATTTATTAAAAAAGACCACCTAATTTTCCAAGAATTTATGAGCTTCCAGCCATATTTTTATTGGGAAGCAAAAAACGTTAAGGATGAAAATATTAAGAAATTCCTAATTGATCGTTCGACAAGATACTTTAAGGAATTTATGGAATATAGAGTGACTCCTGACTTAGAGGATCAGGATTTAACTCCAGAAGGCATATCTCACATTAAGGATTTTGTTTACGAAATTTTACAAAGTTATAGTAACTTGTTGAAGTACGCATTTGACAAAAGGGACAATAAGAGTCTTGGAAAATTTTTATCAGATGTACAATCTTTACTCCATAGGTTTGAGCCTACAAAAGAATACCGAAAAGTTGAAATCGAGTTGCAATTGAAAGACCAAAATATTACTCGTGTAGAGAAGGAAGAATTAGAAAATAAACTAAAACTGTATGACTTACTCGAGGAAACTGAACGAAATATAAAACAAAAGAAACTCGAAATGATCTTTGGTCTTTCTGCCTGGTGTCTACACAAATTGAAATACTCAAACTTCGAAAACCAGACTTTGGTAGATGTGTGGAATTCTCTATTCCCATATTTACCCAATAATCTTGAGGAACTTTTCAAAATCTACGAATCCTCATACAGGTTTAACACTCAGGGTTTTTGGGGTTGGGATTGGTGGGAGTTGGAGAGGAGACACGAGGACACAGAAGGAGTCATTACTGGTGAAATGAAGTTTGATGAATATGTTCATACTCTTTTTGCATTGCTTTTACTTAAGATCTTAAAAGGAAAAACATCGGCTCAAGTTGATACATCTAGCATTACAATTTCTAGAGATTCGAGTTTCTTTTTTGATAAAGATGACGCCATAGCTAAAACTAAGTTAAGTGAAATAGCGAATAACCAAAATCAATGGCAAATGGTTATCACTTTAGACGAGGTTAACGCCAAATACACCGCTATAGAAGTTTTGAAGGGTCTGGTTGATAGATTTGAGCGAGATGAGAAAATTCAATTGATTAATACCCATATAGACCCTATTAAAGTTAAGGAATTTATTGATAATTTTGTGGACGCTTACGAAAAAGAAATCAGTCTTCGTCGAATTTTAGACATGAACAAAGCGGTTGTTAATATCCCTAAATTATCTAATAATAAAAACTATTGGGGGTTTAATGAAATTCAAAGGAAAGAACCTTTTATTAGTTTTGGCCATGTTGATTATGGAGGTTATGGGGAACATTATGGACAAGGCCTCGGCGATAGCGAGGATCAAATTATATTTGGACAAATTAGATCTAATTCAACACTAATTAAAGATGATAGAACACTAAGTGAATCTATCAAAATTGCGATAAAACAATTGAGGGATACGGAATTTAAGCCAAAAATCATCTTTACCACTTTTCATTTTGGTGAGTGGCGTCGTGCGACTTTGGACAAGGCCGAATTTGTACCATCATGGGAAGTTAAGGGGATCGGATATGGTGGTATACCTAATTTCATTGGTTTGTATATATTTGGCAAGAGAAAAATTCCAATTTATAGGATTTGGGTAAGCGAAAGTAAAAAAGAGATTTCAGAAGTTATTGTGACTGATATAGATAAATTTATAAAACTTGAACAATACCCTCCGTTTCTAAAAGAGGCCGAACGAACAGAAATGGAAGTAAGAGGAAATCTTGCCTTTAAAATAACAGACTTATCGGCAGATGCTAATAAAGCAACTAGAGATAAATTGATTTCGGATAATCCATCATGGTTACAAAATGAAACAAATAAAGAAGATTATTTGAAACAAAAAGTAATCGTTCATGTAAAAGAAAAGTTTGAAGTAAAGATCATGGATAAAAAAGCTTCAATAAAAATTACAATTAAGCAGGATGAGCAAGGTTAAAGGAAACATGACCGATACGAAAAAATTTACAATACCTCATAACAAAGTCTGGTTAAGACCAGATATGGCATATTTTGAATATCAAAAACAAGCCAAAGGGATTGATCATGATGAAATCGAATATAACGGCAAATACAAGAGAATTCGGGAGCTTCGTGATTTGGCAGTCTTTGGCTTAACCTTTTATACGATGCAGGAATACCCCTGCTTTGTTCAAATGAACAATATTGATAATTCTCCTGATGCATTTCTCATGCGACCAGTATCTGAGGAAACGCAGGAAATAGCACCCATCGAAATGACTTTTTATGGGAGAAATAGGCTTGGTGTTCCTGAGAAATCGTTAGTAGATAAATTAAGCGAGAAAGGTGGTAAATTTCAATTGCCAGAAGGTTATTGGATATTAATACATATTGGCAAAGATTTAGAAACCGATCATCAGGCTATAACAAATAAGATACTTACTTTGAAAAATGACCTCAAAGCATTTTCTGTTCAGGAGATTTCTAATCATCCAGATACAATTGCTCGTGTTATTTCGTATAGACCTAAATTTGAAGGTTACGATATAAATATCGGTGCCCTTTGTCATAAGTTATCTCAGACAAAGATACCTGGTACTCTCACTGTTTATAAAGGAAGGCCACCTAAAGATTTAGAACATTCGCAATTTTCTGGTTGGTGAGATTCAAATTAAATATGAATACCAACATAAAATCATCTTGGGAAAAGTTTTTAAACCCTCAATCATTGAAAAATAACTTGATTAAATGTTCTGTGTATATCGTCTTTTTCGAAAAACTTAAAGAGTCTATAGTTGAAAAAATTAAGGATTTTTATTGGACTGGATATGAGAATGGAAAAGACATAATAGATGAGAAGTATAAAAAAAGATTTTATAAAAATGGGGTTGATATATTTGACGAATCACTTAACTGGCTTATTGAGAATCATGCGATAAGTAAAACCGATAAACAGAAAATAATTGAGCTTAAAGATCATAGAAACGAAATTGCGCATGAAATGGTCAATTTCATCACATCAAATGAGAAAGATGTAAAAGAAGCTCTTTTACTTGAATGCTATGAAATTTTGTCAAAGATTGATAAATGGTGGATCGTCGAAGTAGAATTACCCACAAATCCAGAATCAATGCAGATAGATCCGGACGCAATTGATTACGAAGGCATTTTTAGTGGCAACATGGCTTTGCTTCAGCTTTTATACATGGTGTATACAGGAAATGACAAGGGTCTCAATGAGATCTACAAAAAAGTGATAATGGGTTGATTTTTCGCAAATTTAGTACGTTTATGGAGTTGGAACATCTGACCAACCCTCTTTACCTTCTGTAAATTCTCGCCCATCAGGAGCCACGCATCTCCTTATTCCCGTCCTTTGGTAATACTGCTCTGATGAGAGTTGACCACCATCGTGACCGATGGCTTTTGTGCAATCCTCGTAAGTCTTTACCCAAGAGTATTTTTCTTTCAAAGTGGGAGCTAAATCTCCACCTGGCACCAGTTCTGGATTAAATGCACTCTCAGAGCATCCATGATTACATGGACTATATTCACCTTTGTTAACTAAGATATTGGCAATTTCCCAAGCAGTCATACTTTGGGAGATGGAATATCTGGCTTCACGATCAATGGTGTTATTACCTATTTTTAGTGAACTACCTTTCCCTGGGTTCGTATCTTTTGCATGTTCCAAAGCATACCTAAATGCTTCCTTGTCTTTTATGAAGTCATAGTATTTAAGGTCACCAATGACAGCGTCCAAAGTCATGTCTTTGCTGATAGTGAACTCAATCGTTTGGTTATTGTTCCTAGGAGCTTCAAACTTACTTTGCCAGTTCTTGTACCACAAAAGCGAACACAATCCGAGGATTACTATAAATAGGGAACAATAGAACAATTTCTTTGAGTTTGTGTTTTGTTTCTTTTTTGTCATATATCCAGTTTAAGTATAGATCTATGCAAGTTATTGTTCCAATAAAATTTTGTCAATTTCATCTGATGCCAGTTTTTGATCAAAGCTCTTGGGTATATGTAAAAAGGAATATTTGGAATGCAGAGTTCCATTTTTAATAAGTCTCATAATTTTCCAACTAATCAAGTTACACCATGAATTCCCCATTGCATCGGCATACTTGAAATAGTTATTTGATGATGGAATTGTTAAGAAGTTATTTATTTCTAGTTTGTCTGTCGTGATGTCTTCAATTTTGTCATTTCTGAATTGATTGGTTGTGATTCTCTCAATTCTGATTTTGTCTTGATCAATGCCCGAATATGACCCGAGCCCTAAGATGTAAGATGGCTGATCGTGAACAAGAAGGTCAAGATAGTGATCGATGTTGTTACTGTAGACAATATAGCAATGATCAGGTGATTTGAGTCTATAGAGCAGTTTTCCAAGGCTACTAGTTAGCGCAAAGACATAAAGCATATACGAGTATTGTACTAATATTTGATTTGATCAAAATACTATATCAAACAATATCATTTTCTTTTGAGACACCTATTCTTTTATACTGTCTTATTTGTCTAATTTAGCTTCAAAAATGAGACCGTTATAGCGATAAATTTGTGCCAGTCCGAGATGGCTCACTAAGTTCAGTTTGTTCCGAGGCGACCTGCAAGGGTCGCTTCGTTGTATTGATGTGTCCGACTAAAATTTTCCTAAATTGCTTGAAATTCGCGTTCGAGTCCCGTAAGGGTGGTTATTGATGTGAACTGGTAATATTAGTTTATGTCAGAAGATAAACTGAATAGTGTGTTGGTTGGAGTATCCGGTGAATATTTTGTAGCAGCGGAACTGTCAAAAAGAGGCTATCTTGCCTCAATAACCTTGCGAAACACCAAGAGTGTTGATATTCTGTGCTCTAGCTCTGACGCATCAAAGACGGTCAATATCCAAGTAAAGTCTAATAGAGGCTCGGCAAAAAGTTGGATTGTAAACAAGAAATCTGAGGATGACTTTGCCAAGAACCTTTATTATGCATTTGTTAATTTAAACTTCAACGATAAACACCCGGATTTTTTTATTGTCCCCAGTTCAGTTGTAGCTGAATATTGCAAAACTGCACACTCCAGCTGGTTAAAGACTCCTGGCAAAGGTGGACAGTCACACAAAGATACAAAAATGAGAAAGTTTAACGATCCAATGGGTAAATATCAGAACCGATGGGATCTTCTCGGACTTTAGATTTGCACTATTTTCAGTTATCTATCTTTAAGCACAAATCTTTGCTTGATCATAGTTAGCCATTCAAGTCTTTCTTCGGATATTCCTCACCTGAGAATATGAATCAGGCCGCTTCTTTAAACTCTTCAATTAGGGAATATTTAATAATTAGTTTCATATTTAAAAAGAAATGGTATGGCAGTAATTATATGTTAATTGTCTAGGTGTAAAATCTAGGAGTGAACGCTTTTTTACTTTCCATATTTGTAGCTATTTCTAGTTTTTTGGGAGTGACACCTCAACATGCTACCCAGTCTAATTATGTTGCGTCAGAAGCAGCAATAGTTGCCTCTCCATCAGCCGAGCCATCACTTATAGCTACACCTACTACGAAGAGAATCCCCACAAAAACACCGACACCTACACCAACAAAACCAGTAACTTCCATAACCGAAGAAGTCCTAAGAAAGTTTTTGGGTCAATCTGAGCAGGCAAGTATAGACAGAATTCTTAACGACCCAGAAATGTTAAAAACGTACGATGATATGTTCTACGCAAAATTCAAGAAGTTTCCAGTTCCCAGACTGGATACTTCCACAACTAATGCCCTGCCTACCAAGTATGGGCCTGAGTGGTGTACTGGAGAACAGCTCAAGAACTTATACACTGAATTAGAAAAAACCGAGAAGGAATTTGCATTTAACAAGATGGATTATGACTGCCATTACAACAGGAGTGTGGCCGAAACTAAAGAATGTCAGGAGTGGAGGAGAATAAATGACCAGAATAGAAAAACTGAGGATGGAACTATGGAAGGGATTTTCAGAAAGATAGAAATCAACACGAAGATTCAAAATACTATATATGATAGTTTGGTTGATAAATACTGTGTTTTATAAAAGTTTGACTAGTTATTTTTGAGAAGAGGTTTTCTCCGCGTTTGGGGGTGTAGAGTTAGCAAGCTGTGGGTTCGGGGGAACGCGCATCTGATATAATACTATTATATAGGTTTCCAGTCAGCATTTTGAAATTTCCATGGAGGTTTTATGATCAGTGCCCGTCCCGATATTCACCCAGATTTTCAGAACTTACTCGACAGATACAGAACAGACCAACGTTTCGCTGGTAAGGAGCAAGATCGTCAAGTGTGTATTTGGTACTTAACAGAGCTAAATAGCTGGGTGCAGCGTGTTGTTTTACCTTCAGAGATTCAAGCTGTTTTGCTTTCTGGTTCCTTTTCAAGCATGAAAAAAACAACTCCTGATTTGGAGCCCGTTGTACATGGGCCTTGGTTCCGAGGGGTTCGCGAGGGAGGATCTGACATTGATGTACTATTTTTGTATACTTCAGACATAGTTGGTCTTTTGAAATTAAGGTGGCTCGATTTCAATATCCCCGAACGCGAACTGGCTCATCCTGATGACTTTATCGTGAATACCTTAAAGTCACTAAGAATTCTTCTGCATGATAATTGCAGCACAGAGTTGGCCGAGAGAGTGGAGATTCACCTGGCCGTCCTGACACCGACACTCGGAGAGCTTGCGTTACAAAAATACGTTCGCCACATGATTCAAACAGGCACCCTGATTCGAGGAAGTTTGCAAATAGCCGATTATGGGAGGTACAGAAATAATCCCCCGGCTATTCGTCGCCCAACTTCTGATCCAATTATTGATAGGATGTCTGGTAGTTTTTAGATAGATTGTCTAACCTTCAAACCACATGCCCACACCAAATGGTGTGGGTTTTTTGCGTCTGCGGGGTGCTAGAGAATAGACATATCTGCTCCCATTTTCTTTAGCAAATACAAATAACTAATTAGATACTCCCCTTTTTCTCTCTGGTCTTCTTGAACACCTGACAAGTAGTTTTTTGACAACTCCAGCCAATTTGCTTGTGACACAATATTTATTATTTTTTGTGTCTCTACTGATTCAAGTCTACTTTTATTAACGGGATAAGTATCGAAGAATTTAACCTTTCCATCCTTAAAAACTGTATTTCTCGGCACAAATGTTTCTTCGTCGCCTAGGCTAACTAAGTCATCTAAACCTTGCACCCTTCTACTTCTTTCGGCATTTTCGCCTAAGCACTCTACACCACCCATATCACAAATATCTATCATTACTCCTTCTTCCACAAACATCTTTAGGGTTCCGTTGGCAAACTTCTGCATTTCCAATCTTGAATCATCATCTCTCATGCCGTTTTTAATTTTCTCTGCTGCCCCCCGTGTATCGACATCTTCCCAGATCTCCAGAAGTGTCGTTTCTGCGTTTGGGACTTCCTTGAGCTGCTCGTCATTTAACTGCTTGTCTCTTGGACCATACACCTTCTGTATTTCCTGTCTTGGTGAATCAGTAATTATGGTTCCATAGTATTTCGGCAAGAATTCCCCGATATATTTATTCAGAACTTCTAGGATTTCCTTCTTTTCCTTTGCCAGTTCTCTTAACTTACTAATTACCTCGTTAAGGTCGGATGATAATACTTCACTCATCTGGGATTCATCCACATCTTCAATCGCACCTTCAACTCTCCCTTTGCGAACAAGAGGATCATTGCGCTCAGCCAATTCATCCATTACAACATTATTACTATCCCTGCTTTCTCGGTGGATGTTCCCCGCCACAGTCATCTTGGCTACTAATCGTTTTTTATTACCCAGATTGTCAGGCGTTTCGAATGAGGTTACCATAGAAAACCCTCCGCTAGCCAGGAACTTTTCGTCCTCATCTTTAAAACTTAATCGCTTATCTTCTCCGTTACGAAATTCAACAACCGGAGAGGTTGGGCCTCCATCTATATTGTGAAAATTTGCATATTGACCCATTATTTCTCCAGCACTTTCAGGCATGTCTAAATATACCATTTTCCTTATGGGTCGGAATGACAAACATCTTTTTAGTTGCCACAATAAAAATCCCCCACTTTCGAGGAAGTTTACTCCGTGCTTGTCAAGCCTAAAATGAAAATATATTGGTAGTAAACTAGAATTATGGAAGAAAAAAGAAAAGATGGTCGGTGGATGATATTGTTATTATCATTTGCTGTTTTACTGGTTTTTGTTTTGCTATGGTGGCGATTTGGCCTAGGGACCAAGGGAACATCCAAAAAGGAATCTAGTTCAGAATACGTGAAGTGTAAAGCAAGTTCAAGCGACACGCCAAGTGTGCCGACAGGATGGACATCAAGGCTGTATAGCGCTCCGCTAAAAGACGAATCATCTAACAGAGGAACAAATGATTCTGGAGAACGAGTTTTTTCCTTAAAGGATATGGGGAGTAAAGTCGGAAACTCTGTCTACCACAGGTTGGAAAGAACTGGCTTTGAACAAAAAGAGTATGTTACAGGAGCAAAAGCCGTTTTGGAGGTTTGCGATGAAAATAACGATACATCAAAATTTTATTCTGTGAGTAATGACAAAATACCTCCCGCTGGAGAAAAGATTTCTGCGTCCATAATGCATCTACACAATAATCCGAAGGTTTTTCACCCTGGAAATTACCGTATTGACGTATTTATGAATGTCGATGGTAATTGGGTGTTTATAAACAGGATGGATAACGTAAAACTGACTGACTAAGGTCTACAATAAATTACTATGGCTGACATACAACAACTCATTGATAAGTTCGTAGCAAAAAATGACCCACAATATACTCAGGTAACAGAACTAATGTGGCAGTATCTATTGATGGAAGCCGCCAGCAGTGTCCCCAGTGAGAGATTGCGTCAAATAAACACTGAGATTCTCGAGATTAGCCACACGTCACCATTGACCAGGGAGGAAATTTTGATCAAGTTTTACCCTCAATTTTTTAGTGACATTGAGATTCATATCAATAAATTTTTTACAGAATATGTTTGAAAATCAAAACCAACCAGAAGTCCCCAAACGACAGTTTGATGTAGAGAAAGCTAGACAAGAATTGTCTAAAAAGTGGAACACCTTATCTCGTGAGGTAAAAACAGCGGTTGTGGTTGCATCTCTGGTCGCAGCCGTGGGAATTACTTCTGCAGCAGGGATTGCAATAATTCATCACAGAGATTTTGAGGCCTTTGAACCACGGCAACGGTACGAGGTAGCGCCTGGCCTAGAAATTTCGTATGGTCCATTGGGGAGGCCAGAATGGAGCAAGAAGTGCCTGTTTGAACTGAAAAGAGACACCCAAGAGAATATCCAGAATATCAAGGGAGCATGTGAACCCTCGGACCGAATATCTATATTCAATACAGGCAATCAAGACATTGTCATCCAAGAGAAATTCATAATTGAAGGCAAAGACCCTCAAGAAAGAACAATAATTATTCCGCCTGGGGAAGCATCGATTACGATCACTCCATTTTTTATGACGGACATTAGCCAGGTCCCTAGTCAAGGGAAATAGGGCAATTCTGTTCCCCTATTGACAATAATGTTAGATAGATATAACATATTGTTAGATTAAGCTAACAATATGGTTACACAAATTAAAGAATATCGTGCCAAAAAACGCCTCACCCAGGATGACCTGGCGAAGCTCGTAGGAGTGCGTAGGGAAACTATTGTCTTCTTGGAGCAGGGAAAGTATGTCCCTTCTCTTAAGCTGGCAATTGATGTGGCCAAAGTCCTTGGAGCAACCGTTGAAGAACTTTATTCATTTGATGATAGTATTACAAATCAATAATTATTATGATTGACAAAAAAGATTGGTTCCGAATTAGAAAATTTGGAGGATGGGGCGTGACACCAGCAACCAAAGAGGGCTGGGTCTATATAGCAATATTCGTACTCCTGGTGACGACAAGTCACTAAGATGGTTTTATTGTAACTCTAATGCGACAGAATGAACGTCTACTTTAGCTTCTCCCACACTTCGAGTAATTCGGAATAATCAGTCTCGGAGATTACTTTGATTACTATACCCATTTGAACCAAGACGCGGTCTCCAACTTTGACTTTTGTATCACCAAGGAGGACTTGTTTGGTGGTGTCAGAGTTGTGGGGTGAGATCTCTCGACTGCGCTCGAGATAACGAAGAGGGTAAGTAACCATGGCAGTGCGATCACTGACTCCAATGACAGTTCCTGGATAAGCAAGGCACATATATAATGGATAATAACATATGGAGAATAAGCCAAAATTAAAAATTGGATGGTTTTCATTTACCTGCTGTGAAGACAGCACTATTCTCCTAACAGAGATGCTAAATGAAAATTTGGACGCCTGGAAAAAAGTAATCGATTTCCGACACTTCAAAGCTCTAAAAACTAACAATAGTATTACAGATCTCGATGTGGCTTTTGTGGAAGGAGCTATTTCATCTGCCAGTCAAGCAGAGGAACTGGTGAAAATCCGAAATAACAGTAAATATTTGGTAGCTATTGGAGCTTGCGCCTGCACAGGACAACCGTCTGCAAGCAGAAATGCTTTGGTCCCTGAAGAAATAGACTTCAAGATTGCCTTTTATTTGTGCCATTTTGACTACAGTAAAGATGTCAAAAAAATTGATCAATTTGTGAAGGTCGATGATATGGTCATTGGCTGTCCGATGAACAAAAAGACCTTTCTGGAAGTAATGGATAAATATCTTAAGTTGTTTAAAATTATTTTCTAAAATGCACACAGCTGACATAAATATTGAAAACATAACGAAGATTGAGGGAACTGCTGGGCTTCAGGTAAAAATCGAAAACGATAAAGTGGTTGATTTGAAATTTCTGATCAAAGACTATCGAAGATTCTATACGGAAACCGTAAAAGGCAAACCACTTATTGCGGTCCCAACTTTTTTATCTAGAATTTGTGGAACCTGTTCGATCGCTCACTTGTTCGCTTCGATAGAGGCTATAGAAAAGTCACAAGGGATAATACCTTCGTCCCAGACCAAGCTTCTGAGACGACTGGCTTATGACGGACTTGTGATTCGGGATCATGCACTACATTTGTATTTTTTTGTCTTACCCGATCTACTGGGGATAGATTCTATTCTCGATATCCCTGAGGATCATGATGATAAAGGCCATCAACTTCTTCACGATTCGTTTGATATTAAAACCGTAGGGTCAAACTTGACTACAGCGATTGCAGGGGCAATAATTCACGCGCCGCTCCCGACAATTGGAGGTTTTTTAAAAATGCCAGACAAGAGCAGTTTTCCGAAACTGATTGAGGAACTGGAAAGAATTAGACCACTAATACTCAGGGGAATTGATGCGTTTGCAAAAATGCCTGACACTATGATTCGAAATTCTGATTATTTGTCCCTCAGAAATCGAGACCACTTTGATTTTCTTGAAGGAGAAGTGGTAAATAGTAGTGGCAAGGTAATCCCCGAGGAAAAATTCCATGAATTTTTGCGATCTGTGGTTATCCCCTACTCCCAGGCAGAAGGATATGTGTTTTCTGACACCAAGGATGACTATTTTGTAGGGGCGTTATCCAGAATCAATTTAAGTAAAGATATTTTGAATGAGAAAACAAAAACCGACGCTAAAGAATATTTGGAGATGTTCCCATCGGACAATATTTATCACAATAATTTGGCACAAGCTATAGAAATGCTTCAGTGTGTAGATGATGCGATCGAGATACTGATGACACTAGACTTGGTTGAAGAGAAACCTGCCATTTTTGTGCCTAGGGCTGGAGTTGGAGTGGGAGTGATTGAGGCGCCGAGAGGAACGCTGTACCATATGGCGGAAACTGATGAGAAAGGAATAATCGTGGATTACGATGTAATCGTGCCGACTGCACAAAATCAAATAAATATCGAAAATGATTTGAAAAAGTATTTTGAGGAAAATTTGGATAAGGATGAGCAAACCCTAAAATTGGAGGCTGAAAAAATAATCCGGGCTTATGACCCTTGTATGTCTTGTGCCACAAACTTCCTCAAAATTGAATGGATTAGATCGTAATTGATATTCCTGTTTGTGGGTAGTCCAATAATATTAATTTTTGTAATTTTCCCTAATTTGACTAGATATTTTAATTGGAAATTTAGGTCATAATCATGGGCAGAATTTCTTGGTGAAAGCACTATCTGGTCCAAACGACTTTCATCTATCAAAGTTACATCGTCGATCCCCACAACGGTGTCTAAAATATAAACTGATTTGGTGTGGTCAATGGGAAGGTCATCGTTGGCACTTACAAAAACTACCTCAACACCAGGTATCGGATTGAGATTATTAACCACCTCAAAAGCTAAATCGTCGATTTTGTGATCCTCGTTTCCAAACACAAAGAGCTTCATAAGGTATCATATCTTATATGCGAGAAAGAGATACTCTGGGAATAAAAAATGCTGCCCGTTTTGCGATACAACCAAATATGTGGGGATATTGTGGTGAAGATGAGAGTCAAGAAATTTTGCGAGATTTTGTGACAGAAAAAAGTGACAACGACAAACTAGTAAAAGAGACCCTGCAAACACAGGGGTTTCCTCACCTGAACGCTTTTTTGGAAACAATCGCATCACTCTGCGATCTCGATGCTTATGATAACCAGGCAGTTATGTCTTACTGGATAGGCACCTTCCTAACAGAGTCAATCGGTCAAGATAACAAGGACACACTGGTAAAGATTTATGGTGAAAAAATTTCGCAACCATTTGCAAAACAGTTGGCTGAAAAACTTCCCGACAAAATATATTTGACACATCTTTCCCAAGTAGCATTGATTGCTGCTGAGGGGTACGACCAAGAAGAAAAAACCAAATTAATAAATCATTGTATGGTGGCTTGTGGGAAATTAATCAGCTTTGATTTGGAAAAAAGAGTGGCAACTGTGAAAAGGGATGTTCTGAGGAAAAATGATGAAAACGGATATTCAGTGGTTGCTGGAAAGCAGACAGTAAAGATTGACTCAGACCTCACTCCTGATTTGAGACTTGGCGACGAAATTGCAGTGCACCTTGGCTATTTGGCCGCAAAACTTCGGAGCGATCAGGCAGAGAAGCTTAGATATTGGACTAGAAAAGTTGCCGCTGTGATATAGATTTTAATCTTCGTTTTCTAGGTGGCCGTGATCGTTGAAACAAATCATTTTCCACCTTTTGGTTTCGGGATCGAATTCAAAACTACTTACTCCTGTGTTGTGAATTTTTAGATTGAAGCACAGGTTTCGAAAAGTCTTTCTGTCATACTCTGAGCCGAGAAGGATTAAGGCTGTGACTGCGGCGATAAATATCCCGTGAGAGACAACAATTATGTTTTCGCTTGCATGATTTTGTTCAAGATATTCAAGCATCTTCTTACCCCTGCCGATTACATCATTAAACGACTCGCCCTCCCCATCAAATTTCCAGTCAAAGTCATTTTTGTTTGCTTCAACCTCTTTTTGGTAGCGATGATTAATTTCACTATCTACAAGGGCATTATCCAAAGATGCCGGCTTCACTATTTCATGAACTAGGGGGTGAATTTTTACTTCTTTATATAGGCGCCTAGATATGATTTGGGCAGTTTCGAGCGCTCTAGGCCACTCACTTGTATAAACATGATCTATCTTTTTTAGGTTGATTTTTGAGGCCAGTGATTCTGCCTGTTTCTTGCCATACTCCCCCAAGGGTGAATCAGGAGACTGCCTTTTGTTTTCTAGGTGAGCATCTGTCTTGCCATGGCGAATAATGTGAAGAATCATATAAGTTGAGTATAATGCAGATTACGGGTTTATAAAATAAAAATATAATATGGATTTTAATCAAATGTCACTTGATAAACACCTGAAAAATAAGGGGAAGATTGAAATCAAAAGTAAGTTTGGAAAAGTAGAATCGAGAGAAGATTTGAGTGTGGCTTATACTCCAGGCGTTGCGGCTGTGTCTACTTATGTTGCCAACAATCCAAAAGAGGCAGTAAATTACACGATCAAAGGGAATACTATAGCAGTGGTTTCTGATGGGTCAGCCGTGCTTGGACTCGGAAATATTGGACCCCTAGGGGCACTGCCAGTAATGGAAGGAAAAGCCCTTTTGTTTAAGGAGTTTGCGAATGTAGATGCATATCCAATAGTACTTGATACTCAAGATACCGAAGAAATAATCAAAATTGTTAAGGGCATCTCCCCAACGTTTGGTGGAATAAATTTGGAAGACATCTCCGCCCCCAGATGCTTCGAAATTGAAAAGAGACTTAAAGCTGAGCTTGATATCCCTGTAATGCACGATGACCAGCACGGCACTGCGGTGGTGGTTCTCGCGGCACTTATCAATGGTTTGAAATTGGTAAATAAAAAGATCGGGGAGATAAAAATAGTTATCTGTGGAGTGGGTGCGGCAGGCACTGCCATTGCCAAATTGTTAAATTTGTATGGTGTTAATAATATTTTGATGGTGGATTCTAAGGGAATCATCGCCAAAGATAGATTGGATCTCAATGAAGAGAAAAAGAAATTATTGGATTTTACAAACCCAGACAGTATAAGTGGAAAACTAGATGATGCATTTGTGGGAGCGGATGTTTTTATCGGCGTAAGCGCTCCAAAGTTGGTAACAAAAGAAATGGTAAGGGCAATGGCCTCACAATCTATGGTCTTTGCTATGGCGAATCCAATTCCAGAAATTATGCCAGAAGATGCGATTGAAGCTGGAGCGTATATTGTTGGCACGGGCCGTTCTGATTACCCAAACCAAATAAATAATGTGCTGGCATTTCCTGGTATTTTCCGTGGAGCGCTAGATAACCATGTGACACAAATAACCGACGAAATGAAAATTGCCGCAGCTACAGCAATTGCGTCTTGTGTAAAAGAAAGCGAACTAAAGCCCCAAATGGTGATTCCATCGGTGTTTGACAGAAATGTGACGAATGAGGTTGCGAAATCTATTCACTCTTAGCAACCGCAAAGAAAAACCGTCCCCTTCGGGACGGTTTTGAAGTGTTGGTGCTATTTGTATGCTTTTTTGACTTGAAAAAGAATATAAAAAGAAAGTGCGCCACTGATAAGAAGACTCAAAATACCTCCGGAAATTAACGAAGAGAGCATGGATACCCAAGCAGCATAATACATCAACCTCCAGGCAGAAATCTTGCGGGCAAAAAGTCCCTGAATAGATAATCCCATTAAGACCATCTGAACAATTAATAATAGATTGCTGATCTGATATCCCCAACCGAACCCCATGCCGGGAACGTTGTAGTATGCTGCAAATTGATTCATCCTGAAGAGAGCTAGAATTGCAGGAATGCCCATGACTGTTCCTATAACAGCGAGCCAAGGAGTGATGGTTACCAAGATATCAATGATGTTTTGGGGCAATGGAGGAAGTTTTTTGGTAACTATAGTTTCTATTTGAGACTCGATGCTTTTGAAATCAAAATTGGAAGAACTATTTGGGGTGCCTGATGAAACGACTTTCTCTGAGGCTATTTTGGTTTTTTTAACTTTCTTCATAAATATATTCTACTCCAAATATTAATCATTGTATTTTTTACCACTATTAAATAGTTTGTTGTATTGAAAAGAGATTCCAAAAGTTCTATTATTAAGTCGTGAGTATAGCTACAACCTGCATTAAGTTTATTGTGACGTTTTTTGTTGGAGTTTTGATGAGTTTTTTGTTTTCCTCAAGTGTATACGCCTGGGATCCTTTGACTGGTGGTGATCATGCTGGTGCGGACTGGACTATAAGTGTCAATGGTGAGGTCGCAGGGACACATACCAACGTGGGACATTTTAAAGTGAATACTGGCATAACTGCCACGGTAAAAGCATACAACGGAACTTCTTACGGTTCGTTTGTGGTGGAGTCTACACAAACAACCATTGATGGAACACTAACTGCTTACAACGCGGGTTACAGACCAGGGCAAGGGTCTGGTGGTGGTTCAAACGATTCTGGAGGAGGTCATGGAAACACAGGAGGATGGGGGGCGAATGTTGGATCTCCTGGTACATCTTTTGGTTCAACATTTGCGCCAATTACATTTGGGGGTGCGGGTGGAAGCCGTAACTGCGGTGGAACTGGAGGAGGTGGAGCAATAAAAATTACAACTTCAGGAACTATGTCTGTTGCTGGAACCATAGCAGCAAATGGTCAAAATGCCTCGTGTAACGACGGTGGAGGTGCTGGTGGGTCGGTTTATTTGATTGCAGGCAGTGTAACGGGAAATGGAACAATTTCCGCAAATGGTGGGAATGTCGCTGATACTGCGAATTCTGGTCGTGGGAGTGGTGGAAGAATTTCAATCAATTATTCATCGAGCTACGATTTTTCTGGCACCATGCAGGCGACTGGTACATATTCTGGAGGGTCAAGATTTGGAGGGAATGGAACAATGGTAGTAATCGATACGACAAATAATGATTTGTATATTAATAGTTCCCAAAGTTGGAGTGCAAATCCAGCAAAAGAAGGAAGATATCACACGTATAGAAATGTAGTAATAAGAAATAGTTCTACCTTAACTTTGGCGGGATATTGGACAAACGATTCAAATGGATATGGATTTTCTTTTACGACAACTAATTTTACTGTTGAGTCTGGAAGCCATGTTTCTACAGATGGGACTGGATACACCGCAACGAGAGGGCCAGGCGGCGGGACAAGTGACTCTGCTGGTAGTTATGGCGGTGTTGGAGGTGATGGTTGGAATGTGGGGTCACCGAAAGCCACGTATGGTTCAATTACAGCACCACTCGATTTGGGTTCTGGGGGTGGTGATAGGACATGTGCCTCTGGAGTAGGTGGAGGGGCAATATATATTATGGCCACAGGAACACTAAATGTTGCTGGGTCAATCCATTCTAACGGGTCTGGCGGCGGATGCGCTGAAGGAGCGGGGTCTGGCGGATCAGTTTATATAATTGCTGGAATTTTGGAAGGTGCCGGTTCAATCACAGCCAACGGAGGCGCTGCCCCAGCGGCAAATGCAGGAAAAGGTGGAGGAGGTCGTATAGCAATAAAGCTTTCTGAGCAGGATAATTTTTCTGGGACAAAAACCGCATTAGGTACTACAGGTAGTGTAGGTGTAAATGGTGCAAACGGAACTATATATGAAACTGGTTACCCACCAATCCCCACGATGGCACAGCGGAAGCTTGATGATGCGACAGTGATTGCTACTGGAGGAACCACCAGCGAGACCTCGGTAATTTTTAAACTTACGGGTGGTAATAGCGAAGCTGCTGTACTGACGCCAGAAATTGAAGTGCGAAGTCTGGGAACACCCTTTACAAATGCTCCAACAGCTACTGGGTCCGCTACTCAGTACACTGATACGCCGATAACTACCTCAATTACTGTAAATAATTTTTCTGACGCAACCAATTATCACTGGCAAGGAAGATTTTGTGACAGCACGACCGCCTGTAGCGCATGGACACCCTATGGAAATAATGCTGAAGCAAGTTCTGACTTTTATGTTTTCTTGAATTTGAACCCGAACATTCCTGTCATCTCAACCGCTTCTGCTGACTTAAAATATTTTGATAACAGTTTTGGTCATGATGATACCCCTAGTCTAAACTTCTCTATTTCTGATCCGGATGAAGGTAATACATTAAGTTATCGCATACAAATATCTGTAAACCCTGACTATTCATCGCCAGTTGTGGACTATAGTTCTTTCCTCGGAGACGCTGGAGCAAAAACTTTTACAGTTGGACAGATTGCAGGAGATGGATTGTATACTGCGGGGTCTTTTGGCCAGACACTAGGGAACGGCAGTTATTACTGGCGTGTGATGACAACTGACAATTCAAACGCTACTTCTGCCTGGACCGCTGCAAGTGTGGGAACATCTGCCTTTAGGGTAGACATAAACAATATTGAGACAAACGCAACTCAATTCGCTGGAGTGACAAATAATACTTGGGTTAAGGACTTGCCCACGATTTCATACACTGCAGGAATAGATAGCGGGTCAGGAACTTTTGGTTATTGTATTTCTTTGAAAGAAGCAGAAATTGCCGAAGTCCCCGCTACAAATGACCCTGCAATCGAAGCGGGTGTGTTGGAGGCACTTGATGATGGGGTAGACAACGATAATTGTCCTTATATTGTAACGACTAATTCGGTTAATTTTTCATCACTTCCCGGACTAAATCTGACAAGTAACAAGCACTATTATTTTTCCATCAAAGCAATTGATCAAGCTGGGAATATCTATACTGATTCTGATCCAGATACCTATTTGAACGTTAATAATTTTAAATATGACAGCACGAGACCGCTCAACGTAAATGCAATTTCTGGTGCAGGTGGATCTTTTTCAAATATATCTGACATGTATTTTAATTGGCCAATAAATCAAGCCACCGACTCTGGTTCTGGCCTTTTGGGATTTCAGTACTCTATTAACGATCAATCACACTGGACCGGAACCCAAACTGACGCCCAAACATCACTTAATTATGTATCAATAGACGAGGAGCAACCGTTTAACTTTTCTACTTTGACCGACGGCCCACAAATGATAGTGGGTGAAAATGTAATATACTTCCGAACGGTTGATGTTGCGGGCAACACCTCTGCACCTGAAACATACAGAACAACAATGGTTTCATATGGCGGAGCAGCACCAACTTTCCTTGGTAATGCCGAAGTAACCATAACTCCAAGTACTAATACCTCTAATAGCTATGGACTGGCATGGTCTGAAGCCTCACCTTCTGCTGGCAGGACAGTCACTAATTATTACTACATGATTAACACCACCCCACCAGCTACGGTGGCGACCTTGCGAGGTAACTCAGCGGTATACGTTCCAACCGCAGAATCATCAGTATCAGCGAGGATGCTTCCCGGTGTGATCCGAGGAAGTAATACTGTTTATGTTGTGGTTGTCGATGACTTGGACAACTATTCACCAAGTAATTTCTTAAGGGCAAATTTTACATTGGATTCTGAAAACCCTGACCCACCAGTGGACTTATCTGCTGCTGATTCTTCGCTCAAAGCATCATCTTTATGGAGAGGTTCACTTGCCTGGGGAGCACCAGCGTATAAAGGGACCGGGGATTTATCATATTTTGTCCAGAGATCTGAAGATGGATCTACATGGACAGATATCGCGACAACTTCTGGCACTGCTTATGTGGATACAGTACCAAAGTCTCAAAAATATTATTGGCGTGTAGCGGCCACTGATTCTTCTGACCTTTCAAAGGCATCGCCGTCATGGGCAAATGCAGTTACTCTAACCCCTAAAGGTAGTTACACTTCTGCACCAGATCTTTCATCTGGTCCGACAGTGTCGAATATCACCACCAAGAAGGCAAAAATATCATGGAGTACAAGTCGCAACGCAGACAGTAAGATTTCATTTGGTACAGAGACAGGAAAATACTATACGGAAGAACCGTCCAATTCTACTCAAGAAACAGACCACACTATTAACCTTACCAATTTGTCCCCGAGTACTACTTATTATTATGTTGCTAAATGGACTGATGAGGATGGTAACACTGGATCTTCTACCGAAAAAAGTTTCACGACCTCCCCTGCCCCATCTATTTCTAGCGTGAAAGAATCTGATGTCAGCCTTTACTCCGCCCTGATCACTTTTACAGTAAAAGACGCAAGCAAGGCGAGTTTGTATTTTGGAGAAACTTCTAGTTATGGTGGCATTTCGGTAACGAATACTTCAACTGCCGAAACAACTTATTCCATAAAATTGGAAAACTTGACCGACGGCACAATTTATCACTACAAGCTTCGATTGGAGGATTCTGAGAATGGTGAGTATGATTTTGAGGATCACACCTTTACAACGCTCCCTAGACCAAAAATTAGCAATATGGAGATATCGCAAGTTACAAACACCTCCCAAACTACTCTATATATTACTTGGAAATCAAACACCGAAATTTCTTCCATTGTTACTTTTTATCCCAATGGTCAAGTAAATGAAGCAAGAGATGAAGTTAGTGTGGTCATGACAAAAGACCATCAAACTATATTGAGAGGTCTACTCCCCGATACCTCATATACTCTTGTTGTCAAAGGAAGGGACAAAGTTGGAAACGAAGGCTCATCTGACCGAATTACCTTTACAACAGCAACAGACACAAGACCTCCACAAGTATCCTCAGTTCGAGCTGAAGGTGGCGAAGTAATTCAGTCTGCAAACGGATCTGACGATGTCGTTTCACAGCTTATCGTAAGTTGGAACACTGACGAGCCGAGTACGTCTCAAGTTGAATTTGGAGAGGGTACCGGCATTGACTACCCACAACGTACCCAGGAAGACGGCAATCTTACCTTGAACCATATGGTGATTATCGGGAATTTGTCTCCTTCAAAGGTGTACCACTTGAAAGCCGTCTCAAAAGACAAGGCGGGTAATGTTGGGACCTCATTGGATTTGGTTACTATTACTCCCAAGATTACAGATTCTGCTTTTGGATTGGTAGTCACAAATTTACAGGAAGCATTTGGATTTTTGGGAGGGATACGCTAAATCGATATGAATCAAGTAACAAACATCATAGAGGTTAAATCGGTATCAAAATCATTTCTCGTGGGAGGTCAAGTGATAAATGTTTTGAAAGGAATTGATCTGCAAATCAAGCTCGGAGACTTTGCGGTGATTTTTGGACCTTCAGGTTGTGGAAAATCAACTCTCCTGCATACGATTTTGGGGTTGGAACCTCCAACCAAAGGATCAGTGCTAATTGATAACAAGCCAGTCTACGACCTTTCATCAGAGGATGATAGGTCAATTGTGAGAAAAAATATTTTTGGGATGGTTTACCAACAAGCAAATTGGATTAGATCCCTTTCTGTTGTGGAAAATGTTGCCTTTCCGCTGGCACTAGCTGGTGAACGAAGAGTTGATTTTCGAAAGCAAAAAGCAAAAGAAATGCTTGATTTATTCAATATGGCAGACTGGGCTGACTACTCCCCTTCTGAGCTATCATCAGGACAGCAACAACTTGTGGCACTTGCCAGAGCGATTATCACAGACCCAAAAATATTGATTGCAGATGAGCCTACAGGGAATCTTGACTTTGAGTCTGGACAAAAACTGATGGAAATTATTGCAAAGTTGAACCAAGAAAAAGACAAAACAGTACTCATGGTAACTCATGATCTTGAGTATCTGGAGTATGCAATTACAGGTGTACAGATGCTAGACGGTGAAATCATTGAAACTTTTAGAGGAAGTGAAAAACAGACCATGATATCCAAAATTAGAAGCAAGCGTGATTTGAAAAATGAAGAATAAACGATATCTAAAATACCTGGGTAGTCGATACAAGAATGTTGGGTTATTTCTACGTTTCTTTGTTGTTACGGTTTTGTATCTGCTAACAAAGCTTTTATTAAGTGTGTTGGGCAAAAATCGGATCGCCAAGAATATTAATAACAAAGTTAAAGATTTTACCGAGTCTCTTGATACTGACCGGACTGGGGTGATTGGAAGAGGAGATATCGCAGAAATGGCACTAGCAAGTCTAATTTATAAGAAATCCCGAACGCTTATTACTGTTGGTGGAGTTACCGTGGGAATTACAACGGTTGTATTGTTGGTCTCGATCGGATACGGCCTTCAAGAAATGGTTGTGTCAAGGGTAGCCAGATTGGAAGAGATGCGCCAGATAGATGTATATACGCAAAATGGGAGTAGTTTAAAGATTTCAGACGAGAGTTTGAATGAGATTTCTGGAATCCCAAATGTAGAGTCGGTTTTGCCTGTGATCTCAGTAGTTGGAAGAGTTAGTTATCAAAAGTCGGTGTCTGACTTGGCTGTTTATGGAGTGACTTCGGAATTTTTGAAACAATCAGCGACCCAGATTGTATCTGGAAAAATATTTAGCTCTGACGATATGTCTGTTAAGACAAATGTACCTAGTAATGAAGACAAGGCTATAAAACTTACCAATGAAGAAATTGTGATGGGTGGAAAAATAAGGGATGTGTCGATAAAAATAACTGGAAACGAATATCTTAAACTAAGAGCGTCCGCAGACCGAGATTCTGAACTCTTGGGTTATGTAAGCGGATCAGAATCAACAATCCAAGCTCAGGAGGTATGGGGAGCAACTTACTTGGATGAAAAGAAAAATGGTGAAGCCGGAACTGACAAAGAAGGTAACTTGCTTGGCAAATGGGTCAAAATAACAGCGCCAGTTTACAAAAAAACTGATACTGGATATGAACCAGCAATCGATATTGAAAACGCACAAATACAGAAAGAGGGTTACGTGGCTGAAATAGACTTGGAAATTATTGAAAAAAATCCGGCCAGTAAGGTTGTGCTGGGGGAAACTACAGAAAAGATTGTCAATCCAGTTGCTCAACCGGCGATAATTAGTGTTGGAAATGGATGGGTAGAGATTGCCTCTGAGTCTGCGGCCAAAGAAAGCCTGAAGATTGATAAAGTGAATATCTCACCGATAGCAAAAAAAGAGGCTGTCGTAAATCGAGGCATGTTAAGCGTCCTAGGGATTGATGAAAACGAAGCGGTGGGGAAAACATTTGACGTATCGTTTGTTGTTACTGGAAATTTGTTGAACGATAATCAGCGCAGACTAGAGTCAAATTCCACAAGCTACACAATAGTTGGTGTGACACCAGATGCAAAATCTGCCCAGTTTTTTGTACCTTTTATTGATCTGCGAACCTTGGGTATTGGTAATTTTTCGCAAGCAAAGGTTGTTGTCAAATCTCAAGACGAACTTTCGAGCGTACGAAAACAAATTGAGGCAATGGGTCTGAAGACTAGATCTGTAGTCGATACCGTCAATCAAATCAACCAGCTCTTTGGTACGTTGAGGGCATTTTTGGCAATTTTGGGGCTTGTTGCACTATTTGTAGCCGCTGTGGGAATGTTTAATACCCTTACTGTGTCTTTGATGGAAAGAACCAGAGAGGTGGGGCTAATGAAGGCTATGGGGATGAGATCGTCAGAGGTGAGAGAGTTGTTTTTGGCTGAGTCACTGATAATGTCGGGGGCAGGAGGGGTATTGGGAGTAATTTGCGGGGTTTTGATAGGCAAAATGATTGAAGTTATCTTGTCATCTTTTGCAATTTTTAGAGGAGCAGGATATGTAAATATTACTTTTACTCCCCCAGTTTTTGCACTCGCAATAATCCTGTTGTCGCTTTTTGTTGGATTTGCGACTGGGTTTTATCCATCTAGAAGAGCAACCAAGATATCCGCACTAAATGCTTTGAGATATGAGTAGTGGGACTTCGGACTCGGAAAGAGAGCCTTCCTCGATACTTAAGGTACGGTCTAAAGATATCTGTTTAAGAAAATTTTGATCGTGAGACACAACCAAGATGGCACCGGAAAATCCAGAAAGTGCTTTGGTGACTGAGTTTATTGTCTCAATGTCCAGATTGTTGGTTGGCTCATCTAGCACAATTAAGTCAGATGGTGAAATGCTTGCCATGGCAAATGCCAACCTGGCTGTTTCGCCTCCACTTAAGGTACTGGCAAACCTATCCACATCATGCTGTTCTGTAAAATTTAAGTTCCCAAGTGCCCTTCTGATGACTTGTAAATCAAGTTTCTCATTTGCAGACCTCATGTTACCCGCCAGAGATTTGTTTCGGTCGATTTGGTCATACCGCTGACTGATATACATGCCCTGAAGCCTGTCGACACGAAATACCTTGTCGCCCAAAAGGCTCACTCCGGGAATTGTGTGGCCTAAGATGGTTTTGATTAATGTAGTCTTTCCGCTGCCATTTGCACCGGAGAGCGACACTCTATCTCCGAATTTAATTTCAAGATTTATGTTTTTGATTAGCTGACGACTCCCAACTGTAAGTGATCCGTTTGATATCGAAAATAAGATACGACCCATTTTATTTTCACCTTCGTATAAGTCAATTTTTGATTCTTTCGACTTGGTACTGGTATTGGACAACACAGCTTCTTTGGCGGTCGCAATTTTAGACAGCAAAGTTTGTTTGTTTCTATTTGCGGAGACTGTAGCTTTGTCCTTGAAAAAGCCTCTTTCTGACTTCGACATACTTCGATCTCCTGAATTTATGCGTCCATGTCTGAGCGATTTTGCGGCTCTTTTTTCCTCTCTAATTAAAGCCCATTTGGATCTTTCAACCTCTTTGAGGGCCTCAGAAAGTTTCCGCTGTGTTGATTCATCTTTTTGCGATTTTGATCGCAAATAATCTTGGTAATTTCCACCGTATTTAGTTATCTTTTGATCGTGTAACTCCCAAATTTCTGTAGCTACTTGGTTGATAAAGTCGATGTCGTGAGAAATGACAATAACTCCACCAGAGAAATTAGTGAGGAATTTTTGCAATATTTCTTTTGAACTTAGATCTAAGTGATTAGTAGGTTCATCGAGCAATAAGGTGTCTGGTTGATTGTATGTCGCTAGCGCTAACTTGAGTTTCATGTATTCTCCCCCACTAAGCATCTTTAACTGCTGATTGAAATTGGGTAGAGAGCCCCCAAACATTTTTTCAAAATGTAACTGAATTTGCCACAAATCCTCATCTGTAGATTTAATCAGCTCTAAAACAGTTTGGGCTCCATTTGACCCAACCCCCTCGTCTAGCTGGTCAGAATAGGATAAATCTGAGCTATTTTGTGTGCCTGTGGATGGCTGGATTACTCCAGAGATAATTTTCATCAAAGTGGACTTACCAACACCATTTTTACCAATTAGAAATATTTTGTCGCCTCGATTGATGCAGAAATACAACCTAGAAAAGAGGTTTTTGCCTGTTGGGGTGGTGTAGCCGATGTCACTCGCTACAATCACTGATCGTTCGTTGGGGGTAGACATGTCCAGCTATATTTTAGCCTATATGCTTCATCTGGGTAGTTTAGTCTCGATATGGGAACAGGTTTACAATTTCCCCGGAATAATAAAACTCGCTCGCCAGCCTGCCAAAACTGTAGTTTGTGCCTGCTATGGAAATGTTTGAGCCTCCCACCTGGGGGTCAGGGTTAGGATTTGAGCTTGAAAACCCCAGGTTAAAAAGGGTACCAACAATTTCTGGCCTGTGTGCGATGTCATACCCAGCTTTTTGCCACTGAGTGATGAATTGTTTGAGATAAAGCGCCCCATACAAATAATTATAGTAATGGTTCTGGGCGGTTAAGCGGTTGTACCGCTCGTTTCCTATATTTTTGATATTGATACTACTTGGATAATCCAAAATCTTTTCAAAATCTGGACCAAGATAAAAAGGCGACTCACGATCCTTTAAGTTTTTCTCAATCTTTGCGGCGGTTTCTTCTTTGATTGACATTACACCCAGAGAGAACTTGTTGGCATTGGCCAAAATCTTAAGTGGTTCAAAAAATTTTTTGTATAACTCTCTTTGGGAATAATATAGTCTGAGCTGCTCGACCACTAAACATGAAACGATATGTCTGGGGTCGATTTGCGCTATCTTGGCTGCTTCACTTATTAGTGTCTGGTCTTTTGTGATTCCGCTTACCAAAGTTGGCCACTCGGGACTGTCAGGCCAAACAAAGATGTTTTTCTTGGGGATACCGGCAGCTTCTAACCTTAGACCCTCTTCAGATATGGTTGAACTTTGGTAGGTTGCGACGCAGCTGGCGATATCTTTGTCAATTTTGTCTGGATTATCAAGATGAGTTTTTATCGCAAAAATCATGTTGGTGACAGCAGGAAGTGGAGTGCTTGTATCTCGTTTAACATCTATTATTTTTAGGACATTTTTGGGAGCATGTGGGGTAATCACCTTAAGGCTACAAAGATAGGAAACCAATTGTTGTTTTTTGATATTTAGCTCCGCGATCTCTTTGTCGATTCCGATTGGGTCAATCTCTGCTCCAGAAGTGGCAGTCTTACTCGTCGAGGACTGCTCCCCTAATACCTGAGCGGTATTGGCGTAGTTCTTTTGGAAACTGTTACTGAGTATGTCTACTGATCCTGATACGTTTGTGATTTTGAATCTATTGGCGAAGAACACACTTACAAAAAGAGCTCCGATGGCGGCAAATGAGTAGATGGTAAACAATAAAAAAACTTCACCAAAGTGAGGTCTTTCTTTTGATTTGTCATGCAGGGTGACTATCACCTTTTTAGTATATCAAGCCTCGTCTTCGAACACTATAACATCAGCAATTTTTGACTTTTTTGTTTGATGATGTATAGTGGCTGAATATGTTCGAGCACGAGTCAAAACACAAAAATGAGGGTGGGCAGGGAGTACCAAAGGGCTATTCTCCTATCAAACTAGAAGATATTGATTTTGATAGCTCACCGGAAATATATTTGAATATTGATGGAGTACCTGTTTTGTATACCAAAGAGGCAAAAGACCTGGAAAATATTGACCTAGAATTGTTGGAAGGAAAACTGCTTGTCCGCACACCAGAGAGGCCCTCAGGAAAATATCGAAGCAAAGAAGAAATGATTCAGGATGTGCAGAATGCTATCAAGGGAATAATTAACAAAAACTCTTAGGGTGTCTAGGTGGATAGTTTTGAGTGCTTAATCAGCTCCAAGGAAGCCTGATAAGACTCTGCAGATATTACCTGACCGCCGTTCACAAAATAAATTTCGTCGGCTTTTTTGATCGTGTTGAAACGATGAGCAATAATAATCTTTGTCGTATCCGGTGGGAGTTGGTCAAGAATTTTTTGGAGTTGTCCTTCCGTAATTGTATCGATGTTTGCAGTTGCTTCATCCATAATGAGCAAGCTTGGTTTACGAATGATGGCCCTGATAAAAGAAATTATTTGTTTTTGTCCTAGACTAATCATTTCGGTATTTGGAGTGATTAGTGTATCTAACCCCTCCTCAAATTTGTCTAATAGATCGCTGAGCCCCATTTGTGCAATCTCATTTTCTAACATTGTTTTTGAATACTTCTGATAATTATTATTACCATAGGCAATATTTTCGCCAACTGTGCCAGTAAACAAAAATTGATCTTGGAGTATAAAGCCAATCTTTTGTGCCAAATATTTTGGGTCTATGGTGCGAATGTCGTGACCTTCAAAATATACCGCCCCTTCTTGAGGGTCAAATAGTCGAGTCATTAGAGAGGCTGTGGTACTTTTCCCTCCCCCTGTTGGGCCAACAATAGCATAAGTTTTACCCTGATCAAAAGTGAAACTTACTTCGTGGAGTATTTTCTTGTCGGAATAAGCAAAACTAACATTTTCGAATTTCATAATATGGTTGGTTGGCTTGGAGCTTTGGAACGGCTTAATCGATAAATTTGTGTGTAGATTTAAGATTTCCAGAATTCTATCCCAGGCAGCCAATGAGGCTAATGCATTTGACCAAATAGCTGCCATCTGTCGAAGAGGAGAATAAAATTTGTCGGAATAACTTAGAAAAGCCACTAGAATTCCTAATGTAATCTCCTTTTGGTTGATCATTTGAATTCCAAAAAATAGAATGCACAATGTGGCAATGTTCCCAGACAAATCGTACAAAGGAGCGGTAATATTCCCTGCGATACCAGCTTTGACTGCGGCGGAGAAGTTTTGATTGTTGGCTGATTCAAAGTTATTTCTGAAATAGTCTCTTCTGTCAAATGAAACGATGACTTTAAAATTATTTAAACTTTCCTGAATTTCTGCAGATAAACTTCCCAATGCCGATAAGTTTTGGCGATTTTTTTTGCCTATCCACGGTGAAACTAAAAAAGTGATGACCAAGAGAGCGGCGGCAGACACAACCGTGATACTAGCCAGCTTGATATTGATGAAAAAGATAAAAACTCCAACGCCGGCAATTGTAAAGATATTTCCTACAAACTGAACTAACGACTGAGAAAAAAATTGATTTAATTTGTCTGTGTCGTTATTAATCCTAGAGATAAGATCACCGAGTTTGTTTTGATTAAAAAAGACTACCGGTAGAGATTGTATTTTGGAAAAAATTGCATTTCTAAGTTTGTAAAGAACATTTTGACCGATTGTCCCCATGGTTCTGGTCTGGATAAAGGCCGTGAGAGAAATAATTAAATAAATGGCTAAGATCAATGCAGAGAATTTTGTCAGACCAGAAAGATCTCTGTTTTTGATGAAGTTATCGATTGTGAACCCGAGCAAAATGGGAGTGGAGATATTTGCAATTGAGTTGATGATAATGCATAAGATTGAGACACTCAGCCTAACCCCCTCACCTGATAAAAACACAGAAAATTTCTTTAGTAGACTGACGGATCTTCGACGTTTTTTGTCAGAATTATCGTGGTTTGCTAGTGAGTAGTTCATGATTCTGTACTTAGTTGTGAATTGTAGATTTGTTGATATTCTGGAGAAGTTCTTAACAGCTCTGTATGTGTTCCAACTGCCAATACTTCCCCTTCCATCATCAAGATAATCTGATCAAAATCTATAACTGATGAAATTTGCTGGGTAATTAAAATTTGAGTAATGCCTGGATAATTGTTTCTCAAATTTAGAAATATTTTCTTTTCTGTATCCTTGTCAACGCGAGCGGTAAAGTCATCAAGAAGAATGATTTTGGGATTTATGACAAGTGCCCTGGCTAAAGTGATCCTCTGTTTTTGCCCTCCAGACAAGCTTGCTCCGCGTTCTGACACCTTGGTCTCTAAACCGTCAGGGAGAGAGTTAATAAAATCTTGCAACTCTGCTGTTTGAATCGCTTTTTGTAGCAATTCTTCATTATCTAAATTCTTGAAATTTATATTCTCTCTAATGGTTGTGTTGAAAATTGAGCTATCCTGAAAAACTAGACCCAATTGATCTGCCAGACACTTGAAGATGTATTTGGATTGAAGAATGTCATCAACAAGAATTTTCCCAGAACTACTGCGGATAAGACCAGAGAGGAGGTAAAAAATTTGTGTTTTTCCCGCCGCGGTTGGGCCTAGTATTGCAGTCCTTGATTTTGCAGGAATACTAAATGAAATATCTTTTAGAATTTGTTTGTTCCCGTAATTAAGCGAAACGTTTTTAAAAATTATTTTGCCATCTATGTTTTTCGATAACTTGCCTTCTGGAAGGGAACTTCGCGCAAAAAGAACCGAAGCGATTCTTTCAAAGGACACTCCAGCCCGAGCAAATAAATTACTAATGAAACCAATAACGATAATTGGGAATATCAGCATCGAGATATAACTGAGAAAAGCTGTGAATCCTCCAATGGTAAAGGTTTCGTCGATAATTGATCTACCACCTAGGTAAAGCACCACAACAATGCTTAAGTTTGCAATCAAGCTAATTAGTGGGATCAGACTGGAAAAAAGTTTAAGGATTGACATACTAATGTCCTTTGACTTCGAGTTAATTTCTTGAAATTTTTGAAGCTCTGTGTTTTGCGAATTTAGAATACGAATTAGAGGAGCAGCAACGATACTTTCATTAATGACTCGATTGAGAGTGTCAATGTTGGCTTGGGACTTTTTGAAGAATTGACTGATTTGACTAAATATGAGAGCAAAGATAACGACAATAAGAGGGATTATCGTCAGGACAATAAGACCCAGTTTAAGATTAGTCGAAACTAGTAAAGTTGCAGATCCCCAAATAATTATTATCGAGGAAAAAATTTGGACCAATCCGAGGGCGATTATCTGCTTGATGTTATCGACATCACTAGTGAGGTTCGTGAGTAGCTTTTCTGGTGTTATCTCATTTATAAAAGCGAATCTTTGAGTTGAAATTTTGAGGATTAATTTGCTGCGGAGATCTTTCCCTATTTTTTCCGACAAGTAAGTCTGCAGTATGGTCTGCACTGCAGAGAAAACAAATACCGAAGTCATTAAAGTTAGAAGTATTAGGATTGAGTTCTGAAGATCATAAGTTTCGAACTGAAAACCATCGATTATGGAGGCGGTGTACTTTGGTATCGCAAGACTAAAACCGTTGGCAAGAAGACTGACCAAAAAAATTAAAACAATATGTCCCGTATAAGGCTTCGCTAAAGAAAAGATTTTAACTGGTTTGTTCGCTTGATCCGCTTTGGTCATAAAAGTAGTCTGGCTTATTATAACTTTTTGCGAACCCCGGTATGAATGCCGGCTATACCCTAGTGTCTTCGTCGATTGGCTGAACTATCAAATACGTTTCTGCCTTTCCCTCTACCGTGGTGTTGGCCGCGACCATTTATATCGCCGTTGTGAATATAGTTTTTGAGCTGTGGTGCAACTTGAGAAATCCATTCCTGTTTTACCAAAAGACAGTTAGAAGCATATGCTTTTCCTTCTGGATTCATAAATATTTCATCGGAAACCAGATACGCACCCTCTTTGAATCCGCCATTGTAATACACTGATCCGGGATGAATATTAATATCATTTTTTGATCCGTCCAGTTTTTTGAAGGATTTTCCTGTATACCTCATGATGTTACCAACAAGCCCTGCGGTTACGGCCTTACCTATGGCGTCTTTGTTGATTCTTGGCTTGGTTTTTGGGTCAATAAAAATATTTCTTGATTGTAAGATTTCAATTAGTTCCAACCTGACATTTTTTGCCTCTTCAATAGCCTTCTCGTTTAGATAGTTTAATATGGCCCAGTCATTGCTGTACCCACTTTTGACATAGGCCTGCCAGACATTCAGGATAACCACGAAATCAGAATCCTCATCCGTTTTGAATTGTCTGTGGGCCTTGTCGGCCATTCGGGCTTCGGTGATATCTGCCGGTCTGACAAAAATATTTTTCCCGTCCAGGAACGAGGCAATAATACAAATTTCGTTGAGACAGTTAATTTCCGGTTTGACCGCCTCTATAATCATTCTCCCTAACCTTGGCTCTAGACTCAAGTGCCACATGAATTCCCCATTTTCTGTAATATCACCATTGTTATCTATGGCTCCGAGAAGATATAACAAGTTTTCTGCTTGACGAATTGCGTCACCACCCGGACTGTCAATGAAATCAAAACCCTCAATGTCTTCTATGCCAATTTTTTTCATTGCCAAGACTACTTGGGCAAGCCCTGAGCGCTGGATTTCTGGAGTCTGATAGTTGAGTCTTCCTCTCATGCTTTCTTCGGTAAATAGTCGGTAGCAGAAACCTGGGGCGGTGCGGCCGGCCCTCCCCTTCCTTTGTTCTAATCCACTAAGTGCATGTCTAGTAAGTACAAGCTGTTCAATGCCTGATTTTGGATCGAACTGAGTTTGCTTGATAAGACCCGAGTCAATAACATGAATGACTCCGTCAATGGTGACTGATGTTTCGGCGATATTGGTTGAAACGATTATTTTCCTTTTGTCTGAGGGGGTGAAAATTCTATCCTGATCACTTTGTGACAATTCTGCATGCAAAGGGATTATTTCTGCTTTATCTGTACCTATTAGTGCTTCTATACTTTCTATTGATAAGTTTATTTCTCTTTTGCCCGGCATAAAAATCAGAACATCTCCTGGAATTCCGGAATTAACAATTTGTTTCGTTTTTTGGGCAGCTGCCTGAATGTAGTCAAAGTCACCTTTTGTTTCTCTCTCATAGAATACTTCTACAGGAAACATTTTTCCTTGAATTTCCACCGAGTTTTCTGTGTCTCTACCGCCAATATATGACGCGAATTTGTTGCGCTCGATAGTGGCCGAAGAAATTACTATACGAAGAGACTCGATGCCGGCTTCAAAGCGCCTTTTATTAACGTCTTTGAGGAGTCCAAGACAAAGATCGATATTTAAGCTTCTCTCGTGTGCCTCATCAACCATAATGATTGAATATTCCAACAACAATGGGTCGAATTGGATCATCCTGAGAAGTATTCCATCAGTCATGAAGGTTATTTCTGTTTCGTCTGATGTTATGTCTTCGAACCTGATCCTGTAGCCGATTCTATCCCCAACCTCCGAATTCATCATGTCGGATACCCGTGAGGTCACACTTCTGGTGGCAATTCTTCTGGGTTGGGTCACCCCCACCTTTCCTTTAAGTCCAAGCTCATCTCTAAGCTCTAGTAGGAGTGGAGGCAAACACGTAGTCTTGCCGGATCCTGTTTCCCCAACAAGAACAAAATTGGTGTGATCTCGAATTTCGGCACGAATCTTGTCTCTGAGCATGGCCACAGGGATATGGTCTACTGCACTCAGCGCATTTTCTACTGACATATCCTGGGCATACAAATATTTTTCCTTGCTTTTCTGTGTCACCATTTTTATGATTTTTAACACTTTATCTTATGAGGTAGATTAACACATAAAGCCCAGAATATATACAGGCTTAACGCCGACGTATTAATGATCGCCGAACCACAGACAGCAGAAGGATGACTGTGAGATTTAACAATGAACTAAAAAAGACGGTTAGGCTGATGGTATTGAGAATAGATGTGAGTTGGGGTATGTTGGGTAAGATTATTTTTATCCCCAAAAAATAAACAATAAAGACCAGGCTGGACACCACAATTGTCAAAGGGATTACCTGTTTGATATCCGCCCAGCTGGGAAAAAACGAGTTTGAAATAGTGAAGAAAAGATATCCTTGGACAAAAAGCAAAAGGAAGGATGATTGGTTGTAATTTTGTTGAAATGAGGACGATATCCAGGCTAATAGAACGATACCAATAAGAAATGGTGCTGTCCCAATCAGAAACCCCTGAATAGGATTTAATCTCTGTGTTTGGACTGACCCCAAGATAACCGTTGATCCTGAACCGCTACTTCTGGGGCCATCCTTGGATCCCTCTAAAAAACTTGGAAATATTTCTATTTTGCCTGTCCTTGCCCCTGTAAGTATTGCAAAGAGAAAGTGTGATAACTCATGAATTACCGTGCCAGGTAAAAAAATAATACTCCACAATACTATTAAGGTTTTACGACCCCATCCTATATCGCGAATTATTCGCCCAAATTCTTTGGAAAGTCTATGCTGAGAAAAATAAAGCAAAACAAGCGAGCCTGCGAGAATGAGGATTTCAACCATGACTTAATAATAACAATTTTGAAAATTGACATCTGGATGGTCTAGAGCGCTTTTTGTTTTTGGTCTGGTGATGTAAGATTTATTATGATTCTTCTGGTACTGTTTGCTTTTTTGTCTGGGTTTGTAACGATACTCTCTCCGTGCATACTACCGATACTTCCGATTGTATTGTCTACTAGTTTTGGTGGGCAACAGTCAAAGCTCAGGCCTTGGATAATAATGTCTGGGTTTATTTTTAGTTTTACATTTTTTACCCTGTTTTTATCTTCGATTATTCGATTTACCAATATTCCGGCGGATAGTTTGCGTTTGTTTTCGGTGATTATCGTGTTTGTGTTCGGACTAACAATGTTAGTACCGAAGCTTCAACGAGTTTTGGAACAACTGCTATCCGGAGTTACAAAAATGTCTCGCACACAAACACAAAAAACGGGTTTAACCGGAGGCTTTTTGATCGGCTTATCACTTGGACTTTTGTGGTCGCCATGTGTGGGTCCAATACTGGCATCGATAATTTCGCTAGCTGTAGCTGGGAGGGTAACATTTGAAGCCATTATCATAACTATCGCTTACTCTCTGGGGACAGCAATACCGATGATCTCGATAATAATTGGGGGTAGCAATCTGCTAAAAAAACTTCCCTGGCTTACGAGAAACACTGCCGGTATCCAAAAAGTATTTGGGGTAATCATGATCCTAGTAGCGGTTTTAATATATACAAATATGGATCGTAAAATCCAAATGTATATATTGAATAAACTGCCAGGTTATGGATTGGGCCTGACAAAAATTGAAGATAATGAAATCGTCCGCAGTCAAATTGATCTGATTGGTGCAGATGAGAGCAACAAACCAAGTCTGGGGTCCCCGACATTCAATTCTATCGATAAAATTTTGGCGCCAGAGATCGTCCCGGGGGGAGTTTGGATCAATAGTGAGCCAATTACAAGTAGAGACATGAGGGGCAAGGTAATCTTGATCGATTTTTGGACATATTCATGTATTAACTGCCAAAGAACACTACCTTATTTAAGGAACTGGTGGCAAAAATACAACAAGGATGGTCTGATTATTATCGGCGTGCACTCACCTGAGTTTGTATTTGAACAAAGTGAAAAAAATCTTCGCCAGGCAATTGCTGATTTTCAAATAACCTATCCGGTGGTGCAAGATAATAAGTTTGAGACGTGGAGAGCGTTTAGCAATAACTATTGGCCAGCAAAATACATTATTGATAAGGATGGCTATATAAGGTATTCGCATTTTGGGGAAGGAAAATATGATGAAACCGAAAAAGTCATCCAAGAATTACTTCGAGAATCGGGGGCAGACATCGCTGTCACTCAAATCAATAATCCTGCATACAGAAATTTTGCAAGAACTCCGGAAACATATTTGGGATACGCCAGGATCGAAAACTTTGCGTCTCAAGAACAAATTGAAAAAGACGCGCTTCAAAAATATACTTTTCCACAGAACTTGGGAGTGAACGAAGTAGCCTACGCCGGAGAGTGGACTGTGACCAAAGAGTTCTCTAACCCTAAGAAAGGCGCAAAACTACAGATGAACTTTAACGCAAAAGAGGTGTTCTTGGTGATGAAAACTAGAGGGTCTGGATCGAGAGTAAAAGTACTATTGGATGGAAAGGCTCAATATTTTGGGAGTGATGCTGGTTCTGGGGTTGTGACAATAAACGCGGATAGGCTATACAAGATTGTCAATCTAGATGATCCTGGTGCACATGTACTAGAACTAGAATTTGAAGACGGGGAAACTGAGATCTATGCCTTCACGTTTGGATAATTTGTTATTGAAAATCAACGGGTGTAATATTGTTCTATGAATAGTTACCCACTTTTCTTGTTGTCCCCAAGTATCAGACCTTTACTTGTGGCCCTAATGATTATTGATCTTATCTTGAGAGGAAAGTCGCTGTACAAAAGCGCCAGAAAAGGACAGGTAATTTGGTTTGTGGCTCTACTTATTGTAAATAGTTTGGGAATCTTACCGGTGATTTATCTACTGATTGAGAGTAGCACTTCTCGCACCCAAAAAACTAATGCGACACCCAAGAAAAATATCAGCGTTTCAAAAAAACGTAAAGGACAAAGCAAATGAACAACACCTGGAGTTGGGTCAAAAAAAATTGGTTTGTCTTGTTACTGATTGCAGTAATTTTGGGCCTGCTTGGTGTTAGACCTGGATACCCGATGATGTCTCCGTATGAAAGTAAGGCCACTAGAGTAGCACCAATATCCGTTGGCGGATCAATGATGGACTATGGCACTACTGACGCAGCAGGGGTCGATTATGAGCCTGATTTTGTTTCTGAATCAGTAAACATAGCCTCAGAAAGAATTGTAGTCCAGGACACTACCATGTCGATGTTGGTAGCTGATGTGAGTGTCTCAGTCAAAGGAATAGAAAAAATCGCGGCTGATGCTAATGGGTTTATGGTACGAAAGATAGTTGCAAAACCAGAGGGTGCGGCAAATGGGGAGATAGTGATTAGGGTTCCGGCTGAAAAAAGAGAGTCAATACTGGACAGTATTCGAGCAATTGGAATAAAAGTGACCCAAGAAGATGTCTACGGCAACGACGTAACAGATAGATATGAAGACGTGGACGCGAGAATTCAAGGACTTAATAATGCTAAGTCGAAGATGGAGAAGATTTTGGACCAAGCAACTAACCCGCAAGACTTAATGAATATCCAAAATCAAATAATAAATTTACAACAACAGATCGATTCTTTGAAAGGTAGACAAAATTATTTGAGTCAAACAGCAAAATTAACCAAGATTTCTGTCTATTTGTCTACCGACGAACTGTCTCTTCCCTATTCTCCAGAAAAGTCATGGAGGCCGAGTGTGGTCTTGAAACTTGCAGTAAGGTCGATGATTGAAACTACGAGATCGATCGCAAACCTTGTAATTTGGATTGTGGTCTACCTGCCTGTCGTATTGATTGTAATCGGGATAGCTTGGCTTGCTCGATATTTATTTTTGAAAATAAAAAAATAATTAAAGGTGCTGAATAAAAACCGCCCGAAAGGGTGGTTTTTTGTTGTCGTCTATGATAATTTTAGGTACATGGAGAATCCCGAGATTAAAACTCAAAGCTGGAAGAACAAAGAAGGAGAGGTGGTAGCCACAGTTGAAGTAGATGATAAAAAGGGAATCAAAATAACTGCTGAAATTGAAGCTCTTGGTACTCACAGGAAAGAAATGGAGGAACTGCTAACCCTAGGAATGTATCCCCCCAAAGATGATGAAATGGCCAAGGGTGAAGTGTCGGAAGATGGAAAGTGGATAACATATGAAACCAAAAAGGGCCAGCGTTGGGATATTGCAAAGGTGGACATGATGAACACTTTTTATTTTTGGTTTGGAGAGTTATTTGGGCCATAAATCCTGCTAAAGAAATCGTTTTGATATAATTTAATGTCATGAATAAAAATTTGCTTTTTAATAGATTTTTAATATTGACACTGATTGCGTCTACTATGGGAATTGCTGGGGTTGTGGCTGCAAAGACGATACCGCAAGCGAGTGTCAATACAATGGGCGATTCAGGAGCTCAGACAAAGATAGAGGGGTCGGTTGATTTGACTGTTACCGCTTCACCCACTGATACAAAGATCGTTGATATTACCCCCACGACTAGGCCCACAAATACACCCACAACGATTCCAACTAGTATTCCGACTGCTGTTATCACCCCAAAGGTCACCGCGAGTGGCGGCTGCATAGTGACTTTGTTTGGTCAAAAGTATGATGTAGCCAGCCTAAGAAGATCACACTCAGGTGGTGATATTTTTAAGTGTGATACTGACATGTCCTCTGTCTACCAGGGCCAACATGGCAATAACTTAAATCAAATGCAAAGATATTTGATCGGTAGCAATGGCACAGTGGCAAACCCTCAACCCACAAATTTTTCCGAAGACAAGAAAGATGACGACAGAGAAGAAGATGATGACTAAAAAACTAAAAGTCGGAAGATGGAATATCTTTTTGGCAATTGTCGCTGCTGCCTTTTTTTCCCTTGGTTACGCCATAACACAGTCTGGGAACAAAACCGACGTCGTCACTAATATTGATGTTTCGCAACTAAAAAGCTTTCCTGAAGAGGATTTAAGCAAATTTGATGGTGATGAACCTGGTGAAATGATCCTAATTGGACTTAACGGGTGGGTTTATGATGTAAGCCCAGGCTCAGACTTTTATAATAGTAATGGACCATATCACTATTTAGCAGGTAGAGACTCCAGTAAGGAGCTAAACCTTGTGGGCGGAGAGATAATTAAAAGTAAATACAAGATTGTTGGAAAACTAATAAAATGAAAAAATATTTTGGTTGGGGTGCTTTATTTCTTGTTTCCCTGATAACACTTGTTTTGTATTTTTTATCCAAAACAAACGGAGTGGCCGTGTCATGGAGGACTTTAAGTCAGATGTTATCCTTGGTTGGAACTGCCTGGCTTTGTGTGTCTTTTGTGATGACCGGAAGGTTTGGGGTTGTGAACGAAGCGTTTGGTGGCATAGATAAAATGTACAAAGCTCATCATATAATTGGTGGGCTAGCGTTTGTAATGGTGTTGCACCACCCCCTGTTTTTGGCAATCGATGCACTTCCGAACTCAAAACTTGCTGCTAATTATTTGTTTTTTTCAAATAATTTGTCATACAACCTAGGAGTGATTGCGATTTATATCCTGCTTCTCCTGCTCATGCTAACAATGTTAATTGACTTGCCGTATTCGTTATGGAAAAAGACACATAATTTTATGGGCTTGCCTCTTGTCTTTGCGTGTCTACACATTATTACTGTAACAAGTGACGTCAGCAGGTATCTTCCGCTTAGATTTTGGGTGATTTTGATGATATTCGCCGCTTTACTAGTGGCTTTTTATAAAAGGTTTTTGTATGAGTATTTTGGGCCGCGTTATGATTACGAAATAATGGACATAAAGAAGCAGGGGTATGTGTACCTTTTTTCTTTACTTGAGAAGGGTGCAAAAATGGAATTTAAACCTGGTCAATTTGTGTTCTTAAAAATCAACTGTTTGGGTAATGAGTTCCATCCGTTTTCGATTGTTTCATCGACAAGAGAAAAATATTTACGCATCGCCATAAAAGTTCTGGGTGACTACACACTGAAACTTGATAAGGCCTGCGAAGTCAAAGGTGATTGTGTGGTTTTGGGGCCTTATGGAAATTTTTACAAACCAATGGTAACAAACCTGGATATTGTAATGATAGCCGGAGGGATTGGTATTACTCCATTTGTGGGGATGATCAGAGAAGATTTAAGTACTGATAAGGCTAGAAATATAGATTTATTCTATGCTGTAAGAGATAAACAAGAAGTTGCTTTTGAAGAGGAAATCAAGGATTTACATGCTGCAAACAAAAACTTTTCTTGGAGCTTGTTTGTGTCCAGTGAAGGCAATAGGATAAACGCAAAGACCATCAAGGAAGATCTTAAGGATTTGGGTGGAAAAAAGTTCTTACTGTGTGGGCCAACAAGCATGATGAACCAGATAGCCGATGGCTTACAAAAATTGGGCGTGAAGAGAGCTGACATTATCTACGAAGACTTTAGCTTTAAATGAAGAACACAAAAACAATTTTTATTGTTTCACTTATAAACCTATTTTTGGTGGCGGGGGCAGTTGTTTACTTACAAAACAAACCAGTAGTAGAAACTGCCGCAGACTCAATACCAGCAGCGGTTCCTTCTCCCGCACCTAATACACAGCAACAAACTAATCAGACCACCACCCAACAAAAGATCGAGGTGACGCCCTCCAAGGTGGTCGCAGTGCCGTCAGCGACTAAAACTCCTGGGTGTCTAATTGTGGTAGATGGAATCAAGTATGACTTAGCCCCATTTGTAAAACTACATAGTGGCGGTGACATATTCCAGTGCGGAACTGATATGAGTGCGAGCTTTCATGACCAACACCCATCTAGTTACCTGGGAAACATGGCAAAATACAAAATCTAACTGCTGAAGCCGACTAATCGTGCTTATAAATACAAGTTATAATCAAGGAATGTCAAAAGCAGCTGATTATATTACCCTGGAAGGACGAAATATGGTGCACGATGCACTCCTTTCTGATCAAAGGATAAATGCGGTCATGATTTCTGCCTCTGGAAAGACTGATTCGAGAATTAAGGAGATTGAGATGTTGGCCAGGAAAAAGGGAATAAAAATTGAGTATATCAAGGCTCAAGACTTGGAAAAAATGGCTGAGTCACGAAATCCACAAGGGGTGATTGCTTTTATGAAGATCCCGGAAACACCAGTACTGGAGGCAATACTGAAAGAAAAAAGAAATGCTTTTATCTTGCTTTTGAACCACATTGACTACGAACAAAACATGGGGGCAATTCTACGTACCGCATGGGCTTGTGGAGTGGATGCTGTAGTTGCTTCTCCGAATGGAGTTCACGAGATTACACCTGTGGTGGCAAAGATATCTATGGGAGGCGCAGCTTATGTTCCCCTGATTGGTATGAGTTTGTTTCAGGCTACGAAATTATTGCATCAGTATGCGATCCCAATCGTCGGAGTCGAGGTTGATATGGGCAAACCAATTTACGAAGCGAAGATGACCGGTCCAATTGCACTAGTAATGGGAGGTGAAGATGTTGGATTGTCTGAGCCATTACAAAAAGATTGCGACTTTTTTGTAAATATTCCTATGAATAAGAAAGTCGCATCGTTAAACGTAAGTGTGGCGACGGCCCTGGTGCTGTTTGAAAAACTTAGGCAAGAAGGTATCAAGTCCTAGGAGAAAAGTTTGCAATATCATTCATGTAGGACGTGACTCTTTGGGCCCAGGTATCGGATCCCGGGCAGTATTTTCTCGCAATTTGGGATGGTGTTTTGAGTCCCCTTCCTAGATATTTTTCTGACAGTACCATACTGACATGGCTAATTGAGTTTTCCCAGGATTCAAAGCGTGTGGCTCCATTGGCCCAACCATAAGCGTTGTAAGAATTTCTCGGCATTACTTTCCCAAAACCTGATTCGACACCAGCGATGGCTACTAACAAACGCCAATCTAACCCAAATCTATCGGCTGTCTGGATAATATATTCAGAGTGGGCAGCAAGTGGTGATTTTTGAGAGGATAAATATCCTTGAAGCTTGGTAACTCGGGTATCTTCTTGAGGAGGCAGAAAGAGAGCGAGATGTAAGGGCCTGCAGTCTGTAACCAGATTGGCCTGGCCAATAATCTCCTGATACCTGAAAGTCATGTCTTTGCTTTGGGCCATTGCACCGTGAGGAAACAATAAAAGTAAGCCAGTGGCCAGAAAGAAAAATATATTGTATCTTGATGTCACGATTTGACTAAATAATATAGGCGGGGATGTTGCCCTGATAAGCAGTCGCAAACTATACAGAATTATGCCCTGAATGTCAAAGATGTATGATTTCGTGCTAATATTTAGATATGGAAGTAGTATATAAACTGGCACAAACAAACGAAGAAGTTAAAATCTGGGTAGTTAAAAATGGTGGCAAGCCAGCGTTAATTGACGATCCAAACATTGGCATGGATAAGGTGGGACTAAGGATAAACTGGCCAGGGAAAAAGGATGAGGGTATGCTGAGCACGGTGAGAGAAGTAGCCAGGGACACTTCGTGGGATAATTTTTTTCGAATTATGGAGGATAGAAATCTCGGGTTTATGTATACTGAGGAAGCAGATGATAATGATGGAACATGGAGGTATAAGTTTGTGAATAAGTATGAAGAAGTTGCCGAAAACTAGTGGTTGCTTAGTCAATAAGCAATTATTAAAATAAACGGATGGCAACAAAGTATAAACAGATATTTGAGGAAATGGTTACTAAGTACGAGAAGGAGTTTGATGCTTTTCAGGAAATTCATGACAAGTATGAAGAGAATCCTAAGGAGTGGCAAGAAAAATTTAATGAGGAGGGGGCAAAGATCATGGAAATAGTAAGGGACTATGAAAACAAGTTGTGTGGGCACATGGAAAACACTCTTAACTCTACGTATTCGGCCGGACTGGCTGAAAAATTTCGGGCCGAAATAAAGCGCTATTTGCCAAAACTAGACATGATCGGGGTGATTATTACGTTTGGGTAAAGAGTGGAGTGAGATTCCTCCACTACGGTCGGAATGACGGGCTGCTATTGGCCACACTCGGTCTTGATTTTTTCGATTAGTACCTGACAAAATTGATCGGCGGCTGATTTTTTGATTTGGATAATTTGCTGTGCCGCAAGATCTGATGCCTGTTTGGTTACTTCGTCGGTAATTTGTTTGAGTGGCGACTCTCCCTGGGCGTCAGTCTGGACGCCCATTATCTGAGGGGTTGGAATTTGAATTTTGTCTGGCAAAATTTTGTTTGCCATGACTATTGCAGGACTAAGAACGTCTTTTTGGAAAGTAGGGTTCTTAACGTAATAATCTACTGGTCCAGCGATCTGGGGAAACATTTTGTACAAACCAAATAAAGCAAACGTAATTATCGCTATACGAATAAATATATTATTCATTGTATTTGTATATTTTGTTTACAAATCTTACCCACATCTTCCAAGATGCTTCTTTCTTCTTCGAGAGTAAAAATGTCAGGAACTGTACCCGCCTTGATTGACTTCATCAGTCTGGCGCAGGTGACTATTCCGGTTTCAATTAAAGTGTTGATTTTGTGGCGAGGAACTTTGTAAAGAAGTGTAATTGGGTGCAGCCCTGCTCTCATAATCATTTCATGAATACCGTTATCTCGTGGAGTAAGCCAGGTGGTAAGTGGCATATCTACACACGAAGCATAATCAAAAACCTCCGATGTTACCTTGGTATTGGTCACGAGCCAAGGATGAAATACTGTTTCGGTACCGTGGGCATTTTCCATGGCTGACTTTATGTCTAAAAATCTGGCATAGGTATACAGACCAACCTGGATATCTGTCTTGACGCCTGCAGCGTTGTGGAATTTGCACTCTATGAAGTACTGATGTCCATCTTTGCTCGCAACCACATCAACCTCGTGAGTGACACATTTCCCCAAGACGATTACCCCAACCTCTGTCTTGTAACCCTCTGTAATAAGGAGATCGGAAACTATGTGTTCAAAAGGGTGGCCCGATGGACCCAGGTCCATAATGGCCCGCTTGAGGCTGTAATTGAAGTAATCGTTTACCGGAGCATTCTCTTTGAGATACTTAGAAATCTGGTCGTGGAGAGTCTTGGTGGTAATACCAGTTTTGATGTGTTTTTTGATGTAATCTACTGTTTGGGCAGCCACGTTGAGATCAAGACCCGATGAGGCCAAGGATTTAACTAGTTTGGCTTCGTCATACTGTTGTCTCTCTCCTGAGGCCTTTGTGACACTAATTGGACTGTAAGTAATCATCTATTTAATATTATCAGGTTGTATTCAAATGAGTTTGTCTATAACCGACGATAGTATAATTAGGATATGAAAATGAGCAGAATGGGCGTAAAGCCCGAGAAATTGGCGCCAAAAGATATTGAATCTATAAATCACCAGCTGTTGGTACAAGGTGGCTTTGTAAGACAACTTATGGCTGGAGTTTACACCTACCTCCCTTTTGGTCTAATTGTACTCAGAAAGATAAGTCAAGTAATAAGAGAAGAAATGAATGCTGTTGGTGGCGAAGAGGTACTTATGCCCATGCTACATCCTGCGGAGATATGGAAGAAATCTGGGGGGTGGGATTCTGTGGATGTGCTATTTAAACTACAAAGCAGGACCGGGAAAGACTACGCACTCGGACAATCTCAAGAAGAGGTAGTGACCCCATTAATGAAAGAATTTATCCATTCTTATAAAGATCTCCCGAGGGCAACATACCATATCCAGTGGAAGTTTCGGGATGAGTTGAGGGCAAAATCGGGAATTCTAAGAGGAAGAGAATTTTTTATGAAAGATATGTATTCTTGGCATGAAACTCAAGATGATTTTGATTCATATTATCAAACAGTAAAAGAAGCATATTTGAAGATTTTCAAAAGGCTGGGACTCGATGCAAAAGTAACAGAGGCATCAGGTGGAGCTTTTACAGAAAAGGTTTCTTATGAGTTTGAGGTACTCACTGAGGCTGGGGAGGCTCACATATTGTATTGTAATGGTTGCGAATATTGCGTAAACGTAGATGATATTACTACTTACAAAGAGGGTGACTTGTGTCCAAAATGTGGCAAGCATGACCTAAAGCTAGCTAAGGCAGCGGAGGTAGGAAATGTCTTTGATTTGGGCCAAAAATATCCTAAGGCTTTTGATATGAGCATCGTCTCAAAAACTGGTGAAAGTATTTATCCAATAATGGGCTGCTATGGTATAGGTATTAGTAGAACCATGGGCGTGATAGTCGAAAAATTCCACGATGACAAGGGGATAATCTGGCCCAAGAACATTGCTCCTTTCCAAGTGCATTTGATAGATTTGCAACAAGCAGAAAAAGCAGAAGAGATTTACAGATCTCTTGTGGCTGCTGGGGTTGAAGTGCTGTGGGATGACCGAGAAGCTAGGGCGGGAGAAAAGTTCGCAGATGCTGACCTCATCGGGTGCCCTGTACGTGTAGTTATTTCTCAACGAAGCATTGACCAAGGTGGCGCGGAGGTTAAACTTAGAAATAGTTCCGAGAGTGAAATAGTCACCTGGGACAATCTCGAAAGTTTTCTGAAAAATGTTTAATCTGTTTGGATTAAACGTACACCTTTACGGACTACTAATAGGGATCGGAATATGGCTGGCGTTTGAAATAGCCATATTTCGCAAAAAAAATGATCAAGATAAGAATATTATTGAGGATGTTTTGTGGTGGGCAGTAATAGGAGGTGCGATAGGGGCACGAATCTATCATGTAGTGGATTATTGGCAAAGATATTACCGACATGATCTAATAAAAATACTCTATGTCTGGGAAGGCGGTCTAGGAATTTGGGGGGCTCTAGCTGGTGGGATGATAGCGATATATTTGTGCTGCTTACGAAACAAGCAAGACTTCGTGAGTACTCTAGATAGCTTGATTGTGGGAGTGCCACTGGCACAGGCAATCGGCCGGTTGGGTAACTTTGTTAATGGCGAACTGTATGGAAAGAATGGAGAGCCGCTGTTTGCATATGAGGCAGTCTTGAATCTAGTATTGTTTTGGATAATGTGGAGTATATCGAATAAAGAAATGAGATCTGGGACGCTTACTGGATGGTATCTAGTGGGTTATGGATTGATTCGAGTGTTGCTGGAGGGAATGAGGTCAGAAGAAATTATTTGGAAAGTTTTTGGGATTCCCACTGCAATTATTTTTGGTTTGGTGGCTGTTGTTGTGGGGGTTAGCTTAGTTCTTACAAATTATTTTGGAAACGTCAAAAACTTACGGATCTTGAGAGGTAGATAACAAATCACAATGCAGTCAAGCTCTCCTGCAAGGACTGGCCTTGCAGGAGTTTTGACGAGGTTTGACTGGAGATAATTATTTTCCAAAAACAATTTTGACGACTTCATCCATGTTTTTGACAAAATGGAATTTGACATCTTTCTTAACCTTCTCGGGCAAATCAACCATGTTTTTTTCGTTGTCTTTGGGGAGAATTATCTGGGTAATGCCAGCTCTATGAGCGGCGACGACCTTTTCTCTAACTCCACCAATTTCGAGGGCTCTGCCACGAAGAGTGACTTCACCTGTCATCGAGAGATCTCTGGGGACTGTCTTGCCGGTAAAGGCAGAAATGATGGCGGTTGTGATTGCAAGTCCGGCACTAGGACCGTCTTTGGGGACTGCGCCTTCTGGAACATGAACATGGATATCCGACTTGGAGATTTTTTCCTCCTTAATACCCAATTGAACGCAGTGCGAGCGGACATATGAGTAGGCAGCTTTTGCCGATTCTTTCATAACATCACCAAGCTGACCAGTAAGTGTGACCTTCCCCTGCCCCGGCATGATGGCAACTTCAATAAAGAGAATGTCACCGCCAACCTTGGTATAAGCCATACCTGTAACGAGTCCTACTTGATCTGTTTCTTCTGCGAGAGTGTGATTGTATAGAATCGGTCCAAGATATTTATGAATTTTTTCTTTGGTTATTATGATCGGGAGTTCCTTGCCTGATGCTTTTACTCTTGCGATTTTTCTCATAATGGAAGCAACTTGTCTTTCGAGGTTACGTACACCAGCTTCCCTGGTATAGTATCTAACCAAATAGCGAAGCATGGTAGAGCCTAACTCTAAATCATTAAGATTTAGGGCGTTTATTTCGGCCTGTTTTTTGATGAGATATTTCTTGGCAATATTGAACTTTTCTTCTTCGGTGTATCCAGAGAACTCAATAATCTCTAATCTGTCTCTTAATGCTGCAGGAATAGTGTCCAAGACGTTTGCCGTGGTGATAAATAAAACCTGTGACAAATCATAAGGAATATCTAAGTAGTGGTCTTGAAATGCGAAGTTCTGCTCTGGATCGAGTGCTTCAAGTAATGCCGAGCTAGGATCACCGCGGAAATCTGCACCGATTTTGTCGATTTCATCCAACATAAAGACTGGATTGTTTACGCCACTATCCTTGATGGACTGAATGATTCTACCTGGCATGGCGCCGACGTAAGTACGCCTGTGACCTCTGATCTCAGCCTCGTCCTTGACACCACCGAGAGACATCTTGACGAACTTGCGGCCGATGGCTTTTGCGATAGACCTACCAACAGATGTTTTACCTACGCCCGGAGGTCCCACAAAACAGAGAATGGTTGGTGGGTTGATGGCATGAGTCTTTGTACTTTTTACTTGATCAGATTTGAGTTTGAGTACTGCGATGTATTCCAAAATTCTTTCTTTGACCTTTTCGAGTCCATAGTGGTCTTGATCAAGAATTTTTTCGGCTTTGAGAAGTGAATATTTGCTTTTTGTGTATTCGCCCCATGGTAATTCCAGAACTGTTTCAATCCAAGTGCGAAGATATGATGTTTCTGGGTTGTGAATTGAAAGCTTGGCCAACTTACCTAATTCTTTGGTGACTTTGTCATGGATTTCCTTAGTAAGTTTTGTCTTTTTTAGTTTTGCCTTCAACTCCGAGATCTCTTCTTCTTCACCGCCTTCACCAAGTTCTTTTTGGATTGCTCTCATTCTCTCGCGAAGAACAGCTTCCTTCATACTGTCATCAAAGCGTTTCTGGGTTTTGTTCTCGATCTTTTTTTCTAGTTCAAGAATTTTAATTTCTTCTATGAGGTGGTTGCCAATGAAAGTTAATCGGTGTTCCAAAGAGTCTTCTTTTAGAAGATTCTGCTTGTCTTCATTTTTGAGATCTAAAATTGCAGAAATTTGATAGGAAATAAGTAAGGGGTCAGAACTGTTTACGATCTTGGCCAATACACCAGGCTCAATATTGCCCTTACCTAGTTCGTGGGCTCTTTTGATGCTGGCTACTGCTCGATTGGCCAGGGCGATTACTTCATTTGAGGTGGTAAAGTCTTCATCAAGAACTTCAACTATCACCCAAGCTCTGCCATCTCTTTGCTCCAGGGCTGATATAGATACCTTGAATAGACATTTGACGATTGCGTGCAATTCGTCGTTTACGGGAAGCGTTTTGACAATTTTACAAATGGTCCCGATAGTATAGTAATCCTCTAAACCTAGCGCAGTGGCTTTGGAGTCTTTTTGGGACACAAAACACACCTCTTGGTCGTTGGTGAATGCTTCGGTAATTCCCGTAATGGAAGCTGGTTTTCCAAATGTAAGAACTGCTTCTGTATTTGGGAAAATTACACCCTCTCGGAGGCCAATAAATGGTACCAATCGGGTCTTTGAAAGATCTGTTTGTACTTCGTTTTCTGCCATATTTTTAAGATTTTAGCAGATGACCGCTGAAATTGCTAACTCATTATTTTAGCAAACGAATACCCAAAAGAATCGTCGCAAAAATTGTAAGAATTGTGATAATTATGAAAAATGAAAGCGAGAATTTCTGTTTTTGCATGTGTTACTCCTCAACATCTAGAAATTTTTCTTCTGACCACAAGTGATCATCGTTTATTTTGGCGTAACCTCTAAACCAGACTCTGCCGATCTTGCCAAATTTGATGTTTACATCAAAGGTGTTTGGGAGCTGAAAGACTCCAGAACCATAATCAATTTGGGTATATGGATAATTGACAGCACTAGGAGAGTCGGTTTTTTGGAGTGCACTGGGACTTGATTCGTACCCCCAGTAAATAGAAGTATATGAAGTAGCTAGATCAGGTGAGGTATTAACGGTCCAAATAAATGTTCCTGTGCTATCTAGCTTTATTTTTTCGGGGTAAGAAACTAAGTCCAGTGATCTAGGCGATGATTTGGTGTCAGCAAGATTTTTTTGCACTTTGAAATAATTGAAAAATATCAGGGTTATAAATATGACAAACCCAACTATAATATAAAGAAGTGTTTGAGATCCGTTTATCTTTGCCACAAAGCTAGTTTATCAGTAAAAAATTATTATTGCTTGTGAAAAAAAATGGTTATTGGTTTGGCGTCATGATTCTGGTATGTTTGTCAGGAGTTTTTGGATCAATTGCTGGTAGACTTTACCAAAAAGCACAGCCAATAGCACCAGTTGCCGTCTCTCCTGCTCCAGATCTCTCCCCCACTCCGTCCCCCATAGCCTCCATATCGGCAACTCCAACAAAACCAAAACCCCTAACTTTTGAGGAAATGAATAAGTTGTATGGTCCGTGCACATCACTCCCTGTACTCATGTATCACCACGTAGAACCAGAAGAAAATGCCAAAGCCAATAAGAGAACTGGCCTGAGTGTCCCTCCGGAGATGTTCCGCTCTCAAATGGAGTACCTGAACAGTAAGGGTTATACATCTATTACCCCTGCAGATTTGGCCAACTTTTTTGACAATGGGACGGCACTTCCCAAAAAACCAATTTTGATAACTTTTGACGACGGATACGTTGATAACGGGGATGAGGCGTTTCCAATTATGAGAAGTTTGGGGATTAAAGGCACAATTTACATAGCTACAGGACTCATGGAAAACTTTAACTACTTAACTTGGGCCAAGATCGACGAAATGAGATCTTCGGGATTAATGAACTTTGGGAACCATACATGGTCACATAAAAATGTAGGCGGGAGCCAAGAAAGTATGACCAAAGAAATAACAACGGCAGACACTCAGCTGGCTGATCACGGAATTAATGGTTCGAAAACTTTTGTATATCCTTTTGGGGTGTATTCTAAATTTGCTGAAAATTTATTGAGAGACATGGATTATAAAACCGCCTTTACAACAGTGAATGGTCGCATAATGTGTAAAAAACAAAGATTTTCTTTGCCCAGAATCAGAGTAGGAAATGCAAGTCTAGCAAATTTTGGAATATAGCTACTGTGTCACAGTTTGATGAATTCTATTGTTCGCCGAATGGCTGTATCAAAGCTAGTGCCAAAGATATTGTGGCCACCTGTCTTGTATTCGAATAGTTCGTGATTGATGGTGGTGGGATCTAGGATTTTTGATAAGTTACGACTGTAATCGACGCTTACAGTCTTGTCGTCAATTGCATGGTGGATTTGAATGGCGCCATCAACCCCTTCTAAGTAATTAGTCGGGACAATTTGTTTCCAAAAATTATTTTGAGAGTTGAATTGGCCATATGTGTCAATGAGGAGTTGTCGTTTTTTCTGTGACGGAGCAGATGATGGAAGGGGTCGATAACTATTGTCAGTAATTTGGAATTGTTGCATGTCGTCGTATGTGTAGACTGCGCCAGCCCAAATAACTATTTTGTTAATATCTGGGTTGATTACAAGACTTCTAAGGAGAATGTTACCTGACATGCTATGCCCCCAAAGCGTAATATTGTTTGGATTTACATAATCTGATTGTTTGAGAGCAGAAAAAGCGTTAAGAGTATCGATGACGTAATCGGCAGAGTAATAACCACCACCCGGATCACCCTCTGATTTTCCATGTCCCCGCAAATCTATTTTGAAAACTACAATGCCGTTTTTGGCGACTGCATCTACATATGAAGCGTAGTTCTTGAGTGTCATATATTGTTGAGGTGGTATGTATCCATGTACCAGGACAACACCTGGCCAGCCACTTGAGGGCGGAGTACCTTTGGGGATTGTCAGTTGTGCGTTAATTCGCAAGCCATCGGAGTCGTAACTAGTGAGATATGAGGTGTAGGTTCCTGTTTCGTTCTGCTTAACCAAAGAATTGAGATGCCCGACGTAGCTTCTGTTGCGCAAAAAGGGAATGGTTATCTCTTCGAAAGGAATTTTGACTTTGGTTGGCGTAGGGGTTGCCGAAAGAGTACTGCCTACCGACTGGGAAGTAGGCTGAGATTTGTAGTTGCCAAGGATGAGAGATGTAACAACTACAATAGTGATGGTACTAAAAAATACAGTTTTTGTTATTATTCAGTTTAGCATTTTTCAGGCACTGCTAAAATAAGGGATGACTGATGTTTCTGTACGAATTCCTGTAAATAATTATCGAATACTCTACCTCGAGAAAAACGCAATAAACAAAGTCATTTTGTCCGGAGTTTCAGATACCATGTACAAGCCTGTGGGAGCGGATCTTAAAAACTATCACCCAAAGATTATTTGCCTGAGGCTGCGCGAGATTTTTGGTAAACCTTCGAGTTTGACAGAAATTAAAACTGCCCATGAGGAGGTGGGGTATTCTGATCAAAAAAATATTTTTGCAGAAGGATCTACTGAGGAACTCCAGGCGAAAGCTCTAGAAATGGAATATGAGGTGTGGGGTAAAATGCAAGTCAGTTCGATTGAATTTACCCTAAAAATTGGAAAAAATATTGTTAGTGTGTTGCTTCAAGAAATAAAACCGATTGGGAAATATTTAAAGATTGAAGCCCCAAACACGGAGGCTTTAAGAAATTGCTTAAAAGCCTTAAGAGTGGAGAAAAGAGAAATAATCAATAATAACGCGGCGGTTCTTTTGGCTGAGAAAATGGGGCTTGTGTAGTTAGTGCTTGGGAGGATTGTCTATATATTTCTTACCTTTGAGTCTTTCTGGTAATAAGTCATCTGTGGAATACATCTCGTAACCAGATCCATATCCGAGGTGCTTCATGAGTTTGGTCGGAGCGTTGCGGAGATTCATGGGGATTGGTAAGTTCCCAAGTTGTGACACATCTGCTTGGGCGGACCTGAGTCCATCGTAAGCTGAGCGGTTTTTGGCCGCGTTTGCTAAATAGGCAGCACCATGGGCGAGGTTGATTGCACATTCTGGATAGCCGATTTGCTGACATGCTTGAAAAACGGCATTGGCAACTACTAGTGCGGTAGGTTGAGCCAAGCCAATATCTTCACTTGCAAAAATGACCATGCGACGGGCAATAAATAGAGGGTCTTCGCCGCTATCTACTAGTCTGGCGAGATAATAGAGAGCTGCGTCGGGGTTGCTTGCCCGCATAGATTTTATGAAAGCAGAGATTACGCTGTAGTGCTCCTCGCCTTTTTTATCAAATCTTAAAAATTTATTTTGAATTGCGTTTTTGAAATTTTCGATTGTTAGGGATTTGTACAGATTGTAGGTGGATTCTATAAGCCCAATAGCCTGACGTGCGTCACCATTGGCAAATTCTGAAAGCCACTCCCGCACTTCTTTCGTCATTTTGGTTTTGAGTGACTTGGTGGCCCTGTCTACAATTTTGGAAATATCTTCTGGGGTGTGCTCCTTGAGTACAAAAACACGACAACGGGAGAGGAGCGGCGCGATGATTTCGAAACTGGGGTTCTCTGTAGTAGCGCCAATCAGGGTTATCTTGCCTGACTCAACAAAAGGTAGAAGAAAATCTTGCTGAGCCTTGTTGAAACGATGAATTTCATCGAGGAACAAGACAATTGGCTTGGTGGTTTTGTTTTTGTCACTGGCTATCTGACGGATGTCGTCTTTTCCGGCAGAAACTGCAGATAGTTCGTGGAAATCAGCATCTATGGAATCTGCGTAAATGCGTGCGACGGTGGTCTTGCCGGTGCCAGGTGTACCCCAAAGAATATACGAGAATATCAGCTTGTTCTCGACTGCAAGCCTGAGTGGTTTGCCAGGGCCAACTAAGTGATCCTGACCAACAAATTCGTCTAGGTTTTTCGGTCTAATAAGTGAAGCCAGTGGCTCAGCTAAACTGCTCATATTCGGTATTTGTTTGGGTACTAATAAATAGTTTATGGATTATTCACCAAAATGTCAAGAGACTATAATGCAAATATATGACTGAATCTATCCTGCATACGGAAATGGTTGAGAAGTATTATGGACCCGTTACGATTGAAATCGTAGAACAAAGCGCTGAAAGGAGGGTAATAAATATGCGTGATCGAAATGGCGAGTGTAGAACTCATGCCGTGACTTGGTTCCCACCTGTAAATGAACATGATCCACTGTCTGAGATCAGAGAAAGAGTATATTGCGGAGAGGGCGTGGGGAGGGTGGTAAAAAGCATGGGGCTTACTATCGAGAAAGAAGTGATATATTCCGGAGATATTGAACCAACAAAAAAAATGCAAGAAATTATGGATAATACGGATCTGGCAATTAATCTGTATAACTTTTGGGTGGTTAGCCCTGAAATGAAAGAGCTATATGGGACGATACTAGAGATATATCCGGAAAGACTGCGACAAAACTTTTGTGAAATGAATAATGATGATTTTATGGAACAAATGATGGTTGCGATTGAGTATCTGATAAGTACTTGACAGAGTCTTATAGTAGTAGTACGATAGATGTAATGAATCTTGCAATTATGTTTGCGAGAACGCCGAAAGGAACCAAGGGGTTCCTTTTTGCGTTTTTCCCGGAAGGAGGTGAATTTATCTGAATAGCTACGAAAAATTTAACTCAATGCCAGATGATCAAGCACCCAAGATTGCCAGTGAAAAAATAGAGACTAGCACGTCCATAACCCCGGAGCTGCTAGCTGAGTTTAGAAAAAGATTCCCAGAGCAATGTGCTGGGACTCCAGAGTGGCAACTTAAGGTGAGATTGGAGGCAGCGTCAAAAATGTATGACGAGACAGGTTTGATCCTTTGGGAATAACCTGCTTCTGATAATGTGAGATGATATAGCCATGGAGCGGAAAAATACGTCTTGGCAAAAAGTAAGCAAATGGTATAACACTATTGTTGGTGAAAAGGGACATTATTACCACCAAGCAGTAGTAGTACCAAGTAGTTTGAAACTGTTGGAATTGAAACAAGGAGATAAGCTTTTGGACATTGCGTGTGGCCAAGGCGTGTTTTCCCGGAGTATTCCGGAAACAGTGCAATACACAGGAGTAGATGCGTCGAAGACTTTGATTGATGAGGCAAAGAAAATGGATCGAAACACAAACCACAAGTATTTTGTGGACGATGTAACTCGCGAAGTAGCAACCAGAGACCGCTTTAATAAAGCAGTTATGGTTTTAGCTCTTCAGAATATTAAAGATCCCGAGAAAGCGATAAACTATGCCAGCGAAAGACTTGAAAAAGACGCTCGTTTTTTGATCGTGCTAAACCACCCTTGTTTTCGAATCCCCCGACAAAGCAGCTGGGAAACAGACACCGCGAACAAACTGCAGTATCGAAGAATTAACAGATATATGTCACCTTTGGAGATCCCAATAAACGCTCATCCTGGTGAACAAGGCTCCCCTGTCACCTGGTCTTTCCACCATCCGATTGAGGACTATTCCACATATTTACTTAAAAATGGATTTTTGATTGAGAAAATTGAAGAGTGGACTTCTGACAAAAAAAGCGAAGGTTCTGCGGCAAAGAGAGAGAACCGTGCAAGAGAGGAATTCCCGATGTTCATGGCTATTTTGGCTGTGAAGAAATAACAGCAGGATTCTAGTGATAGAATATGCGGGTACCTTGACCGACAAACTATGATCCAAAGGAGGAACCATGGAAAGTGCAGTAAATTCAATGTTTGCAGTGGTTTTCCCCGGAAAGAGTAACTACGAGGTTTTTAATGATGCTCTTGAAATATACATGCTCCGGGAGCAAGCTCTTGCAAAGTTAGTACAGATTGAAATAAGTGATACCGGTGACTTTTGGTGGCAGAATAAGGAGTTGATGGGGATTTTTGACCTGCTCTACAAAAGTGGAGTGATACTTCTCCCCACTAATCCCGCAGAAAGACTCCGCTGGATTGCACTTTTGTGCGTAGAAATAAGTAATTATGAAGAGTTTGATTGTGGCAATGTCATTCTCCCTATAGATTTTCTGCCTGACGAGATGCTGGAATTATTTGAGGATGCGTACGGAGCAAGACCAATCGAGGAAGTGATAAAAATAAGGAAACAGCTAGCCGAACAAGGCTGGGAAAGTCTGGGTTTGTAAGGATTGGCCGGATTATATCCGGCCTTTTTTATGGAAAATGATAATATAGAAATGTTAATAGTTAGAAAGATGTATGAAGTGTGACAATTGTTGTGGAAATCACAGAGGAGGTATAAACGAGAATCTCTATGGCATGGGGGTAATTGGTGCGGCCATATATTTCGGGTCAGGGGCGGTAGGGTTTTGGGCTATATTAGTGGGCATAACTAAAGCGTTTTTCTGGCCGGCCTTTTTGGTTTACAAAGCCATGGGAATGATGGGGATTTAAGCCACAGCCATGAGAGAATGGTAAAATAGGAGCTTGAGAAGCGTAAGTATATTGCCGGATCGTCTAATGGTAGGACGTCGCCCTCTGGAGGCGAATATTCTAGGTTCGAGTCCTAGTCCGGCAACCAAGTTGGACGCTATCAGACCGTGATGCCTAAAATCGGTTGATGCGTCCCAGGAATACTTACTATGATAATGGAAGTCTCGGATAGCACGACGCTATCGATTAGACCAATGATCTTTTTGCGAGTTCTAAAAGCTTTTCCTTAGTTTATAAATATCCTTGCGTCAGCTTATTAATGGATAATTCATTGATCGCCAAACAAGCAGGCCATTTGACAAATTGAACACATTTTTGTAACCAAGCTTAATCATCTCATCTACTGCATATACGCTACGAGACCCACTTAGACAATATACAAATATCTTTGCATGTTTGTCCGGGATAACAGACTCAACCTTTTTAACGACTTCATCGAGTGGTATGTTTATACTTCCAGCGATTTTGCCTCTTGAGTATTCGCCCTCAGTGCGAACATCCAGAATCAGTACGTTTTCTTTTGAATCAATCGCCTTTTTTACGTTATCTGCCGTAACTTGAGGTACCTTTGGTTCCGAATAATCAGACATAATTTATTTCTTGGAGTTATTAGTTGAGATACCAAAAATTGAATACAATCCACAGAAGCCAATTAGACCAGTAACTAAAGAGATCACTCCGACAACATAAGCAACAGTCTGTAAAGTTCCACTAAGCCAGAAGAAGCCTGCAAGTAGAGCCACAGAGCCTATTACAACTCTAGTAACCCGATCGAATGTACCCTCGTTTTGTTTGATGTTTGGACAAACCATTTGTTTTTAATATTTAATAATTTTGTTTATTTGAAATGAAACAATTCATTTTGTAGAGAGAATATATCTGGACAAAAACTGAAAATGTAAGTATAGATACACTGTATTCCCTCAAATAGCTAAATACAAATCCAGGGAATACAAGAGAAACAAATCCAGCGCCCACACTAGCACCACAGGCGGGAATACCTAATCCACAAACTTGAAGTGCGGTAACGCCGACAACACTTGCAACACCCCCACAATGAATTCCCCAGATTTATTGATGTCTTAACCCGCTCTTTGATGGTTCTAGTAAGACATGCAATAGTTAGAGAAAAAAATAGTAATAAATATTATTGCAATTGCTGAGAATCTTCCAAAAAGAACTTCCTTTGGGATTAATAGATATCCAATGAGTAATGAGGTTAGAAATACAATTTTGCAGTAGTTTCTTTTCAAATTGCTAAATTCAAGAAAGTTTTTCATAATTGACAGCAAAAGAACAAGGTGTCAGGATTAGCATGTTAATTAATTTTCTTAGATTATGGAATTATCTGATAACTCAGGAGGTATTGGCGATAGAAAATACGTAGATAACCCTGTTATCCCCCGTATGTACCTTGATAGGGTAGCTGATCTTCGACCAGAAACGGTGAGGCACCATCTAAACCGATATGGTCTCGCTGCTTCGTACACCAAAAGGGGTGATGTGGTAATTGACCTATGTTGCGGGACTGGTTACGGATCCGAGATTATTCAGAAAGTAGAAGCAGGAAGAGTAATAGGTGTAGAACTATCCGAGGAAGCTATAAACTATGCTAGAGAGCACTCCCCATCGTGTGAGTTTATCAAGGAGAACGTAATAGAGTTTCTTACTGATAAATCTAAAACGGACAAACTTCCCCAACCTGACACCGTTGTATTTTTTGAGTCAATTGAGCATTTTGCGAAGCCTGATGTTTTTAAAATGCTGGATGGTGTAAGAGACCTCCTTAAACCGAGTGGACAGTTTTTTCTCTCAACACCAAGGGATATACGAAGCGATAGAAATCTAGACCACATTTCGCAATGGAACTTTGAAGAGTTAAGAGGTGTCTTGTCTGTGAGATTCAAGCAAGTAGACCTGTTTGGCCAAGATTGGGCATCTGGGAATTTTGTGAGAGAAAATCCAGAAAATGCAAGCTTTTATGTTGCTAGATGTAGCGAGCCGATACAAGAACCGAACTGATTAAAAACAAAAGAATAGTTTGTTGCCAGAATTACTTCCTAAGAGTGCCCTTTGTGGCATCAGAACAATATACAACTAGATGAGGGTTGGTTTCGTCTGGATAGGTGCTGAAATCTGTTTTGCAGATTAGGTCATCTTTTCTGTATCCCATCTTTCGACTGTCATCGCCGATAGAGCCATTGAATTTCATCAGAGTAAAACCCTTTTGTATCAGGTAATCAGCAACAATTTTTTCTTTTCCTAGAGATGTGTTTGGATGGTTTATCAAAAACGAATCACCAAAGAAAACTTTGAGAGAACTTGAAGTTTCTCCCTCGTTCCAGAAGATATCTGCCTTGACTGGATTTTCAAATGGAATACTTACTGATTTTGACAATTCGACAAGAAATATCTCGATTGGGTCAGTGGGAACGTAGGCTTCTTGTAGGATGGTTGGAGTTGGTGATGCCTCTAAAATATTTTCTGGAGCGGGGATACTTTGTGGTTTCTGAATACTGCACCCAGTCAAAACGAGTGATAAGGCAACGAACAATAGTACTTTTGTCATGAGGTGATAATAAACTATATTAATCGGCTATCATAGGCCCAATGGAGTATTGATTGGCGTTGTCTTTTGCGACAGGTCATATCACCCGGGATACAGTTTTTCTTGATTTGGACGATGTGGCGTTTCATTGCTAACCAGCGGTTGATTTGTCGGGCGTCATCGGAATGGCGTCTGCCCATGTAATAACGACAGTACCACTGAAACCAACCACGAGGATCATCTGGATGGATCCAGCCTTTTTCCAGCCAGATGCTTAATTGCTGACTGGCGCTTACCCCAAAAAAATTAAGGCTGGGATCAGACTTTTTTGGAGAGAGCTTGGCTTTGGTGTACCAACTCTTTGGAAACTCCTTCGCACAATCAGTCATATACTTGCCACCAAAAACGCCAAGTGAGAACATCTCTTGAGGATTAAGGTCGGGGGTGAATCTCGGGTCGAAGTTTTTACCTATTGGCTCAGTTAGCACATAGGAGTATTTTTGTTGCATCTTGTCAGTAACAACCACTGTTTTTGGTGCCATATTGTTTCGAGGGTACTTGGATAAAGTATATCTTAATGATTTTTTCGAGAGGATTTCTTTTGATTAAATTTTGTTAAAAAAGACGCGATAAAAGTAGTAATGGGAACCGCCAACACCAAGCCAATGCTGCCCACCAAAGTCCTAACAACTTCGTCGGCGATTATTTCGTAGTTGAAAATTTCTAAAAATGGTCTTGGGTTATCAACAAACAATAGGAGTAAGGGGAGCGCAGCTCCGGTGTAAACCAAAATTAGAGTATTGACCATCGAAGCAATGTGATCTTTCCCCACCGACATTGCTTTCCTATATAAGTCCTGAGGACTCAATAGAGGGTTTGCCGTCCTAAGTTCTTCGACAATAGCTGATTGGGAGATCGTGATGTCATCGAGAACACCCAAAACACCAATGATCATGCCAGCAAGAAGAATACCTTTGATGTTTATTGAACCTTCTCTAGACACATTCAAAAAGCCTGCTTCCTCTGACGCGAAGCCTGTAAGCTTGGCCGACTCTACAAAAACAACCGCAAGGATTCCTGTGACAATAAGTGAAATAAGTGTGCCAACAATTGCAACTAAAGTTTTTTGATTGAAGCCGTGTGATAAGAAGAAGGTGACTGGGATAATTGCTAACGAACCTAAAATTGCAATGGTGACGGGATCGCTACCACCATAAATACTTGGCAAAATAAACTTAAGTATTACCAAGAAGGAGACTCCCATCCCCAAGATAGAACTGAGCCCTTTCCATTTCCCAATAAATATAGTTAGTATTACAAAAATCAAAAACAGAACTATAAGAGGTGTGCGCCTGACATAATCAGTTATCAAAAAAGTTCCTGCATCTGTAGCTTCTATTGAATATGACAAGACGACTTCGTCACCCACTTTGTAGGTGATGTTGCTACCTTGGAATATATTTGCGCTTTCGAGGTTTATGATTCTGTCTTTTTGATTTCCAGACGTAATTTTTATTTCTAGTTGTTGATACTGCTCGATATCTGCACTATTGGGGGAAGTAATACGCCTTACTCCCAAAATTTTGATTATTTTTCCCTCGATTGTTTCTGATTTGACATCGAGTGCAAATGATTGTTCTGATCTTACCGTGTTGGCTGAATCACTACTACTCGCAGCTAAGGAAACAGGAGTCCTCACAAAAGATGAGAGGAAGGTAAGAATGAAGAATCCGAAAATAAAACAGGCTTTCTTGTTCATGAAATTATTTGACTATTTTAACTATTATATTAGCTTGAGTATAATTGGGTATGGAAAAATCGACGGAAGTTGATAGATATATCGAAAACTATCCTGCCAATGTTAGGGAGATATTGATCAAAATTAGAAAGATAATCAGGGAGGTCGCCCCAAAAGCAAAAGAATCTTTTGGCTACGGAATGCCGGCATATTCACTGAATGGCCCACTTGTGTATTTTGCGGGGCACGAACATCATGTTGGACTTTATCCTACTCCTGCTGGTATTGAAGCCTTTAAAGATGACCTAAAAAAATATAAGTCTGGGAAGGGATCCGTAAAGTTTCCCATTGAAACGCCAATTCCTTTTGAACTAATAAAGAAAATTGTTCAGCAAAGACTTCAAGAAAATTTGAACAAGAAATCTTAGTAGTTACCCCTACGTTCCTATACGTCTTTTGCATGACGCTGATCCCAGCCAAGTATGTGGATTCCCATTCCAGCACCACCCCAAATTGGGATGATTCTTGGCATTAATCCAAATTGCTGGGACTCTCTTGTCCCCAGCATGACGTGATGCTAAAAGTGAGAAGCAGTTATTCCTCATAAGGAAATCAGGGTACTGAGTGACTATTGCGATTCCCTCCTCTATAGTAAGTGGAGATCGGTTGTCTGCCAAAATTGATACCATTGCGTCTTTTGGTGTGATATTTAAACTTTCTTTGCCTCTATCGATATCCACCAGCAAATAGGCATCTTCTTTGGGTATTGATACATCTGGAATTGAAGCAAAATCTTTCGGGGTTAGAGGGTCGAGTTTGACAAGCCCTGTTTTATCATTTTTGGTGACCAACTCCATCATCTGCGAGGTGGAGATAAGAGGACTGTTGATGACGAGGACGAAAGCAAGTTTACCACTATCTATATCTGCTGAAAAATACGGAAGGTCTTTATTCTTTGTTTTTAGTGGTGTCATGATTTCTCGGAACTTATTCTCATCCATTCCCATCCCCGCTATATAACCCTTATCCATAAGGTTCTGAACTTGACGGTCGAATTCTGACTCAAATAATGGATTTGACATATATCAATTGTATAGCAGCTGTTCAAACGCCCAGAATCTTACCGGTGCTAGAATTAATTTGTGGAACCAGAACCAATTATTTTTACTTGTAAGTATTGTGCATATCCTATTTCAAAAGAGAGTTTTTATTGTCCGCATTGTGGAAAAAAATTAAGGGAAAAACCCGCTTCTTTGGGAATACTGTCACTATTGCTCCTTTTTGTTCTTAGTACATTCTTACCTCCTCTTGGACTAGGGATGACTATCCGATATATAAAGGCAGAAGACAAAACGGCCAAAATTGTGGGGTGGATTTCTTTGGTTCTGACCATTTCTGCGATTTTTATAACAATTTTGCTGGCAAAATCAATGTTTGAAGACCTGAACCAGCAAATTAACTCTCAAATGAGCGATTATAAGTTCTAGTTGAACCCTTGATCATCGTGTTTGCATGACTGGAGGGAGATTCCTCCGCTACGGTCGGAATGACGTAAGGAGGTGGAATGGGATCTCTCCACGCGCTGCGCTTGGTCGAGATGACGCGGGGGGCAGAGATTGATTGATGAATACGGCAAAAGACACATAATCCTCATAAGGGTGGTACAATATAGGCTATGACATATTTTAACCGAGGAGGCGGTTTTGGTGGTAATAGAGTTTCAGGTAGATCAAACTACGGTGGAGGCTCAAATAGAGGCGGTTCTTCATCTGGTGGATACGACCGTCCAGAGCTATATAAGGCTGTTTGTGCTGAATGTGGAAGAGATTGTGAAGTTCCTTTTAAGCCAAATGGCAGTAGGCCAATATATTGTAGTTCTTGTTTTGAAGCTCAAGGTGGAGGTTCTGACAGAGCTCAAAGACGAGACTCAAGATCGAGCTTTGGTGGTAATTCCAGACCAACTTTTGATGCAAGACCTAGTTATGATGCTGGTGAGAGAAATTTAACTTCAAAACCACAAACTGTTTTGGATCTGCGAGCTATCAACATAAAACTAGATAGAATTTTGGATCTTTTGTCCCAGAAATCACTCCCAGCAGGAGTTTCTGAAGTAGTTGATGAGAAGGTAGCCAAGACAAAACTAATCAAAAAATTGATCAAGAAGAGTTTGAAGGAGTCATCTGAGGACACTGAGGCTTAATCTAGATTTATTCTGAGAGAGAAAAATCTTGAATTTTGAATTAACTTAAGTAATTCGAACCAAGTAAGGGCGATAGTGACCCCAGTCAGCACTATCGCCCAATCCGTAGGACTGAGAGGTGACATACGAAAGAGATCTGCAGAAAATGGTATGTAGATGACAGACAATAACCCCAATATTGCACCGGACGTAATTACGGTAAGTGCTTTGTTGGGCTTTGAGAGTATTTTGAAAATGTTTTCCTTCCACGAGAGATTGGTCATAATAAGAATCAAATTTGAGAGAATCAATGAGGAAAAAACCAGAGAACGGATTTCGTTTTCTGTCCTTCCGATGTATTTGGAGATAAAAAATATTGCAAGGATTACAGCTAGGATGCTAGAACCTTGCAACAGATTTACAAAAATTGTTTTGGGGGTGAACATGGGCTGACTTAGGCTCCTTGGAGATCGCTTCATGATCTGGTCGTCTTCTTTTTGTGACTCAAAAACCGTGGAACATGCGGGATCTATGACTAACTCCATGAACGCAATATGTGCCGGAAGCAGTATGGCTGGGGAATCAAAAAGTAGAGGGATAATAGACATCCCAACAATTGGAACGTGAACTGCGAAGATATAGCCCATCGCTCGCTTAAGATTGTCAAAAATTCTTCGCCCAAGTCGAACGGCTGTCACTATAGAAGAAAAATCATCCTTTAAGAGAACCAATGAAGAAGCCTCTCTGGCTACGTCAGTGCCTCGATCACCCATGGCAATACCGATATGAGCGGCTTTAAGAGCCGGAGCGTCATTGACACCATCCCCTGTCATAGCGACAATTTCTTTGTTGGCTTTTAGAGCATTGACTATAAGAAGCTTTTGTTCGGGCAGAACTCTGGCAAAAATATTTATTATTTTTATTTTTTTACTTAGCTCTGATGTAGTCATACCTTCTAATTCTTCGCCGGTGATATAGTGATAAGGATTTTTGATGCCTATTTCCCGAGCGATATAGGAAGCAGTCCCCGGATAGTCTCCTGTAATCATGATGACCTGCATGCCTGCCGTGTATGCATCGCGAACAGCGTCGGAAGCGGTAGACCTGGGTGGATCGATAAATCCTAGTAATCCGATAAAGTTGAAGCTGAATTCTTGTTGGGTTTTGGGGAGGAGTTTGGAATTAAAATCCGCCTCTGCAACGCCAAGCACTCTTAGACCTCTTTTGGTCATCTCTTCTACTCTCTTCGTCAGTGATTCCCTCTCTTGTGTCGTTAATCGACACAGATCAAAGATCGCCTCGGGTGCACCTTTGGTGGCAACTAATTGCTGTTTTTTGTCTGGAGACTCCCAGACATGAGAAAGCGCCAAGAGATCTCGAGTAAGAGGATATTCTTTGACGATACTCCAATTTTCGTATTTGTTTTTACTTAGGTACAGTGATGCAATTTTGTGAAGCTCTTTTTCGATTGGATCAAAGGGGTCTCTGACACTCGAGAGGACTCCATACTCTAGTACTTGATGAAATTTATCTGGAAGATCTGAGGAAACAAATCCACTTATTTCATGAAATGAATCTTTTGCAAAAAGACAAGTTAGCTTCATTTTGTTAAGTGTCAGCGTACCTGTCTTGTCTGTACACAGAACTGTCGCCGCTCCCAGTGTCTCTATGGCAGCAGGCCGGCGAGTGAGGACCTTGTACTTGGAAATTCTCCATGCTCCTAGAGTCATAAAAATCAAAAGTACAACAGGGTACTCCTCGGGAAGAATGGCCATGCTGAGAGTGAGGCCGGACAATAGACCTCGCAAAGGATCTCCTTTGGTCAAATAATAAACTAAAAATACAAACAGACAAAGAAATAATCCGATTACAGAAATAGTCCTGACGATTTTTTCTGTTTCTTTGTGCAATAGAGTGTCTTCGACCTTGATTGATTCCAAACTTTTTCCTATTTTGCCAATTTCTGTGAGTGACCCAATAGATGTAACTCTAAAAATTCCTCTACCACTGACCACCATCGACCCCGAGTAGACAAAGGGGAGATCTTCTCCTCCTGGTCTGGACTGGGGCAGTGCTTGATCCCATACTTTTTTCCTTACCGAAGCAGACTCGCCAGTAATGAGTGATTCGTCTATGGATAAATTCTCGCAAGAGAGAACGGTACCATCAGCGGGAATCCTGTCTCCTTCGCGAATAATTACGATGTCTTGTCTGACAACCTCTCGCCCCGGGATTCTGATTTGCTTGCCATCTCTAATTACAAGTGCTCTAGGACTAGAGAGGTTTTTGAGAGACTCGAGTGTTTTTTCTGTTTTGCGCTCTTGATAAAAGGTAATGCCAACCACAACAAAAATGGTGACGATTAGCATCGCAGCATCTTTGACTTCGCCAAGAAAAAGATATATTCCTCCGCTGACTACCAATAGAATAAGCATGGGCTCAGACAGAATGTGAAACAGCATGTTGAGCCACGATTTGTTTTTGTGAGTTGGAAGCTCGTTGAAACCATCTGTCAAAAGTGCTTTTTGGGCGGCATGGTGAGAGATGCCACGTAAAGAAAGAGGGTCCATACATTCATCTTAGCCTAATTTGACTTTGTGGACTATCTTTCTCTGTTATTCGAGGTGTCCCGATCTTTTTTTGAGGGCAATAATATCCCGTTCCAAACTTCTCAAGCTACTTTCAATATTCTGGAGAGTTGTTACTATTTTGTCTTCTTCTGTTTCGTCGTCAATATAATCTTCAGAAATGTCTTTGACATTTGACTCAAGACTATCGACATCTTCCTGAATGTCCCCAATATCTTCTTGTAAGTCGTCTACGTTTTCCTGAATATCGTCGATGTCTTCCTCAACACCAGCAAGACTCTTGGTGGTGCGATTGACTGTCATTTGAATAAAGATAGCCAAGTAGATTGCCTCTAAAGAAACCACTGTTGTCAGGATTAGCAATATTTGATCGAGTGGCACCCCAAAGAATCTGAGAACAAAAATACCAAAAAACAAAAGGGTATGAACTACTAATGAATTTGTAGTTCCGATGGAATTTGTCATCTGTTGGGACAACTCTTCAAGCGAAAGGGGCTTCTTCTTGGACATAGGAAATAGCTAACTGATGACAGCACCATTATAGTCCTCTATGGCCAATATTCCCCGCTCAATCTTGAAAATACTGCCTAAAAGATGTCTTCTGGAGGAAGGAACTCTTCGCCGTTGGCTGCTGGCGCAGAGAAGTTACCTTTGAGCCACTCAACGTATGGGCAACCCGTGGCTCTTTTGGCGTCACGATCCCAGCCTGAAGTGGAGCATTTTTTCATTCTTTTGCCCGCTGCGGTGGTAAACAGGACGAGAGGCTCACCACATTGGGGGCATTTTTCGTCGAGCTTTTCGGTGGAACCATTGATCCACTCAACATAGTCACAACCGGTGGCTTTTTTTGCTTCTTTGTCCCATCCGCCCGCACTGCACTTCTTCATTTTTTTGCCAAATCTCGTAACCTGCAAAACTAATGGTTCTCCGCATTTGGGGCATTTTTCGTCGAGTGTTTGTGGGTCTACTTGAAGCCATTTAACGTAATCACAACCTTCGTTTTTCTTGGTTTCTTTGTTCCAAGAACCTGTAGAACATCTTTGGAGCTTTCTTCCTGTAGCTGTTTCAGTAACATCACCGAGTGGTGAACCGCATTTGGGGCATTTTTCGTCTTGCATAGTATCTAGGTTACCACTAAGTCATCAAATAATAAACAATGAAACTAGGTGCGCAGGTCCTTGATTATCTTTTTTACGACTTTATCACCGGCCGATCTTATTTGATCTTCTATGTCTTGTCCAATGTGCGCCTTGAGATATGCCAAGATCTCGGGATCATATGGTCGTTCGTGAACCTGTGATAAGAAAACCCCATGGTGATCCGTAGGCAGTTTGTCCAAAATATGAGCAATAATACTTTGGTAAATAATGTCATCAATTAATTGAAGAGCTTTGCCTTTTTGATTTTCTTCTTCGTCTAGACTTTCGATGATTTCGACTGCTGATATTTTGGAAATTAAGTGATCGTAAAAAAGTATTGCCATAATTGTTTAGTAATTGACAGGTCCCAAGGGAACTTTGTTTTCGGGGTCATCAACAAAAAGCATTAGGACTAATCCTTTTCTGGGACCCTTATTTAAATCTAAGTATTGCATGGTTTCTGGTGAACCTCCGAATTGTTTACCTGTCCAGTCCGCTGGACCAGCGTCCCCAACAGCACAAATAATTGCCTGACCGTTTATGGGATTTACAACCAGCATCTTTCGAAATGCGTACCAATCTTTGAGCTGACGATGATCCCTGTTCCAATTTTCTAAGTAAAGAGTCTGGACTACACAATAGTACTTTTCTCTCATGTAGTCTTTTGTTGTAAAGGCTTGAGAGTCTTTTGCAAAATAACCAAATGCACCTAGTCCAGGTGCCATACCAGCTTCTTGAATTTCATCATGACCAGAGAGATCATCTCCCGGGTAACGTTTGAGGTGCTGTTCAAACCCGATGTAACCGACGTTGTGGTTTAGCGACTGTCCTTCCAGAACCCCCTTGATATTTATATTTGTATTTGTAGACAAGATGCTTTCGACTTTGGCCAATGTATCACCGGTCAGTTTGGCTGGTTGGTGAGGAAGTGTCTCGTGTAAGTAACCTAAAACCTTTTGACGTGCACTGAGAAGATTTTCTGCTGGTTGGGAAATTAGCGTCTGTTCTGAGATGGTGGCAGATCCCGGCATGGTCAATATGGCTCCCATAAGACCTGCTCCTGCAAGAATCCGAGATGATTTTTCTCTAAGTGAGTTCGCTAGTAAAAAAGTTTTTGTGAAATATTTTTTGGCAGAAGGAGACTTAAGAACCTTTTTTCTCAAAACACTTGAGCGCTTTTCGAGCTTTTGGATGGCATTTGCTAGATTTGTATCCGGCATTTTTGGTTAAAAAAGGAGGTAATAAATATGTGCGTATGTGTCTTGAGAATAGTATACTTTATTAAGTCTATGGCAACACTAACTGAGACATCTGCAGTCGCCAGAAATGCGATTAAATATGGGGGTGTTGGTTTTGTAGCAATAACTTTATTGTGGTATATGGGCGTGGCTGCTGTGAACTACTACATAATGATGAATCCGCCTCCCCCAGCTCCCCCAACAGCCGACTTTAATACCTTACCCGCAATTGGGTTTCCTCCTAGTGTAGAGAGACCAAAAATGGTCCTGGAGCTTCCTACTGGTGCCATTCCTGCTTTCCCGGACAGAATGAGAGTTTATTATGCCCCAACACGCAGAAGTGGTTTTGCAGATCCCGATAAGGCTACTGATGTGGCCACAGCGTTGGGTTTTTTGTTTAAACCCAATCAACCAACCGAGACTAACTATATCTGGACCAATCAAGATCAGCTAAATTCTAAACTGGATATGAATATTGTTTCTGGCCATTTTGTTTTGTCGCGAATATGGCAAAATAATCCCGCTATAGCAACAATGGGGAATTTTGTTTCTGACAAACAAGTAATAGCCGAAACGGAAACATGGCTTAAGCGAGTGGGCTTGATGAACGAAGATACTATTGGAGTAGAAAGAGTTACCTATCTAAAGGATGACGTAGGAAAAATGGTCAATGCACTTTCTCTATCTGACGCCGATTTTGTACAGCTTGATTTGTTTAGAAAAAATTTGGATGAAATAGACCAGGCTAGCAAGACTAAAGAAGTAATTGCTAGTTATCCATTTTATCGAACTGACCCCCTAAAGGGACTTGTCAGGATTGTTGTTTCTGGATCAAAAAATCAAAACGAAAAAATACTTAGTTTGGATTATGCCTACACGGCCATCGATTATAAAAAAAGCGGTACCTATTATATAAAAACGGGAGAGGAGGCATGGGCCGAATTATCCGCAGGTGGTGGATATGTGAGCCCAACGAGTCCAAAAACCGGTGAAATAAAAGTTCGAAGAATCTTCTTGGGTTATTATGACTCTGGGACAACCCAGCAATACGCAATGCCTATTTACATTTTCTTGGGCGATCAAAACTTCACAGCATACGTAAGCGCTGTTTCGGAAGAGTGGATTAAGAAATAAGTGGCGGAATGATAGTGTTGAGGTATAAAGATGGAGTGAGATTGCTACTCCCCAGAGGCGGATCTCAATGACGGACTGAAACGCGGAGGGTGGTTATTCCCAGGCGTGGTTTGTGTAGATCCATTCGATAAGCCGTTCACTTTCTCCAAATCTGTCTGTACTGCCCAAGAGACTAATAAGTACCGGGTGGTCATCTCTATTGACCAGCGTAACTAAACACTCTCCCGCCTCGGGAGTCCAGCCTGTTTTGACTCCCAACACACCTGGCTTCCCAAGTAGTTTGTTGGTGGACTCTACAGGATATCGATAACCCTTGATACTTTTGATTGTCATCCGTGGAGTTGCGACTATTGTTTGAAAAACATTTTTCTTGAGTGCCGCTTCAGCGATTAATGCTATATCGAAGGCTGAGGTAAAGTGATCCTTTCCCTCGATTCCAGAAACGTTGGAAAAATGTGTATTCTGAAGACCTAATTCCTTGGCCTTAAAGTTCATCTTGTCTACGAAGCTACCGTATCCTCCGGGATAGTTTTCGGCCAATGTTACAGCCGCGTCGTTACCTGATGGTATGAGAAGAGCCTCCATAGTGCTCTCAAATGTGAGTTTGTCTCCCTTAATTAATTTGGCTGTTGCCCCTAAAGATCTTTGACCGTTTACAACAGAAAGTACATAGTCTTCTGGATAGTGCTCAAGCGATACTAAGGCTGTCATAATTTTTGTAAGAGATGCCGGCTTAAGTCGCTGGTGCGCGTTTTTGTCAAAAAGGATTACTCCTGAGGTTAAGTCCTTTACGAAGATGCCAGTTGCCGTAAGGTTTGGGGCAGGAAAGCCTTTGCCGGTAGGGATTTGAGGTTCACTAACATATGCAGCCTTGACTGAAGGGAGATTGTTGCCAGGGATTTTACCTGACAGGGGGGTAAAAATAAAAACTGAAGAAATAAGGAGCAAACAAAAAATATTTATTAGCAGCTTTAAATTTCTGACTTTTTTGATGCTTATGAGCTTATTTTTCTTCATGACGCGTCAACATTTTATACCATCTCACCTTGGGCCAATAAGGACTTCTTGATTTCTAACCTTGCCTTACTGGTCTTCACAAATCTTAACCAGTTCTTGTTCGGCGGCTGCAGGGTTTTTCTTTTGATTATTTCGACCACATCACCACTTTTTAGAGTTGCATCTATTGTCGCTATTTTGCCATTTACTTTCACTGACTGAATGTACTCTCCCAAATCAGAGTGAACCGTGTATGCAAAATCTACTGGGGTTGCGTGCTCTGGCAAATCATAAACATCCCCTTTTGGAGAAAACACATAAATGTGATGCGAAAGTGCATCCAGGCTAAATGCTGCTACGTTTTCTTTTTCTCCTTGAACTTGTTGTTGCCAACGGGCAAGCTGATTTACCCACGACATTTTATCGGTTATCTTAAATGCAATCCCCTTCTCTAGCTTTTCGTCTGAACTGCCCTCCATCTTTGCTCGTGAATAGGCAAAGTGGGCAGCGGCACCATATTCTGCTTGAAGGTGCATTTGTTCTGATCTAATTTGAATCTCTACGATATTTCCTTTGTTGTCAAAAACTTTTGTGTGTATCGATTGGTATCCGTTTGGCTTTGGTTGAGAGATAAAATCAGAAATGCCAAGATACGGTACTGGTTTCCAATACTGGTGGATAACCCCAAGAGTAGAGTAGCAACTGTTTGTATCTTTGGTTATTATTCTGACTGCCATCAAATCGTGAATTTGATTAATATCTCTACTTATTTCTGAGCGCATGAGTTTTTTGTACAAACTGTACTTTCGCTTCGGCCGACCTTCCGTATGTGCTGCGATACCGTTTTTTGCTAACTGCTGGCGTATTCGATTCATAAACTCAACCACATTTTCTTCTGAATATTTGAAGTGTGGCTTGGCAATGGCCATAACCCATTGGTACTCGTCCGGGAAGAGATACGGAAATACTAAGTCTTCTAAGTCGCCCTTGAGTTTACCCATACCGAGTCGCTCGGCAAGTGGAGCATAGACTTCCAAAGTTTCGTAAGCAATTCTCTTTTGTTTTGATAGAGGAATTCCATCTAGAGTACTAACATTGTGAAGTCTGTCTGCGAGTCGGATAAGAACTACACGAATATCTTTTGCCATAGCGACGAACATTTTGCGAAGATTTTCTAAAAACTCAGAGTTTCTGCTCCCTCTGAGCTTGACTCTACCGACACGATCGACCCCATCAACTAGAGTGGCAACTTCTGGACCAAAACTGCTCGAAATTGTAGCAACGGGGATACCTGCCATCTCTGGTAATTCGTGAAGTAGTGCGGCCTCGATGCTGATTTGATCAAGTCCCCAATCAGCCAAGGTAAGGGCGACAGCAAGTGGATGGGTAATGAGTGGTTCACCCGTTTGGCGTATCTGTCCTGAATGACACTTTTCTACAAATTCATAAACTTTTTTTAATCTTGCGGCATCAAAAGAGTTTAGCTTGTGGTTGAGCACTGAAACCAGATCGGAATACCCTTTGTCCATAAGATATTTTACATTGAATGCGTTAAAATTAGGCGTGCACAGAAGACTACTATTACCTGATGAAATTGCCTTACTGCCTGAGGAGCTTAAGCTTGTGATGAATGATTACAAGGAGGCTGGTTTTGAGATCTATTTGGTTGGTGGAGGGGTGCGGAATCTCCTGATTTCAAAAGTTCCTGAGAATTGTGACCTAACAACAAATGCGACACCAGAACAGAGCCTTGAGGTTCTAAAGATGAGGAGTCCTTTTTATAACAATGATTTTGGAACCGTTTCTTATAATGTTTTGATTGATGGTAAGGAGGAGTTGTATGAGATCACAACATTTAGGTCTGAAAAGGAGTATTCTGACTATCGAAGGCCTGATAGTGTTACCTGGGGAAAGACCCTAGAAGAAGACGTGACCAGAAGAGATTTTACGATTAATGCATTGGTGGTTGGACAAAACTCAGACGGACATTACGAACTAATAGACCTGGTAGATGGACTGCTAGATTTTGAAAAGGGATTGATTAGGGCAGTTGGTGATCCTGACAAACGTTTTAGCGAGGACGCACTGCGCATGATGAGAGCAATAAGATTTGCCGCAAGACTCGGGTTTCAAATTGAGACGAATACCTTGGAGGCAATTGGGAGGAAAGCTCACCTGTTGGAAAAGATAAGCAAAGAGCGCGTTCGAGATGAGTTTATTCGAATTTTGGAAACTACTTATCCAGCAGACGGAGTTCAACTTCTTATTTCGACAAACTTAATGGAGCACTTTATACCTGAGGTTTTGGAAGCGAGGGGTGTTGCGCAAGGTGGACACCACAAGCTAAGTGTACTTGAACACATGATTGACGGGCTAAGGAATTCTTCGTCCCCTAGTGGAGTGGTTAGGCTGGCTACTTTCTTGCATGATGTCGGTAAACCACGAAGCCAAAGGTTTAAATGCCGAAAATGCGGCAAAATGTATAGAAAGTTAGTTGAAGAAATGACTTCATGCGAGGTGTGTGGATATTTGCAACCGACAAGAGCGATGATTACCTTTTATGGGCATGAGGTGGTTGGAGCTAAGATGGTAACTGAAATTGTTGAACGATTGAAGTTTAATAGAAAACAAATGGACAAGATAATTACCCTTGTCCGTTGGCATATGTTTGCTTATCAACCAGAAATGACAGATGCTGCCATCAGAAGACTGATCCGTAAAGTTGGTAAAGAAAATATTTCTGACATGGTGCTACTCCGAATTGCTGACAGAAAAGGCAGCGGATCAAAGACTACTAGTTGGAGATTCATGGAGTTACAAAAGAGAATTGGCGAGCAACTCTTTGAACCAATGGAGATTAATGATATGGCTGTCAATGGCAGAGATGTAATGGATGTCTTGGGTGTGGGTCCTGGACCAATAATTGGAAAAGTGCTAAAGGAGCTATTTGATATAGTCCTAGAGGACACTAGAAAGAACACTCGAGAGTTTTTGATTCCAGAAATTAAAAAGATTACGGCCAAATAAATATAATGCTAAAAAATACAAATACAAAATTGTTATCGCTGGTGGTTTTTGCGAGCATAATTGGTCTTGTTATTTTAAATTGGCAAGCAATTGCTGATTTTCAGCCTGGAAAAATGGCTAGTAACATTACCAGTGGGCGGGTTTTGGTAATGTTTAAACCGGAGGTTAGTGAACAAGAGGCAATTTCTGTTTTAAATAAGTACGGACTTTCTGGATCGGAGAAATTCTACAAATATGATTACATTATGTTTTATTCGACTGAGAATTCTCTAAATAATAGTTTGCAGATTATAGGAAAGCTTCCCTTGGTCGCTAAAGCGGAAATAGTATCGCCAGCAAACAAGTCAGTGAAGCCCTGGATAGTAGCTGACTTCACGAAGTTTCTTAGTTTGGAAGAAATTAATGAAATGATTTCTCCATACAAAGATATTTATATTGATGATAGTTTTTTTGAGGTGAATATTCAAAATATAGTTGTCCCAGCTGGCAAAGAAAGGTTTTTTGCTGAAAAGTTGCAACTAGACCCAAAAGTAAAATTTGCTGAAGTTGATACAATTGTGAAAATTCAATAAGTGCCCCATTGAAGTAATATAAAGCAATGAAACTTAACTGTAATGGGTGTGGGTTGTGCTGTAGCCTGTTTTACATCAATTTATCGGAGGAAGAATATAAATCTAAAAAATTTCAGACCATCTTTCCTGATATTGGGGAAATTGATAATTTTTCGGAAGCCAAGAAGTGTGGGGCCAATTTGCTTGCAAAAAAAGAAAACGGAGACTGCATATATTTATTAGAAAACAAATGCAGTATTCATGAAGAGAGGCCTGTTGTTTGCAGAAAGTTTTTCTGCACAACCAAATCAAAACATTTTGAACACATGGTAGAGATAATTGAGGAAAGTGACACAAAAAACTCTTCTTCAGTTATGCAAAAGAAAGCCGATAAACTTATCTAGACTTCTCAAAATACCTGTTCCAAACCAGTAGTAAGGGCGCTGCGGTAAAAGTAGATGAATATGTACCAGTAATCGTGCCTATGAGAAGCGCAAGAGCAAAGAATTTTGTAGTCTCGCCGCCGATCAAAAAGAGAGCAATTAGCATAAAAATGATAGTAAGCGAGTTATTGAGCGACCTAACAATAGTCTCGGTAACTGCCTGGTTGACCAATGAGGCATACTCGATATTTTTGTGCTTATGTGATAATTCACGGATTCTGTCGTAGACAACAATGGTGTCATGAACAGAAAAAGAAAGGATCGTAAGAACTGCAGTAACAAATAGCAGGTCTACTTCTATACCATAAAAATGACCTAGTAAGGAAAAGGAGCCAATGAGAACAATAGTGTCGTGGAACATGGCTATGACAGCGGAAATTCCGTACTTTAATTGCTTGAAGGTAAAACTTATATATGCAAGCAGAATAAGTGAGGAAATTGCTAGCGCATTTATGGTTTTTCTAACCGTTTCTCCTCCTAGAGCTGGTCCGATAGTTTCAAAGCTAGTCATCTTCGCATCCGGATTGTAAGGCTTGGTTGTATCAACTATTTTTTGGGCATTGTCTTGACTTATTTCTTTCATTTTTAGAGTGATTCCATCCTTGTCATTAGATTCGATTGTTGGAGAATACTCTTTGAATGACTGAAGTACGTCCTCTGCGCTAGAGTTCATGGAAACTAGTGTGATTCTGCTGCCACCAGTAAATTCTATAGAAAGTTTTAAGCCATAACGAGCAAGAGAATAAATACCTGGAATAATCACTAACGCAGATAAAATAAAGTAGAGAGAAAGATGTTTCATCCAGTTCATATGTGTTTGTGTATTTGTTTTCTTATTTAGTGTTAATCTGTATGGATTCCCGATCAAGTCGGGAATGACCTGTTGTTTACTTTTTTGTTTGTGTAGATATACCTCTATACAATAGACGGAGGAGATTTCTGGTAACGACTATACCAGTGAATAGAGAAATAAAAATTCCAATAATTAAAGTAAGTGCAAAACCTCTAACTGCACCAGAAGTGTTTAAGAAGCTCCACTCTAGCGGGTTAAACAAAATCAGACCAGTAATGATTGTGGCCGTATTTGCATCTTTGATTGAGTCCCAAGCTCTTCCGAAGGCTAACTCTAAAGCGACTCTCCATGGTCTACCTGCTCGCATCTCTTCTTTGAAACGCTCGAAAATCAAGATATTGCTATCTACCGCCATTCCCACCGAGAGAAGAAACCCAGCTATGCCAGGAAGACTCAAAACGACAGGAATTAATTTGTAGATGACCAGAGTGAACAATCCATAAAGTACAAGTCCAAAAGAGGCAATTAATCCCATTCTTCCATAGTTTCCAATCATAAAGAGAATTACCATCCCTAGCCCTACTGCCCCAGCGACTAAACTTTTTCGAATCGACTCGGCACCAAGAGTGGCGGGAATATTTTTTTGACTAAGTATACTCACAGGGACAGGAAGTGCACCGGCATTTAGCTGTACGGCGAGAGCCTTTGCTTCTTCAATAGTAAACTGTCCGGTAATTACTGCACTTCCATTGGTAATCTCAGTTTGAACAGTTGGCATAGTGACAGGATAATCGTCGAGCAGAATTGCAACCGGCTTACCGATATTGTCTTTGGTAATTTTTGCAAACTTGTCCCTTCCGCTGTCTTTGAACTGCAGTGACACAGCTGGAAGTCTATCTTGAGATTCAAAAGTCACGCTTGCCTTTGCCAGGTCAGATCCTGAGAGGTCTGTTGGAGAAAAACCTGCAAATATTGCTGAGTCGGTAGCTGTTTTCCCAGGAAGATATTGTGGAATAGCAAACTGAAGTTTAGCAGTCTGGCCAATTAGATCTAAGGCTTGCTTGGAATCAGTGACTCCTGGAAGTTCAAGAATTAGTCGATAATCATCACCCGTCACCGCTGTCTTGATTCCTGATTCGGAAACACCAAAAAGATCAACTCGTTTCCCAATGACAGTCCTAAGTGACTCTAACGCAACAGGTTTGTCACCTGCACTTAAGGAACTCATGTCTGCCTTGAGAACCACCTGAACGCCGCCCTTGATGTCTAGACCTTGTTTAAGCTCTATTTCTTTTGATAAATCCAGACTCCCGAGTTTGATATTTGCTCTGGGAATCTTGTACTGGCCAACTTGTGTGGGAAGTGCAACATACAAAGAAACAAGGGTGAGTATGAGGATAAAAATAAAAACTTTTCCAGGCTTGCTGATAGTCATAGGGTGGATTATATCTTTTTTTTGGGGCGAATACTCTTGGAGGTCAGTCCCAAAGTAAGCTGGTGGTTATCTACAAAGGTGAGTGTCAAGATGTTGTTTAAGTCTTGTGTGACTTCCACTTGATCACCTGGACGCAAGGACAAACCCTTAACGATATTTGAAGGTAACGTGATGCCAAGAGAGTTGCCAACTTTTAAAATTTTTTGTATGGGCATTATCCTAAGAGTTGAATTTCGTCTCCAATCAAGGTGATCCTTGGCTGGAGAAGAACTTTGATGATAAATGGATCCATGTGTGACTTACGATAGGTAAATTCCTCTTCTGTCATGCAAGAATAATTTAATTCTGTATTGAGCATTTTTTCTACACTTTTTACCAGCTGAGAGACTTGGGGCATGATGACCTTGCCGATAATCATTAGATCAACCTCCTCTGGATCTCGTTTGATGCCTCGAGATAATTTTTGAGAAACAAAAGCAAATTTTATAAATCCAAGTTTGCTTTTGTTTTTGAGTATTAATCTACCAAAACCAGTTGATTTGGTCACAAGATTTGAGAGCTCTGGATATATTGAGAAGGACGTCTTTAGAGAATAATACAATCGGTTCCCTCGCTTCTCGCTTTTGAGAAGACCTGCCTTCTGAAGGTGCTCTAGCTCTCTTCTGATGGCATTTATTTCCTCTTTGGTAACTCTGGTAAGTTCACGAACATAATACATTTCCTTGGGTTTCCCAAGAAATATTTTTAAGAGTTTTACTCTAACCTTGGAGATAATTAGATCTGATAGTTTGGCCACACCCTAATTGTAAACCACTTTGTTCCCAGTGGGTAAAATACTTACCCAAATGGCTCCAGGAGTAAAGGTGATCTCTTTGCCGCTAAGGTCCGTAAAGATTGTTCTACCGAGCTGAGTGGCTTTCTTCCATTTGATTTGAATTGCTTGTCCCTGTGTAAAATACAGACCAGTTCCCTCTCCGATGACTGCGTAGAACAAGTGCTTGTGCTCATCAAGTGGACCTTCTTCTTTTGCGAACTGCACAACAATATTTGGGGCTGTAATCTGTTTGTTTGTTTCTAGGTCTAACTGAGGAGCTGACCCTTGATTGCGCTGATATTCTTTGGTTGTGGCGTCGTATTTCCATTCGACAGTAAAGTCTTTGTAGTTGGCCCAAAAGTCGTACTTAATATTCTGTGCTACCTCGCCCTTGATGGCTGAGTCTCCATTTAGCCAAGGTTTGAAACCTGAAATCCATGTTTTGCCTGTAGGCATCAAGCTGTTGTAGCCTCTTTTTTCGGCTTCTTTCCAAGCGTAACTTAGATATCCAACGTAAGTATGTTCGGTGGCTAAATCCACATCAGGCCCAAGCCTGTTCTCGTCTCGCTTCATCACGGGAACACCGATATCTCCAACGGTATCGAAGTCATTACCGCGTGGTTTTCTCCATCCAAGCTTCTGAAGTTCCTCTAGAGCCCAGGCCTTTTTGTTGGATGTGCACTGACCACTGGCCTCATCTGCACTACAATTGCCTCCACCAACATGCATATATACTGGGGTGTTGTATTCGGCGGCAATGTTTACAAAGTACATTCTGGCACTTCTAACGGGAGCCACCTTAGCTGTATCTGCTTGAGCTCCACAATAGAATACGCCCATGAACCTTGTGATACCACCTTCAGCAACTGCTTCGTAAACAATATCTGCAGACGAAAGTCCTGAATGAGGGCGTGCATGAATATCATTTTCTATCATTGCGAGAATAGGTCTTTTGGTCTCCCATAGATTTTTCTCAGATTTGGTATAAAGCTTGCCGTTTAATGGACAAGGTTCCGTAACAGATTCACCAGCAAACTGACCAAAGCCAGCACCCTTCTTTTCGGTGTCGGGGATTTCTGCTTTTGGAGAAATCAGCGAGCCACCTTCTCCTGGAACTATTGCGTAAGCAAGCCCTGCAGAAAGCAAAAATGTGGCAAGTAATCCTAGAATTATTTTTGGGGTGAACATCGATAATTTTGACATGTTAATTATTTTAATGCTTGTTTGATAACATCAATTTCTTCGTTTGAAAGCGCGTGATTTTGGACAACACCAGCCTCAACCTTTTTGGCATAGAGACGGGTATTCTCGCGACTATGTAATGAGCTTATCATAATACCATCACCATTATCATCTAGAAAAGCGGCCGTAAAGCTCTGGTCACCACCTGTATCAGTGAACGGATTGTATCTTTTGAACCCAATATTTTGCATGTGTTTTTTGTTTTCTGTGATTTCTTTTTCTAACTTTGCAGATAATTTCTGGATTTCATCAGAGTTTTGATTTGAAAGTGAAATAAAGTGATTAAGTGCGGAAACCAAGTCTTTTTTGGAGACATCGGAAGTTAGTCTTGTATAGTGAAGAGTGATCCTAACCAAAAAAAAGGTGACAACGACTAGCCATAGCGTTACAATCGCATAAAATGAATAGGTGACAATCATAAGTTACTAATTTTACTATATTACTTATGTCCAAAGTAAGAAAAACAAGAAAAGAAAAGATTAGATCGGAACAAAGAATGTCAGAGAGTACTCAGTTTAAAATAAAAAATGAATGGCTGGCGGTGGAAACAAAAAATGATCGCTCTACGGCTATTTTGGATCCTGAGAATAAAAAATTTTTTCGATTAGACTTGACAAAGACTTTTTTCCTCACTATGCTTGTCCTAGCCTTAGAGCTAGCCTTGTGGCAGTATTTATCTAGGCACTAACTAAAAAAATGAAAGGGGGTGAAACAATTAATGCAGATATATTGTGTAAAATGCAGAGCTAAAAAAGAAGTTGAGACATTTGAAGCTGTGACCATGAAAAATGGTAAGCCAGCCGTCAAAGCTGTTTGTCCCACATGCGGAACAAAAATGTTTAAAATCGGAGCCAAATAAGGACCGTCAAAAAAACCCAAGTATATTTCTATCACTTGGGTTTTTTGTGATCTGATTTAGGACAAGTTATTTTTGGATTTTGTCGTACCAGGATTCGAGGAGTTTCTTGATAAGGTCCTTGGAACCTAACCCAATGCCAATTCCAAATGCGAGTGCCAAACAAGCAATGAAGCCCATGAAAGCGGTTTCAATAAAGAATCTGGCAATACCCAATTGAGATATCGCGGCAAGGATGAAAAATGTCATGGTGGAGTAACTTACGACCTTACCGACCAATCTAGACATAGATGGATCTATGGAGCCAAGCGAACCTTTTACCATTTTCTCCAAGAATCCCGAAATCACCACTCCGACAATTAGGATAATTACTGCGGCGAGTATGGTGGGGATAGAAGAAATGATGTTGTTAATAAATAGACTGACGGAGATAAGTCCTAAAATGTTCACACTAGCCATAAAAAACAAAGAAATGACGAACCAGCGAACAATTTCCCCGATAATGACTTCGATCTTCTGAGGAATCTGTGCGTTTTTGGAGAACTCTTTGACAGATGGGCTGTTAAAGATGTTGCCTAGTTTTGTAACGTCGATAATTTTGGTGGTGAGAGTTTTGAGCCATCCAGCAACGATTAAGCCAAGGAGAAACAATGCCAAAGCACCAACAATATTGGGAATGTAGGAAATAATTCCAACGAGCATTTGATTGAGTGCTAGGGAAAATGAATTCTCAAGAGAAAGAAAAGTATTTGTGTACATATGGCTATTTTAGAAACTTCGAGTGTATTAGTCAAATAAAGTATATTTAGACTATTCTATGGGTCGTTTGTTACAGAAAGTGGTAAAATTGGCTTGTCCTTAGAACCAGAGGAATGCCCTACCGCGAGGTAGGGAGGAAAGTCCGGACAGCTAAAAGACAGGGTGGCCTGGGAAACCAGGTTCTTTCTAGGGCAACCTAGGAGGCGCGATAGGGCCACAGAGACGATTAAAGGTGAAACGCTTTCCGTAATAGGAGAGAATTCTACAAAGTAATTTGTAGAATGTGGTAACCCGCCCCGCTGCAATCGACGAATTGGGATTAAGGTGTCTTTTCCGTCCCTAAAGTCTCGAGCATAGATAGATATTCCTCCACGACAGAATCCGGCTTATCGGTTCCAGGGACCCGCTTCGGCGGTGTTAGTCGAGTTCTGGAATGGTGGTGTATTTGTTGAGTCGGACGTGACCTAAGATAACACGAGCTGTAAGAACAATTGGCAAAGCAAGTATGGCAGTAAGTGGACCACCAAGTTGGAAACCAGTCATGATTGCCAAGATAATAACGACGGGATTTAATCCGATGACTTTCTGCATTACCTTGGGAACTATTACGTTGTTTTCTAACTGTTGAACAATTATTGATACAACCAGCGCAGCTAGGCCATGGCCTGGAGAAATTGACAAACCAACCAAAACGGCTGGTATTGTAGCCACAGTGGGTCCAATGTTGGGGATGAGCTCAAGCATACCTGCAATAAAGGCAAGCGGTAAGGCAAACGGCAAACCGATAATTAAGTAACCAACATAACTAAGCGTGCCCACAATAAGCATGAGAAGCATTTCTCCTCTTACCCAGTACCCAACCTGCTGTTCAAGTTTTTCTGTAATGACATAGTATCTTTCGCCTTTTGCTCCAAACCAGAATGTCATGTATGACTTTAGCTTGTGCATCTCCTGGATCATGTAATAACTCATGACAATTACGGTGAAGGTGGTGAGAAATCCTGAGAAAGTTCCCAGCGCAATCGTAATAACCTGACCAGGGAAAGTGGAAAATTGGGGAGTGAGAGAGGCAGCGTCAAACTTGATCGGACTAACAGTGTCAATAATTACTGGAAGCTTTTGAAGAAATAGCTCTGTCTGAGCGATAAGTGGTTGTGCCAGCGAAACAATAGAAAAAATAAACAAGCCAAGAATGGAAAGTAGAATTACAGCGGCAGAAATTGCTCGATTGATTTTGTATTTCTCGAGCCAATCCACGAATGGACAGACGGCAAGAGTGATCAGGATGGTGGTAAATAGGAGGATTATTACGTCGGTAAGTTTGAATAAAACAAATATCAAACCAAGTGTGAAGAGTATCCAAAAAATGCTGCCAATAGATATATCTATGCTAACGTGTTTTTTCTTGATCATGGTTGTAACTTATTTGTTCAGAGCACTTTAATGCTAGCTGATCTAAACTGATACTTTTATCATACCAAATAATATCAGTTTGTTTCTTGAACCAGACTATTTGTCTTCGAGCATAATCTGTTTCTGCTTTTTCCCACTCTCTAACTAAGTCATCGTGACTAATCTGGGAATCTAGGAATTTTATTATTTGAGGAACTCCCAGACTCGTATAAATGGGTAGAGATTTGTTTGGATATTTGGTCAGCATGTTTTGAACTTCAGTAATTGCCCCGCCTTTAATCCTTGAAAGGACCCTTTTGTGAATTGCAGAGACAATATCTTCTTTTGTAGGCATAAATCCGACCCACAAATATTTCGGTGATGGTTTTAAATTAGATAATTTTGCACCAGATACCTTCAACCCCTTTTTGAAGGTAGAGATTTCTATTGCCCGTATTAAACGACGGGGATTATTTGCGTCTGAATTGTTGAGTGAATTCAATTTTTCTGGGTTTAGATCTCTCAACCTGATTTGAAGTTCGCCAACAGTCAGGCATTCTAGACCGCTCCGAAGCATGGCGTTTTGGGGGATGGTGACATCATCCAAGTTCTGAGTAATCGCCTTGAGATATAGCCCAGTACCACCGACAATAATGAGGGGAGTATTTGTTTCTAGCGATTCCTTAATTACTCTCTGGGAGTATTTCTGAAAATCTGCTAAATTGCTTGTTTCACCTGCCGCGAAAATATCAAATCCAAAAAAATGAATATTCTGAGGGAGGTTTTGCGGAATGTCTCTACCGGTAACAATATCGAATCCTTTGTATGTTTGACGCGAATCAACCGAAAGGATATTTGCCACCGGCAACAAACTTGCAACCCTAAGGGCGAAGGAGGTTTTTCCCGATGCAGTAGGACCACAGATTACTAAAACGTTTTGTTTTGGTGGTGTCATTGTAACTAAGGGACGTGGGGTCTGTTAAACAAATTGTCTTTGTTGGCAATTTTGTCTAATATCTCCCATCTTTCCTTCTTCACTTTGGCAGAAACATCATCTAAATACAATCTGTTAGAGGCGGTTCCTGGTCTAGGAGAATATCTTGCTACAAAAGCAACCATAAACTTAACTTCTTTGATTAGTGAAACCGTTTCTTGAAAGTCTTCGTCAGTTTCGCCCGGGAAACCAACAATTATGTCAGTCCCAAAGACAGCATCTGGGATTCTGTTTTTGATTTTATCAATTAAAGTTAAGTAAGACTCTCTGGTGTATCCCCTATTCATTAATTTTAAAATTCGGTTACTACCTGACTGTACTGGCAAATGTACGAATCTGTCTATTTTTGGATTTACGGCGATTTCTTCTATTAGCTCGTCCCAGAAGTCCCAAGGGTTACTGGTGAAAAAGCTGATTTTTTCGATTCCCTCAATTTTGCTAATTTCTTGAAGCAATGAGACAAATGGTGGAGTGCCGTCTGGGGTGAAATATTGTGACTGATTTGAAGGCACACTGTCTATTTTGAAATTTACCTTATCCATATATAGCTTTCTGAATGCTATGCCTGCTTTTTCCAATCCAAAAGAGTTTACATTTTGCCCCAATAACGTGATCTGTTTGTATCCTTCACTAGCAAGTTCTGACACCTCTTTATATATTTCTTCTTGAGTTCTAGAGATTTCTCTACCTCTTGAGAATGGAACTATGCAAAAAGTGCAAAACGAGTTACAGCCAGACGAGATGGGAACCCAAGCGTGTTGTTTGTCTTTCCTAATAGCTTTTTGATTGAAGCCTACTTCCGAGATTGGTAGTATCTCATCTACTTGAGGTAAAAGTTCTCGGATTTCTTTCTCATTGAAATGCAACATGCATCCAGTAAGGATTACTTTGGGTTTGGGTTTTTTGGTTTCCGATATGTGTTTATCTAGATTGACCAAAAACCCCCGAACTCGATCCTCTGCAGATTGCCTGACAGAACACGTGTTGATAACAATTTCATCTGCCAATTTCCAATCAGATGTCTCTTGATAGCCTCTTGCGAGATAGTCACCTAGAACCCTTTCGGAGTCAGATTTGTTTGCTTGGCAACCAAAGGTTCTCAAAAAGACTAACGGCATTAGGCAACTTTCTTTTTTAGTGGTTTACCAACGTGAAAGTTGATAACTTTGTGTCCTTTTACTACCTGTCTTTTGTTCTCGTTGCCAAAAGGGACAACTTGCTTGTCATCGACCCTGCCTACATAAAAAGTACCAAATCCAGAAATGACGACCTTTTCACCTTTTGCTAATGCTTTTATAGATTCTGCGAAGAAACCGTCTACTGTTTCCTTTACGGCCTTCTTGGTAAGATGCACATTTTTAGAAACGATATTTATGAGGGTTTGTTTTGTCATTTTTGTTAACCTTGTTTTTGTGGGCAGGGTTAATGATAATTTAATTTAGTTGATGTTACCACCTAATCTGCAGAAATTGCAAGTATTTAGCTTGCAATTTCTGAGGCTCGAGTTTCTCTGATAACGTTTACCTTTACGGTACCTGGGAATGTCATAGACGCCTTGATTTCGTCTCTGATTGCCTGTGCCAATATGGTGAGCTGGTCGTCGGATGCCCTACTTGGATTGACGATCACACGGATTTCTCTACCGGCAGAAATTGCATATGCGTCTTCGACCTCTGGGTGTTTTCTAGCAATTTCTTCCAGCTGTCTAATGCGTTTGGCATAATCTTCAGTGTTTTCATGTCTGGCACCTGGCCTTGACCCTGAGATAGCATCTGCGATGTATACCAACACGGATTCGTTGGAGGAAAATTCTTCATCCTCATGATGTTGAGCAACACAGTCAATTATGTTTTGAGGAAGGTTATACTTTTTCAAGAATTGAACTCCTAATTCTACGTGATTGCCTTCTCCTTCGATGATTTTGCCAATATCATGTAGTAAACAGCCCATGCGGACAACATCAACGTTTGCTCCAACTTCGTTGGCAAGCTTAATACCGATTCTTGTCTCTTCCAAGGTGTGACTAATCATGTTTTGACCATATGAGGTGCGGAATTTGAAGCGTCCAAGCATGGCGATAATATCTCTGGGCATGTTGTAAACGCCAACCGCATGACAAAGCTTCTGGCCTTCTTGGAACATAATCTGCTCAACATCTCGTTTGGATCTTTCGAAATATTCTTCGATACGAGCTGGGTGAATACGACCGTCTTTGATTAAGTGAATTAGGGTGACGCGTGCAATTTCACGTCTAACTGGATCGAAACTGGATAGTTTGACCTCGTCTGGTGCATCATCCATTGATACATCACAACCAGACACCTTTTCAAAAATTCTAATATTCCTACCATCCTTACCGATAATTCTTCCTTTTGTTTCTTCATCTGGGATTGGAACAGTTGAGATAGTGTACTCAGCAACGTAATCAGTGGCCCCCGATCTCATTGAATCAACTAAAATGTCACGGGCCAAATCTTCGGCTTCAATTTTTGCCTTTTCTTCTGCTTCTTTGATGGCACGTGCGATATCTCCGCCAGCTTTCTTCTCAACTTGGGCAAGTAATTCTTTCTTGGCTTGTTCGGTAGTGAGCGAGGCTATCTTTTCTAGTTTCTCGACCATGGCATCTGCCTGTGTGAGAATTTTGGCTTTTATTTCCTCTGTTTGTTTCTGACTCGCTTCAATCGCTAGTTTTTCTTTGCGAAGTTGCTCCTCACTGGCAATTAGTGCCTGTTGCTTTTGTGCCATGCTTTTGGACCTGACCTCTATCTCTTCAAGCTGAATTCGAGCATCCTTGATTGCTTGATCTTTGACTTTAAACGCTTCATCTTTTGCAGCCAAAATAATTTCTCTGGCTTGCTGTTGTGCTGTAGCTTGAGCCTGAGCAATAATTGCTGCCGTATCCACATTGGATACTTGGACCTGGACAGGGGATTTTTCCGCTACTTTAACAGGGGTAATTGGTTTTTCTGAAACCTTTGACTTCTCAGATACAGAAGCTACTCGGGATCTAAACAAACCGGACTTAAAAATTGACAATATTGACATTGGTTTAAATAAAATATTAAACCTAGTCGTTTGACACTAAAACACGCAAAATTAGTCGCTGGGCGACTCTGTTATTTTTTGATTGATAAGGCAAAAAGCAAACATTTGTGATTTTAGATTACTCAAAATGACTAGTAAACGTATTTTAGTCTGGAATGTCTGCCGCGTCAAATACTTTTTTGACTAGATACCCAGAAAAACCTCGTGAATACAGCTTATAGGATACCTTGCGAGGGTCGTCGTGTCGATATCTGGCCTGGTATCTAGCAATTGCCTGAGCCTGAAGCTCTGTAGTAGCCTCTGAATCTATCGCTTGATTGATGGTAGAAGAATCCAGGCGAAGCTGTCTGAGCTTGAGTACAATGACACGCGGACCATAGTTTTTGGATAACTGGTGTCTAACATATGCCTGTGCCAGATAAAGATCGTCTAAATAACCGCTTTTGGATAACTCGGTAAGAATTTCCTCGATTTCTTCGCTTGCGTCTAAAAAACCCTCTTTTTCTGCTCTGCGATATAACTTGTCCTTGAGCGCATGCCTAAAATACGGCCGCCTACTAAGTATGTTGGCGGCGTATTTGAGAAGGCTTGCTCTAATATTACTTTTCTGGTTGGATTCCTGCATGAACCTTTTCCATTACTTGAACCTTAATTTTTTCGACTAGTTCTGGCTGGCCAGACAAAGCGGCTTTGGCTGCGTCCCTACCCTGAGCTAAGGTTTGGCCTTCGTACTTTAAGAAGGACCCGGCTTTCTCTACAACTCCGTAAGCAATAGCTGTATCGAGAAGATCACCTAATTTGCTAATACCACCGACATTTAAAACATCGAATTCTGCTGTCTTAAAAGGAGAAGCAACTTTGTTCTTTACGATCTTTGCTCTATGACGAGAACCAACAATTTCATCGCCTTCTTGGATGTTGCCAATTTTGCGCATATCAATACGGATAGAAGCATAAAATTTGAGCGCCTTACCACCAGTGGTTACCTCTGGATTGCCAAACATGACGCCTATCTTGTCTCGTAGCTGATTTGTGAAGATAACAATACATTTACTTTTGGCTATTGCGCCGGTAATTTTGCGAAGTGCTTGACTCATTAGTCTTGCTTGCATACCCATAGACGCATCTCCCATCTCTCCTTCGATTTCTGCTTTGGGAACTAACGCTGCAACCGAATCAATAACGATAACATCGACACCACCGGAACGAATAAGCGTTTCGGCTATTTCTAAAGCCTGTTCACCATTGTCTGGCTGGGATAATAATAGACTGTCAAGATCTACACCGATAGATTTGGCGCGGGTTGGATCTACCGCATGCTCAGCATCGATAAAAGCAGCAATGCCACCTGTTCTTTGTGATTCTGCGACAACATGCAAAGCCAGGGTGGTTTTCCCTGATGCTTCTGGACCATAAACTTCAATAATACGTCCCTTGGGAAAGCCTCCAACCCCTAACGCCAAATCGAGACTAATTGATCCAGTAGAAACCACTGGGATTTTTTCACCGATCTTGTCGGAACCCATATGCATAATTGCTCCCTCACCGAATTGTTTGGTGATTTGTTGCATGGCGATTTTGACCGCTGTTAGTCTGGCGCTATTGTCTACTGGAGTTCCTGTGGTTTTGTCTTCTTTCTTGGCTTTTTTTTCTTTTTTCATTGGATTTGGTTTTTGTTCGGGAATTGTTAATTCTAAAATCATTATTTAAAATTCGGGTTATTTTTGCAAGATGGATAATTGAATTTGTGGAGTGAGATCTCTCGACGTTGCTCGAGATGACGATGAAGGTGATAAAATAAACAGGTTCGTATTCGGGGTGTAAGAGCTTGCTCGTCCTTCTTTTGATAATATCCATTATCAAAATGGCGTCCTGTGCTTCCTCTTATAACTGGCGCCGATAATTACTTTGTCATTATCGTCTGGTTATAGTGCCTCCACCCCGAAAAACGTGTACATTTTTCGGGGTGTAGTATAACGGTAGTATGCGCGCATGGGGTGCGCGCGACCGGAGTTCAATTCTCCGCACCCCGACTAAAGGTTTGAAAGAAAAATCTATTTCTTCTCTGGGAGGTAGGACAGCACGATGGCACCGAGACCTGAGAGATAAATACAAAGACCGATGAACCATCCGATGACAGGAATCATCATGATAATCCCGACAGCGAAGCATCCAAGAAACGCTTCTAGATATGATGATTTCGTGGTTATAAAATTTAGTTTATCGGAGAGATATTTACCGACCAGTATAGAATGGTAAAGGGATCCAATAATCATGCTGATTATATATAGAGGTATAAGGACTAAGGCTGAGCTTGCTCCAATAACTGAGATAAAGAGCAGAATAAATACAAATGGGGCAATAATCGAAACTCCTAATCCTAAAAACAAGGTTTTTACACCGCCTGACTTGATGATAGACAAGACATGAGCTGTTCTTTTGGGGGTGAAATAGATTAGCATGCAGGCTAGAAGTGCGTAGGAAATAATGGATATCAGTTTCCCAACGATACTACCAACCACGGAAATATCTTTGGTTTGAGTTTTGATTGTTTCCTTTTCTGAGCTTGTGATGTTGTGTCGATTGACAAGTCCTGAGACACTTTCCGGAGAGCTTTGAGTATACGAGCCTGTTTCGTCCATATAATAATCCAGATTGCCGCCAATTTTGGCCGTGTTGGTCAAGTTAATTTGGGACGCTGAAATTAGAGCATCTCCAAAAAGAGATCCACTTATTGCTACTTGCTGACCTGCCCCAGCTAAATCTCTATCTACTCCACCATTAAGATCAATTTGCTGTACCCCAAAAAATACGTCACCTAGAACGCGAGATTTATCACTGAGAACAATAGATTGTGACAAGGCAGAAATATTTCGATTAACCATGCCATTGATTTCGGTGCGTTGTGAAGCGACTCGAATATTACCGTCAACGACACCATTAATTTGGATATTTTGACCTGCACAGATGATGTCCCCAGATATATTGGAATTGATGGTAATATCCCTACCGGCACAGTACAGATCACCGTTAATATCGGAATTAATCACGAGGCTCTCGCCTGCAATAAAAGCAGATTCGTTGACAGGCTCGTCTTTGGGAAGCGATAGATTGGTACCAGTCCTAAAAAGGACGGCATGAGCAGGAAAAGAGAGGAGTATAAAAAATAGCAAGCCGGGAATTGTACTTATAATTACTTTTGTGAATTTTTTCATACTAACTTAATGTATAGCAGAGTTTTTGATAATTGTAAAAATAGCGACTATTCGACCAATATTTTGGCGGAGCTAATAATTTGTTTGTTTTGCTCCCCTAAGTTGTTGTCTAGGAAGGTAATGTATTTCCCTGCACTCTGCAGTACCGTTACATCTGATAGTCTGGATGAATAATAACTCATGTAATCTGACTCATTTTCCCAAAGATCTATGATTACATCGTGTGTTTGACCGCCTGAGTAGACTAAGGTGATACTGTTGGGGTAATCTAAAAGATATTCAGATTCGGTAATAACTTCGAAATTCTCGGGAAGTGATAACTGAAATCCGTAAGTGGTATTTTGGTAGTGGTTCAGCTCTGCAGTAGGATTGTGATCAACCACTGATGTGTTTGCTGGGGTAGGTTTTTCTGGAAGAAAGACTATGGTGGTATTTCTGAAGCAATAAGCACCGAAAGCAAGTAAAACAAAGATGGTGGCGACAATTAAAATAGATACTATTTTGTTAGCAAGTGGAGCGGTTTTCAATCCCATACATTTAATCATACATTGATTTTTGAGATCGTTAGAGCATTTAGTTTACTGGCGTGGGTTGGCCATAATCGTTGATAAGAACTGGTATCTCCTTCGTTTCGACAACCTCATTATTTTGAATGGTGAATTTTACTATTAAGCCCTTCCTAGTTTCTAGGGACCACATCTGATCAAAGACAAGATTCCCAAGGGAATAGTATATTGTCTTGCCTTTGTACACTTCGCTTTCCTGGACCCAATGTGGATGGTGGCCGATGACCATGTCAGCGCCATTATCTATCGCAAGCCTGGCTAGCTCTTGTTGTCGCAAACTCCGGAGACTATATTCGTTCCCAAAGTGGAAAGTGGCAACAATAAAATCGGCATTTCTTTTGGCCGATGAGATCTGGGCTATTATTGTGTCTGGTGTGGCCGATGATACCTGATCGCCTGAACCGCCAATGTCATTAAAACCAAGAAAGGCGATCTTGGTGTTGGCTATTGTTTTGTATGTGGGCTCATTGAGTCCTACTGCAGATATATTTGCTGAATTTAATAAACTAATTGTTTCCGATAGTCCATCTTTGCCCTGGTTTAGAATGTGATTGTTGGCAAGACTGACAATATCGACACCTGAGTAAATTAGTCCTTCAATTGATTTGGGGTCAGAACAGAAAATCATCCCCTTGTCCGTCGGAGTACAACCGGACTTAAATGGTGACTCCAAATTGAAGATGGTAAGGTCGGCGTCACCTAATACTTCTGCGGTTTTGAGGAACGGCCACTTGTAGTCTTTGTACTTTTGCATTCGTGAATTTACAGTGCGTCCAAGCATAACGTCACCGGCGAAGATGAGAGTGGTTGCGTTAGACGAATTCCGGGAGGTGGGTGGTGTGAGATCTCTCAACTGTGCTCGAGATGATGGTTGGTCTCCTGGATTGCCACTCCCGCCAAGGCGGGATCGCAATGACGGTATAGAGGAGAGGAAGAAATAAGAAGTGACAGAGGTGGTTGAGTTGTTGTAGTCCGAACTGTTCTTGTGGTCAAGAATTTCAAGATTTTCTCCTCTTTGTTCTGCTAACTTCATACTGATTATCAGGGATGATGGAGAGTCTAGATTTGTTTCTGTTAGCTTTTGGATTTGAGAATAGTCACGATCTGAAATCATCTTCATGGTTTGGCTGTCTTTGATTGCTGCCTCTTTGGAGGAAAGGTTGTGAGAAAAGTCTATGGAGGAAATGTACGAGAAATTTTTATCTTTGAATAATTGAAGCGAACTGATAAAAATGTTGAGATTTTGCTCGTCAATATATTTTTTGCTAGCGACAGGGATTATTTTTGCGTTGGGTAGATAATATTTGATAAAAGGTAGTAACCCAGCGATACCATGCTCATTCGCAAAAGCTGCATTATCAAGGCAGACTGATTCTGATCTGATAATAACCTCTATCGAGGATTTGTCTGCCAAAACTGTGCCAAAGGGCGTGGACCAGTCATCGGTTGAGGTAACCATATCGCAGTTGCCTACGTTACTGTGATTCGGTGAGAAAATAAATATTGATTCTGGGTCATTTTCTCTCTTGAGCGATGCGATTCCTCTGGCTATTAAGGGGGAAGCGGTGAGATGATGTGGGATTACAATGATCTTTGGCGGGTTGGGGTGAATTGTGGGGTTGGCACTTGCTACCGCAGATAGAAACAGTTTGCTATCATACGCAAAGTCTGCAGAGCGATATGGAGTTGTGGGGATCGACTTTCCAGACGGTTGTATTTGGTAATTAGAAATCAAAAAAACTGAAAGGACAACAGTAGCAATCAAAATTGCAATGAGCCACATCTTTCTGGGCTGTTCCATAAACTGGAACAGCCAAGCATCTTTTCTCATTTGATTGTTATCGACCCTGGAGCAGAGAAGTTGTAGATTGATGGAGAGATTAGAGATTGAATAAGTGCGCTTTCAGCGACGTATTGGCCACCCGAAACCACTCTGGCGTAATAATTTATTGGTTTATTCACTTGCCCTTTTGACACACAGAAGCTAACCTTTTGTCCATTTATTTCATAAGGGAACCAGACATTTTCTGTGTCGGAACTTAGGTTGTATGCACCAGTAATTGGCTTCAGACCCGAAGGCAGAATGTCGGAAATCTGGTAACAGCCATCTTGTGAAATTTCTGCTATAGAAGTAGACAGTGTAATTTTGACCAGGTCTGAGGCGGAGATGCTTGTCGTCTTTGTGCCTGACACCACATAGTCTCTGATTACGCTCACATTGTTACTTGCTGAATTCGCAATATCTGCTTTGGGGGCGTCATAGAAAGTTGATATGCCTATATCACCCTTGATATCGGAGAATTTGATTTGGGATAATTGTTTCGGTGAAAGCATTAGGACAAAAGTTTCACCATTCTTAAGACTCTTGCTAACCTTTTTGTTGTCTACAGTGTAAGAGAAAGAAACTGCGGAGGGTTTTGTGCTTGATAATCTGGTTTGGATTGCAAACACCAACTGGGGAATCAAGACGTTTTCCTTTGCTGAATTGGTAACAACATACCCAAATAGATTGTCTGTTTCAGGTTCATTAAGCAAACTTGCTAATGCCGCAAAAGATGAAGTAGCGACTAAGTAGTCATCTTTATCTTCTCCTGCTTGCAAATACATGAAACTGTCTTGGGTCTTTCCGAATTCGAACAATAGCTTTTTGTATTCTGTTCTGGCATTCTCTGTATCTCCGAGGAGAGAGGAGGCCATAGCAAGATATATTCGTGATAATGCTGTGTGACCAGTGGCTGCCGTAAGTTTGTTGGTAAGTAGAAGAACTGGTTCGTTTAGACTTGCAAGTCCAAAAAGAGAAATCGATGCACTCTCTAGATCTTTCGCTTCCGAAAACGATCTGTAAAAATAATTTGCCGTATTGGCTTTGTCTATCTTGTCGGCCGCCAGGACAGCAGTGTAAGCAGATAGTAGGAGGTCGGCATCTGCATATGGATAAATTGCGTAACCACCATCAACTGTCTGAAAAGCAGAGATGTCTAGTTTTTCTATTTGGGTAGAATTGTCAAAATGTTGGTTAATCATCACCTGCGAAAGGAAACGGCCTAGTTTTTGGTCTAATCGATCTCCCCAAGAATATGAGAAATTAACGAGAGAAGGGAAGAATCTCCCTAAGCTTTGGTCTGAGAAAATTAGTTTTGTAAATGAGTCGCTGGATCCCGTTGGGACAGTATCTGTATACAATCCAGAATTCCATGATTTGGCTAGTTTTATTCTAGAATCCAGCACTTTGAATGAGCGAATTAATTTGTCTGAGTGTTTTGATGACTTGGCAGTGATTGTAACTTTGTGTTCTCCCGCTGATAGTTTGCCTAAATCAATCAGCGCTGCCTCAAAAGCCTTCCCTGATATCTGTTTGTCTATCTCCAGCGTGGGAATTTGAAAGGTATAAGTCACTGATTCGCCAGCGGATAAGTCATCACCAAAAGCTCTAATTGAAATTACTGGTCTGTCGGCCGACAAGTATTCCGTGTTGAAAACAGCATCGACAAAGAAGGGGAGCTTGACTATTAATGGATTTGTTGCAGAACCTGATTTGAGATCTGAAGTAATAGCTTGCGAAGTAATTCTCCATGAAGTGAGATTGTCGGGAAGTTTGATCTCAACTGTACCCCTACCGTCGATTCCTGTTTTAATGTTTCCAAAAAACGCATTGTCTGCAAATAAGTCCCTACCTTTATCATTGTGAACAAAAAAACCATTCGCCAGATAAGTGTGCTGGTTGTCTACTGAAAAGTTGTAAACATTGTACAGTCCCGACATAGACTGTATAGAGGTAATCGATTTGTAATTACCTGAGGCATCGAGATACTGGTCCCCTATTCTGGCTTCACCGGCTGTGATCCAACGGCCATTGATGTAGAGGTTGTGTGTATTGGTAACACGAAGCTGATTATTGATGAGCAGATATCCCGAAACAGTGTGGATAAAAGTCTTCCCAACTTTGGCAGAAACCAGTTTCTTTGATTGTGGATTGGCGAATGTTTTTATTGAATCTCCAACTTTAATCTTTTCTATGGATTTTGTGGTTCCGTCTGACATTAATATTTGTGTGCCAGCCAAGAAACAGCCCCCCATTTCAGCCCCACCTGCATTGACTGGATATTGATGTGATCTGTATGAAGCTATAATGTCTGAATCAAGCGACCTGTAGATCTTGGGAAGTGGGTCGGCTATGGATGGATTTATTTTGTAGTACGCTTCATCAACCAGATTTAGATTTACTTCTGCCGGAATTGGTATACCAAGAACGTTTTTAGTTTGTACCGAAATTTTGGCAGTATCACCTGGTAAATATGATGTCTTGTTTTGAGACACATCCAAAGAGATTTTTTTGTCTGAAGTGTCGTAATTTAAATATAAACTTTCGGCTACTTCATATGTCTTACCAGTAAAATGCACTGCTTGAACAATTACATTGGGAACAAATGCTTCTGGATAATTGAACGAGTAGTTGCTTGCGTTTGAGATCTGATATGACTTAATCCCTCTTTGAGCCCAAAGATACAAGAAACGGCTATTCCCTTGAGCTGACAGGGGACTTTCACCCTTCATAACAGTCAGGTCCACCTTCTCGTTTATGGAAAAGAAATTTCCTTTTTCTCCTGTCTTGGACGTTTTGAGGTAGACGTAGTTGTCGCGAGGATAAGCTGACGAAGAACCATAAAGGTAGACTCTTTGCTTGGCTACTCTTCCTTGAGGGTCGGAACTTTCGAACTCGATGCCATACGATCTGCCGTTTTGAAGTGCCATGTTGTAGACTGCTTTACCTTGTTGATCTGTGACAAGTGACATCGATGCTATTTCGTTTGTAACTGTGTCGTATTCGTATTTTGGTGATGTTGTTTTGTTGATGAAGTCGTAATATGTACCAACTTCCCTTTTGACATATTGATATTCAACGACCCGTCCCGTGACTTTTTGGGAACGGGCTGGATTAAAAATATCTTCGGGGTTGGAGAATTGAGAGTATTTGGCGGTTTCGACATTTCGAAGGTCAATTTCAACTTTTGCGTTGTTATTTGTAACTTCCTGTTTGCTTCTGCCAAAAATTATTGATGACCCATACACTGCGACAGATGTACCGGACTGGATCATACCTTCTTCTGGATTTGCAGGAGTGATGTTTACATAAGTCATTGCTGGGGGATAGTCGTTGTTGGAAATTGAAGATCCGGGGGTAATTGAAAAACTATATTTGCCCTGGTTGTCTGTGGTTACTGTCCCTGGCTGAAAGGCGGTGTATTTTAACTTCATTCCAGAAACAGGGGTTCCCTGAAAAAACTTGGCGGTTCCAGAAAAAGTTACTGATTCATTTGAAAAGATCGCTTTTTGTGTGCTGTCGATAGAAATTTGATATGCTGGCTTCGTGTAGGTTTCAACGGTAAATGAGCTACTAAGAACAACCTGATTATTTATTTTTAGTGAGATTCCGTAATTGCCAGGAGTGTAATTGTTTAGTGGAATCTCGCTGAGATATGTACCCATGTCTGAGGTTTCTAAATCTTGAGAGGTGAGGATCATTGGGTTAAAGTCCCAGCTGTTGTAATTTGATTTGGTAACTTCAAGTGAAAACTTTTGTTTTTGGTTGAGATTGTCTCTGTCTCTTAGAAGTCCCCAGAATTTGACCTTGTCTTCCGGAAGATATGTGGGTCGGTCAAGATAGAGATAAGACCAATATTTATCGGAAAGTCTCTTGCTGGTTTGGTAGTCTCTACCAAAATAGTAATTAATACCTTGTGGTGGAAGCAATAAAGTGCTATTACCTGACGAAACAGTAATAATGTCGAGGTCACCTGTTAGTTGTGACTGGGGTGTGTTTACGAAGACAGTACCATCTGCAGCAGTTTCTGAAACACTTCCTGCAAATGTTACTTTTGCTTTTTCGACAGGACGACCAGTGGAGGTGTCGTTTACCCAAACAATGGATTTGGTACCACTAATAGATAAAAATGCTGAGAGGTCGGTGACTTGAAATAGAGCTTGTGCTAATACCTTGCCTGATTTTGCTTCTACCACATAGTATCCCCTATCCAAATTTTTTGGCAGCATGAAATAGCTTGTATAGTCTTCTTTTTGGACCGGGGATGTGAACTCAAGTATTTTGGATAGATTATTGGTGGGAAACGTAAGTATCCTGTTTGTGTTGCTTGCCCAAGCAGGAACAGAGAGTTTGTTTAAGAAATCTGTTTGAAAACTTTGAAGACTCGGGTATTGAAAAATTTTGACGCTGACATCTGCCCCTGGCTGAGATGAATAAATATCAAATGCCGGAATTTCTACAGACGAAAATTCATAAAAATTTCTAGAAAATCCTAAAGATTCTTGTCCCCCATCTGGCGATCTGGTTTCGAATTTAAATATAAAGTCTTCGCTAAGCACATCACTGGAACCTTCTAATTTTAAGCCTTTTTTGACTTTGACGGTGTAGAGAGTATCGGAGGAAAGTGATTTGGGAATGAACGACAAGGTCCGTCCGTGTCTCTCAAACCTACCTTCTACGGATGGAGTGATCTCAAAGTTTCTCTGACTAAAGCCTATGTCTTCCCAGTTGTCGTGGGAGAATGTAACTTCGATACCAGTATTAACCGGGACTGAAGTGCCCTTGTCTCTGGGAAGTGTCTGAACTGCACGAAAATTGTTTTTTGTTTGAAAAGCCCAAGAATATGTTTTCGCCTCTGACAAGACCTTAATTTTGTATAAGCTGTTGTCCATAAGCGATGTCTTGGGGGTAATCACAAACTGGCGGGGAGAAATTTGAGCTACGTCAAATTCTGTCTCTGGAAAGAAAGTGATACTGGGAGTTATGTCATCTATATCTAAATCTTTATTGGACCTCAGAGTAAACTTGGTGTCCGTAAAGGCACCCAGAGTATCTTCGCGATCGGCAGTAATTGTGAGATCTGTGTCTGAACCGAGTTTGATTTTGGCGGATTGTCTGAGGTATGGAGAAACAACTAAGATGACCAGGGCAAGTAGCAAGAGAGAGCCAAGACCAATTAATAACTGCCAAGGTTTAATTGATCGTAAAAACGATTTTGCTTTTTCCATGAATAATTTAGTTTACCATTCTAATGGGAAAGTGCGGTATCGCAAAACTGCTTGCGGTGGTGTGGTGTAAGGCCAAAATCCTTGAGTGCTTGGATGTGGTTTGGGCTACCGTAACCCGCATTTGAGTCCCAGCAATATTGAGGAAAATGAATGTGTAAATCTTTTAAGTGACGGTCACGAAATTCTTTGGCGATAATGCTAGCCAGCATTACCTGGGGGTAGAGAGAATCGGCTTTGATAACACTCTCGATCTTTGCGCTTGGGAACTTGATATTGCCATCAATAATGTATTTATCATAATTTGATTTGGCGATTAGTCTTTCGAAAACTATTTTGTTTGCCCAACCGATACCATTTTTGTTAATCTCCTCTACGGAAATTGATTCGATTTGAAAATCGACGTTGGAAGTGGATATGAAATCGACGATTTTTTGTCGCTGGAGATGTGAAAGTTTTTTGCTATCTCTGAGAGGGGCTGGTAACTGTGAAATAAAATTGTCGATATCTATAAGAATAACAGCTGATGCAGCTACAAGAGGGCCGGCCAAAGAGCCACGACCGCATTCATCTAGTCCGCAAATTGTCATGGTGTTATTGTGACCTGGGATGGATTCCGGGTCAAGCCCGGAATGACGGACATTTGGGCAAAAAAATTCCCCTCGTGAGAGGGGTAATGGGCTAAAGAGAAATTTCAAAGCTGTAAAACTGACCGGAAAGTTTAATAATTACCTTTCCGACCAGCTGGGTATTCCAGGCTTTAAAATCAGAAGACAGCATTGCAATTACCTTTCTGGATATTTCGGTGCTGTCCGCTTCGGGGTTGTTGAGAGGAGTGCGTCTCCCCTGCGAGTCGGAATCAAATTCCACAACGACCTCAACAGGTTTTGTGGGTACAAATCTCCTGAGGTAACTATTCCACTCAAATTCTCTTGCGGTTTCCAGAACAATCCTGGGGTCGCCTTCTAATGAAGGTATAGCGTCAGCCAGCTTCCGAAGCAGTGGATCAACAAGTTGGGCACTCGGTTTAAATTCAGAGTTGATGCCGCGAAGTGTTACTTTAATGTTCACCTTTACCTCCTTTGCTATTAGATTATGGGGTATTATACCATATCGGTGTCGGCCTGGATTGCCATAAAGTACTTGTAAGAATGAAGGGCGCCGCTTGGAGTGAGATCTCTCCACTCATGCGTACATTCGGTCGAGATGACGGGGAACTTAGGTACAAAAAACCCGCCGGAGCGGGTTTTTTGACGTTTGTGATTTGGCTGGATTGCCACTGCACTTCGTGCTTCGCAATGACGAAAGCTTAACGCTTTGGTGATTGTTTCTTGGAACGAGCCTTGCCACCCTGTCCTGCTTTTCTGGTTTCTTTCATGCGAGGATCGCGAGTCAGAAGACCTTTGTCTCTAAGAATCTGTTTGTAAGCTTCAGGATTTGCTTTGATCATAGCCCGAGCAATACCGTGAACCAAAGCGTCTACCTGTCCCATGATTCCTGAACCAACAACCTTGACACTACCTGTGTATTGACCAAGTGTTTCGGTAACGAGGAATGGATATTGATAGATTTTCTTGAGAGTGTCACCCTTGAAATAGGTAGAAATTGGTTTACCATTGACAACCATTTCTTGTTTGCCTGGCCAGATTCTGACGCGAGCCACTGCAGTCTTGCGACGGCCTACTGCTGTAAAAAATTCTTTAGGCATTGCAAGTGCGCCTTTTTTGACTGGGGTAGTCTTGATTGGCTTGATAGCAACTTTTGATTTTTTGGATAGTTTTTGTGCCATATTTAATTTTCTTTCTTGTTAAGTCCTAGTTGGGCTGCGTAAGGATGATTGGCATCAGAGTAGACTTTCATGCGGCGCATGCGGGTCTGTTGGTGTTTGTCTTTGGGTAGCATTCCTTTGACGGCCTTTTCGATAACCTTGCGAGGATCTTTTTCTTTGAGCTGTTCCAAACTAATCTCCCGGAAACCACCAGGGAAACCAGAGTGGGAATAGTATGTTTTGTCTGCAAGCTTGTTGCCTGTGACTTTGAACTTAGCTGCGTTGATAACAACAACGAAATCGCCGTTATCAAGATGATCACCGGAAATTACTTTACCTTTACCAAGAAGTAGAACTGCAATTTTGGAGGCTGCTCGACCCAAGATCTGTCCTTCGAGATCGACGAGGTGCCAGTTGTGGGTGAGGTCTGTTGGTTTGAGAGTTAGGGTTTTCATATGATTTATTTGGCCTTCTTGGTAACTTTCTCAGCTTTGACCTTTTCGGTTTTTACCTTCTCTTGCATTGCTGGGATAGGTACGACAAGGGTTAAAGAAGCTGTGGCCGTAGCATCACCTTTGCGAACACCTACTTTTTGGATGGAAGTAAATCCACTTTTGCGACCTCCCATGGAAGGAACGATCAAATCAAAAAGTCTGTTGGCACTTTTGGGACTGCTTAAGTTGGCGGCGATACGTCTGCGATCTGCAAGAGTACCATCGACTGCCTTGGAAGCAAGTCTGTCAAAAAGGCGTTTAATAACTTTAGCTTTTGTAACAGTGGTTGTTAAGACACCATTTTCAATAAGCTGTTTAAGCTGAACTTTAAACAGAGATGCACGCTGTGCAGTGTTTCTGTTTAGTTTAGGTAGTTTTGAGTGATGACGGCGTCCCATAGGTTATTCAATAATTATGCCTTTTTCTGAGGCTTTCTCGACGACCTGCATTGCAGATTTTTCGCCAAGGTTTTTGACTTTTTTAAGGTCAGCCAAAGATAGAGCTTTAAGGTCTGCTAACTTGTTGATTCCGGATTTTTTCAAAGCATTCAATACGCGAGTTGGAAGATCTAAGTCATCTACGAAACCTGAGGTTTCGATAGCGGATTTGGTCTTTTCTTCGACTATGTATGCTTCTGCGGAATTAACATAACTGAAAAATTCAGTCAAAATACGGGCTGAGCTTTTGACAGCTTCAGCTGGAGTGATGGTGCCGTCGGTGGTTAGAGCTAGTCTAACTTTGTCGTAGTTACTGGAACGTCCGACACGAGCGGCTTCGATGGTGTAATTGGCTTTGACAACAGGAGAGAATGAAGCATCCAAAGGAATGACACCAATTTCGTTGGTGGCGTGTTCCTCGGCGGCAACATAACCCATACCTTTGGCAACAGTAATGACAGCATTGAGTTTGGCCTTGGGGGAGGTGAGGTGGACCAAAACCGTTTCTGGGTTTGCACAGGTAACGTTGGATGGCAAATCAAGATCGGCGGCGGTTACCACTTTGGCTCCAGTTACTTTTAATTTCACATCTACTGGCTCGTCTGAATCGACGGAGAAGTTTAGTGTTTTTAAATTTAAAATAAATTCAAGAATATCTTCTTTGACTCCATCGAGTGTAGAAAATTGATGAGAGACTCCGTCAATTTTGACTCTAATGGCAGCTCCACCCTCAAGAGAGGTAAGAAGTACACGACGAAGGGCGTTGCCCATGGTGTGTCCAAAATTTTGTGGGAGAGGTTCAATAATAACTTCAGAAAAATTTGCACTCTTGTCCTTAACGTTGATTTTGAAATTTGGTTCTAACATTTTCTTTGTCTTTTATCTAATTGCTAATAATATTTTTATCTTGAGTAGAACTCGATAATAAGATTGGCCTTGATGTCTGAATTGATTTCTTCGGTAGTAGGCATACGGTCAATTTTTCCTGAAGTTCCGGTGCGGGACATCCATTTGGCAGGGATGTTTTTCTCACCAAGATCTGAAATGAATCCAAATTTTGCAGCTTTTTCTGGCAAAGAGATAACCATTCCTGATTTGGTTTGGAAGGATGGGACGTCTACCTTCTTACCATTAACTAAAATGTTTCCGTGAGTAACCAATTGGCGAGCCAAAGATCTGGAAGCGACAAAACCCATGCGATAACAGACGTTATCCAGGCGGGACTCAAGGAGTTGCATGAGAACTTCTCCGGTGTTGCCTGAAGACTTAAGAGCTTTCTCATAATAACCATGGAATTGACTCTCGAGAACTGCATATGTTCGTTTGGCCTTTTGTTTTTCGCGGAGCTGAATACCATATCCTGAGATGCGGCCGCGAGCTCTCTTCTTGCCGTGCTGACCAGGAACTTGAGCTCCAACTTTATCAATTGGACATTTGGGAGACAAACAACGAGCGCCTTTGAGATAAAGCTTGGTGCCTTCTCGGCGACATAGTCTGCATTTTGGGTCGATATATTTAGCCATATTGTGTGTGTATTGTGTTTATTTTTAAACTCTTCTATGTTTTCTGGGGCGGCAACCGTTGTGAGGAATCGGGGTGGTGTCTGCCAACTCATTAACTTCAATGCCAGATGTTTTTAATACACGAAGAGCGGCGTCTTTGCCTGGTCCAGGACCTTTGAGAAATACATCAAGAGAGGAAAGACCCATGGTCTTGGCTTTTCTGATTCCTTCTTCAACAATTGTGGTAGCGGCAAATGGGGTAGAACGCTTGGCTCCTTTGAAACCACATGTTCCGGCGGCACTCCAACAAACAGTATTACCAGCAGTGTCAGTAAAAGTAACGTAGGTGGTATTGAATGTAGATTTTACGTACATCTTGCCCTGGCCACTTTTGAAGTGAACAGCGTTAGCTTTTTTGACTTTGACTTTTATTTTTTGAACTGCTTTGGTTTTGGCTTTTTCTGGCATGTTTATTTAGTTGGATAAATTATTTCTTCTTGGCTGGGGCCTTGGCTGCTGGAGCTTTTGCAGCTGGCTTGGCTGCTGTTGCGGCTTCTTTGGAAACTGCACCGATAGTCTTTCTCTTACCCTTGCGAGTACGAGCGTTGGTACGAGTTCTTTGACCATTTACAGGAAGTCCCATGTTGTGTCGAATACCACGATAGGCCTGAATGCGTCTTAAGGTTTCAATGTTGTCGCGAACCATCTTGCGAAGTTCACCTTCTGTTGGAAGCGCTTCGATCACAGCTTGAATATTTTTCAATTCGTCGGCGTTCAAATTTTTGACTCTAATGCTGGGCTCTACTTTGGCTTGTTTGAGAATGTCTTTGGCGACATGCTGACCAATACCATAGATGTATGTTAATGCGACATCTACTCTTTTTTCGTTTGGTATATCGATTCCTGAAATTCTAGGCATATTATTATGTGTTGTAAGTTAATTTATCCTTGGCGCTGTTTGTGGCGGGGGTTGATACAAATGACCAACACCTTTCCATGGCGTTTAATAATTTTACAATTTTTACAACGAGGTCTGACGGATGATTGAACCCGCATGCGTATTAAGTTATTTAAATAATGTTTGTTTGTATTGAAGCGAACGAAGAATTAGGAAGATCTGTAGACTATCCTGCCTTTTGCCTGGTCGTATTCGCTCATTTCGAGACGAACTTTATCCCCGGGCATGACGCGAATGCGATGAAGTCGCATGCGGCCAGCAAGATGAGCCAAGATTTCCCTGCCGTCTTCGAGAGTTACCCGAAATTGTGTATTGGGTAAGGCCTCGGAAACGACTCCGTTTACCTCAGTCATCTGGTTTTTTGCCATATGTTAGTTGTGCAAACGGTATTTTACCAAAGGTTGGCACGTTTGACTAGTGCCTAATTCGGGTTACCGCGTGATGTGGCAATTGTACTATAGAATGAGGATTTTATCTGCATAGATTCCCTGACAGGCGGGATTGACAAGGAGGCTAGCGGATAGTGGTGAGGATGACTGGACCATTGGCGGAGATGTAGACCGTCTCTTCGAACATACTCGTGGTGGATCCATCCTGAGTAGAGAGTGTCCAGCCATCGGCATCTTCGACCAAGTGCCAGTCGCCCATGGTGATCATGGCTTCGATAGCCACGGTCTGGTCTACTGACAGAACATATCTTTTGTTCTTCTTGTCACCATAACAAGGGATATAGGGGTCCATATGGAGTTGTTTGCCTATTCCGTGGCCAGTAAGGTCGCGAACGACATTGTAGCCTCCGGCTTCTGCAACGGTCTGCATAGCCTGGCCAATGTCATACACCGTATTCCCTGGGTTAGCCATAAATATTGCTGCTGCTAGGGATTTTTGACTGATTTCTAAAAATTTTGTAATTGCAGGAGTTTTGGTCTCGACCTCGACAGTAATAGCAGTATCTAGGTGATAGCCTTCGTGGAACAAACCCATATCGAGCTTGACTACGTCGCCTGCTTTGAACGGGACGGAATTGGGGATGCCGTGAACCATGCCGGCATTGACGTTGATGCAGAGAGAGTGTTTGTAGCCTGGGACCATTTGAAACGATGGTCGGTCGCCTTTTTCTCTAATTAGTTTTTCGGCTAGAGTATCAATATCAAGTGGCGTAACACCGACCTTGACGGCTGCGGCAAGCTGACCTTTGATCCAGCCTAAACGGGCTCCACCTTCGGTCATTGCTTGTAGTTTGGTCATTGGGTATATTTTACTGCTATTTATCCTGAGTGTCGGGGTGGAATGAGATTCCTCCACTCCGGTCAGAATGACGGTTATTTATTGAGTTTGAAGACGATGTCGAGAAAAATGGTGTTGATGTCTGGGGTGCCGTCGATGTCGATGACTTTGTTTTGGTTGCGATAATAATCAATAACTGGCCTGGTCTCTTTCTCGTAAATTGCTAAGCGTTTTTTGATGGCGTCTAAAGTGTCATCGGGACGATGCTCGATCTCGGCTCTTTTTAACATCCTCGCCACACTGATATCGTGGGGAATGTCGATAAAAATAACGTGGTCTAAAGTAAGACCTACTTTGGCAAAAACTTTTTCGAGGGCAACTGCTTGAAATAAATTGCGAGGAGTGCCGTCAAGAATAAAGCCGTGACCACTTTTGAGAGGAGCTTTTTCGAGAACGGAAAAAAGAATTTCGTCTGAAACCAAGTCACCTTTGGAGGTGACTTCTTTGATCTCTTTGCCAAAATCACTACCAGACTCAATTTCTTTGCGCATTAATTCTCCGGTAGAAATATGTGTCAGATCAAATTTCTTCGCCAATAATTTTGCTTGCGTGCCCTTACCTGATCCTTGGGGTCCGAGAATTATTAGATTCATAATTTTATTTTATGACTTGGAGTGAGATTCCTCCACTCCGGTCGGAATGACGAGATATTAATCTAAAAATTTGTCGTAACTGTACATGTAGAGCTGGGAGTTGATGGTCTTCAAGATCTCCAACACTACAGAGACGACGATGAGAATTCCGGTACCACCAATGGCGATGGAGGTAATCCCTGTGATGCCAGAAATTATGGAAGGGAAAATAGCGACCAACCCTAGGAATGATGCGCCAACTAAGGTAATTCTGTTTAGGACGAAATTCAAATAATCTACTGTGTTTGATCCAGGACGAACTCCTGGGATAAAAGAGCCAGAGGAACGAAGATCTTTGGCAATTTTTTCTGGATTGAAAACAACGGCGGTGTAAAAGTAACAAAAAGCAACAACAAGGACGAAGTAAAGAATGTTGTAGGCGATAGATTCGGGTGCTAATGCTGTGCTCATAAATCTAGCTGCAGCAGAGATTTGCGGATTGGAAACCCCAGAAAGAACGCGACTAAGTAGGCCTGGAATCATCATAAAAGAAACCGCAAAGATAATTGGAATAACTCCTGCTTGGTTTAGTTTTAAAGGAAGATGATTGGAAACTGATTGAACGAAGTTTGAGGCACCGCGTCTGGCTGATTGGATTGGTACTTCTCGGACAGCTTCTCCAGTACGAATGATGGCGTATATCGCAGCAATAGCAAAAGCTAAGAAAATTAGATAGACAAAGATCTGGGATTGGTCGATAGTGGCGAGAGTTTGCATGGCAGTGACAGGAAGTCTACTGACGATTCCAACAAAAATAATTAGACTGATGCCGTTACCCAAACCATATTCATTAAGCTGTTCTCCAAGCCAAACCAACAAAGATGTACCGGCGGCGAGCGTGAAGACTATGGTAGCTAATTGTAGAGGGTCAGAAGTGGTAGTGAGTCCTTGACCACGCATAAGCATGATGAGGGCGATACCTTGTAAGAAACATAAGGGAATCGTGAGAAGTCTGGTGTATTGATTGATTTTTTGACGACCATAGTCACCTTCTTTTTGGAGTTCTTCGAGTTTGGGAACGACCATACCTAACATCTGAATAACGATGGAAGCGTTGATGTAAGGATTGAGACCCAAGGCCATGATTGAGAAATTTGTAAGAGTACCACCGGAAAAAACATCAAGGAGGGACAAGAAAGCAGATGATCCAAAAAGACCTTTGAGGGCGGCAAGGTCAATACCTGGTGTGGGGATATGGGCGACCAGACGGAAGACGGCTATGATGAAAGCTGTAAAAATTAATCTGTTGCGAAGATCTTTAATTTTGAACAAGGCACGCAATGGGGCTAATATATTATTCATATCGTGACTCTTATTCTATATCAAGCCGATAAAAAGTGTAATGATTGTCGATCAATCGCGATTCAAAAAAAAGCCCCCATTTCTGGGGGATTGTGGATTATCAAAAAATGAACTTGGTATTGTCATACCAGTCTGGAAGCGGAAGGGATTCAACCTCTTGCAAAAATTCCTGTTGTGCTTCTACGTTTGTGTTGCCATAGTAATACAAAATTTTATCTGCAACACTGAAGGAGACTATGTGGGCACTGCCCTCCAAAACTAATTGTGGCAGTGTTACTGCAACTTTTGTTTGGCTCAGTTTTGCATAGCGGTCGCTGACCGAGCACATCATTCTGGGAATCAAGGCCGCCATTGCGAATTTAAGAAATTCAGGTTTCGTCATTTGCTCTCCTTGGCTTGCAGCCAGACTTATGATATATCTTTGAGGATTTCGAGGGCGCGACGGTTAGCTTCTTCTTTGATTCTCTCGGCAGCGATGACGAGCCTCTCTAATGGTTCACAAATCATGATAAGCGTACCGAAATCGATTGAAAAATTTTCCTGGGAAATAACCAAGTCTTTATTAGCGTAATTCAAAGATTTTTTTGTCGGATCAACCACCAGGAACATCTGATATTCGGGCAACCAGATGTAAAAAACACCATCCTGGATTTTACTATCCTGCAACTCCAAAAAATTCTTAACGATGACTGCTCGCGCTGCGAGTGAGAATAAGTGAGATATCAGTGTCTGATTCTCGCTAGATAGCGGCCTTGCATCTTTGATCACGTTGTCTGCCATTTTTCCTCCGATACAATTTTAAAAGCGCGGATTTGAATATCTAGAACTTGTGTAGTTTATAACTATATAGGATATATGTCAAGAGATCTCTGTGTAAGGTTTGTGGAGTGAGATTCCTCCGCTTCGGTCGGAATGACGGTTTTTTAAGCAAAAAAAACCACCCCCGATAGATTGGGAGTGGTGTGTTACGAACGCGAGACTAGGCGCTTTTGATCCTGAAGTCCGGACAATTCTCGCCACCGATGAAATTGCCACCGATGGTGAAACTGGCAAAGACCGTGATCCAAGCGTAAAGCTCGGACTTGTTACCCTTGCGAAGCTCCGGAAAAACAATCCGGGATAGCCCCCCGTTACAAGATGGGACGGAAAACATTCGCCCGAAATCCTCAACGGAAAAAACCAGGTTTGCTCCGCCGGCGGTGGTCAAGCTGACAGAGGCCTCACGGCTTTTGTTAATGACGAGGGAGACCGAGGCAATCGATTTCCAGAAGCGCGACTGCACTCCTGCAATCGATTCCATCAAGGTCTTGATGCGGGTGCTGTTGATGCGTGCAGGGAAAATCACTGCACCGACCGGATAGCCCGACATCGGATAGAAATCTTCGATGTCCTGGCCTTCAGAATCCACCACTTGGTCTTCAGGATCCATGTATTCGCCAAGTTCGACCTCTTCCAACGACACATCTTCGTCATCGGGGTTGTTTCGAACGAATTTGATGGTCTGCTTGGTACCATCGAAACCCAACCAGCCATCATTTTCGCCATCCTCGATGTTGTCGGTATAAGGCCGAGTACCGTCTTCGGAATCATTCGGACGAAGAGTGACGCGAGACTTGAGGAAATTGAATCCATCCATCTTCTGAACTCGGAAGAATCCGTCAGGGTCCCCGGCCCCAGCAACGTTGCTTGGGCAGAGAGCTTTGACCATAGAGGAAACTTCTGCCGCGTTGGCGTTGAGCCAACTGCGTCGGACCTCTTCCTCTGCGGTGAATTCGGCGAGAAGCTTATTGGCTTCTTTCTCGTTCTGGCAATTATCCAGGGCGAGCATGAGCACTGCTCGTCGTCGTATATCGGTATTGATTAAATTGGGCATGTTGCCCTCCTTGGGTGGTGGAGCTGAATATGAAAATAAATTTTTAGGGTGTGAAACTTATGCGTAGATAATATCATTATATGGGTTATTTGTCAAGGGATTTGGGCGTGATATTTTGTGGAGTGAGATCCCTCGACCTCCCCCCCGATCGAGTCGAGGGCTAAAGGCCAATCCGGGATGACGTGGAGTAGGGAATGATAATGGAAATACAAAAAAGACCCCCGAAGGGGTCTTTTTTTGTAATAAATAGAATTTTTTGTATAGATTCCCGATCAGGTCGGGAATGACAAAAGAGGCTCCAAACGGAGCCTCTTTTTCTAATTGCGGTGTGAGATAGCCGCGCTACGCTCGCAATGACGGAGGTAGATTACTTGGCGAAGGTGTATTTGCCACCTGCGGCTTCGATGGCTTTGATAGCGCCTGCGGAAGCTAAAACTTTGATTTCCAAAGGTTTGGTGAGCTTGCCGGTAGCGATGATCTTGTAACCACGCCTAGCTTCTTTTTCACTGATCTTAAGAGCAGTGGTTAAGAATTCGGCATCGACAACAGAGTTATCGGCAAATTTGCTAATGCGATCAAAATTAACAGTAATTGGCTGAAGATTGATGACCTGGAAACGGTGCTTACCTTTGATGAAAGGTGTGCGTCTTACTAAAGGAAGCTGTCCACCTTCGAACCAGAGAGGCATCTTGCCGCGGGTCTTTTGACCTTTTTGACCACGGGTGGAGGTGTGACCACCAACACCTGAACCATATCCGTGACCGAGACGTTTCTTGGATGTGGCGACTACTTTTGGAAGATTAGATAAAAACATATGATTTACGCCTTCTTGAGGGCTTTGAGCAATTGATATTTCTTAGCAAGTGTCTCAACCTGTTTGAGGGCTTTGAAGGTAGCTCTGGCGTTTGTGGTTTTGTTGTTGGTGCCCAATACCTTACAGACGATGTCAGTGATACCAGCGGCCTCTACGACGGCTCTAACTGATGAACCAGCAATGATGCCTGTTCCTTTTGGAGCTGGGCGGAAGAGAACCTTGGCTGCGCCGAATTTGGATCTGGTTTCGTAAGGGATGGTGCCATTGACAAGAGGAACCTGAACTAAGTCTCTGTTGCCTAAGCGGATTGATTTCTTGATAGCGTCAGCGACGTTAGGAGCTTTGGCTAAACCAAGACCGACTTTGCCTTTTTTGTCTCCAGTAACAACTAGAGCTGAAAAAGAAACGTTGGTACCACCTTGGGTCTTCTTACTAACACGGCGGATTTGAAGAACCTGTTCGAAACCTTCTGGTGCTGGTCGTCCTCCTTTGTTATTATTTTGGTTGTTTTGATTTGGGTATGCCATATATTTTTAGAATTTTATTCCGGCTGCGCGGACTGCTTCTGCTAATGCTTTGACACGACCATGGAAGCGATAGGAACCGCGGTCAAATACGACGGTGGAAACTTTCTTATCCATTGCAATTGCGCCCAATTGTTTGCCTACTTCGGTGGCCATTTCTATTTTTGTTCCTTTGAAGGATTTAATAGACTCGGAACCAAGAGCGGCGAGCACTTTGCCATCAAGATCAATGATCTGAGCAAAAATGTGTTGATTGGAACGATTGACGGTAAGACGAGGTCTGTCTACGCGAGCCAAGAGCTTAGCGCGAATACGCTGCTTTCTTGCTTGTTGAGGAGTTAAGTTTTTGTTCATATGTGTTTAGTGTTAGGCAGCCGTCTTGGTAGCAGTCTTACCCTGTTTCTTGATGACAACTTCATCTGCGTATCTAATACCTTTACCTTTGTAAGGTTCTGGTTTCTTGATTTCGCGGATGTTAGCGGCAACCTGACCAACAAGTTGTTTGTCGATACCAACAACTTTGATTTTGTCTTGGCCTTCGATGGTGATGGTGACACCAGGAACTTTTTTGAAAATTACTGGGTGAGAAAATCCAACAGAAAGACTAAGTCCTTCTGGGTGCATGGCAACACGGTAACCAGTACCAAGGAGAACGAGGTCTTTCACAAAACCATCAGTAACTCCAGTAATGGCGTTTTGAGCCAAGCGACGTGCGAGCCCGTGCAAAGCACGAACTGCAGGAACATCGCTTTCGCGAGTGAAAGATAAGACGTTATCTTTTTCCTCAACCTTGATGCCTTCTGGGAGAACAGAATCCAGAGTGCCTTTGGGGCCAGTAAATTTTAGATTTCCTTCTGTTATTTCAAATTTAACAGAGGTGGGTATATATAGTGGTTTTCGTCCTATGCGGCTCATATGTTGTAGTGTTTTACCAAACTTGACAAATAACTTCGCCTCCAAGGTGCTTTTCTTTGGCGTCTTTGCCTGTGAGAAGTCCAGCTGATGTGGAGACTATAGTAATACCTGCACCAGAAAGTGTGCGAGGGATTTTGTTGTATCCTGCATAAATTCGAACACTAGGTTTAGTGATCTTCTTTATACCGGTTACAGCGGCGAGGTCCTTTTCGAAGTAACGGAGTGTAACTACGATTTTTTTGGAAGGGGTACCATCGACTATTTCGTAATCGGCAATGAACGCCTCGTCTTTGAGGATTTTGGCAATTGCTTCTCTGGACTTAGAGAGATTGGCCGAAACCACATCTTTCTTGGCCATGTAGCCGTTTCTGATAATAGTGAGGAAGTCTGCGTTTGTATCCATATTTATTTTGACATTTTGTAGACACCGGGAAGTTCTCCCTTGTGAGCCATTTCTCTGAAACAGAGACGACAAAGACCGAAGATGCGGATTACTCCACGAGGTCTACCACAAAGCTGACAACGTCGATGATCGCGGGTCGCGTGACCTGCTAGTTTTAATGTTTTTGCGATTTTGCTTTTTTTGGCCATGTTTTTAACTCAATTTAGGCTTCTTTAGTAAAAGGCATGCCCATAACCTGGAGAAGCATTAAAGCTGTTTTTGCATCTTTAGCACTCGTAGAAATAGTGATCTCCAGTCCTTGAATCCTCCCGATTTTATCATATTCTATCTCAGGAAACACGATTTGTTCGGAAAAACCGATGGTATAGTTGCCATTCTTGTCGAAGGTCTTGCGAGAGACTCCTTGGAAGTCTTTCAAACGAGGAAGAACGATGGTAGTGAATTTCTCATAGAAATCGTACATGCGTTTACCACGAAGAGTGACCTTGAGACCTACAATTTCGCCTTCGCGAAGATTGAAAGCCGCGATGGAGGTTCTGGATTTGGTCTCCAATGGTAATTGGCCTGTGATCATTCCCATCCAAGACTTGGTCTTGGCTAAGAACTCTTTATCAGTTTTGAAATCTTTTGAAGAACTGTTTACAGTAATCTTGGTGATTTTTGGAACTGCTTCAATTGAGGAAAGTCCCAATTCTTTTTGCAAAGTAGGACGAATCTCTTTTAAATATTTTTCGTTTAAGGCTTGTGTCATTTTTTGGCTTCTGAACTGATAACTTGGCGGCATTTGTGACAAACTCTGACTTTTGGAGTTTGGGAAGCGTCGAAACCGACACGAGTTGGTTTGCCGCAACTTGGGCAAACTAGGGCGACAGAAGCGGTAGAAATGGCTCTGGGAAGAGTCAAGATTGTGCCAGCTTCATTACCTTTGGGCTTAATGTGTTTTTTGTACTCATTTATACCCTCAACCAAGACTTTTTGAGCTACTGGTAGAACTTTAAGGATTTTACCGGTGCGGCCTTTGTCTTTTCCAGCTGTGATTTGAACGGTATCGTTGATTTTGAATTTAAACATATACTTTGAATTAGACGACCTCCGGTGCTAGGGACGCAATCTTGGTAAATCCAGCGTCTTTGACTTCGCGTGCAATAGGTCCAAAGATACGGGTTCCAAGAGGAAGTTTTCCTGCAATAGAATCAATAATAACTGCGGCATTGTCATCAAAACGAACGTAGGTACCATCATCACGACGGGTTTCTTTGCGCGAGCGGACAACAACTGCTTTGACAACTTGTTTGTCTTTGACAGCACCATTGGTGTCTGCGCCTTCGACAGCGGCGGTAACGACATCTCCGATATAACCAAATCTACGGAAAGTACCACCGTGAACGTGGATGACTTTGATTAGTTTGGCTCCGGAATTATCGGCTACCTTGAGGACGGATCTTAGTTGAATCATATAATTTTTGTGATTTGCCAGTGCTTGGACTTGCTAATTGGGCGGGTCTCTTCAATGCGGACGCGGTCACCAGTTTTGGCACCAAGAACGTTGTGGGCGGCGTAAGACTTGTTGACCTTAATACGCTTTAAGTACTTTGGATGTACTTTGAAACGAGTAATATCAACAATTGCGGTGTTGGTTCCCTTGTCGCTTTTAACAGTGCCGATTAAGTGTTTAGTCATATTATTTGGTTTTCTTTATGGTTAACAATTGTGCAATCTGTTTTTTCATCTTTTTGTGAGCATTGGTGTTTTTCTCTTTGCCGGCGCGGATGTTTAGTCTGATGCCTGCAATCTTGATTTTTAGCTCGTCAAGACTCACTGCTGGTGTTTCTGTTTTTGTTTTAGTCATTGTCTTTTTGGATGAATTTTGTCTTAACTGAAAGTTTGTGACCAGCCAAGCGGATTGCTTCTTGGGCAACCTCTTTGGAAACACCAGAGAGCTCCATAAGGATCATTCCAGGTTTTACTACGGCTACGTAACCACCAACATCGGATTTTCCGGAACCCATACGGGCACCTGGGGTTTTGTGACCAATTGGTTTGTGTGGGAACACTCTAAGAAAGAATTTTCCTACACGCTTGGTAGCGTGAGTAATGGTACGACGAGCAGATTCGATTTCGTTAGCAGAAAGCCAACCGCACTCTTCGGTTTTGATACCGTATTCTCCATAAGAGAGTTCGGCGGTGCGAGTGGCAACTCCACCCATACTGCCTCGGAATTCTTTTCTGTATTTACGTCTTGATGGTTGTAGCATAGTCTTTTATTTGTGTTTTATCTGATGATATCTCCGGAGTAAATCCAGACTTTAATACCTACGTAACCAGAACGGGTCAAAGATTTCTTCTCGACGTAATCGATGTTGGCACGAAGTGTCTGAGTAGGGATACGACCCTGCTTGAATTTCTCTGTGCGAGCAATTTCTGCTCCGTCAATACGACCTGAAAAAACGATTTTGACACCCTTGGCTCCGGCGGCCATAACCTTTTCAATTGCTTGATTGGCGGCGCGGCGGAATGGGTAGCGATGTTCTAGCTGGTTGGCTAATCTGTCGGCTATTATAGCGGAATTCATTTCAGGGTTCTTAATCTCCAAAGGATGAAGATTAACTTTCATGGAATTCTTGGCTTTTGGATTGATTTTGAGAAGTTTTTCAACGTCTTTTTTCAACTGTTCGAGAGAAGAACCTCCACGACCGATAACAACACCAGGACGAGAAACATTCATGTAGATATCAACGGAGTTGATTGATCTTTTGATGTCGATACTGGTAATGCCAGCAAGCTTTAGCTTGTCTTCTAAGAATCGTCTAATTTTGTTATCTTCTAGAACAAACTTTGCATAGTTCTTATAATTTGAGAACCAAACAGATTTTGTGGGGAAGATGTAGCCGGTTCTGAATGCGATTGGATTAACTTTTTTTCCCATGTTTATTTAGTTTTTTTGGTAGTTTTAACAGAGGGGGCAGCCTTCTTTGTGGCCGGCTTTGCGTCTTTGGCAACCTCTTTGGTTTCGGCTTTTGGAGCAGAAATCTTTGGAAGAGAGACTTTTGGAGTAACAATGCGGACGTTTAGAGTAAGGTGAGAAGTGGTGCGTTCGTAAGGTTTGGTCTTGCCTCTGCCTCCAATGTGGGCGCGTTTGAGGACACGACCTTTGGTAGCGTAAGCTGAATCGATTATTAATGAGTCAGGAGATGCTTGAAATTGAGATACTGCGTTACCAACGGCTTGTTTGATTAATTGAACAATTGGCTCTGCAGCTCTTTTTGGAACCAAGGCAAGTTCTTTAATTGCCTGTGTTGCATGACGGCCAACAATGGCTTTGAGAACCAAGTTTGTCTTTCTAGGGGAAGACAAGACATGACTGGCTTTGGCGATAACTAGTTGTTTTGATGTTTTATTACTTGTCATATTCTTTAGGTCTTTGTTAGCATTCTCTTAACGATACGACCGTGACCTCGGAAGGTACGAGTAAGAGAGAATTCTCCCAATCTGTGACCGACCATATCTTCCGTAACGAAGACATCTTTAAAAACTTTACCGTTGTGGACCAAAAAGGTGAAGCCCACGAATTCCGGAGGTATCTGACTTGAGCGTGCCCAAGTTTTGATAGGCTCTTTCTTACCGGCGACCTTGAGTCGCTCAATCTTTTCGATTAGATTGGCGTCTACGTATGGTCCTTTGATTGAACTTCTAGACATTGTTGTTTATTTTGCTGACCGACGTTTAATAATAAGTTTATTGCTGAATTTCTTTCTGTCTCTGGTTCTCTTTCCAAGAGTTCTCTTACCCCATGGAGACTTAGGAGATTTCATACCAATTCCGGAACGACCTTCACCACCACCGTGTGGGTGAGAGCGAGGATCTTGTGCGACTCCACGAACAGTTGGCCTAACACCTTTGTGGCGCATACGACCTGCTGTACCTAGAATCTCTTCTTTGTGGTGAGGATTGCTGAGTGAACCGATGGTAGCTTTGCAAGTTCCCTTGAAGAGACGGATCTCTCCTGAAGGAAGTTTGACTGTAACCAAGTTTCCATCCTTGGATTGAACCGTGGCAACATTACCAGCACTACGTACCATTTGGGCACCTTTGCCTGGAGTAATTTCTAGGTTGTGAATTTCAATTCCAATTGGGATGTTTACGAGTGGCAAACAGTTACCAACTTTAATTTCAGCTGACTCGGAAGAAATGACTACATCACCGACTTTGAGGCCGTGAGGGGCCAAGATATAGTCTTTGATTCCGTTGCCATAAACTAAAAGGGCAATACTAGCGGTACGATTTGGATCGTATTCGATAGATTCGACTCGAGCTGACACGGAAACACTTCTCTTCCAATCGATATGACGAAGAAAGCGTTTCTCGCGGCCACCTTGATGACGAACTGTTATTTTACCAGAATTATTGCGTCCTGATGACTTGGGATTGAGTGTTGATAGTCTTTTAAGTGTAGGATTTTTCATAGTTTTTATGACTTGAGGGCACTAAAAATTTCAATGGTCTGACCCTTTTTGATATGGACTATCGCCTTCTTGGTAACAGGAAGGTTGATGTGCTTACCAGTTTTCTTGGATTTTGAAGGTCTACTTGCATGTTTAACAGTGTTAATAGAAAGAACGTCTACACTGAACAAGTCTTGAATGGCTTTCTTGATCTGAGACTTACTTGCTGCTGGATCAACTTTGAAAACGTATTTGTCCATAGCGGCCAAAGAGTAACTCTTTTCGGTAACGACCGGAGCAATGATTGTGTTTTGGTGGATTAAAGGTGTAGACATGTTTATTTGGATTCTTTAATTAACAAGACAGGCTTTAATCTGTTTACCAGGTGCTCGAGAGCAGAAGCGGTAAGATAAACTTTGGGTGATGAAGCAACAGTGAAAACGTTTAGTCTTCTAGCTGAAAGTAGGGTGATGTTGTCAAGATTGCTGATTGATTTCAAAAATCCTTCAGTTTCTCCAAAGTGGACAAGAGCAGCTTTTGTGTTTCCAAGAACTTTAGCGGCAGATTTGGTCGAAGAATCCTTGATGGCAGATGTGTCAATCACAGAAAGGCGACCTTCTTTGTTGTACAAAGAGAGAATACCTACTAATGATTTAACTTTCATTTTTTGGTTCAATGATTTTGGAGCTGATCCTAATCCTGTTGGTCCAAAGACGACTCCTCCACCTACAAAAATTGGAGCTGATTTTGCACCATGGCGGGCATTACCGGTACCTTTTTGTTTGTAGACTTTGTGATTACTGATATTGAGCTCTCCACGAGTTTTTACTTTGGAAACACCGCGGTGGCTGTTTTCCTGATAAATATGAATTGCTTGTGCCAATAGCGACTGTGGAACTTCAAGTGAAAACACTGAGAGGTCGGGCGCGATGGCGGAAGTGGTTTTTTTGGTTGCCATAGTCTTTATTAATTTTTGGGCTGCTTAGTAATAGTGACCTTGGCTAGAGTGCCACGGCCGCCTGAAATAGCACCGGTGATCTTAAGGATTCCAGTTTCAGGATCAAATGAGTGGATTTTGAGGTTTCTGATACATGTTTCTGTGTTACCCATAACTCCAGCCATGTGCATACCGGGGAGAACTCTACCTGGAGTAGTACCGCGACCGATGGAACCGGGGTGGCGAGCACGATCTGACTGACCGTGAGTGCGAGGACCTCCGTGCATTCCCCAGCGTTTCATTACACCCGAAGTACCCTTGCCTTTGGATATGGATGTTACATTGACAGTAAGTCCAGGCACTAGGATTTCTGCTAGATTAACAAGTGAAGTAGATTCGAGTACTTCTTCTGTACGGATTTCACGAATTTTTTTAGGGTTGGATGTAATTCCAAATTTTGCCAAAGATTTTTGAAGAGGCTTGTTGGCTTCTTTTTTCTTGGAGCCAAGTCCTAAGACTACGGAAGTGTAACCATCTTTTTCGATAGTTTTGGAATTAATAACCACGTGAGGATCTACCGTCAGAACGGTCAAGGGGATCCGCTTGCCTTCTACGAAGGCTTGAGTCATGCTCTGTTTGTTTGCGTATACTTGATTTAACATGTTATTTAATAAAAACCCCCGTCCTTCTGCGACGGTTAATCCGGCGGGAAGTTGGGGCAGTTTTCTTTTTTAGTAATTAAAGGTTTTCGATTTTACATCTTTATCTCGATGCCGACACCGGCAGGAAGATCTAGGTGTTGAAGTGAGTCAATTGTTTTGTTGGTAGGATTGACAATGTCAATAAGTCGTTTGTGAGTAAGAATTGCGAATTGTTCACGAGCGTCTTTGTCGGTGTGTGGTGACGAAGTAACAACAATTACTTTTTTCTTTGTAGGAAGTGGCACTGGACCAACAACCTGCGCACCAGAGACCAGGGCAGCCTGAATAATTTTCTTGGCGGCCTCGTCGATTACTCGATGGTCGAAGGATTTTAATTTAACTCTGATGCGTGGTTGGTCTGTCATTTTCTAATTTAGAATAAAAGTGCTAATTAACTGCGGGCAGGAGTTAAGCGATAATCTTGGTAATAACACCAGCGCCGACAGTAAGTCCACCTTCGCGGATAGCGAATTTCTGGCCTTCGGTCATAGCGATTGGTTGAATCAGTTCTACAGAGATCTTAGCGTTGTCTGCAGGCATGATCATTTCAACACCATCTGCAAGCTTGACTTCACCGGTAACGTCTGTGGTTCTGATAAAGAATTGAGGTTTGTAGCCTGAGAACATTGGGCTATGTCTACCACCTTCGTCTTTGCCTAGAATATATACTTCAGCGTCGAACTTGGTGTGAGGTTTGATGGAACCTGGCTTACAAAGAACTTGACCTCTTTGAACGTCGTCTTTTTCGATACCTCTAAGAAGTAATCCAACGTTGTCTCCAGCCTGGCCTTGTTCAAGTTGCTGGTGGAACATTTCTACTCCAGTTACAACTGACTTGGCGGTGTCTTTGATACCGACGATTTCAATTTCTTCACCGACTTTGATTACACCAGTTTCAATACGTCCAGTAACGACTGTTCCACGACCCTTGATAGAGAACACGTCTTCTACAGGCATAAGGAAAGGCTTGTCAAGTTCGCGAGTAGGAGAAGGAATCCAAGAATCAACAGCATCCATGAGTTTCATGATACCTGTTTGGGCTTCTGCATCACCTTCAAGAGCTTTCAAAGCTGAAACTCTAATGATTGGGGTGTCTTCTTCAAAACCGTATTTAACTAATTTCTCGCGAATTTCCATCTCGACCAATTCGAGAAGTTCTGGGTCGGAAACGGCGTCGCATTTGTTTAAAGCAACGACTAAACGAGGAACGTTAACCTGGTTAGCAAGAAGCAAGTGTTCGTTGGTCTGAGGCATAGGACCATCAGTAGCAGCGACGACTAGGATACCACCATCCATCTGAGCAGCACCGGTAATCATGTTTTTGATGTAATCGCGGTGACCTGGACAGTCGATGTGAGCGTAGTGGCGAGCAGCGGTCTCGTAAGGAACGTGAGAGATTTGAATTGTTACTCCACGCTCTCTTTCTTCTGGGGATTTATCAATCTGATCAAAAGGGAGAGCATCAGCCAAGCCTTGTTTGGCTAAAGTGGTGGTAATAGCAGCGGTAAGAGTGGTCTTGCCGTGGTCAACGTGACCGATAGTACCAATATTAACGTGGGGTTTGGTTCTTTGGAATGTAGCCATTTTTGTTAATTTTTTTTAATTATTTTTAATTACTATTTTCAAGCCTGTTTATTTTAGCAGATTTTACCCTAATTAGCAGGGTTTTTCAATAATTTCGCAGCTAAACTATTTGGAAGCTCCTGATAATGACTTGGTTCCATGTAGTAGGAAGCGCGTCCGGCGGTAAGAGAGCGGATAGCTGTAGCATAAGCCGATAACTCAGAAAGAGGAACCGTGGCTGTAATAACACGGGCGTTACCGCGCTGTGCTGTGCCTGCGATCTGGGCTCTTCTTGAGGAAAGGTCACCAATAATGTCTCCCATGTTGCCTTCTGGGGTAGTGACCTCTACCTTCATAATAGGCTCAAGAATTACTGGGGAAGCATTCTTGACAGCATCCTGGAAGGCCATAGAACCGGCAATCTTAAATGACATTTCTGAAGAATCAACTTCATGGAAAGAACCATCTATGACGGCGACGTCCATATCGACCATCTGGAATCCGGCAATAACACCATTGTCCAAAGCTTCACGGACACCTTTTTCGATAGGCCCAATGAACTCACGTGGGATGGTACCTCCAACGACTTTGTTGGTAAAGGTGAAACCTTCACCACGAGGTTTGGGAGTAACGTCCAAAATACAGTGACCGTATTGACCGCGTCCACCTGACTGACGAATGAATTTACCTTCACCACGGGCGGCCTTGGTAATGGACTCACGATAGGCGACTTGAGGTGCACCAGTAGTTGCTTCGACTTTGAATTCTCGTTTCAAACGATCGACAAGAATTTCCAAATGAAGTTCACCCATACCAGCAATAACAGTTTGACCTGTTTCGTGGTCAGTTTTGATTCTAAAGGTAGGATCTTCTTCAGCCAAACGACCAAGAGCAATATCTAGTTTTTCTTGATCTGCTTTGGTTTTTGGTTCAATTGCAAGTGAAATAACTGGATCTGGGAAATTAATGGTTTCCAAGATGATTGGTTTTGATTCTTCACAGAGAGTATCTCCTGTTTTGGTTGCTTTCAAACCAACCACACCAACGATTTCTCCTGCGCCTGCCTCTGAAACTTCTTCTCGAGTGTTGGCATGCATAAGCATGAGACGACCCAGTCTTTCTCTTTCGCGCTTGGAAGCGTTATAGACAAATGATCCGGCAGTGATTTTGCCTGAATAAATACGAATATAGGTGAGTTTTCCAACGTGTGGATCTGCTTGGATTTTGAAAGCCAAACCAGTAAATGTTTCTGCTGGGTCTGCTTTTCTGGTTACTTCTTCGTTGGTCTCTGGATTTGTGCCTGTGATAGTTGGTTTGTCGAGAGGTGAAGGGAGAAAATCAACAACTGCGTCAAGCAAAGGTTGGACACCCTTGTTGCGGAGAGATGATCCAGGGAAAACTGGAACTATTTCATTGTTACAGGTAGCTCTGCGAAGGGCTGTCTTGAGTTCTTTAATTGATGGCTCATCTCCTCCAAGATATCGCTCCATTAGAGCTTCGTCTGTTTCGACAATTGATTCGATTAAACTTGCTCTTTGAAGTTCGGCGTCATCCTTCATGTCTTCTGGGAAGCCGTCTGTTACTTCGTATTTGGCACCCGTCTCATCACCCAACCAGATAATAGTCTTTCTCTCGAGCAAGAGGACAACTCCCTTGAAAGTATTCTCGACCCCAACAGGAAGAGCCATAATGGCTGTTTTGGCACCGAGTTTTTCATGTACATCTTTGATGGTGGCCATGTAATCTGCACCCAAAACATCCATTTTGTTGATAAAAGCAATTCTAGGAACGTGATATTTGTCTGCTTGGCGCCAAACTGTTTCGGTCTGTGACTGAACACCTGAACCAGCGTCAAGTACGATAACTCCTCCATCAAGAACGCGAAGAGAGCGTTCTACTTCTGCAGTAAAGTCTACGTGACCCGGAGTATCGATAATGTTAAATCTGTGTTCTTCGTGGAAATTGGCATCAACAAGAACTGGTGTCCAAAAAGCGGTAGTGGCGGCGGATACGATAGTGATACCTCTTTCGCGTTCCTGATCCATCCAGTCCATCTGGGTGTCTCCCTCGTCGATGTCACCAATTTTGTATGTCTTACCCGTATAAAAGAGAATACGTTCTGTAGTGGTTGTCTTCCCAGCGTCGATGTGGGCAATAATACCGGTATTTCTAACACGGTCTAGTGGAACTTTTTTTCCTGTTGGAGCGGCCATACTTTTTGGTTTTCTTTATAATTAATTTTTTACGAGGTAAGACTGCCCAGCAAAGGACAGATAATACGAGCCTAATTGTATCATATCTTTGAACTAGATTGGTTGGGACCCCTAGCATTGTTTGACAAAAAAGCCCGCTTATTATGGCGGGCAAAAATAACTAATACTCGAGGAGAATAAAACGCTGGTAAGGTCGATTGGCGTTTTCTGTTAATGGGATGAGTACTCCAATGGAATTAAGTCGGTACTTTGTGCCAAGTGGAGGCGATGGCCAACTTGGCTCTGCACAGTGTGCAGTAAGTGTCTCCCTTGTTTCAATATTTGTGAACGTGGCAACATCATAGCTAAATGTCTCGATATGATGTGCCTGATAGACAATTTGATAGACAACCCATATTGACCCGGCAGCTAAGGGCGGTTTCGCAGGTTCGACAACCTGAGTCGCGACTAAAGTTGGTGTTGCCTGGGGAGTTTGCGCTATCTGGGTTGATACCAATTGCGCTGGCCTGACCGAGACAGTCGATTCTGTTCTTACCGGCCTTGTTGCAAAAAAGATCAGACTCAAAATGACAACAATCAATAAAACAGCTAGACCAATGACGAAATACCTCTTGTCAATACTTTCCATTTTTACCTCCTGTTAATGTGATTTCGGTTGAGGTATTATACCCTGCGAACTGACAACAAAATGTAAACAAATTTATCTAACCTTTATACAAAAAACCCGCTGTTTGGCGGGTTTTTTGATTCCTGGATTGCTTTGGTTCGGACTACCGAATCGCGCAATGACGGGTAACTACCATCTAAAGTGAGCGAAAGCTTTGTTGGCTTCGGCCATCTTGTGTGTGTCGAGCTTCTTTTTCATGGCTGCACCTGCATTTTCATGGGCTTCCATGACTTCGGCGGCAAATTTCTCTGCAAGAGTACGGTAAGGATTACTACCTCTAGCTTTGGCGGCATTAAGTACCCAACGGACAGCAAGGGCGTCGCGGCGCTCTGGGCGGATAGGAGTTGGAACCTGGTAAGAGGCACCACCTACACGTCGGGAACGAACTTCGATGGTTGGCTTAACGTTTTCAAAAGCTTCGCTTAAATACTCAAGACCGTTCTTGCCTGTTGTTTCGGCAATAATGTCGATAGCTTTGTATATTTGCTTGGCAGCAACTGATTTCTTACCATCTAACATACATCCATTGATGATCTTCGCGACCATCTCAGAACCATAAACTGGATCTAATTGGATTTTTTTGGCTGGGGTTTTTTTTGATCTCATGTTAGTATGTTATTTCTTTGCTGCTGATGGTTTTTTACTACCGTATTTCGATCTACTCGTGCGGCGTTTTTCGATACCACCCGTGTCAAGCTTGCCACGGACAATATGATACTTAACACCTGGAAGGTCACGAACACGACCTCCACGGATAAGAACGATACTGTGCTCAGCTAAATTGTGTCCTTCACCCATGATATAAGCAGTTACTTCTTGCTTGTTGGAAAGTCTGACACGAGCAATCTTACGAAGAGCTGAGTTTGGTTTCTTAGGGGTCATTGTTTTGACCTGTAAGCACACTCCAGCCTTATGTGGGCTGGTGGTGGCGACCATTCTGCGCTTAATAGAGTTAAAACTTTTGCGTAAAGCGGTAGTTTTTACTTTGTTGGTCGAAGAATGACGACCGGCTTTGATTAGTTGATTAGTTGTAGGCATATAACAGGCGCTATTTTACCAGATATTTTCGATTTTTGCTCGGAGCTTACTGGTTGGAACCAAGCGGCCAATAATAACATTTTCCTTCATACCTATTAGGTGATCGATCTTGCCTTGCACAGCGGCATCAGTAAGGACGCTAGTTGTGTCTTGGAAAGAAGCGGCAGACAACCAACTGTCAGTGTGTAAGGCAGCCCTAATGGTACCAAGGATTAGATTGGTAGCTGTTGCAGGCTCTCCGCCTTGAGCAATGACTGCTTCGTTGGCCATTTCATAGCCACCGCGACTAATGACGTCTCCAGCAACGAGACTTGTGTCACCGACAGAATCAAGTCGTACGTAGTCACACATCTTGCGAACGATAACTTCAAAATGTTTGTCGTGAATACTGATACCTTGGGATTCGTAGATGGCCTGGATTTCACCGATAAGGTAGATCTGAGAAGCACGAAGGCCTTTGATCTTAAGAAGTTCCTTAATATCAACTCCACCGGCAGCCAACTGTGTTCCGACGGCAATCATGTCACCGTCTTCGACCTTAAGAGGCATGGCGAGAGGAATTAGGTATTCTTTGCGATCATCTTTCTTGCCCGAAGGTGTAATGGTAACCAAGTTTCCATTGTCTGTTTCGACAACTTTAACTTTTCCTGAGATTTCAGCAAGAGGTGCAACCAGTTTTGGCTGACGAACTTCAAAAAGTTCGGTAACGCGTGGCAAACCCTGAGTAACATCGACACCCGCAATACCTCCTGAGTGCTTGGTACGCATTGTTAGTTGTGTTCCTGGTTCTCCAATTGACTGTGCGGCGATAACACCTGCTGGGTCTCCAACGACAGCTGGAGAGTTGGTAGCCAGGTTGTTTCCGTAACACTTGGCACAAAGTCCAAAGCGAAGCTTACATGTCATAGGTGATCGAACTTCGACTTCCTTAACAGATGATTCGGCAATTTCTTTGGCTAACTCTTCTGTAATCATTTCGCCGGCCTCGACAAAGGCTTTCTTTGTTTCGGGGTTGATGACTTTCTTGGCTGCATAGCGATGAACAATTCGCTTCTCGAAAATCTTGCCGCGATCGCCTTCTGCGGAAATTGTGATGAATTCTTCAGTGCCACATTCTTCTGCGCGAATAATTGCATCATGACTGACATCAACTAAGCGGCGAGTAAGATAACCAGCATCAGCTGTACGAAGAGCGGTGTCTGTAAGACCTTTTCTAGAACCACGAATTGAGGATACGTATTCAAAGATTGAAAGACCTTCACGGAAGTTTCCTTTGGTAGGAAGTTCAACCATGTTTCCTTGTGGATCAGCGTTAATACCACGCATAGCGGAAAGCTGTTTGATGGTGTTCTTTGTAATACGTCCCATTCCTGTGTCGATAATCAAACGAACTGGGTTATCAACTGAGAAAGATTGCCATGTTTTTTCGGCTAGGTCATCAGCAGTGTCCATCCACATTTGAATGGTAAGTTTGCGTCTTTCTTCGTTGGTAATCAAACCCATGTTGTAGTTTTCTTCGAAGTCTTTGGCTTTTTGGTTACCAGCCTCGATTACAGCTGTTTTGTCGGCATACATTTCGTTATCGGAGATAGCAAACGAAAGACCAGAAACTGTTGAATAGGCAAAACCAATATCTTTAACAGCGTCAATTAGTTTAACAACTCGTTTAACGGGAAGCTCTCTAATGGCTCTGTGGAACATGGCTGAGATTTCTTTACGAGGAAGATTGTGGTTCATGAATTCCCATTCGTCTGGAAGAATTTGATTGAAGATAATTCTACCAACGGTTGTTTCGGTCATCTCCATGTTTTCTGGATTTAATCGAACTATGATTGGTTGTCTTACCGACACCACTTCATTCTGTGAAGCAGTAATAGCTTCGGTAGGAGACGAGAATGGCATTGGATACTTCTTCACATTTTCATCGATAGAAGTAAGGTAATACACACCGATAGCCATTTCTTTGGAATCTGGAATGGATGTAGGAGCACCAGAGGAAGGCTTGACCAAGTTGAACTGAGGAAGCATGTATTTACGAGCTTCTTTGATAGCCTTGACTGTAAGTGGCACGTGAACAGCCATTTGATCTCCATCGAAGTCAGCGTTGAAACCTCCACAGACAACAGGGTGCAGTCTAATAGCCGCTCCATCAACCAAAATTGGCCAGAATGCTTGAATAGAAAGCTTGTGCAGTGTCGGAGCACGGTTTAAGAGAACTGGATGTTTCTTGGTGATTCTTTCTAGAATATCAAAGACTTCTGGTTGTCTCTTTTCGATCAAGGCTTTTGCAGCTTTGATGTTTGGAGCCATATCTTGCCTGATTATTTCGCGAAGTACAAATGGTTTGAACATTTCCAGAGCCATGTCTTTTGGAAGACCACATTGATTAAGTTTGAGTTCTGGTCCAACGACGATAACTGAACGTCCGGAGTAATCAACGCGTTTTCCAAGAAGATTTTGGCGGAAACGACCCTGCTTACCACGAAGCATGTCTGAGAGAGACTTCAGGGTTTTACCGGTTCTGGATCTTCTGGTAGAACGTGCCTGGGAAGAGTCGATTAAAGAATCAACAGCTTCTTGAAGCATACGTTTTTCGTTTCTCAAAATAATTTCTGGGGCACCAAGGTTGATCAAGTGCTTAAGACGGTTGTTTCTGTTGATGACGCGGCGATAGAGATCGTTTAGATCTGAAGCGGCGAAACGTCCACCAGAAAGTTGAACCATAGGACGGAGGTCTGGAGGGATCACAGGAAGAGTTTGAACGATCATCCATTCCGGCTTGATTCTAGAATCAGAAAGTCCACGGACAACCTGAAGTCTCTTGGTGGCACGAATTCTTTTGGCCTCAGAGTTACTGGTCATTTCTTCCTTTAGTTTGATAGCCATTTCATCCAAGTTTACTTTTTTCAAAGCATCAAGGATTGCTTCTGATCCCATACCAGCAGTAAGCCAACCAACCAAGTCGTACTCAGCAAGTTTGGCATATTCGGAATCGGAAAGAAGTGAATTTACCTGAATCTTTTCAATAAGATTACCCAGTTTGTTAAAAATTTCTTCAGTAAAGGCGAGTTCGACTACCATTTGCTCTCGAAGAGAGGCGATTTTTTGCTTGTATTCGACCTTTAAATTTTCTGATTTTAGTTCTAACTCATCCTTAACTTTAATTTTTTTGTTCAAAGCATCAACCTCGTTTTTGCCTTGCTCTTTAAGGTCTTCGATTTGTTTGTCAAAATTTGTTCTAACATCGGTGAGTTTAGTTTCTTTTTGAACTTCTAGGTTCTTCAAACAATCTTCTCTCCCCTTTTGATCTACAGACATGACGAGATACTTACTGAAGTAGATAACTGACGTCAAAGCCTTAGGAGAAATATCAAGAAGCAAAGAAAGTTTGGAAGGAGCACCTTTGAAAAACCAAACGTGGGCGACAGGGGCAGACAACTCGATGTGACCCATGCGTTCACGTCTAACTCTACTCAAAGTAACCTCTACACCACACTTGTCACAAACAATTCCCTTGAAACGAACTCTTTTGTACTTTCCACAATAACATTCCCAGTCCTTGGTAGGTCCAAAAATGCGTTCGCAGAAAAGTCCATCCTTTTCTGGTTTTTGAGTACGGTAGTTAATTGTTTCTGGTTTGGTAACTAAACCAAACGACCATTTGCGGATATCTTCCGGACTGGCGAGCCTTATCTGCAAACCTGAGAAATCGACTATATTATTCATGTTTTGTTTTTAGGTCTGTTTGTTTAATTACTGATTGTCTTCTTTATCTTCTGATAAATCTCCTGCTTCGGCGGCCTCTTCTGAAATCTCATCTTCGATGATTTCATTTCCTGCCTCATCTTCCTCATCAAAGGTGGCTATTTGCAGTTCCTCTGACATGGTTGTTTCTTCTGCTATCTCTGCAGCGATGTCAGGTTTGACTGGGGCCAATTCCTCTTCGGCAGCAACAACTGATCCGACTGGAACGACTGCAAGACAGAGTGAGTTGAGTTCTTTAACCAAAACCTTGAAAGATTCTGGAATTGAGGACATTGGGATGGTCTCGCCTTTGACGATTGCTTCAAAAGCTTTTGATCTTCCGACAACATCATCAGATTTGAGAGTAAGCATTTCTTGGAGTGAATATGCGGCCTTGTGTGCTTCAAGTGCCCAGACTTCCATTTCTCCCAAACGCTGTCCACCCATCTGCGCCTTTCCTCCGAGAGGCTGTTGAGTAACAAGACTGTAAGGTCCAATTGATCTTGCGTGGGTCTTGTCCTCGACCATGTGGTTGAGTTTGATTATGTATCCAACACCGACGGCTGTTTCCTGGGCGAATGGTTCACCAGTTCTTCCATCGTAAAGTTGTGATTTTCCTGTTGTAGGAAGACCGGCTTCTTTCAGGGCGGCGATCATGCGGTCTTCACTAACGTTCTCAAATACAGGGACTGAATAGTGCTTACCAAGGGCTTCGCCTGCAAATCCCAACTGGGCTTCTAGAAGCTGACCAAGGTTCATACGAGCTAGAACAGAAAGTGGTGAAATGATGATGTCGATTGGTCTTCCATCAGCCAAGTGAGGCATGTCAGCTTCTGAAACAATCTTGGAGATAACACCTTTGTTACCATGTCTTCCTGCAACCTTGTCACCAACGGTGATTTTGCGTAGTTGGGCAACTTTAATTTTGATTTCTTTTATGACGCCAGCGTCGAGTTCATCTCCATCATCTCTACTTAGGACTCGAACCGAGACGACGACTCCCTGGTCACCGTGAGGCATACGAAGGGAAGTGTCTCTAACTTCTCTGGCTTTTTCTCCAAAGATAGCTCTTAGAAGACGTTCTTCTGCGGTAAGTTCAGTTTCTCCCTTTGGAGCGATCTTGCCAACAAGAATATCATTTGGTCCGACGACAGAACCAATAGCGATAATGCCATCTGGTCCAAGATTTCTAAGGTCTACTTCTGCGACATTAGGGATATCTCGAGTGAGTTCCTCGGCACCAAGCTTGGTGTCCATGAGATCACAATTGTGTTCGTGAATATGAACAGAAGAGAGGAGGTCCTCGCGAACAGCCTTATCTGAGACAACGATAGCATCTTCAAATCCAAGACCCTCAAAGGCTGCATAAGCAATTAACATGTTTTGACCAAGGGCAAGTTCACCTTTTTCTGATGCTGGACCGTTGATGATAACGTCACCAACTTTAATTTTGTCTCCGACATCTACTAATGGGTGCTGGTTGTAACAAGTGTCTTGAGATGAATTGTGATATTTGCGTAGATTGTAGGTAACTATGTCTTTGTTTACTTCGACAAAACCATAGTCATAAGGAGAGATGGCGGTGACTGCGCGGGCAGCTTCTTTTGCATCTAATTTCAAACTGATGTGATTACCATCGACCGAGATTACTTCTCCATCAAAAGCCGATGTGACCACCCAACCCATACCTTGAGCTGTGATTGCTTCCATGCCTGTTCCAACGATAGGTGCGGATGGTTTTACGAGAGGTAATGCCTGAGTAAGGTGATGAGTACCCATGAGGGCACGAGTACCTTCATCTTGCTGGATGAAAGGAATTAAAGCTGCGGATGTTCCAACTACTTGGCGAGGAACAACATCAATGTACTGAACCTTATCGATATCTGCTTCAATGAATTTACCGCGATAGCGAACTGGGACCCAGTTTTGGGTAATAATGTCGCCATCTCGTCCAATACCGGCGTGGGTAATGTAAGCATCTTCTTCGTCGTCGGCAGCCAAATAAATTACTTCATTAGCTACTTTGTGAGTCATCTTGCCATTTTTTTCGATATGTTCTACCTTCAAATATGGAGATTCTAGGAATCCGTAGGCATTAATGCGGGAATATAAGGCCAAGTAAGTAACCAAACCAATGTTTGGACCTTCAGGAGATCTAACTGGACAAATTCTGGAATACTGAGATGAGTGGATGTCGCGCATAGAGAAACTAGCACGTTCACGAGTAATACCTCCAGGTCCCATGACAGAAATACGTCTCAAATTATCAACCTCAGAAAGAGGATTTACTTGATCAAGAATGGAACTTAGTCTGTTTCTGCGGAAGAATTCAGTAATAGCAGAGATAATTGGGCGTGGATTGACGAAAGCAGCTGGTGTTGGAAGTTCATCTGGCTTAGCGAGAGACATTTTTTCTTTGATGGAGCGTTCCAAACGAAGAAGACCGGCCTTGAATGATGTTTGGTTCACCAATTCACCTACGCAGCGAAGTCTACGGTTAGCTAAGTGATCAATATCATCAGTTTTGCCTTGACCATTTTGAAGAGAGATTAAGTACTTAATGGCTCCAACAAAGTCGTCGGTGGTAAGAGTTACGTGTGCCTTGTCGATAGGAGTATTGATGTTAAGCTTACGGTTCATCTTGTAGCGTCCAACCAGTCCGAGGTTGTAGCGACGGGAATCGAAGAACATCTGGTGTAGAAGTGCTTTGGCGTTTTCCAAAACGGCTGGTTCGCCAGGGCGAACTTTCTGATAGAACTCAAGAAGAGCTTCTTCGGTGTTGGTGCTGGAATCTTTGAGAAGGGTGGTTGCGATATATTGTCTTTCCTTGTTGGTATCGACGTCAGCAAACAAAGCTAGAATCTGTTCGTTGGTGGAGAAACCGAGGGCTCGGATAAGAGTGGTTGCAGATACTTTTCTGTGTCTATCGATACGAACTGAAATATGATCATTCCTCGATACGATGAATTCTAGCCATGACCCACGCATTGGGCGAACTTCGGCTTGGTGGATAGCACGTCCAGAATGTGGATCGATTTCTTTGGTGAAGTAAGCTCCCGGGGAACGAACCAACTGGTTTACGACTACACGCTCGACACCATTGATGATGAATGTTCCCGTGGAGGTCATCATAGGGATATCGCCAAGGAAAATTTCTTGCTGTTGGGTAGCTTTGGAATGAAGGTTGGTGAGCTTAACGGTGGCCCAAAGTGGAGCTTCGAAGGTTACATCTTTCTCAATCGATTGTTTAGGAGAAAGTTTTGGAAGTCCGACCCTGTTACTAATAAATTCAAATTCAAATACCTTACCTGTAAAATCCTTGATTGGGTTAAGCTCTAGGAGAGACTCCCGGATGCCGTCCTCAAGAAATTGTTTGTATGAATCTAGCTGAGCCTGAGCCAAGTTAGATTCTGGTAATCTTGAGGCAATTTTGCCCCAGTTTTCGCGATTGATTTGTTTGATCATCCGTATTTTTGGATTTAAGCTGGATAAATAACAATGGACAACATACAAAAACCTGACTGAAAAAAATCCAGCCAAGTTTAGAGCAGTGCCGTAAGTATAGCTTAAACTCCGTGCGCAAGTCAACCTGTAAATTGATATAATATCGAAACCTTTTGATCTAACCTTCAAACCCTGCTTGTGGACCCTACTGACAGTCTTTTTTTAGATACTTACAAATATTTTGGTTGTGATTCTCGATCGTATCAGCAAAGTGTATCTTGCCGTTTAAATCATGCAAGTAAAACCAAGCGGTAGATTCTTGTGGGCTTGCTGCGGCTGAAATTGCATCTTTGCCGGGGCTAGATATCGGAGTTGGAGGAAGACCTTTGTTGAGGTAGGTGTTGTAAGGGGAAACAAATTTAATGTTTGTACTAGTCAGATTGTTTGCCCACCAAACACAATCAATTTTTGGACAATTTTTGCTGGCTAAAGCATATTGGACTGTGGCGTCTATCTGAAGTGGCCAGTCGTTTTGCAACCTTTTGAGAATTACCCCAGCAACCAAGGGCATTTCCCCTGCGTTAGCGGCTTCTCTTTCTAACAAAGAGGCAATTATGATGATTTCGTTTATTTTGGACGATGGAATATTTAATGCTGAAGTCACTTCGTCAAAACGATTTAACAACTTATTAATCACATCTTCCGCTGTTGCGGATAATGCAAAATCATAGGTGTCTGGGAACAATCTCCCTTCTTTGCCCTTTGCTAATGCAGCAAAATCAGCGGAGTTAAATTTTTTGCCTGGAACGTCTCTAAAAGCCTTGTCGAGAATAAAATTAATTTCTTCTTTGCGAAGCCCCTCTTGTAACGTGACCCTAACCTGACGGACAGAAGCATGAGTGAGGGCACGGGCTATTTCGGTGGCATTCATGTTTGGTGAAAGTTTAAAATATCCAGCCTGCATTTTGTCTGTAATGCCCAACCTGACTACAGTTATTTTGAAGGCTGTTCTGGAACGTATTAGTTTGGCTGCACTAAGTGAATTGGTGATATCGGAAAGGCCAGAGTTGGGTTTTATTTCAAAATCTACAGAGGTTACATCAAAATGCGCTACTGGCTGGATGGATTGGAAATACCAAGCAAAAATCGAAACAATAATAATGGTAAAAACCAACAAAAATCTCTTAAGCATAATTAGATCTCACTAAGAAGGGCGCGTCTATATGTATTTGTCTTCGGGTTATGGACAAAGATGCGTCCACATTTACAGGTTATCTGGTCACAATCTTTAATTTTTGCAGATGGCTTTGATGCGCCTTCAGTAAGTGGAGTACCGCATCCAACACAAGTTCCTCGTGAAAGTAACCAGGCTTGGACTGGGGCGATAATGTTTTTGAACATAGATTAATTATATATGATGACTCTGCCGCCATAACTTTTTTGATGCAAAGAATGATATAAATTAACAAATGAATTCGCAACTAATTAAGAGAATTAACTTGCTGCCCGGATGGTTGTCAATCCACGAAGGACAATTTTTACACAAGGTGGTGAGATCGGTAAAAAAATATAAAGGTCAGATAGTGGAGATTGGAAGTTTCCAAGGAAAATCCGCCATATACATGGCAAAAACAGGTCAAAATATTGTCGCAATAGATCCACATGAGGGGAAATTAGATCATGGAACAAGATTTAATCCGACACTGAAAGCATTTAAAAAAAATATTAAGGATTTTCGAGTAAACAACAAAATAAAACTAATTCAAAAGACTTCACACGATGCCTCTCTCGGATGGGATGGTCCAATTAAATTTCTTTTTATCGATGGTCTCCACGATGAGAAGAACGCAGCCTCTGACTATGCAGATTGGTCTAAATATCTTGTAAAAGGAGGAATCCTGGCAATGCATGACAGTTTTTGTGGGTGGCCAGGAGCGCAAGAGGTCGCTTTGAAAAAAATTATCCTAAATGATGAATATTCCGAGGTCGGAGTGGTGGGATCAATTGTATACGGAAAAAAAGGAAGGAGTAATTTGTTTTCAAAAATAAATAGATTCCGAATCCGAAAAGTGATACTCCTGTCTTATTGGATAAATGAACAGAAAAATATTCCCAAAGGAGTCTCATTCTTTTTGATTCACAGAATATGCAAAGTTCTTCTGGTTAATCGATATACTCTCGAAAGGGAATAGTTTTTTAGAGAGACTCGAGGTATTCTTGGAGAATGACTGCGGCGGCTGTTTGGTGTTCTTGTTGCTTCTTTTTGACCAAAGTCTTACCCATTTCTTTCATCACCGCCTTGGCTTTTCGAGAACTTAAATCCTCAGAGAAAAAAACTATTTCACCAGAATATATTTCTTTTAGTTTTTCGGAAAGTTGCCGGCCATATTCAATCAGAATGCCATGACTAGGCACTCCAAGAATTATTTTGTCTGGGGCATATTGGGCGATAATTGGAGTCAAACGGCCGACGAGAGTGTCTAGATCTCGCTCAAAGATAGTTGATAGTGGTGTTGCAAGGATTCCTTCATGAGAAATGGCAATTCCTGTATGGGCAGTCCCAAGATCTAAAGCAAGTATTACGGGCATGACATTATTATATGTGAGATTCCTCGGCTACGCTCGGAATGACGGTAGAGGATAAAAGCCTGGATTGCCACGACATAAGTACACTCCTCGCAATGACGAGAGTTAGTTATTGTTTATGAGAGTTCCTTCAACGACGAGGCGGCGAAGAGTTGTTCCTGGAGGGACACAGGTAATCACTTTAATTTTTTTATTAGAAAAATCTTGCTTGAGAACCCAAAGTTCATTTGGTTTCACTTCGTGAGTTTTGGTAATTCTGTATGTGTATTCAGAGCCGTTATATTTTACAAAAATATCTGATCCGATTTTTAATTTTGGTAATGTCGAAAAAATGGTGGTGTATTTTTTTTGATCAAAAAGCTGAGGAAGAGTTGAGTGACCAAAGATCACCGGTGACCCCATCTGACCCGGGAAAGCGGTCTGAGGATATTGCACGAGATGTTTTGTAAGATCTTCGTCGTTGATACTGACTGTTGCATCCTGGATTCCAATCGATGGGATCGAAATTGAGTAAAAATCTGGAATTGTCACTGCTCCGGGGACCGTTTCTTCTGGCTTAGGCTCTTCCTTCTTGGCAAATAATTCGTTCTGTACACTACCAGGAAACCAGCTACTGGCTTTTGTGTAATCAAAATTGCTTATAATGACAGGTCCATTGTCCTCGCTGGCTTGTGACTGATAATAAACCGGAGAAAGTAAACCGGAATCTTCAGACCCAAAAAGTCGAATGTCTTTAAATTGGTAGCTAACCACAGGATAACTGACTGCGCCAATTATGCCGAGCCCAAGGGCAGAAATTAGGGTTGGCACTGTTTTTAAATATAACGGGATTCTCCTGCCTGGATGAGGGTTCTTAGCGGTTGCTTTTTGGTAGGAATATGACATTTTACTCACTTACCAATTCAAACTTGATGTTGTTCATGGGAAGTATTCGAGTTATGAAAGGAATCGGCGGTGACACTTTTACGTCGGCAGACTTGAACCCTCTAATGGGATCAAAAAAGTGACGGAGGTCGTTAGTGAATTTCCCTTTGATGTATCCGGCTAGCTTTTGTTCATCAATGGTCGGATAGAGCACTGCCTCGATGTTCAACACAGCTTGATATTGGCCGTTGTTTTTGCTCGTATTTTCTAATTTGATTGCGGTTGTTTCTTTTTTGGTTATTGATCCAGCTGGAATTTGAGATTTTGATTCGGAAATAGCTAGCTCATACAAGCTGTCTTCTGAGTAAACCAAAACATCTTGAGATCCGGTCAAATCAATACTTAGCGTTGTTGCTTCTTCGGAAATGTTTTTATCAAACTGCTTCTTGGTAAATTGTAGTTCTGATAACGGTAACAGCTTCGACCCCAATGACTGCGTTTGAATTTCAGTGGCAATCTGTAATTTTATTTTCTCTGAGGCAAGGTTTAACAATCTATCCTGATCAGCCTTTGATACAGCATTTACTGTTCTTGAGGTCCCCCCAGTAAATTCTGAATCGGCGACTGCATACGCAACAGTTTTTGAGAAATTGTCCACAGTGAAGGTAGAGCTCTTTGAGGTGTTATACTCTGCACCAATTTTGGTAGCTGTGACTTTGACACCTTCAGACTTTCCAAACACCTCAGAGCCGCTTATCAAATCCGCACTTTTTGAAGCAATTGTGATGCTTTCGGAAATTAAATAGTTGTATTTGCCGTTTTCAGAACCAATTACTGTACCAGGCTTTAGAACTATTGGAGCGACCGATCTGTTAAAAATTGTTATCGTCCCAGTTGCTTTGTCGCCTACGTTGGCAGTACCGGTGGTTGGAATAGATTCTTGGACTGATCCTGAAATGTTTTTTTTGGATCCTATAAGTGTCGGAATGCCACTCTGTTGCGCTTCTGCTATGGCAATACCCAGCTGTTTCGAGTATTTTTCCGGGGTGAAGTGTATTGTGATTGTTGCCTCACCAAAATACAAATAAGCAACAAATCCAACTACTGCAAACAGGGGGATAATTAAGAGCATTAGCCAAGAAGTTTTGAAGTGGGGCAAGCTGACCAACTTGATCTTTGGTAGTTTCAGTTTGACACTTGGTCTTGATCTTGGTGCAATGGAAATTTCTTGCGCCTGAGGAATGGCATAAATTGGTTCTTCTGATGCGGTCTCAGGAGAAACTTCCTCTTCTAATTCGTTTGTTTCTATTGTATCCACGATGTCACTGGAGGCCATTATTGACTCTGGAGCAGAAGTTTCCTCATATTCAAACCCTAACTCCTCCATGGTGGACGGGGTATCATTTGGAATTACAATGTTTGGTTCTTCTTTTGCTGGTTGTTCTTGCGTAAACTCATCTGTGTGGACCTCAACACCCAAAGACTGAACTGCTGCAGTCCCCCCGGTCAAGGCAATGGCCTTGATACTAAAATCTACGGGGAGAACCTCTACCTTTGGGATGTGTTTAAATGGAAGCCTCTCTTGCCACGGATAGGCGGTAATTTGCTGGGATTCTTCTTCCAAGCCTCCCCCATTAGTCAAAACAAATCTGGCGGGGAAATTTGGTAAATCAAACCGGGCTAGTCCCTCCTCGACATCATGGGCAATATCCCCAGACTTAGCAACCTCCTCAATGGCTTTTACTTCGCCGAGATATATATAGGAAACAGCGATTTTGGTAGTGTAGCATTCTAATAGAATGACTGTTGGTGGCATCCCCTCTTTCTTTTTTAGAAAGTGTGCAATGGCCTGGTTGATAGTAACCATGCCAATTGGATCTAGTCCTAGCTCTTTGCAGAGCCGACTGATCAATCTGGTTTTTGTGGAATGAATTTTGAGACCGTCCATCCACGACTCAGGTAGTCCAAAGATTACTCTGCGTGGTTGGTCTTTAATTATTTTTACCGCTTGATCTAACGACAAATCGACTCCGTTTATCAGGGATTCTTCGTCCGTCCAGGATTCATACGAACCCACATTAATTACTTGTGGCTCACCATCGGCAACTTCCCACAATGCGGTTTTGATGAGAGACTCGTGAATTTCTACCGCCAAAAAATATTCTGGCTCTATCTGTTTTGTTTTGTTTCCAAATAAGTTGACTAAATTCATTGCGGGCAGTCTACTACTGAGCAGTTAATGTTTTATCAAACAAATTGCACATAGAGGCGGCGGATACCAGCCCCAAGTGACTCTTGCTTAACTACCTTTATCTTAGCAAGTTCTTTCGTATTAGTCACATGTGGTCCACCGCACAACTCCATTGAGAAAGTATTTTCTTTGTCTCCAACAGAATAGACACTGACTATGTCCGGATATTTTTGTCCAAAAAAAGCCATGGCCCCTTGCTTTATAGCTTCATCTTTTGGCATCTCAGTCCGAACTACAGGCAAGTGTTCAGATATCTTTTGATTAATTAATTCTTCAATTGATTTCAGTTCTTCTTCGGTAAGTTTATCTGTGTGAGAGAAGTCGAATCTTAATCTTTCGCTGGTGATATTGCTTCCTTTTTGCTGAACATGGTCACCGAGCAATTTTCGTAAGGCCGCATGCAGCAGATGTGTTGTAGTGTGGTAGGCTGTAACAGTCGCCGAATGATCGGCAAGCCCACCTTTGAACATTCCAGCGGAGCTTGTACGAGAAAGGTCTTTGTGCTTTTCAAACTCTGATTTAAATTGTTCAATGTCGATTGTTCTCCCCATTTGGGCAAGAATTTCTGTAGTTATTTCTAGGGGGAATCCATAGTTTTGATAAAGATCAAAAGCCATTTTCCCATCCACCTGGGTGTTTTTCTGAAGTTCTTTCATCCCCTTGTCTAGAGACTGACCAAACTTTAATACTTCTGAGGAAATAATTTCGTGTATGGCTGAGAGATCTATTTGTGGATCAAAGTAAACACCTGCGTATGCGTCAATAACAATTTTTGCCAAATGCGGCAGTTGCAATAACGATTCCCGAGAAGAAGTGAGAAAGTTTAGTTTTACTGCAGCCCTGCGAAGGAGTCTTCGAAGCACATATCCCTGAGCCTTGTTCCCAGGTAAAACACCATCTTTAATAAGAAATGTGGCTGCTGTTAAATGGTCGGCGATAACTCTCATCGACTCTTTATGGCCAACGTCGGAATATGATTTACCTGAAATTTCTTGGATTTTATTTATAACTGGCTTCAACACGGAAATGTTGAACATATCAGGGTCATTGTTTAATACTGCCTCCAACCTTGTTAGGCCGCCCCCAAAATCAATATTTTTTTGTTTTAGTTCCTTAAGAGTTCCGTCCTCTTGTTTGAGGTAGGTCATAAACACGGAGTTTCCAATCTCCAGATATCGCCCACAATCGCAGTTTACATGACAAGTACTCTCTCTCCATGGAGAGTTTTCGTGAAACATAAAGGCTCCACCAAAATCATAAAAGATTTCACTGTCTGGACCACCAGGCTCACCAGTCGGCATGTTCTCTGGGACTCCAGCTCTTGACCACCAATTTTTCTTGGCAGGATAAGGAAAAATTCTCTCACCCTCTACGGCTGAAATTCCGACGCTCGAAAAAAGCTCTGTCCATAACTCTATTGCTTCGGTATCTTTGGGGACACCTGAACCACCCTCGAAAACTGTAACAAATAGTTTAGATGGATCTATACCAAGACCCTCATCTTTGTTTGTTAAAAAAGTAAAGATAAATTCAAGCTGTTCTTTTTTGAAGTAATCTCCGAGAGACCAATTTCCAAGCATTTCAAAGAACGTAGTGTGTCGCAGATCGCCAACCTCATCAATATCTTGAGACCTGAAACACTTTTGTGAATCAGTTAGTCTCGTCCCAAGTGGGTGCTTTTCACCCAGAAGATAAGGCATCATTGGTTGCATTCCAGATGAAGTGAAGAGCGTGGTGGCATCACCCTCTGGTACCAGTGAAGCAGAAGGAACGACAATATGCCCCCTACTCTCTAGGAAATGGAAATATTTATTACGTATATCATGGATTGTCATTTGAATACAAATTATATATTAAAGTGCAGAGGGGAGTTACCCTAAAGCTTGTTTTTGCTTTTGGGAGGATGTTAAAGCCTATTTTTGCTGGTAGGGAGTCTCACAAAGAATGTAGTGCCTAAATTTTCTGTGGACTCAAACCAGATTTTCCCACAATGATTCTCAATTATTGATTTGGCAACATACAGACCAAGCCCTGACCCAGGAATAGTTTTGGCAACATTGTCAGCTCGAAAAAACTTAGTAAACATTTTTGCCTGCTGTGACTTGGGGATGCCAACTCCCTGGTCTTTTATGGCGACTGTTATGCTACTGTCTGATTGTTCCGCACTAATCAGAATAGAGCTATTTTCCGGAGAATAATTGGCCGCATTATTTAATAAATTCCCAAAAACCTGTACCAATTGAATTATGTCTACATCGACGATGTAATCTGCTGGGACAGAATCCATTCCGATAATTTTTATGCCTTTTTCTTCAAAAATCATTCCTTGTCCATCGATTGACTGTTGCAATATTTCTTTTATTGTATAGGACCCTACTTCCTTAATTAGCTTGCCACTATCGATTTTTGATGTCCTCAAGAGATCATTTACCAACTCTATCATCCTGCGGTTGCTTATACCAATTTTGTCAATGTATTCCCTGACTTTTTCTGGGGCAATCTTCGAAAGGCTCTGTTGTAGAATTTCAATAAACCACCTGATTCCAGTTAGCGGAGTCCTTAGCTGATGGCTTGCAAGCGAAATAAAATCTGACTTCATTTTGTCCACCTCTCTTTCTTTGGTTACGTCGTGGAACACCCAAACAGTACTAATTATCTGGTTGTTTTCATCAATTATGGGAGTTCCGACACCATCTACATAAACCAGCTCTTCAGGATTTTTGGATAGTACCATTTTTTCTTTTGCTCGCCCCGCCTTCTTTTCGTCAAAAACATTGCTTATTAAATCTAAGGGTTTGTCCCCGCTATTTTCGTAGTGAAGGTTCATAATTTCTTCTATGTTTTTACCTAGCATGTCTGCCTCCCTAACACCGAACAACTCCTCGATGGCTCTATTAGCAAAATATATTGTTTTGTTGCTGTCTGTGACAAAAACAGCATCTCCCATGTCCCTAAGAATCGCCTCAAGTTTGTACTTTTCAGACATTATCCCAAAGTTTAGCTTTTTTAAATTTTCTTCATCTGTTTTACGCTGAGTAATGTCACTGAAAATTACTGCAAAATATCCGGGCTTAGGTGAATATGCTTGTACCGAAAACCATTTCTTAAACGGTTCAAAAAACTGTTCTGTCTTTAGTGGACCCTCACCCATTGCAACCTTGCCATAAGCACCAATCCAGTCATAACTCTCTTCTCTAATATTTGGTACTATTTCAGTGATACGCTTACCAATAATCTTCTCTCTTTTTAAACCGGTCATCTCTTCGTAGTGGTTATTTACTTCGATGAACTCATAATCAATTGGCTGTCTTTGGTTATTAAGAATAATCTTGTGATACACAAACCCGCTTTGCATGTTTGTAAATAGATTTCGATAGCTATCTTGACTTTCTTTAAGTTTTCGCTCGGCGACGATCCTGTCGGTAATATCTACAAAAGATGTCATTGTTACAATTGAGTTTTCTTCATCACCCACAATTCTTGGAATGGACCCAGTAAGGATCCAGCGATACTCATTGGTTTTGGGATTGTGGACACCTATTACAGTGTTTAAAATTGGCTTGCCTGTTTTGAGAACAAGGTTTGACGGAATTTCATCCTGCCCGAGGAGATTGCCTTTTTCTGACACCACTTGCCATATCGGATCATCAGTTCTTTTACCTAATATATTGTCGGGAGAAATTCCTAAAATTTTTGTTGCAGCCTTATTTGCCTCCAGTATTTCTCCATTTTTATTCTGGATTACCACACCTTGCGACATATTATCAAAAAGAAACTTGTAGCTATTCTTGCTCTCGATCAACTCCTTTTCTGAGGTGTCCTGATTGTATCGACGGGACATAATTACTCCAAGTAGTATTGTCCCAAGAGGGTAGATGGTAACAAGAAGCGGGAACATGCGATAAAAAGCCTCGCCTTTAATACTTCCAGGAAGGGCGAGCATGAGTGCTACCATAATTAGATGAATTAGCAGTCCAAAAGCAATCAGTTCAACTATAGATATTTTGTTTAGCTGCTCTTTTCTGATACGACCCCAGATTAGTCCAATGATTGCAGATTCTAAAATGACGGAGATTCCCATATACATTCCACTACCACCCAAATAGATCCTGTAGGCTATGGCAACTAAAGAGGCAATTGTCGTTGGGATCAGGCCAAAAAACATTCCAGAAACCCCTAAAAGAATTGACCTTGTGTCAAATATTACGCCGGGTGACATTTCCCAGCTTGTATTCATTAGAGCCAAAACAATAAGCGCTAGAATTACTCCGACAAATATTTCTGAAAGGAGTGTTTTGCTCTTTCTAAGTCTTACGATGAAAAGATCCAAGACAAAAACAATAGAAAGCAGCAGTGACACATTGTTAATCAAACCCATTAAGAAAGGTTTGTCTAACCTTAAAATAAAGTTCGACAAATACACCCACATGTAATAATACTAACAGATTTAAGGCTGAATTGGATTGTGTAGCTACGTCTCTGGATTAAATGGTTCTGGGCGAGTTGGATGGACAAGTGGTGCTGGAGGAGGAGGTGCCTCGTGGGAGCTAAATCTGGTGCTACTTAAATAATCATATGTAGTGTGGTGTGCCGTCTCTTGCACAGGAATGACAGGTGTAAGGTGGGGCTCGCTATGTGGGGTAAGTTCAACCGCAATCTTTCTTACCGGATCAGGAATATTTTTGTATTTATCTGGGATTGCATCCAAAACCCTCTTAACAAGCGCACGACCATCCTCTGTACCAAACAAAAAAGATGCGGCAACTCCCACCGCAACACCTACAGCAAAAGCAGAAAATGAATTATCTTTGTTAGTTCTAGATGGAGTCGTCATATGAATCTGTGTTTACTGGAGGTCTCGCGCTTTTGTCTTTGCCCAATAGGTGTGAAATAGTTTCGATGATTTTCCCGCTCTGCTTAAAACCTTCAATAATTGCGAATAATCCCACCGCTGGCTGCGATAGTTTTTCTAGAGTTTCTCCGGCCACGTCTAGCGTTTGATTAAGCTTTGACAAGGAATGGCGAACTTCCTTAAGGACATAAATTAGCTGAACACCTATGATAGCTGCAATGGCGGTTAATAAGATTGTAGATATCAGAGATACTATTTGAGGTATGGTCATATATTCATCATAGCAAAATATTAAATATTTATTTGGATATTATGGTTAGTGATAACTTCTTGGTGGTGCTCCTGTTAAAACGATTTGTCGCGACAATCTCTGTCTCTGTTTCCCCTATCGGCAAACTAAGCCGAACTCCAAAATCACCAGACGAGTCAGCTGTTGCCTCGGTGTCACCATTAATTGTGATCCTGGCTCCAACTTCTGTTGTGCCTGAAATCTCTATGGGGGACACAAGAATAGACTGATTTATTGGCGAAATTATTTCTAGCTTTGGTGGGGTAAGAATGGCTCTGAATTGGAATCCGAGGTAGATTAAAAAAATCAATCCACCACCAACAAATGGAAGCAGCTGACTAGAAAAAAAATAGTTTGAAATTGATGGTTTGCGATGGACGATGACATCATTTTTTTGTTTGTGGGGGTGCCGAAAGTCTCTTCGGAATACAGCAATTAGTTCATCTGGATCTCTATCTAGTCGCAAGCCGATATTCCTAATGAATCCCTTAATAAAGGTTTCTGAAGGAAGAAGATTGTATTGGTCGCTTTCGAGTGCAATAATGTATTTTGAGTCAATTTTTGTAAGAATCGAAAGGTGATCAATGGAAATATTTTTCCTGATCCTTTCTGATTTAAGTATTTGACCTACAGTCTTCATTTTTATTCTTCTGACGATTCTTTACCCGAGAACACCTCACTCAAACTGCTTACAATAACTTCGCGAGGTTTGTTTCCCTCTGCATGCGCAAGCACCCCATTGGCTTCCAACTGATCAAGAATACGGGCAGCCCTAGCGTAGCCTACCTCGAGTCGGCGTTGCAACAAGGAGGCTGAGCCTTTGCCTTCGCTAATACATAAGTGAGCAGCTTCCTCAAACTTTTCATCTACATTTCCCAGATCAAATCCACTCGACGATACTGTGCCCTTATCAACGGGAGTTTTGGTAATGCTCTCGTCTAACTGAGGCGTAATTCCAGTATTTCTAATAAAACCAATGAGGCTTCTGATTTCTTTGTCGGAGACAAAGGCGCCTTGGATGCGTCGGGGCTTTGCTATATCTGGAGGAATAAACAACATGTCACCCTTTCCGAGTAGTTTTTCTGCACCTGGAGTGTCAATAATAACCCGAGAATCAATCATAGAAGTCACTTGGAAGGCAATCCTTGCGGGAACGTTGGCTTTGATAAGTCCAGTAAGGACGTTTACTGAAGGACGCTGAGTGGCGAGCACTAAGTGAATTCCTACCGCGCGTGCCATTTGGGCAAGTCGGACAATATTTTCTTCTACATCACTTGCACTCTTGGACATCATGATGTCAGCCATTTCATCAATAATGATTATGATGTAGGCCATGGCCTGAAATCCAGATTGATCATTGTAGTCTGCAATATTTTTGACTCCCATTTCTTGAAACAGGCGGTATCGCCTTTCCATTTCCACAACTGCCCACTTCAAGGCATTAACAACCTTGTTTACATCAACAATCACTGGAGTAAGCAAGTGGGGAATATCACTATAAGGAGTAAGTTCAACACGCTTGGGGTCAACCATAATGAACTTAACTTCCTCTGGAGATGATCGGAAAAGAATTGAAGTGATAATCGTATTGATTAAGACTGACTTACCAGAACCAGTGGTTCCAGCAATTAGCAAATGTGGCATTTTGGCAAGGTCCGCAATGACCGGCTGTCCGGACACATCAAGTCCTAGCGAGACAGCTGTCTTTGATTTGCTATCTTGCATTAGTTTGTGGCCAAGCATTTCTCGAAGCGAAACAAATTCAAGTGAGTGATTTGGAATTTCGATACCAACGAGGTTTCTTCCCGGGATAGGAGCCTCAATACGAATCTGACCTTGGGGGGCAGAAAGAGCTAGTGCCAAATCTGACTGAAGAGCATTAATCTTCGAGAGCTTGGTGCCCATAACAATTTCTAGTGCATATTGTGTTACGGCCGGCCCTTTGTGGACTTCACAGACATGTGCCTGAATACCAAATGATTCGAGGGTGTTTTCGATGATCTGGATGTTTTTGTTGATGTCTCCCCTATCTGCCTTTCCAAGTTTTTGATCAGAAAGTAATGTAAGTGGTGGGTACTGCCAAATCCCAGCAGTAGCCCCATCTGGAAGAGGCTTAACAGGAATCGCTGTTGTGACGGTTACTGGAGTGCGCACAGTCTCTTTCACAATGATTTTTGAAAGATCGATTGGGCTTTGGTGCGAATTGGAAGATATATCTTCCCCCCCGGTGATCTTTACAGAACCCGGTTTGTTTGCGAATGGTAGCTCACTACTTTTGTTTAGTTTTATCCCTTGGATTTTGCCCGAAGCTTGAGAAAGCCTTTCCGCTAATTGGTGAATAATAGCGAGCAAATCCTCTAGCGAAGTCTCAAATAGTATAAAGAGACCAATGGCGGTACCGATGAGATAAAAGAGAATTGCTCCTGGTAGTGAAATAAGTGAGACAACTGATTCCTTTATCCCTAAGCCAATACCACCCGACCCAGTAAGACCTGCTAGGGATATCATGGCAATAACACTCCCGAGAAGAACATGCGGATTCGCAATCGAAAGTTTTACTTGAGTGAGCATTAACCCTCCGACAATAAATATGAAGGGCAAAAAGAGTAATGGCCAACCAATGAGTTGAATACCGAGTTTGTTTACCTGGGTAAGGAATTCTCCCTGTTGAGAAAAAGAGATAGCAATTAATCCACCGACACCCATAATTGCTACCGCCAGAATAGAGTTTACTGTGTCTTTTTTAAGATTTAGTTTGTATGGTTTTGTGCGACGACCTTTTTTGCGTGCCATAAGTACATACAGTATAACTTATTTGGCTTTATTTAGATTCACCTACTGAAAAATTGCTAAATTCTTTGATCAATTTTTGAATTGTCATATCATCGTCTCTTTTGCATCTAGCTAGCCTAGTATATGTTCCCCGTCCGAACTTTTCATTGATCATGTTTGCGAACTTTCCAATATTGTTAAGTTCGATTCTAGACTTGAGTAAATAACTAATAAGATTGCTTTTTTCTTGTTCGTCAAAGTTATTCATAATTATTTTGAGCAAGTCTCCGGTCATGCTGTCGCTCGAGAAAGAAAAGGTGTCGCTACCATCATTGCCTTTCAGAAGATTTACATACTTCGGATCAATTGATAAATCATTGAAGAAATACAGCCTGCCGTCCACAAAATCTCCGTCAGCCGCAAACTCATTAATGAGTTTGCTTTTGCGAATAGAATCATCGAGAAACAACGGCTCAGTATTTAACTGTTCAGAAAACTGTGCCGCAAAATAATAAGCAAAGGCTTCCTCAAAAAACCATTGATCGAGTTTGGGAGTCACCCCCTCAACATACATTCCCCTTCTAGTTTGAGTCATTTTAGTTTCAGTGGTTGAAACAACTGTTTTTGAAGAAAAATGAAGCATTTCATGGCAAACTATGTTCGCATAGTCCATTGCGCAAAAATCTTTTCCAATAAAGATGATTGGATACCCAAAGAGTCTATTAGAAAAACCAGACGCATCATCATCCAAGTTGAGCTCTGCAAATAATTTCTCCCTGAGATCAGCGGAAACAAAAATTGGTTTTCTGATACTTTCTGGTGAGATGTCTACACCGGCGTTTACAAAAAGCTCTACTATGAATTCTTGAGCTTTACCCGAAGCAAAAGTAAGTTTTTCAGGGACCTCATCTAGCGCAAACCTTTCAAGTATTTTAGATGCCTCAGATATCTCTAATTTTACTACTACCTCGTCTTTGTGAAGTTCTGCCTCGGGATAGTTTTGGTCGCCGACTATTTCCGTAAAGTTATCAATCATATTAGGACATTTTACAATTATTGGTTGAATTGTTTTTGACAAAAAAACCTCTCCAGCTGGAGAGGTTTTGATGCGGTCTGAAGGCAGTTTATACTTCGATAAGTATAACGACAACCAGTGGTCGGCGCTGAGTATGATCAAAAGCAAACTTCTCAAGTTGTCCTTCTATCTTTTTTCTAATAAAGCCCCAGTCAGTAGCTTGACCCTTTAAATCTTTTAGACAAAAGAGAACATGCTTTCTAGCGTCATTAATTAGATCTTGTGATTCTTTCTGGTATACAAAACCTCGGGAAATTATTTCTATATCTCCGGCGACACGAGAATCTTCTCGTTTGAGAGGCACCATGGCAATCAAGACACCATCCTCAGACATGACTTGTCGATCTCGCAGAACTACTGTTCCAACATCTCCGATACCAAGTCCATCGACGTAAATGTTTCTGGTCTCGAATTTTGGTCCATCTTTGACAACATGGTCTTCAAGAATCACCGATTGACCTTCAGAAAGTACAGAAACTTTTTCTTGGTCAAAAGCCATGTCTTTAGCTAGCTTTTTGTACAGCATCATGTGACGAACATCTCCACCTATTGGAATAATGTGTTTGGGCCTTACTAGCTGTGCTAGAAGTGCAATATCACCGCGATAACCGTGACCAGAAACATGCAAATTTTCGGATGTTCCTGAATAGATCACGTCTATGCTGTTTTTGTAGAGGGTGTCCATGAGATCAAAAATGTCTGCGTCATTTCCTGTTCCAGGAATCGCATTAGAACTGATGATGACCTTATCGCCTTTTTTGAGTCTGGCCATACGATGCTCGTTGTTAGCAAGTCTGTGCATGGCTGAACCTGATTGGCCTTGAGATCCAGAGACGATTATGGTGACCTGGTTTGCGGGTAACGTGGCAATTTGTGCAGGTTTAATCAAAGCGCCTTTGGGGATGTTAATGAATCCTGTTTTGGCAGCAGCTTCGATGTTTTGTTCTACCGACCTACCAATAATTGCCACGCGTCTGTGATATTTGACGGATGCATCAATGGCCATCTGAAAACGAGATATTGATGATGACATTCCAGTAAAGACTACTTTGCCAACGGTATTTCTTATTTCTGTATCAATTGCTCCAAGCAAAGATCTTTCTGAAGGACAAAAACCATTTTTTTCAATTCCGAGACAATCAGTAAGCATTAGGTCCACACCGTTTCGACCCGCGATTGCCATAGAAGCCATGTCAGACGGAAGATTGTCTATTGGTGTGAGGTCAAATTTGAAATCTGCACCATGATAAACAGTTCCCGCTGGAGTTTTGATGAGTAGATGGAAACAGTTAGGGACAGAATGAGTGGAATGGATGAATTCAATTCTGAATGGTCCAAGATTAAGTGCTCCTTCAACTGGAGTCATTTTGTTTGGAATGCCAAACTCGCGAACACGAATTTCAGCCATGGCAATTGACAACTTACCTCCAAAAACTTCAACATCTTTGAGACGAGGAAGAATGTACGGAAGGCCACCAATGTGATCCATGTGAGGATGAGTAAGGACAATTCCCCAAATCTTCTTACCCTGTTTTTCCAAATAGCTAATATCAGGTATGACAGAATCTACACCCAAATCACTTCCTTGGGGAAAACCCATACCACAGTCTACAATCAGCTGGTCGTCACCGAATTCATAAACGTACATGTTTTTAGTAGCACTACCTACCCCACCGAGGGGAATCAACTTGAGTTGAGACATAAATTTTATTTAATTATTTTCCTAAATAATATTGTAACCTAATGAACTTGGACAGCGTTTCAAAAACATTGCCGAACTTAAATAAATTACGAAGCGTAGAAAAATCGCTCTTTTGATCCTGATTAATATTTATATTACGGGTTTGCTTCTCCGGCCTGTGCCCTTGACAGCTTCTCCGTGGACTGGAGATATTATACAACATAGGCACGAGTTGTGCCCGGCAAATACACTCTTTACATTAAGCTCGGGGCGAGTACACTAGATATAAAATGAAAAACACACACAGTAAAAAAAGGGTGCAAAAAAAGCCAGGAGGAGAAAAAAGAGAGCGTGTGGTTAGAATTTTTAATCTTTCTGAAGATGTCTGGCCATTTATTGATGCTTATGGGGACAAATCTTTGCAGGCTTGGGAGATCAAGGAAAACGCAAACCTCTCAGACAAGGACCTTTTTTCAATGTCAGAAAACTCTGCGTTTACTTTTATTACAGCTAAACCTCTCGACCCTCTTTTTGTAGATTATTTTAAAAAGGTTTGCAATGTTGAAGATGTTGAGATTTTGGTTCCGAACAAGCACACCGGGCTCCTTTGTGTAGATATCATGAACGATAGAGGTCTGATGAAAAGACTGCTAGAACTTGGGATTAAGTACAAAAGACTAAATATCACAGCCTACTCAACGTCTACCTACTTGCTTGACTTGGTTAGGCAACTCAGAAAAGTTGGGATCAATATACGAACATCCGAAGCCCCCAAGCGCTCAGATGCCTGGACAGTAAATTTCTATGGCAGCAAATCCGGAATAAGACAATTGACACAAATTAGTAGTTCAATGAGGTCTGATTTAAAAATGCCGAATGGTGTAGTTACCTCGGGAGTAGAAGATTCCGCAAGAATCGCAGCAAATAAATACGTTAAGGAGGGAGGAGTTGTTATCAAGACCAACAAGGGGCATTCAGGAGCTGGGGTATTAATTTTTCGCAAAGGAGATTTGCCGAAAAAATTCTCTGAGTGCGAAAAAGAAATAATCAACATACTCAACAAAGACAGCTATTGGGAAAAGTTTCCAATCGTTGTGGAGTCTTTGGTAATTCCAGATTCAAAAATTGGAGGAGGTTTCCCAAATGCAGAATTTTTTATTAGAAAAGATAGTGAAGTAGAGTTTTTGTATGCCTGCGGGATGAGAGTTGATAAGGCCGGAGTATTTTGTGGTGTAGAAATCGGGGAAGACGTCTTGCCAAAGCGAGTTGCTTCGCGAATTACTGACATAGGATATTTAATAGGAGAACAATTTTCTAAAGATGGTTACAGAGGTTACTTTGACGTGGATTTTATTGCTTCTAAGAACGGAGATGTGTATGTAAGTGAGTCCAATGTTAGAGTCACGGGAGGTACTCATGTCTACGAAACAGGAAAGGAATTAATTGGAAAAGGGTTTGCCAAAAAATGCTTTGTGATTTCTAACAACATGTATCAGATACAAAAAGAGAAGAAGTTTACTTTTGAAAACTTACAAAAAAAGATGGGACCGATCTTGTTTTCCAGAAAAACAAAGGAAGGGGTTGTTATCTGTTCATCTAATTTATTGGCTGATGGATATTTGTCATATATTATTTTTGGAAAAAATAAAAAAAGAGCGTTAGAGATTGAGGATAAAATGAAAAGAATTTTGGAGAAGTAGCTGGTTTCGCAACCGTCGTAAGTTGTGTTCGGGATCAGAGTTTTCATCTTTGCCCTCACGCCCGCCTCACCAGGTTCGTTACGAGATCATCAAGACAATCGGAAATATTTTCGTTTTATGCAAACAAAAATCTCCTAAAGGATATTCTTGTTTGTCAGAAAATATTTCCTTACCATTTAGGCAGGAAGGATTTGACATTGTCTGGAGTTAGATGGACGGTGTGAGCCTGACCAGTAACAACCATAAGTGCAACCTTGCGGACAATACCTTCGATGGTACGATTGAGAGTACGAATACCAGCGTCATAGCCAAGCGGTCTGATGAGAGTTGGCCATAGGTTGGGGTCAATAGAAATTGTGGCAGCATCCATACCTGCAGCTTCAAGAGCTTTGGGGAAGAGATAACTCTGGGCAATATGAGTCTTTTCTTCATCCGTATAAGAAGGCATCATAATTGGCTCAAGACGATCCATAACGGCGGTAGCCAAGTTACCAGTGTTATTCGCAGTTGCTATAAACATAACTTCCGACAAGTCCATGGGGTAGTCAATGAAATGATCCAAGAATCTATTATTCTGACTTGGGTCAAGAAGCTCTACAAGCACACCCATGATATCCATACGAGCTTCTTCTGTCACACGATCAATTTCATCCAAAAGAATGATTGGGTTTTTTACTCCCGAGTCACACACAGCACGGGCGACGTAACCAGGCTCTGCTTCGATATGTAGACGAGATTCACCACGGAGATCTTTGGCGGAACCAAGACCTCCAAAAGGGATACGGGCAATAGGGCGACCCAGTGCTTCGGAGAGAGCATATGCAAAAGTTGTTTTACCAGTACCCACTAAACCGACCAAACAAATTATAGGAGCTCTGGCAACACCAAGATTGCGGGATGTTCTGAGTTTCAAAACTGACATGTATTCCAGAATACGTTCTTTGACTGAGTCCATGCCGTAATGGCTTTTGTCCATCGATGCACGAATTGTCGCAAGATCGATGGGCTTCTCAGCTCTTTTTGACCAAGGAACTCTGATGATCCAATCAATGTAATGAGAAACTTTCTCAAATTCTTCAGAATAGAACCCCTGTGTAAACATGCGCTCAAGTCGCGCTACCATACTTAGAGCTTTTTCTTTGAGTTCTGGTGGCATTTCAACACCTTCGAGTCTTTGCGAAAGCAAATCCAAATCACGACGAGCTGCAGAGGCAGAAGAGGTTACATTGTTATCCATCATGTTTCATTATAGATTAAAAAATAATGAGTTTGTTTGAGACGAGGACAACATGACAAAAAAGCTTGCTTGGAATAGTAGAAAGTCTAGCTATATTTACCAAAAAAACTCTCAAAAGAGAGTTTTTTTGGTAAATATTAATTGTTTTGTTATCGATTGTCTCGAAAACTTTTGAAGGTCGGACGAGAAGGCCTACCGCCTCTGTCTCCACCCCTACCATGTCCTCGATCCCCACCCCTATCTCCTCCACCATTAAAGCCGCTTCCCGCTGGTCTTTCTGCTCTAATTGGAGCTTCTCCTTCATTTAGCATTGTAAGGTTTACACGCCCCATAGAATCGACTTCGTAACAACGGACTGTGACTTTGTCACCGACATGCATTGCACGGAAAACTTCTGGTTGTACTTGGCTGACGTGAACCAAGCCATCTTTGCCTGGTATTACATTCACAAAAGCGCCAAAGGCTTCAACTCGAGCGACAGTACCTTCATAGGTCTTGCCCACTTCTACCTCAGCAACTATTGAATCAATGTAAGCTCTGGCACCATCGACGTTAGTTTGGTCGTTGCCAGTGACTGTGACAGAACCATCTTCTTGAATATCAATTTCGACAGCATATTCTTCTTGAATCTGGCGGATTACTTTTCCACCCGGTCCAATTATTTCACCAATTTTACTTTGAGGAACTTTGGTAGAAACAATCTTCGGAGCATATTGAGAAAGCTTCGGTCTTGGAGTAGCCAATGTTTCATTCATGATATCAAGGAGTTTCATTCTGCCTCTCTTGGCTTGCTCTAGAGCTTGGACCAAAACGTCTGCATCAACTCCAGTAACCTTACAATCCATCTGGAGCGCTGTAATACCATCGGCAGTTCCTGCGACTTTAAAGTCCATATCACCGAAATGGTCTTCAAATCCACTAATGTCAGTAAGTGTGACAAACTTTTTGTCTCCTGCTATGAGACCCATGGCGACACCGGCAACTGGTTTTTTAAGAGGAACACCGGCATCCATTAAAGAGAGTGTTGATCCACAAACAGATGCTTGGGAAGTAGAACCATTGGATGACATAACCTCAGAAACAACTCTGATTGTGTAAGGGAATGTTTCTCGATTTGGCAGCATCGGGAAAATTGCCCGTTCTGCCAATGCTCCGTGACCAATTTCGCGACGACCAGTTCCTGGGCGACCTGTTTCACCGGCGGCGAAACCAGGCATATTGTAGTGATGCATGTAACGGCGAGTTTCTTCTCCCTTCATTCCATCAATTAGCTGTTCTCTGGATGGAGAGGCCAAAGTGACAACTGACAACACATGTGTCAAACCTCTTTGGAAAAATGCAGATCCGTGAGTCCTGGGAAGCAAACCAACTTCAATGTTAATTGGTCGAATTTCTTCAATGTCTCTACCGTCAGCACGAATATTTTTTTCTAAGATTTGAGTTCTAGCTAGATCACGAAGCATGCCATCAGCAACTTCATTGATCTGATTTGGATTTAATTCAGGGTGTCTCAAGAAAATTCCGGCAGTAATCTCGGACATTTGAGTGCCTTTTTTGGTGGCCTCATTTGCAAGAATTTCATCAATATTTTTTATTTCATCTTTGACAATCTTGACAGTTTCTGCTGGCACTTCTGCGATTTCAATGGTTCTTTTTGCTTTTCCATTTTCTTTTGCAAAGACGGCAATAGCATCAGCAATAAGATCAACATATCCCTGGGCAAATTTAAGAGCACCAATCATTTTCTCTTCACTTACTTCGTTCGCGCCCGACTCAACCATGGTAATGCCACCTTTGGGTCCGGAAATCACCAAATCAAGAGGTGACGATTGTTTTTGTTCGGCATTTGGATTTGCTATGTAGTTACCATCTGCGTCCATTCCTACTCTGATAGACCCTACGGGACCGGCCCAAGGATAGTCAGAGAGTGAAACGGCAGCTGATGCGGCGATGATAGCGAGAATTTCTGGTTCCTCTTGTCCGTCGATTGATAATGGAGAAGCCATAATCTGGACTTCATTGCGAGAACCTTGATCAAAAAGCGGACGAAGCGAACGATCAATTACTCTACCAGTGAGGATTTCATTTTCATTGGGTCTGCCTTCGCGTTTGATAAATTTACTCGAACTTATGACACCACCAGCGTAAAGTTTTTCTTGGTATTCGAGAGAGAGGGGGAAGTAGTCAATGCCTTCTTTGATTCTTTTTGTAGCAACCACTGATGCGATGACCATTGTGTCTCCGCAGCGGACAGTGACTGATCCTGAGGCTTGAACTCCGAAACGGCCTGTTTCAATTATTATTGTTTTACCATTGAGAGCAATGGTGGTGGATGGATATGTCATATCCGAGATCCTTTCTTGTTTGTGCTGGCACACCAATGAGTCTTGAGAAGAAAAGAGAATAAACCCTCATGAAGGATTGGCTCTATTTACTCCTCAAACGACTCGACCTACCCCGATTAAAGGGCTTAGGAGGCGCTGCGCAGCTGACTAGTAATATCGAGAGACTTGGTAATATCTAAGTAGTCTACTGAGTTAGACTTTGCTAGATAGTTTAAGAGACGGCGTCTCTTGGAGATGATCTTAAGAAGACCTCGGCGTGAGTGGTTGTCTTTTTTGTGAAGCTTGAGGTGCCCAGTAAGCTCCTCAATTTGGGAGGTTAGAAGGGCAATTTGCACGCGAGGAGAACCAGTATCTTTGGTACTTGCTGCAAATTTTTTAATTATTTCTAGTTTTGTGTCTGATTTTAAAGCCATATCAAGTTGGTATTGTACCAGATGATTTTATATTTGTCAGTAGTTTAGAGATCCCCCGCTCTGAAGATCTTTGGCTGCTTCCAGTCAAGGGGCACCTGCCTGGGGTCTTCCTCTACTTGCACGTCTTCGGGAGACTCTGGGGCGTGAGGAACTTCAAAGAAGGGTGGCTGGGCAAATCTGGGCACAAAGATTTGCTGGTTGGGCAGTCTGGCGCCAGAGCGCATTAGGAAGGCTAGAGACGAAAAGGTTTCGGCGGTGATCTTGGAGCTGGTCAGATTTCCAGTTTCCTCATAAATACTGTTAAGCAGGTTCATTGCTGAGTGCGATCCAACCTTAAGATTTGAAGTCTCAAGCAGATGGGCAATCATTTCTGCATACGAACAATTTTGCTTCTGAAGAAGGTTCTTGGTAAAAGTGACTGGCTGAACATTGTTGTTAATACTCAAGACATTCGCGTTGTCCAAAAAGTTTTTTTCTTCGGCGTAGATTTTGCCCAGTTCTTCAAGGTTGCTGATACCAAACACTATTACCAGATCTGCTTCGGCACCAGAGTAAGAAAACTTGACACTACCAGCATCAGGGACCGGGGAACCAGACTTTGGCTTTATGAGTAAATAAAACTTACCATCTTCGCGAGCATCATAGTCCACTTTATCCAGATCGTCTTCTCGGTAATCAAATGAAATTACTAAATTTTTTGATCCAATAGTATCTGAGATCTCATTTGCTCCGAATATTTTTTGGTCGACTTCAACTTCGCTTCCACATCCAATTTGAGTTTTTTTTCCAGAATCTTTTAGAGCAAGGTGGAGACTCAGAGCAGAACCGATCTGGTCCTGACTGGGTTGCGGAGGGAGTATCAGGATTATGTTTCCCGAAGATTCAATTAATTTTCCAATTGGCCCCAACTTGTTTTGGTCTTCCATATTTATTGGACTTATTAACCTTGTGGTTCAATAGTCGTTGCGGTCATTATATCACCGGCCTTGAGCTCAATATTTGGAGTGATTACTAAGCCAATTTCCTGATCCTTTTTTGCCTCAGATATATCGGCCTTATTCATTTTTATGGATGTAATTTTGGAACTACTTACAGTATCACCGAGTCTAATCTTCCCGGAAATTACCATGCATCCATAAACAATTACACCCGAAAAATTAAACACCTTAAGTACTTTTGCTTGACCCATTTCAATGATTTTTGGACCCTGGTCAATTATCTTTTTGGCACCCAACTCTTTAAGATAATCGAATAGTTGATAAATTATTCTGAAATTTGTGAACTTTACTTTTTCTATCTCCGCCAATCTAATTACACTTGAGGCCATTTTTACGTTAAAACCTAGAATTTCTGCCCCAGATGATATTGCAGTTTGAATGTCCGTGTCAGATACCATCCCTACAGATGCGGCAACTATATTTGCCTGATCTTTTATAGAGGCCAAAATCGCTTCTAGCGATCCTTGGACATCAGCTTTTAAAATGATTGTTGGTTTTTCATCGTCAGATTCTTTGTCTATTCTGAACGTAGAGGTGGTGTCAGCCCCTAATTGCGAAGAAGAAGTGGTCATAATATCTCCAACATTTGGAACTTTTGCTAGGCCAATCACCTGAAATGGCGTGGATGGTGTCGCTTCGTATATTGCGTTTCCTTTGTAATCGACCATTGATCTGATCTTGCCGTAATTCTCCTCACCATCAAACAGATCATCATTCTTTTTAAATGTACCTTGTTTGACAAGCAATGTTGCAAGAGGGCCTTTCTGAGAATGGAGAGATGATTCAATCACTACTGCTTTCGCAGCCTCAGAAGAATTATCTTTTAATTCTTCAAGCTCTGCTAGAAGTAAAATAATTTCCAAAAGCTCGTCAATCCCTGCTCCAGTTTTTGCAGAGATATTTACTAGCGGAACGTTACCACCATACCCTTCAACGTATACACCATTGTTTGCCAAATCTGTTTTGACGCGCTCCGGGTTAACTCCTGGCAAATCTGTTTTGTTTACTGCAACAACGAATGGGATTCCTGCAGACTTAATGTGCTCTATTGACTCTTGGGTTTGAGGCATGACGGAGTCGTCCGCAGCCACTAGGAGAATTGCCACATCTGCAGCTTGACCACCGCGACGGCGCATTGCGGAAAAGGCTGCGTGACCAGGGGTATCAATAAAAGTTATCTTTTTACCATCGTGTTCAATTTGATATGCACCAATTGCCTGGGTTATGCCTCCTATTTCACCGGCGGCCACTTCGGCGTGTCGAATGTGGTCCAGTAAAGATGTTTTGCCATGATCTACATGTCCCAAGATAGTAACCACTGGAGGCCTAGCCGCCGCAGCTCGCGGGGTGGCCGAAATTATTTCAGTCATAGGATTTTATTTAACTTTTGTAAGAGGCCAGTTGCACCTTTATCTTTTCCAATGTTTTTGGGCCAATACCCTTAACTTGGTCTAGTTTGTCTGGAGAAAGATCTTCGATGTGTGTAAGGCCTGCCTCGACGAGTGTATTTCTCGCCTTGGTGTCCAAATCAAGCTGGTCAATTTCGAATTCTTCTGTGCCAGTTGCTACGATGGCGGCTTCTGGAGTTTCAGCAGTATCAGAAACGATTCTAAGCTTTGATGCGGTTAGTTTTGCGGCTAATTTTACATTTTGACCGCCACGCCCTATTGCAAGTGATAGCTGGTCAGCTGGAACAATTACTGTGTCCTCACCAGTGTGTTTGTCGTAAGAAATCGAGAGACCTTCAGCTGGAGCGAGTGCTGCTTTGATGAATTTGTCTTTTTCTGGAGACCACTGAATGATATCGATTTTTTCGTTGTTAAGCTCATTAATTACAGCCTGGACACGAACACCTTTTTGGCCAACACACGACCCTACTGGATCTACCCCTGCTTGAGTAGACTCAACAGCGACTTTTGATCTTGAGCCAGGTTCGCGTGCAATGCATTTAATTACGACCGCTCCAGAACTTACCTCTGGGACTTCTCTTTCAAAAAGTCCGGAAAGAAGTCTGTCGTCAGATCTAGACACAATAATCTGCTTGCCCTTGATGGTATCTACGATTTCTTTGAGGTAGACGCTGACGCGTGAGTTTAGTCTATAAAATTCGGTCCTAACCTGTTCATCTACAGGCATTACGCCTTGTCCGCGGCCAAGATCAATAATTACGTTTCTGCCGTCCATTCTCTGTACCATGCCAGTCATAACTTCACCTATGTGCTGCTCGTAATCTGCCATGACAGCATCTCTCTCGGCTTCCCTGATAGTCTGGAGTATGACCTGCTTAGCTGCTTGAGCGGCGATCCTGCCGAAGCCTGGAGGAGTAATTTCCTTAAGGTCTTTTTTCTTGGCATCTTCTTTGCCCGCAAAAAGCCTAAACTGACCATTGTCTTGGTCAATGTCTGCAGTAATCACTATTTCATCATCTTCAAACTTGAGTGCTTGCTCTGGATAGTCTTTTTTGAAGGAAGCCACAAGAGCGGAATTGATAGCATTTAGGACTGTTTCAGGGGCTATGCTCCGCTCAGAGCAGATTTGATTTATGGCTGCCGCAAATTCGGTACGGGCGCTTAAACTTTGTGTATCCATGTGTTTATTATATTTATTTTTTTGTTAAAAAAGACGGACAAACGCCGCCCAAATCTATACCTATTATAGTACAAAAATCTCTAATTATTGCGTCTTGGCAAAGGTGAGCCTAGGATTGCTCAAATTTCTTAAGTAGCTCCTTCTGCCTTGAGCTTATTTTTGAGGGGAACTTTATCACGTATCTAATATACAAATCTCCATGCTTGCTTGATTGAAGATGCTTAACTCCTTTGCCAGTAATCCTAACAACTGTTTCTGGCTGTGTGCCTGGCTTAAGTCTCACCTTAAGGTTTCCAGTTAAGGTAGGCACCTCAATTTCTCCACCCAAAATCGCGAGAGTAAAAGGAACTTCCTGTTTTACGATGATATCTGACCCTTCTCTTTTGAAAGTTGGACTAGTCTTTATGTCAAAACTGACGTCGAATTCGTTATATCTAATGCGGTTTCCTTCATCGATACCGGCGGGAACCTTAACAGTAAATTGTTTTCCTTGATGAACTATGGTTTTTTCGGTGCCATTGATAGCCTCCATAAACTCGAGCTTTAGAGAATAATGAGGCTTCGCTTGTCTCCTTTGACCCCCGGCACCACCAAAGAAAGAACTAAACACATCAAAAGGGTCCGAAAATCCCCCAGCTCCACCAAAAAGATCTTCGAGGTTTATGTTGCCACCAGATGAATAATAAGAAGAGAACGGGTTTCCTGACGCCCCACCTGGGTTGAATCCAGTACCACCACCAAACGCGGCGTGCCCGAACTGATCATATTTTGACTTTTTCTCTGGATTACTTAGAATTTCGTAGGCTTCACTAATTTCTTTAAACTTTTCTGTTGCGCCTGCTTCTTTGTTTCTGTCTGGGTGCCATTTAAGAGCCAATTTCCTGTAAGCAGACTTTATCTCTGCAGATGTCGCAGACTTGGTTACGCCGAGAATATCGTATAGATCTTTGGTAGTTGCCATTATTTCTTTTTTGAACGGGACAAGGTAAGTCCTCCAAGGTTATACATTCCAATAATAAAAACGACCGCAATAGACAACCAAACCAGAAATAGATAAATTTTTGTCATGTCAGACCCCAAGGATTCAATGACTTGCGGATTCTTTGTGGCAAAAAACACAAACAAAACCGATGATATAACCCCTGAAAACAACCCGGAAAGAGTTACAAAAAGAAATGCTCTTTGCCTTGAGAATCCAATTCCATAGTAGTTATCTATTTTTTTCATGGTTTTATTGCCCAGCAAGACGCTATCTTGCTGGGCTTCTGTATTAGCTTAATTATTCTACAACCTCACCCTCTTCAGCGGTTTTTGTGTCAGTCTTTGTGGCTTCTCCCTCAGACTTTGCATCTGCCTCCGGTTTGTCTTTCTCTGAGGCAGCCTTGTAAAGTGCTTCAGCGTGCTTTTGAACTAATTCAGTGGACGCTTTCAACTTTTCATCTAAAGATTCCAAAGTAGCGGATTCGTTTTTTACCTCTTTTTCCAATTCATTTAGAGATTCTTCCATTTCTTTGGCAGCATCGGCTCCGAATTTATCTCCGGCGTCTTTTAAGACTTTTCTTGTTTGAATTATTAAAGTATCTGCTTCATTTCTCTTATCAACTAAATCTTTTTTCTTTTTATCTTCTTCGGCGTATTTTTGAGCATCCTGCTTCATCTTTTCCACTTCAGCATCAGAGAGGTTGGTGGCATTTTTGATGGTAATATTTTGCTCTTTTCCTGTAGCCTTATCTTTTGCCGAGACATTCAAGATTCCGTTCGCGTCGATATCAAAGGTAACTTCAATCTGGGGAATACCACGAGGGGCTGCGGGAATGCCATCAAGGACAAAACTTCCAAGTGTTTTGTTGTCACTTGCCATGGGCCTTTCACCTTGCAAAATGTGTACTTCGACTTGGGGTTGGTTATCAGAGGCCGTGGAGAAAATCTGAGATTTACTACTTGGAACGGTTGTATTTCTTTCAATTAAAGGCGTCATTACTCCACCCATAGTTTCAATTCCCAAGGTTAGAGGCGAAACATCAAGCAGAAGAATGTCTTTGACATCTCCAGATATTACACCACCTTGAATAGCTGCACCGAGTGCGACGGCCTCGTCAGGATTAACAGATTTGTTTGGTTCCTTCCCAAAGAAGTCTTTTACAACTTGCTGGACTTTTGGCATGCGGGTCATTCCACCAACAAGAATAATTTCTGCTATCTGCGACTTCTCAAGTTTTGCGTCTGACAAAGCTTTTTTACATGGCTCAATTGTCTTGGCAATTAAATCATCAACAATCTCTTCAAGTTTTGCCCTGGAAATCTTCATTGTTAGATGAAGAGGCTGGCCATCTTTTTGAGTAATGAATGGTTGATTAATTTCGGTTTCAGTTGCCGATGAAAGCTCAATCTTTGCTTTTTCTGCAGCATCTTTAATTCGTTGAAGCGCTTGCTTGTCCAACGAAAGATCTACTCCAGTTTCTTTTTTGAACTCTGAAACGATGTGGTTGATTACACGACGATCAAAATCATCACCGCCTAGGAAAGTGTCACCGTTGGTAGACTTCACCTCAAAAACACCGTCTCCTAATTCGAGAATTGAGACATCAAAGGTACCACCCCCAAGATCGTATACAACCACTGTTTCGTTCTTTCCTTTGTCAAGTCCGTATGCCAAAGCAGCTGCCGTTGGTTCGTTTACAATTCTTTGAACATTCAATCCAGCAATCTCACCAGCTTGTTTTGTGGCTTGCCTCTGCGAATCGTCGAAATATGCGGGAACAGTAATGACAGCTTCAGTAACTGGTTGTCCTAGATATGCCTCAGCATCAGCTTTTGCTTTTTGCAGTATTTTGGCGGAGATTTCTTGTGGTGTGTATGTTTTTCCTGCAATATTTATAATTGCCATACCGTCCTTGCCTTCAGCAATTTCAAAGGGGGCAATTTCCTTTGTTTGCTGTGATTGTTTGCCGCTGAACTTCTGACCCATGAGCCTCTTGACACTAAAAATTGTGTTTGTCGAATTTAATACCATCTGTCTCTTGGCAACATCACCAACCAATCCCTTTATTGGCTCGACTATAGAAGGAAAAGTATTTCTACCTTCAGCAGTGGGGATAATCTTTGCAACTCCACCCTCCATGACAGCTACTGCCGAATTTGTTGTACCGAGATCGATTCCTATAATTTTTGACATATTATTTTTTTAAATTTTATTTAATTTATAAAGCGTGTTAAGTATTTTTTTTCGATCCCCGATCAGGTCGGGGGTCAAGTTTGGTTCTTATGTACCGGAACCAACCTTCACCTTTGCCGCACGAAGAACTTTATCAAAAAGATAATAACCCACAGAAACAGTCTCGACAACTACGTCCTTTTTACCAGAAACGACTTCCGTGCAATCCATAGTTAGTGGGTCGAACTGTTTTCCGTCAGTTTCAATTTGTTGCAGTCCTTCTCCTCGTAGAGTGTCAGATATTTTGTCAATTACCATTTGCAAACCTTTATCTTTTAAATGATTTTGTGCCATCTTGAGTGCGTCAATATCCGAGAGCAATTTCTCTAGTAGTGATGCGGATGCCATTTTGATAATGGCTGACTCCTGCTCCCTGTGGCGACGCTCTTGGTTTTGGTAGTCAGCCAGAACCCTCTTGTGAGCATTTTCTAATTCCTGCACCCGATTCGTCAGTGAAGATATTACTTCTGAATTTTTATTCTTTTTTACCATTCTTGTGCTATTTGATTTACTAAATTGGCAACATATCTTACTAATGGTATATTCCTGTCATATTCCTGTCTACTTGAACTGATTATGCCAAGACTCCCCCTGTGGTCTCCCATTCGGAGATCGGCAAACACACAACTAACTGGTTGAAAGACAGCAATCCCCATTTCGTCACCCACCAAAATATGTATGGGGGTATTTCCTGCGGCTCTACCAAAAATATCCATGAGACGATTCTGCTGATCCAGTAGATAAAATATTTCCCTAGTTACACCTAAGTCAGAAAATTCGACAGAGTTAAAGATGTTTGCGTATCCCGAGTGATAACTCTGACCTTCATCAGTTGCAGCAACGCAAAGTGATTTTGTTCTTTCTGCTAATACTTTGGTTGCCTCCCGAAGAAGGTCGTCTCTGTTGAAACGATGATCCCAGACTCGAGACTTTACATTAACCTCCTCTGCCACAGACATGTCTTTCTCCCTCATGAGTTCGTTTACGTAAAATTTTATTGCCGTTGGAGTTGGAATCCTGCCAGAAGACGTATGAGGTTGAGTAAGATAGCCCCTGTCCTCTAAATAGGCCATTTCATTTCTTAATGTGGCAGGGGAAACTCCAAGCCGATACTTGTTCTCTAGAGTTACAGAACCTACAGCCTGAGCTGTCTCGGTAAACTCCTCAACTATTATTTTTATGATTTGTATTTGTCTCTCTGTAAGGTCCATTGTTGTTTCTTGTCTTGCGTTAGCAGTATGATAGCATGAGTGATAAATTGTAGTCAAGATATTCCACGACAAGAAAGAAATGTTGTAAAGTTAAGTATGGCTACAAACAAGAGAATTCTTCGTGATTTGGCACCTTTGATTGTGGGACTTGTGGTCATTTCAGTAGTAGTTCTTGCAATACCTACAGCTATTCAATTTGTGGGCAAGGCTTCTGGGACGCCGGCAAATTTGATTTTTAACTATGAAGGAGTAATTGGCAGGCTGGCTACACCATGGAGAAATTTGGGCCAAGGAGGAGAGGAGCCTAAGGAGATGTTGTCCGAGGTAATTCCTGAAATAAAAGCACTGAGACCTGAATACATTAGATTGGACCATATATATGATGCGTTTAAAGTGGTGTCAAAAAAAGATGGCCAAATACAATATGACTGGTCGGGCCTAGATAATGCTGTCGCTAAAATTTTGGAAACTGGAGCAAAGCCATTTTTGTCCCTATCGTACATGCCTACTGATTTGGCCGTAAGCGATATAGTTTCTCAGGCAAAAGACTGGAATGAATGGGGAAAAGTAGTACAGGCAACAATAGAGCACTACAGTGGCAGGAATAATAAAAATATTAGTAATGTTATTTATGAAGTTTGGAACGAACCAGATTTATTTGGAAGTTTCAAAACTTACGGTGACAAGAATTACTTGGATATGTATGCTGCTTCTGCGAGAGGTGCAGCTAGAGCAAGCAATGTAAATGCTTTTGAGCTGGGAGGCCCGGCCACTACAGGTCTTTATCAAAACTGGCTTGAAACACTAATTAAATTTGTTGATAAAAATAATTTAAGAATGGATTTTTTGAGTTGGCATAGATATTCATATGATCTTGAGCAATTTGAAAAAGACGCTAAGCAAGCAAGATCTTGGGCCGAGAATATTCCAGCGTTGGTCAATTTAAAGTTTTATGTCACAGAATGGGGACACGATAGCGAGGTAAGGGCTAGTTACGATACAAATTTTGCTGCTATTCACACTTTGGCTGGAGCTAGAGCGATGCTAAACGGGATTGATAGAGCCTTCTTGTTTGAAATTAAGGATGGTCCAGGGAATGAAAAGTATTGGGGAAGATGGGGGCTTTTGACGCATGAGAAATTTGGAAAGCCAGAAAAGAAGCCAAGATATCATGCAATGGACTTTTTAAACTCGCTCGCTCCTTTTAGAATGAGTGTTTCCGGGGAGGGGTCGTGGGTAAAAAGCATTGCGACCTCTGACGAAAAAGGTAATCTAAAGATCCTTGTCGTAAACTACAGCGCCAAGGGAGATCACGCAGAGTCAGTACCCATGACGTTTCAAAATCTTCCCTCGGGGAATTTCAAAATTACCAGAAAAGACTTTTTGGGTGCCAGTAGAAGTCTGAACGTTGCTACCACATCGGCTACTTGGAAAACATCTGAATTCTTTAATCCAAACACCGCCGCAATGTTTACAGTAGAGTTCTAGGATTTTGCAATCGCGAGGAAGGCGTCTTGAGGCACAGAGACGCGTCCGAACTGTTTCATTCGGGCCTTGCCCTTCTTTTGCTTGTTGAGTAGCTTCAAATTGCGGGTAAAGTCACCACCATGAAGTTTGGAATCAACGTCCTTACGGTATGCTTTGATGGTTTCGCGAGAGATTACCTGACCACCAATAGTTACCTGAATAGGAATTTCAAATTGTTGTCTTGGAATTGCCTCTTTGAGCTTCTCTGCCATGCGCTTGCCTTTGGCATACGCCTTTTCTTTGACGGTGATGACGCTCATGGGGGCAAATACTTCATGATTCAGAAGTACTTCAAGTTTGACCAGTTCTGCTTTTTGCCAGCCAGCAAGTTCGTAATCGAGAGAACCAAATCCTTGAGTAACACTTTTGAGACTGTCGTGAAGTGCAGTAATAACTTCGATTAGAGGAAGAAAATACTCAATTTCAACTAATTCGTCTAAATATGACACGTTGATTAGATCTCCCCGAAGGTCCTGACAAAGTTCCATTACAGCGCCTACATATGGCGAAGTTACAACAATATTTACAGCAGCCATTGGTTCAAAGCCTTCGGCAATAATTGCGGGATCGGGAAAATCTGCAGCAGAACTAAATATTTTTTCTTCGCCATTCCTAAGCCGTACTTTATATTCAACTGAAGGGGCGACAGAAATTACGGGTAGATTGAATTCTCTTTCAAGTCGCTCTCCAACTACCTCGGCATGGAGCATCCCCAAAAAACCAACCTTAACTCCCTGACCCAAAATGGGTGAATTAATTCCTTGGGTTGTGAGAGAAGAATCGTTAAGTTTTAATTTTTCTAGTGCATCAATTAAATCTCGATACTGAGTGCCGTCTGCTGGATAAAAGTCCAAAAACACATTTGGGTGAATTTTCCTAAAACCAGGAAGTGGAGCGACTAGTTTACTTTGAGTCGCAAGACACAAAGTGTCCCCCACCATTACTCGTCGGATGTCCTTGAGCCCGGTAATAATATAACCAACATTCCCAGCCGTTAATATTTTTTTCTCAGTACGACCTGGAGAAAAAATACCAATTTCAGAGCAAGAGAGAGATTGGCCAGAATTTAAGAATTCCAATTTGTCATTTGTTTTGAGATCTCCAGAAATAATTTTGACAAAAGCGATAACACCTAGGTGGATATCAAAAGTCGAATTGAATACCAGAGCCTGAAATGATTGTTCTGGAATTTCAGGCCCAGGGAGATCAGAAATTACCCTGTCCAAAAGCTCCATGACGTTTTCACCCGTCTTGGCAGATACAAGCAAGGGTTCATCCTGGATGTTTAGCAGTTGCTTGATCTGCCTAATGGCGGCCGGGACGTCAGCGAGAGGAGCATCCAATTTGTTTACAACAGGGATAATCTTGAGGCCCAGATTCTTTGCCAACCGAAGATTAGCGACAGTCTGGGCCTGTACACCCTTTGTAGCATCTACAAGTAGTATGGCGCCCTCGCATGCCTGTAGTGCTCTTTCAACCTCATAATTAAAATCTACATGTCCAGGAGTGTCGATCAGATTAAGAGTGTAGCCCTTGTGCTGCATGGCAACAGGGGCAAGCTTGATAGTGATTCCTCTTTCTCTTTCGATAGGGTTACTATCTAATAGTTGCGGAGCCATGTTGTCCCCCGTAACTGTACCGGTAAGTTCCAACATTCGGTCTGCCAAGGTAGACTTACCAGCATCAATATGAGCAATAATGGAGAAATTTCTGATATTTGTGGGCATAATTAGGTATTGGACGGGGTCGGTTCAAGCACCTCATCACTACTGGCCAGTATTTTACGCCAATTACCAAGCTTTTTGGCGATAAGAACTACTTCGTGCAATTCTTCAACCTTCATTAACTTACAAATAAAGAGATAAACCGAAAACCCGACAGCACTCACAATAAGTGTAAGCGCCACAAGCGGGACCGTTCTGGTGGTATCAAAAACAAATTGGTCAAGTAGGCGCATGGGGATCCAAAGGAAAAAAGCTGTGATCAAGCTGGCGGAAAGCATCTTGTAAAGCCCGCGAGCAATTCCCAACGAACCCACCCTTTTGCGCACAGACCAATAGGTAAGTAAAAAATCGACAATATTACTGATAGAAAGAGCCAAACAAAGCCCAACGACGTCTTTGCCCACAAAAATACTGAAGCAATAAGCTAGTGCAACGAAGATTATCATTGTGATAAAGCCGATCACTAGGGATGTTTTTGTATCTTTTAGGGCGTGAAGAGACCGGGTTAGTGTATGAGTAACTGACTGTGGGGCAATAGAAAGAGCCAAAAAGGCAAGAGCTCTGCCGGTATCGAGGGTTGCTTCCCAGGGAAATGATTTTGCACCAAATGCAATTCTAACCAGGGGAATTCTGAGAATTAATATCAAGACACTGGCTGGTAAAGCGAAGAAAAATATTTGAAGAATTGATTTTGATAAGGTTTGGCGGAATTTTGTTTTGTCGGCCAGGATTGCTTCTGAGGCCATAGAGGGAAAAGATGCCTGACTAAGTGAGACCCCAAAAAGTGAGATTGGGAGAACATATAATTGTCTAGCAAAGGTAAAAATTGATAGCGACCCAGCAGCAAGATACGATGTCAGATTTACAGCCACGGCTCTTTCGATCTGATCTAACCCCAGTGCAAGAGCCCTGGGTGGCATTAGTCTCATCATGGTAATTACGCCCTGGTGCTTGAGATTAAAAATTAGCTTAGGGAAGTAGCCTACCGCGAATGCTGGCGGAAGCTGTATCGCCATGTGCAAAAACGCGCCAAATACTACACCAACTGCCGCGGAGTATATGCCAATGTGTGGCGAAAGAAAATAAATCCCCGCGATGGTGCCTAAATTGTACAAAGGCGGAGCGATGGCAGGGACAAGGAACCTCTTTTGAGACTGCAAAACCCCCGTCAAGAAAGATGATGTCGCAAAAAGAATTTGAGCGAGGCACATAAGTCTGATCAAATTAGCCATTAAATCTAATTTGTCAGAGGAAAAATTGGTAAGTATCCCTGACAACGGTCTGGCAAAGATAGCAATTATTAAGGAAAAAATGAACAATATTGTGCCTATAGAAGTTAAGGCTGTGTTAGCAAGGTCGTTTGCTTCTCGCTCTGATTTTTCAAAATACTCCTGATAAATAGGTATAAACGTTGCTGATACAGCTCCAACAACCAAAAGTTGAAAGACGGTATCAGGGATAACAAAAGCAGCAAAATAAACGTCTAGAACACCCTCCATGCCACCAAAGAAGCGGGCTGCCAGGAGTCTGTTTCTGATTAATCCCAACAGGGCAGACCCCAAAAACGAAACACCGATTATTGCTGCAGCGGAAAGGATGCTTGTGCTTTTGCGATTAAAAAATTCTTGAGACTTTGAGATTATCTTATTTACCACTTAACTATTTTAATTCAGATGGGTCACTTGCGCCACAAGAAGCTCGTGGTAAAATTAGCCCATGCCAATAACCAAATCAGCAATAAAAAAACTAAGATCCGACAAGAAAAAAGCGGGTTTTAACAGAGCAACAAAAACAAAAGCAAAAAGTGCCATGGACAATTTCAAGTCACTTTTGACCTTAGATTCCTTGAGCCTGGCCTTTTCGGCCGTCGATAAGGCAGCCAAAAAGGGTGTCATTAAGGGTGGTAAGGCGGACAGAATCAAGGCTAGACTATCCAAAAAGCTGGTTGTAAAGAGTTAGTTTGTGGATCCCCTACAGATGGGATGACAGAAATTCGCAAAAATGAGCAGAGAGATCTGCTATTTTTGTATTTCGTTTGTTTGTTTTTGACTTTCTTTTTTGCTACACTGAAAGTGTGGCTAGCAAGCAAGGTTTTTCTCATCTAAATTTACTACCGAAGGATAGTTTTGAATTTTCTCCGTCAGGGAAATTCTTAAACTGGGCAACAACTATTGGGAGGGTGCTAGTAATAATGACGGAGTTTGTGGTTCTGCTGGCGTTTGGTTCTCGATTTTATTTTGACAAAAAAATTAACGACTTAACTGAGCTTTCAGACCAGAAACAGGCTCAGATTGTTGCCTTTGCTGACACTGAGGAGACTATCAGAACCGTAATATCCAAACAGAACCAAGTGGAATCTTATTTATCAAATAACATCAAATTCTCTGAAAGATACACAACTCTAACCAGACTAGTCCCTGCTGGGGTAAAACTAGACACTCTGGCAATAGACTCCAAGAACATTACAATGCAAGGTGAGGCAAACTCCGAGCTTGGATTTGCCCAATTTCTGGGGCGACTAAAGAGAATCGATGGTGTCACAAAAATTGACTTAAAAAACACAAATTTTGACCAACAATCAGGATCTGTCAAATTTAGCATTCAGACAGTTTTTAAATAAATGGATACTTTAATTAGCAACGAGAAATATTCCCAGTACTACAAAAGGATTAGACTGGTTTATCAACGCCCCGAGATAAAAGCCTCACTCGAAGTAATTTTGTCTGTCTTTGCGGTGACAATTTTGATTTTGGCTGCGATTCGACCAACTCTTACAAACATTGCGTCGTTACAAAAAAAGATTGAGGATCAAGTCGTCTTGAACAAAAAAGCCGAAAATAAGATTGCAGAACTGTTTAAAGCTCAGTCTCAATTGAGCGAATACGCCACCCAGATTAGACTGTTTGACTTGGCTATTCCGAATGACTTTTCATATTTTCAGATTGCAGGGAGGATCGAATTCTTAGCCAACAAAAACGGTGTTAGCGTAGAAAGTATCTCTATGCCAGGAATAAAAGCTTTTGGAGAAAACAAACCAAAAACAGAGTGGGCAAAAAATCTTTTAGTAAAAAATGATGCCAATATCATCCAACCAGAAGTGAGTTTTGTGGTTGTAGGCAAACCAGAGTCGGTCTTGAAGATGATTACCGATATCGAAAACATGGACAACCTAACGATGATTAAAAATATTACATTCTCCAAGCAATTAACCAAAGTGGGTGACCCTGAGCTTCTCAAGGCAGTTGGGCAAATTTATTTTTATTTTTATGAAACTGAAAAATGAAACCTAGAAACTCACTGTCAATGTATGTATTATTATCTGGTGTGATGGGCTTATCGATTGTGGGAGGAATACTTGCCTTTCAGATTTTTTCAGCCGTAATCAAAAGCCAGACCACAGCAGAACAAAAAACAATTATTAAGCCAATTGATGGCGGCATTAGCAAGGACACGATTGACCACCTAGCAAAAAGAACCGTGATTAGCGAGAGCAACCTCTTACAGATCTCCTTGCCAACACCATCTCCTACCGTGGCAAAAACTTTAGTAGCGACTGAGTCAGCAACACCAGGACAATAACATGGCAAAATCAGGATTAATGGGCAAAAGAATACCCACACTACTTGGTCTATTTATCTTGATTGGTGGTTTGGTGGCAGGAATCGCACTAGTAAATACTCGTCAAGGAATCGAGTCAAAAGCGGGGCCAACCGAGAGTCCAAAAAACATAAAAATCTCCAATAAGGGGTCGAGTACATTTAGCATTAGTTGGACAACAGACATTCCACTGACAGGATTTGTTAAGTATTCAGACAATCCCGCAAAAATAAATCTTCCCGCGGGCGATGTACGAGATCAAATTTCTGGATCTTCTCAAAGCTATACAAATCATCTTGCAAATATCACAGGACTAAAACCAAATACAACCTATTATTTCTTAATAGGTTCTGGTTCTCAGACATATGATGATGGTGGAAAAGCGTTTCAGATTCGAACCAGTGCTCAAGTAATTGCTCCACCCGAAGATGTAATTTTTGGAAAAGTTGTTGGCGGTAGTGGTAATCCGACTAATGGCGCGATTGTTCACGTTGAAGCAGAAGGTGGAGAATCTCAGTCTATCATCACAAAAGCAGATGGAACATGGAGACTAAATTTGGCAAATTCAAGAAAGGCTGATGGCTCTGTTCTCACATATGACTCGGCAAAAACTTTGCTCTCAATTTTTGTCCAAGCAGGTAGTGCCGGCACAGCAACAGCAATCACAGATGTCGGACATGCAAAACCAGTTCCTGACATCGTGCTAGGAAAGAATCAATCTTTCATCGAGAATGGCTCGGCGGCACTAGTGAGCACCTTGGCAGGCTCTGATACGGGCGCGGGGGCTACAACCGTGGCGACTGGTTCTGCAGAGCGAAGTGTAGGAGGTTTTCAAGCAGAACTAGCAGAGACAAGCATGCTATCAAATCTTCAAGTGGCAACCTCAGAGGCAAAAATTTTGAATCCTGCTATTGATGGAGAAATAATTGCAACCACCTCGCCCCAACTTAAAGGTAGCGGGCAAGCAAATACAACTGTAAAGGTTTCGATAAAAGCAAACGACGAACAGACGGCAGTAGTCAGTATCAACACAAGCGGAATTTGGTTGTGGACCCCACCTCGACCATTAGCAGTTGGGAATAATACCGTTACGGTTGATTACACTGATGAAAAAAATGTGTCACAAAAACTGTCTAGACCGTTTACGGTTCTCTCTGCCGCCGGCAGTGTTGGGATTCCTGCTTTCACCGCTACCCCTTCCGCTACGCCAAGTATTACCCCGACAATTACTATCAGTTTGACACCCATTCCAACACCAACTGAAATATTTATCATGCCAGCTACTGACTCTGGTGAACTAGATGACGCAGGTACATTGTCCACAACAATCGCATTGATATTGGTGGGAATTGGCATGGTGTTATTTGGCAAATTATCCAAGAGGTGGGTAGACTAATTTGACGGGAACTATGTTTCGTAATTAAATGATTAATAAAGTTAGTAAAGAAAAATAAAAATGGACGATACAAACTCCCAAGTAGATGCAAGCCAGCCACTTCCAGTGACAGATCCTGTTCAGTCGCAACCGCCACAATCACAGCCAGTACAGCCACAACCATTACAAACAGAACCTGGAATACCAATGTCTTCGTGGCAAACCCCAACTCCTGTGCAAAATACTTCACCCTGGCAGACAACTCCAATTCCCGAAACTCCACAAGTAGAAACAGTATTGCAAGCGCCATGGCAAGGAGTTCAGGCAGCAGTAGTTTCAACGGTGTCAGCTCCATACGCGACGCCTTTGCCGGTTGCTTCTGAGCCATTGACCTCCCCTGTTGTAGTTTCACCCAGTGATTTATCCTCGAAAAAGGGTGTTTCGCCCGCGATTATGGCAGTAGTGGTAATGTTCCTGGCGGCCGGGACAATTGGAGGAACTTATTTTGTTTCCAGAGGGATTAGCACAAATGCTCCTGTGGCACCAAATGCTCCAGCCAGTGAACCCCAGGCCTTTGAGCCAACAGAGGCCATGCCAACAGATATAGTTACTACACCAGTTGGAGGTTTTGACCCCAACGGAACGATTGACTGCACCGATGTTCCAGACACTGCTCCTTATGGGAATCGCTGTGTCGCTACGGTCGTCACAGAAACAGGCGAAGTGGTGTGGGCACCAGGCGCTATTGAGGAATTGGAATAGTATTTTTTGTCAGATTGTTGGTATAGTGAATATAAGTAAAGGTTTTTGAATAACAAATGAATAAAATAAGCGACGTATTTCGATTGTTAAGTTTGGTTTTTGTTGGCTTAATCGTCTGGGGGGTCGCCTCCTTCCCAACTTATGTCCAAGCAGCAAAAACATGTGAAGGTGGTTGCGGTGGACAACAATGGTGTAAAAATGGTAAGTGTGTCTACAATAACGAGAAAAATCCAGAGCCTCCAAAAAAAAGTGAATGCAACTCAAGCAATTGTGCATGTGCCAATAACGGATGCCACTGCGAGGGCGATAGATGTGTAAACACAGTTACACCAACACAGACACCAACAGACGAATCGTGTACAAAACAAGATCCTGGATACTGCGAGAATGCTGTGGGACCAGGTAGTAAATGTAGAGGTGGAAAGTGTACACCAAAGACAACCACCCCCGCTGATTGCAATAACACAAATTGTCCACCCGCTTATGGAAGGTGTGTGAATAATAAGTGTGTTGGATTAATTGATACACCTACGCCGACGATAAAATGTGATAACACAAATTGTCCACCCGCTTATGGAAGGTGTGTGAATAATAAGTGTGTTGGATTAATTGATACACCTACGCCGACGATAAAAAAATGTAAGAAGGGAGATCCTTGCACTGGGGCAAATGACAAGCCAGGTGAGTGTAATTCTGTGGGAGCATGCGACACTGATGTCGCATGTATGACAACTTTGTGTGGAGGAAATTTAACAAAGTGCTGCGCAGGATACACGTGTGACTCTCCAAATAGAATGTGTGTGGCGAACTGCGGAAGTGCTGTTGGTAGAGAATGTACAGCAAATGATGGAACAAGGGGGAAAATCATGCCCAATTGCAGTTGCAAGTCTGATACTCCACCCAAAGGAGAAGACTGTTCACCTCCCAATACTACAATTCAAGAAGTGTCGTGTACAGCTGCCACAAATTGTGTTGGTGGACTTGCTGTGCAAACCAAGATATGCAATGCAAATGGGAAAGTAAAAAGCTTAGGATGCCATTGTAAATACGGACAGATTAAACCGACTCTTACACCCACACTAATACCAACGAAGCCGGTCTGCACAGAGGACGAGAGATTTAATTGCGAGTTTAAAAGAGGGAAGTTTGATGAAAATAACTGCACTTGTAGTGGACAACAACACGATTGCAAAAAGACTGAAGTTGTGAGTTGTAACAACAAGGGGGAAAAATACTGGTTTGACTATGAGAGCTGCACATGCAAACCAAAATCAAACCCTAAGTGTACGGACACAGAAAGAAAGGCGTGTTCATTTCACGAGGGCAAGTTCGATGAAAATAACTGTACTTGCAGTGGACAGCAAAATAATTGCAAACAAGCCGACGAAGATAGGTGTTTTAATCACTACGGGAACTTTAATAAATCAACATGTAGGTGTACAGGGGATATTGCCTGTACCAGAGCAGAGAGAACTAAATGCGACAATGACAAGGGCTATTTTTCAATCCAGGACTGTAAATGTTATAACATACCGACCGATACACCTACGCCGACGCCAACAAAAACACCAACCGCTGATACAAGAAATTGTTGCTGCGACCAAGGAGGAAAAGTCTGTGAATGGACCCAGAAAAGGTGTAGTGATGTCGGGATGCACGAAGAAGAAGCGCGATTTTGTACCGTTAGTTACCCTACAGTGACTACAACACCCACAAATACACCGACAGTGGCGGTATGCAAAAATCCCAAGAGTGGTTGTAACGATACCTGCTACGACAAGTGGGTTGGTTTTATCAACATGGGCTCCTATAGAGATTGTTCAACAAGATGTGACGACGGCAGGGTTACAAAAAAATGGGATCAACTATGTAAAGATCCATACCAAAAATTTACGGAGGACGCAACCACTAACTTTACCGGATCTACCCAAAGCCTAGAGGCACAAGACATTCGCAGCAAAACGGTTATGTCTGTGACAAAATGTTCAAGTGACCAAATTAATTCATGCTACAACCACTATGGAACGTTAGATAGTAAATGTGAGTGCAAGGGGGCATGGGTTTGTACAAGAGCTGATAAAGCCAGATGTGACAGTCTTGACCAAGATGTAAATGAGAATACTTGTGGTTGTGTAATTAGGAAAGCAACCGTTAGCTTTAATGAGGCAAAGATTGCAAAAAATACATCAGAGCGAGTCCTTCTATCTAAGAAATGCGAAGACAAAGGCGGAATGAACGAAGGAGAGCTCGTAAGCTGTATCGCACCAGGAAACGTGATGGGGAGACAGGCTGTGTTCTGCTGTGTGAATGACAGCAAGACTTGTAGCAATACCCCATGTTATCCACAAGGTATGTCTTTTGCAGCAGTTAGGGAAAACCTTTAGAAAAAAAATATTAATTAAAAATAAATATAATGGAAAATACAGACCTACAAATGCCAACAACTCCAGTCATGCAAAATTACCAGGAGCCAGAATTGATTGTCAAAAAGAGCGGAATGCCTCCAGTACTGAATGCCATGCTTGCAGTTCTCGTGTTGATAATTGTTGCAGGCGGAACATACGCAATATCGATGGGAGTCAGCTCCAGCAGATCAATTACCCCAAATGCACCAACCAGTAATCCCAAGGCATTTGACACTGCAGAAACCCTCACCACAGAAGCTTTTGACCCTAATGGTGATATAGATTGTTCGGAAGTCCCAAACACTGCGCCTTATGGCAACAGATGTGTGGAGATTGTAGTTTTGGAAAATGGAGAGATCACCTGGGCACCCGGCGCCATTGAGGCGATTGAATAGGATAGAATTCAGTTGATGTGGATTTTTGACCTAGGCTTGTTTGTTTGGGTATATTTTGTGTCACTTCTGTGGCAAGGTGTTGGGTTTGCTTACCTCAGAATATTCTTTCATGACTTAGTGGACGGAGGATGGGCGACCGGTAGGCTAATTTCTTCGCTTGTGGTTTCTGTGCTTGTTTTTTCTTTTGCAAGCACGGGACTACCGATTAATACATACACAGGTCTTGTTGCGTGCACTCTGATAACTGTGGCCTTTGGACATTTTTTAACTCAAAAAAAGAAGTTTAGTTTGAAAGTATTTTTTGAGGAAAAATGGAAATATGTTTTGATCGAGGAAACATTGTTTTTGACTGGGCTTATTTTTATGGGCACAATGCGAGGATTTGGGCCAAACATAGATAACCTGGAAAAGTTTATGGATTTTGGTTTTGTAAATCAATATCTGATAAATGCAAAATTACCAGTGCCAGACATGTGGTTCGCCGGACACTCCATTAATTACTATTCGTTCGGGCATTTTTGGTCTAGTATTCTGATCCGATCTTGGAGAGTGGCTCCTGCCACAGGATTTAACCTGATGGTAGCGTATGTATTTGCCCTGGGACTGGTGATGGGGTTCTCGGTCACTATTAATCTACTAAAAAAAGTTTCTTTTTTGAAGCAGTTTGTCGGAGGGCTACTCTCTACTTCACTGCTCATGCTGGGGGGAAATAGTCATATATTGTGGTATGTTGTTGCCAACAAAGGATTAATTGAGAAAGAACTAAACTCTCCTTATTGGTATGCAATGGCAACTAGGTTTATCCCCTTTACGATTCACGAGTTCCCCTCTTACACCTTTACCATCGGAGATTTGCACGCCCATTTGCTCGACCTGCCGACGGCACTCTTATTTTTGTTGATTTTTTCCACTTGGGCCAGATCAATCAAAGAAAAAATGTCTGACCTGTATTTGGAAATATTAATGGGGTTTGTTCTGGGCATAATGATTATGACAAATACTTGGGACGCAGCAATTTATACATTACTGCTAATAATTTATTCACTGTATAGATTGTCGTCTCGCAAGACAAATCGGAATATTTTTCTAAAAGGTGCTGGGGTCATTGCTGGAGTGGCAATTCTAACTTCCTGTCCGTGGTGGTGGAGTTTCAAACAATTTTCGTACGGTGTTGGTCGAGTGAGTACTGGTAGCCCCCTGTGGCAGATTGCTGCCATTTGGTTTGGTCAAATTGTTTTTGGTCTTTTGGTATGGAGGTTGTCAAAAAAGAATATTGGAATCCGAAGCACAATACTGCTGGCGTTTGTGCTAATCATTATTCCAGAGTTTGTTTATGTGAAAGACATCTATGATTCTTATTTCAGAGCGAATACGATGTTCAAACTCACGTATCAAGCATTTGTGATTTTGTCACTTTTGGCAGGAGTGGCATTAGCCAAAAGTTTGGATAGGCGACATTGGATTGCAGTGATTGGATTGATGGTTATTTCTGGAGCACTGTTGCTATATCCATTCACCTCATATTCAAACTTTTATTTAAATTTTAAAAGTTACTCCGGACTTAATGGAGAACGATGGATGGAGAACGCAATTGAAGACAGGTATGGTGCGATACAATATCTACAAAATAACAGAGATGATAAGACATTGGTGGAATATCCGGGAAGAAGCTTCTCCCTGAGTAATGCCGCATCGGTATTCTCGGGAATTCCATCGGTTTTAGGATGGAGAGACCATGAGTGGTTGTGGAGAGGTGGACTGACGGAGGTAAAAGAGAGAACTAATGAAATCAAAATGATTTATGAACATCCCGCGGGAGCAAGTACACGGGAGATTATCGATAAATATAATGTCGGTTGGTTAATTCTGGGAAATGAGGAGAGAAAATTCTACGACGTTGATTATTGGGGGTTGGAACAGTTGGGGGATAAGGTGTGGGGTGATGGAAAAAATTTCTTGCTGAAAATAAGGTAAGAAATAATTCTCTGCAAATTCAAACATCAAAAACAACCCGAGACATTGACGATTAGTAATATTTTCTCTATAGTTAAGTTATGGATTCAATTTTGCCTGTAAACAGATCAAAGAATAATTTTTTTGCTTTGTTTGGAGTTGTGATTGTTTTGCTTTTGATCTCAGGAGTCGCGTTCACATCTTTTTATGTTTCCAACAGACTAGCATCTACCTCTGGCGTTACCCCAAACGCACCGGCTAGTGAACCAAAGGCAGCAGCATCCGAATGCAAAACTGATGCCGATTGCGGCAAGCAGCAAGCTTGTGTGAATAAAAAATGCTCTTTTCATGGAACACCAACCCCAACGAAGACGCCTTGTGATAGAAACGAGCCCGGTTGCTTCAAGTGTGATCCTAATGTGTGTAAAAACGGATATCACTGCACAGTAGAGAATGGCTATGAATACTGTCGCGCTGAGGGTGGTACGAGTTGTAAGAACAGTAATGAGTGTGTTCCACCTTTGATATGTGACCCAAAATTATCAAAATGCACCGGGGGGGATACAACCCCCACCCCAACACCAAAGCTTTATAACTGTTTTAAAGATCCTTGTGGAGGCAATCAATGTTGCAAAACTGACAACGGTAAGACAGAAGCCGGATACTGTACTACTTGTACCGGGAAGATTGACGAGATTGTCTGCGGCAGAGTTACGTGTGACGGCATGACAGAACGATGTTGCCCTTCTGGATGTAAGCCAAAATCAAGTGCCTGCGGACCAGATGTCACACCTACTCCCACTCCATCGCCCACCCCCACTCCTACCCCAACTGTGGGTAGATGTATAAGCTTGAAAGCATATAAACCAGGAACATCAGGGACCGCCCCAATATTGATGACCCCTACACAACTTGCAAATCTAAAGGTGAACAATGAAGTCCTACTAGCCTGCGAGGGGTCGCTTCCAAACCTTGAGGCGAGATTTAGTATTAGTATCGATGGTGGAGCAAATGCTCAATTCCTGAGCACAGGATATCTGGATTCTGCAAAAATGATTTCTACATACAAGTACAAAGTATTAAAAACAGGGAAATATATATTTAATGCTCAAGTAAGCAGCAGATCAAACAAAATTGGAATTTGAACTAACAATACAGAGAAATAACAACTGACAAAATGAAAAACCAAAAAATTATTCTGACATTTGGGCTTGTAGTGATGGTTTTGGTTTTGGCGGTTGCAACCTTCTTTGTCTCATCTAGAATCAATACCCAAAAAGCGGTTGCCCCTACAGCTCCTACCAGTCAGCCAAAAGCGGCCGAGGTTGATACTACTTCACTTAGGGCAGTAGCAGAATGTGGAAATTGCAACGCTACTCTGAAATGTGCCACTGGCATGGTTTGTGATTCTGTTGATGGTAAGTGCAAGAAGAATGACGGATCAACGACGTGCTGGAGTGCTTTTTCTTCTGCTTGCCGACTAGAGGCGGTTGCTCCCTGTGTTCCAACTGGTGTAATTACTTGCAACCCTGATTGCCCCACAGAGTGTGGTAAACCAGCAAGCACAATAACTACTTGTAAGGATTCTTGTGGAGCTGCGAAGACGAAAGCATGTCCA